>Ga0247841_10013289_pt1 | contig 10552 bp, 10 predicted proteins | sample LaCruzMarch2015__2_FD_192410 | JGI IMG/M metagenome (GOLD analysis project Ga0247841, IMG submission 192410) | Freshwater microbial communities from meromictic Lake La Cruz, Castile-La Mancha, Spain - LaCruzMarch2015_18m | ecosystem: Environmental > Aquatic > Freshwater > Lake | place: Spain...
ATCCGTTGGGGCTGGAGCTTGTAGTTATTACAGAATCTATTGGCTTGAAAACAAAAAATGGTGTAAATTGGCAACCTTCGAAATATCGTGTATTTGATGACGAAAAGGGTGAATGGGGGCCAAGTCTTACTATGGATATAAATGAGCCAAAACTTAGCAATGACGGTGATTATCTTATTAAGAAGACGACTCAGGTAGATGAATCATTGTGGAAATCATTTGAAAGTACATTTAAAGCAATCAGAAGCACTCCCTTGGGAAAATCTCTTATAGAACGGATTTCTAAGAACACATCCCCAAAGTCAACGATATTTCTTTGTCATCCAGATTATAAGGGGCTAGGTAACCTCACGATTTTTGGGCGAGATTCGAATATAGAAAATCCCCATTTAAGGGGAGTGGCTGACGAACTTGCGCACTTGGAATTCAGCGCATTCGTTAAAACAAAGTTTGATCAGGATAAGAATTATAAAATTCAATATAGATTTGAGGGGAAGAGCGTTTTACATATTGATGGCCTTAACGAACGTCAATCGTCAAAAGAGGAATACGCTATAGTTAATGAAGCACATGCTGCAAGAGTCCAAAATGTTATTTCTGCTCAATGGGAGATAGACCTGAATAATAGATTGAAAGAGCTTTATCAAATTAATTTTAAACCGAGTGATCCATGGTTGGAGTATCCACGAAATAAGGGTGGGGGTGGCTTAATTTTAGATCCTTTACCGATAATTCCCGATGGCTGGAAAGAATTAAGAGAGTCTTCGTACCCAAGAATGGACAGAAAGTTCTACCCAAAGGAAATCTTCGAGAAGTATCCCAAACTTCTGAAATGATATGTTGATGAAACCCAAACAGGTTACATGAAAGGACAAGGAATCAAATGAATAGTATTAAATGTGTTCAAGTTATTGTTGTTGTCTTAACAATATTGATTATCGGATGTAAGTCATTATCCTTGCAGGATGGACAATCAACTGTTGTTTGGCGTCCATTGAAACCATATAATCCTATTGGTTTTGATAGCTTGAGTAATACTCCTTCATGGAAGCTGAAATTCCCGCTTGCAAGAGATGAAAAGGAGTTTCTAAAATTTCAAGACGCTTTTAACTCGGTTGCTTCAGGAAAGGAAGAGTTTTCCACAGCATTGGCTTGGCGGTTTCAAAACTTGGATTTTGATAAAATACCACTTTTTTACATGATGTGTTGGGATGAAATACTGGCTAAGCGCGGTGAAAATTACTTGTCTTCGCTAGCATCGTATCGTTTTAAAATTGATATACAAAATATGGATCCGTTTGAATTTTACACATATTTACAAAACACGCTTCCTCAGTGTTTGCAGAATCAGGATGTCATAGATCCTGTCGGAATTAATTTTCATTATTCAGGCCATGTGAATTATCAATCACACCCTCCAAAGATCAAAATAAAAGGTGATAATTTGCATTTGCTTGAGATTCTTGAAAGCGCAAATTTACAACGGTATCCTAGATGGCGTAACTACAAGTTTGTTTCGGATCAAATTTTGGTGACAGATGGCTTTACTCCTTTTCCAGATGTTGAACCCAATCCCTTGTGGAACAGAATAATTGCAATAACTCATGTGTCCCCATCTGTTATGGAGCGAATAAAGAAGCGAAAACATCTTGATGATTCTGATTTGAGAGGAATAAACTGGAGAAAACTTCTAGCTGAGGAATGGATGGGGTTTGAAGATGAGAAGGATGACTTGGTTGTATATGATCCCAAACGCAAGATCTTGATAGTTGTTGCAGAAGAAAGGTCGGCGATGAATTTGTTGAGTAGTATTTCAATAGTCAATGCCGAGGAAAGTGACCCGGGGTCGCTCATCCCAGAGCGGGAGTCAAGAGTCAAATGAGGCAGAGGGGTCGCTCATCCCAGAGCGGGAGTCAAGAGTCAAATGATCTCCGCTCCCGCTTTTTTTAGCGGGTGTCTTTCTTTTCATTGTCTTTGCTCCTTCATAACGGTGAGGTCAGCCCTGCGCTTCCGTCCTCGAATCCGTCGATGTTTCGTCGCATAGTTACAGTCCGGCTTGAAGCCGTCCCGTCCAGTCGCTCATCTGGATCTACGCTGGTCGGCTTTCGCCGTCCGCGCCACCCCGTGAATCCATCAAAGTCGGGGCCAGAAAACCGCCGGTGTGCCGTCGCGTGTCCATAAGGTAACCGTTTAGCGGATTCCAGACGTCCTAAGACGTGTTGGCTTTGGGCAAATTTTCGGGGGCGTATAGTTCGGTGACTTGGGTGTTTGCACCGTTGAGGAGGATGGTTTTAAAAAGGGCGAGCGGGTCTTTGCCCTGTCGTTTCGCGGTGGTGGCGAACGCGCCAAGGAAAGCGGTGTCGCGTCCTGTCCGGCGGCCCGTACTTGCCACCGCACTCCAAAACGTCTCTGACGAGACGTAGAGACTCTCTTAGTTGTGACGATGAGACTCGGAAAACGCTTCCTCCCTATCACAGTTTATAAACTGTGATAACAGTGGTGCCCAGAAACGACGTAAGCGTCCGAAGGTTGACCAGTCAGAAAAACCGGGGGTTTACAGTTAGGCGGTCAGGACTTTGGCCTGCCGTGCGGCAAGCCATTTGGCCGGGGTTAATTCACGGGCCTCGGCGGCGGTGATGTGCGGCAGGCGGGCGAGCACGTCTTTGAGGTATTCCTCGGGGTTGATCCCGTGCATCTTGCAGTTGAGCAGCACGGTCATGATGATGGCGCTCTGGACGCCAGCATCCTTGGATCCGAAGAAGAGCCAGTTCTTCTTGCCGAGCGCGGGGACGCGGATAAGGTTTTCAATCAGGTTGTTGTCGATCTCCAGCACCCCGTCTTCCACATAGACGTTCAGCTCGTCCCAGATGTCCAGCGTGTAGCTGATCGCCTTCCCCGTCAGGCTCTGCGGCAGATGCCGGGCTCTCTGGGTCTCGATCATCTCCTTGATGGCGTCCAGGATCGGGCGGCTCTCCAGCATCCTCCTGGCCTTGCGGTCACAAGCGGGGCTGCCGTCCTCACGCAGGACGGACTCCACGGCATACAGCCTGGCGATCTCACGGATGACACTGCGGGCAAGCGCGGACTCGTCCTTCGCCTCATGGAACTTGCGGCGGGCATGCGCCCAGCAGCAGGCCAGGGTCAACTTGCGGCTGTCCGTACGTGACTTATTATAGCATGGATAGGCCGTATAGCCGTCAGTCTGGAGGGTGCCCTTATAATCGTCCAGCATCTCCTTCATGCAGTCAGCCCCGCGCCCCGGATGCCATTTGAGCATGACACCCTTCCGGGGAGCGTGATATACCCACAGGTAGCCTTTGCGCGTCTTGCCCCCGCCGGGGTCGAGATAGGCGACCGGGGTCTCGTCAGCCTGGAGATACGTTTCACCTTTCAGGCCTACGCCGATCTCGTCGTAGATCGTCCTGAGCCATTCCCCCGTCCGCCAGGTCCAGTCGGCCATCGTCTTGCGGGAAAGTGTGATCCCGTAGCGCGCGAAGATCTGTTCCTGCCGGTAAAGGGGGAGGTGGTCGACATACTTGCCGATCAGGATGCGGGTCAGGAGGCTTTCGGATGCGAAGCTGCCGCTGATAAGCTGCTGGGGGGCGGGCGCGATGACGGGCGCTTCCGTACGGTCCTTGCGGATGTACTTCGGGCGGACGGTGACGAGCTTCTTGAAAGACATCGGGGTCACGTCCAGCTTGACCGTCTCTTCCGCGCCGATGCAGTCGTAAGCTTCCGGCTCAGCCTTGACCTCTTCCGGGATGACCGTGATCCGCTCCTCGGGCAGACCGTCGGGAAGGCGGTCTTTTTTCAGCGTGCGCTTTTTGCGGGGATTCGGAGGCGGTTCCGGTTCGTCTGGATCGCTGTCTTCCTCAGCCAGTGCCTGTTCGAAGTCCTTGCCGATATCCAGCATCATCTGGCTGTCGTCGAGCTTCTCGCTGGAGGCGCCGAAGATGCGCTTGACCAGCATGTCCACCTTGTCGCGCAGGAGTCTGTTTTCAGATTCAAGGCGGACGATTGCAGATTTAAAAAGGGCGTTTTCAGCGATCAGAGCCGGGACAGCTTTTGCAAGCTCCCGAAGCAGTTCGTACTCTTTTTTTGGGACTGTTATGTACTCTGTTTCCACTGCCGCATATTATAGCAAAACCCCTTTAAAACCGCCACATCGGATGCAATAAAACGTCATTTATTTTCAGTCCTTTTTTCACTCCCGCTGATACCATGGCCGCATCGTCGAGCCCTTCAGATCCACCCCGTCAAGCAGCAGTATCAGAGCCTCGTTGCTCAGCTTCAGCCTGCCGTTCTCGACATCGACTCCGGACGGCCAGGAGAAGGTGCCCTTCTCCAGTTTCTTGATGGCGACCCACAGTCCCGTCCCGTCAAAATGGAGCAGCTTGACCCGGTTCCGGCACTTGTTCGTGAACACGAAGAGCGCGCCCTGCTGCGGGTCCTCCATCAGCTTCCCGGCCGCAAGCGCATAGAGCCCGTTGAAGCTCTTGCGCATGTCCGCCGGCTCAACCGCCAAAAATACTTTCAGGCCGCCTCTTATGTTCAGCATGAGACCACCTCCCGGATGAATGCGGCATACGCGCCGTCCGCCGGGACATTCCTGAAACGGAGGATACGTCCATCCGGATAGGATACCTCCGCGTCAATGCCGCGGACTCCTTCGGTCGGCAGTTCAACCTCGGCGAACGTGACCGGGGCCTCCGCCGTCTTTTTGTTCCGCATCCGTTGCCGCCATCCTGAGAAGGTCGTGCAGAAAAGCCCGTGGGCTTCGCAGAATGCGGTCTGCGACATCCCGCTCTTCTGAAATTTAAGAACCAGTCCCCGGCGCTCGCGCTTTGAATATCGCTTGCGCCCCAGCTTGTCTGTTTTTCGGCTTTGAATTTTCATGCCGCATGTTATAACATAACACTCAACACGCGACCAGTAGGTCAACTATAAGACGCTTACAGAGAGACCGTTGTAAATAATAAAAAAGAAATTCTCACGTATGGCCCCTTTGAAATTGATCGGGAGTGCCATATCGTCAAAGCCAACGGCAAGTCGATCACACTGACCATTGGAGAGTTTAATGCACTGGAACTCTTTATGCGTAGACCGGGTGTTGTCTTCTCCCGCGATCAGATCATTGATGCGCTACACGGCCATGACCATTTTGCTACGGATCGCGCGATTGATGTGCTAATTGTCGGATTGCGCAAAAAACTCGGCAAGTACAACACCTGGATCGAGACGATTCGAGGGATGGGATATAGGATGAAGACCTTGTGAAAAATAAGACATTATTCTGGCAATTCTTTGGGATGCAGATAGTGATTCTGCTGGGTGCGATCAGTTTTGTCGCCGGCTACACGTGGCTTTCCTCAAAGGAGACCTTCTATAAACAATGGTTCAAAGAACTCGAAAACCAATCACGCCTGATTGGGACGTTGCTCATCGACGAACAGGGACTCATTCAGCCATCTGAAACGGCGCGCCTCTTCAATCGTATCGCCTCTGTTGACGGGCATCGCTTCACATTCATTCTGCCGAATGGTCATGTGATTGCTGATACAGAGGCAGACGCTCGACAACTGGATGTGCATAGCGACCGCCCTGAAGTTCGCGAGGCCTTAGAAAAGGGGCAGGGCATGAGCAGGCGGTATAGCGCGAGCCTTGACAGGCAGATGATCTATTTGGCGCAACGTATTCCTCGGAATGGCCCAGCCAAGGGCGTGATCCGTGTGGCTGTTCCGGAGCGGATGTTGCTGCGTGAATTATCAACAGAAAATCGCGTGATTATTGTGCTGGCCATCATTGTCTTCGGTGCGGCGCTGTCCATCAGCTACTGGACCTCCCTGCGAATTATTGGTCCGGTCTCGGATATTCAAAAGGGTGTTCAGTGCTTGGGAAACGGAGACTTTTCTTTTCGCCTCGCGATTCCTCCTGTACCGCATTTGGCGATGCTTGCGCACTCCATCAATCAGATGGCCGAGCAGATTGAAAAACTCTCGACCATCCGTCAGGACTTTGTCGCGAATGTCTCCCACGAATTGCGTACACCCGTGACATCGATCAAAGGTTTTGCGGAGACGCTCCTGGATGGCGCGAAAGATGATCCTACCGCCTGCGAGCGCTTTCTAGGTATCATCGTTCATCAGTCGAACCAACTCGAATCCATCATCCGCGATTTGCTGGAACTGTCACAGATGGAAGCGAATTCCGAGCAGAATCTTGAGAAGCGTTCTGTGGAACTCGCACCGCTTCTGCAACACGCCTTCGAACTTTGCCGTGATCGCGCGAACGAGAAGATGGTTCAACTGCATGTCTCATGCGAGCAAGGGCTGACTGCAAACATTCATGCGGGGCTGATTGAGCAGGCATTGATCAACCTCATCGACAATGCCATTGCGTATGGTGCGACACCCGAACGTCCCTACGTTGACATAACAGCCAGCACCTGCACCTATTGCACGTATGGCGATCAGGCAAGTCCTGGGACGAGAAATCCTGTCAGAGAAAACGCAATCGTGATTACAGTGCGTGATTATGGCAACGGTATTGCCGCTGAGCACCTCGACCGCTTGTTCGAACGCTTTTACCGCATTGACAAAGGGCGGAGCCGTGATACAGGCGGTACGGGGCTTGGTCTTTCCATTGTCAAGCATATCGCCTTGATCCATGGGGGCAGTGTGGCGGTCGAAAGCGAGCAGGGCAAGGGATCCACATTTATGATCACCTTACCTGTTTTTTAGCTCTAGCTGTTCACAACGTACGCCCTCAGACCGATCCGCTCCATCCGCTCAGCTATGCAGGAGGAGTTGGTCGAAGTCTTCAGAGCAGTGACATCCTGTGGGCGTATGTGCTTCGAGGCAAACGTCTCGAGGTCGGAGATGTGCACCGTGCTACGACGGAGACACTCGTGGGAAGCCTCGTCAGCTCCCTTCCGGAAGAAGGAGAAGACCAGGTTCTCGCTGTGGGTCTCCAACTCGATCACGAATGGTCCTAACGTTTTTGGTTTCAATGGTCTGTCGTTGTCTATCATGTTGTCACATTGACCTTGTCATCATTCTCGAAAAAATTGACCGACAGATATGCCACCCGGCACACCCTGAGAGAAGACGGAAGAAAAAGTAAATAAGGTCATCTCTCGGTCGGTCAAAAGAGGTTGGGGGAAGCACTCCATGTTGCTCACGTCCGTTATCTGGTTCTTCGTGCGGCACGTTCAACTTGTTCGGTATCACGCTGGACTTCCTTCCGTGGTTAAAATGCTAGGGCTCGCTTGAGCAGGGTTAGAAACTGCTGAGACTATATATGATGGTCATTCGTATTTGATAAGGGGCGTGTTTGGTTTTGACGAGAATGGATGTATAAATATTCTAACCAAATAAATACCGAAGACTGATAATACGCTTACACTCCTTTGTTAAAGTATGCCTGTTTTCACGGAGTACTCGGATGCCGGGACGCAACGATACCAGTGCCCATGGAACGTTTAGATAAAGAACGGCGGTAGGCTTTCCTTCGCTGTTCGTTACTGCCCGGGTGGGCGGTGATTCGGTACGGAGGATCCGGACCGGGCAGGAAAGTCAAAGAAGGAGAAATCAATGAGTTACACAAAACACATAATCGCCGGCGGCTTATGCGCCATGGCGATCACGGGCGTCTCTCAAGCTGCAGTCATCAATATGATTGATGGCGGTATTGCGAAAGGCTCTATTGGAGTAGAAACTCGTATGAAGCGCTTGACAAGTGACTATCACATGACTTCAAACAATGAGTATCACCTGGATGGTATTGTCATTGTCTCGCCAGGCGTGACATTGACCATTGATCCCGGAACGGTGGTCCGCGGTTGGAACGAAACAGATACCTCTGTAGCGAATCGTCCGGGGTGCTTGATCATCGACCGTGGTGCTAAGATCTATGCAAACGGCACGGCGCAGAAACCGATCATTTTTACGGATCGGTGGGACAACAATGTCCCCGGACAGACCGCAGGTAAGGTTACGCGTACGTGGACCTACCGTTCGGGTGGTTCTTCAAGCAAAGTGTTGACCAACCATGAGTATGATTATTCCAAACTGGGAGCCCACCATGGATATTGGGGTGGTTTAGTTGTCTGTGGTAAAGCTTTTATTAACATGAACAAAAGTACTGCCGGAACCGTCGGAGTCCTCGGTCAAAGCACTATGCTTGTTGAAGGTGTGGGTAGTGCGGCAGGAGTCTCTGGAGGAGGCAACAATGATGATGACTCCAGCGGTGTGATCAAGTATGTGGTGCTTCGCTATGGTGGTTACACACTTGCTTCTGGCAGTGAGATCAATGGTCTGACGCTCTATGGTGTCGGCCGTGGTACGGAGTTGCACCATGTTGAAGTCTATAACAATCAGGACGATGGTATTGAGTGGTTCGGCGGAACGGTTAACGGCAAATATCTTGTTGTCTGGGGTGCAGGCGATGACATCTTTGACAGCGACTGCGGTTTCCGCGGAAAGAACCAATTCTTGTTCGGTGTTCAGCAAAACATGGGCGGAAGCAAATTTGAAACAGGTGCTTCAGATAAGGGTATGGAGATGGACGGGTCAGAATACCCACCTTCCGCAACACCCTTGACCACAGGTTCTCAAGAACCCTTCTCCGCCTCCTCCTGGTACAATGTGACGCTCATCGGATGGGATAGTGTGTCAACTGACGCATCTGTCAAACGCAATGGCGCGGTAGTCATGCGTGACAATGCTTCTGCCCAGATCAAGAATTCACTTTTCCTCAACTTCGGCGTGTTTGGTGGGATGATTGAAAATGTCTCTGGCCGTGGTAATTATCACTCGAATTATCGCTTTCTGACGGGCAATATGTCCCCCAATATGCCAACGAATACAGCTATCTACATCAATGGAGCAACCGTTGATAACCAGTTCCTCTATCAGGGACAACAACCTGGTCAGCAGGCTTGCCTGCAAGATAGCGTCTTTTACATTAACGGTATTACCCGTCCGGTCATCGCTGATATGGGTGGAACGCCCGATTTACCTTTAATGGGAGAGAAGGAAGGCAAGGGCCCGATCTACACTGGAGGTGAGAGCTTTGATTTCATGGCTGCTGCTTTCAATAATGTGGATCTGATCCCTGGAGACGACACGCTCCCGATCAAGAGTTTAACCACAACAGCTTATGCGAGCTCCAATGCGTGGGGCAGTGCAAGCAATGCAACCTTCGTTATTGCGAATAGCTATGTTGGAAATAACCCGAGCTTCATTGACCCCCGGGCTGCTGGTGCTGCACTGACGGCTTCGAACGCAGTCCCGAGTGACGGGATACTCACTGCAGTAACCTATCGTGGCGCATTTGATGCCGACACCAATTGGGCGCAAGGGTGGACAACGATTGCCAAGCTGGGCGCGTTTGGTACGTATGAGGCTGTGCCAGAAGAGGTGACCGTGGTAACAAACACCGTTACAGAGGTCGTTACGAACGGCGTGAACGGCATCGTCTACCAGGCCAACGGGTCAGCGATCGTAGCAACAGAGTTTAACAGTGTTGCCGCTGCAGGACTCCAGACCAGTCCTGTGCTGACATACAACATCACAGCGGCTGGCACCTACCAGCTCCAGTCGACACCGAGTCTGGAAGGTACCCCTACCTGGAATGTCGTGAAGACCTTCACGGCGGCGGGTTCCACCACTGTGAATCTGACGGACATCCTCGCGGAACCTGCAGCGCCTTCTATGTTCTACCAATTGGTAAAGCAGCCTTGATAAAGCAGTAATCAGGTAATATAGAAATGGGCCTGGCAGCGAAAAGCTGCCGGGCCTTTTTTTATTTTAATTCTAACAGAAACAATATTTGTTCCGAATAATTAACCCCTATACTTGGTAATATTTTTAAAGGAGGCTAGCGAGTATGCATCACGTATCGAGAGTCGATAATAGGGAATCCGCGTTGAAGCGGTGTTTCACTAACTTGTTCACAAAAGCTTCCACTTTCTTTCAACGTAGCACACTCAAAAGAAGACAGGTTCGAAAGTGTAAGAAGGATGATCCTCAAGGAGCCGCTGACAAACTGGCGTATACGGAAACGGATGTCCGTATAAAGCGGCCAAAACATCATATTCCATATCCACGCTTTTTTTAAAATGAGACGCTTGTTGAGAGAATGATGACTCGAGTGGTGAACTCTCCTACGTCCAGATTCGATACGGAGGAAGTGTCTTTCTTCCGATTCTTGCACAATACAAACATTCCCCTTATTGCCAGCTAACAGAGCATTGCTATTATCTCACACATCAACAAGAGATTCGCGAGCGGCTTATGGTAACAGAAAATATCAATAGCAAGAGAGAGTATAATTTGAGCAGCACCTGCTTGAGTGTGAGCGTAAGAGGTGCCGTTGGTAAGCGCGCTCGCCTTTGGCTGATCGCTTGGGCCGGCATCCTCTTCGCCGGGCAGCTTGTTGCGCAGAATGTGGGTTCAGTCCGTATTTCTGTCATGGATCAGGATTGGCAAGTGCCCATCAATGATGCACAGATTCTGCTGGTCGAGAAGAATATCAAACAGGCCACGAACCC
>Ga0247841_10013290_pt1 | contig 10552 bp, 8 predicted proteins | sample LaCruzMarch2015__2_FD_192410 | JGI IMG/M metagenome (GOLD analysis project Ga0247841, IMG submission 192410) | Freshwater microbial communities from meromictic Lake La Cruz, Castile-La Mancha, Spain - LaCruzMarch2015_18m | ecosystem: Environmental > Aquatic > Freshwater > Lake | place: Spain...
ATAATACTTTGTTATTGCGCGGTTTATCTGGTCGAAAGGTTTAAAAAAAGTGTCGTGGTCTTTGTTTTTGGCCTGTGTCAGCAACGTACTATAGTCGGCCAAATCGTCGTTAAAGAATTCACCAAAAGCTTCCATTAACTCTTGTTTGTTAGAAATGGGCTTACCCTCTGCATCCACAAACATGCGGCTATCGTACATAGCGGAGAGAATTTTTATTACATCGGTTTTACGCTTGGAGGCAATTTTAAATACAGTATTTTTGATAGGGTTGGAAATTATAGTAGATGTATTAGATATTTTCATATCAAACTCAGCTCTGCTTATTTCAGCTTCAATAAATTGTAATAGTCCTTCTGAAAGATAATATTCCTTTTCCATTTCTTCCATCAAACAATCATTAGCTCTAAAATCAAAAAAAACATCTACAAGATATTTTAATCGCTTAATAGGATCAATTGTTTCTTTTACAGTTTTTTTTATTTCATCTACGTTGAATCTCAATGTGTCAAAAAAATTGTTTTCACTTTCATCATCGAAATTATAAGGCGAAAGTTCATGACGGTAATCAACCAACTGTATATAAATTTTCGAGTATTCATCCAAATCAGGTTTATTAGAAATAACACCTAATAACAAATCCATAAAAATCACCATATCAGAATTATTGAATTTCTTTTCAATTCCAATCTTCTTTATTAATTCAATGCATTGAAATGGTTTGGAAGGATTTTGAATAGAAGAAAAATAGGCTATAAATATGGCATCAATCATCTCTATGTATGTTATTTCTGTTTTTGGTTTTTTACTGCCAGAAAACAAAAAATAGAAATGTTGCGCATTATGATTAAAATGCTCATCGGGGGTACTTACATAAAAGTCAAGGTCTCTTTCTTGTTGCATAAACTCAAATCTTTAAATTTTTATTAGTTAATTTATTATTGCAAAGATACGTTTTTATAAATAATTTTTCGCTGTGATATGTTTTTTATTCTATTTTTTCATGTCCTTATTCATTGTTCTTTATTCTAATATCCTCCTATATATGCAGAGTTTATCTTCATAAATATATAAACCTTATATAAGCCTTATCTAATACTTATTAAAACCTTATATAAAGCTTATTTATAAATAATATGGTTTATATATGTATTTAATATGTTTAAGATTTAAATTACAGAATAATGTGATATATTTGCAGACTGAATCAACATACAACGGTTATTTGCCCTATGGGCGTTATTTAGCTGCGCTGTTATTGATAGTTATTTAGCTGCGCTGTTATTGGCTTTTAAATAGTAAATGGTAAATAAATAAATAAATAAATAGTAAATAAAGAGATGGCAATCGTAAAAGGACCAATAGTAATGACCGGTGGGTTTGGCAATGCCAGCTTCTACACCCGCCGTGGGAGCGATAAGGTGATAGCACGTATAAAAGGTGGTGCGAGTAAAGAAAAGATAAAAACCTCGCCGAAGTTTGAGGGTTTCCGCTTGCAGCAAAAGGAATGGAAAGGCTGTACGGCTTTTGCATCGGTGCTGCGCTATGCTTTTGGAGGGTTGCATCGCCTGGCTGATTATAACCTTACGCCGGTGCTGAATGGTTTTGCTAAAAACCTGCAAAAAACGGATATGGTAAGTGCTGTTGGCAAACGGAATGTTTGCTTGTCGGGCTTAGGCTACACGCTGGAGAATTTCAACTTTAACCGCACATATCCATTTAACACCGTGTTACGGGTAATGGTGCAGAGCGCCATAAACCGCGAAACAGGCAGCGCAACCGTACAAGTGCCGCGCATCAATACCGAAACGGATATGCTCAATGTGCAACGTCTGCCTTACTTCCGACTGATAGTGGCTTTGGGCGTGGTGCCCGATCTGGTATATAATGAAGCCGGCAATGAATATCGACCATCTGTACCCGAAATACATGGCATAAGCGAGGTAGTAACCGGCGATTGGTTGCCTGCCGAAAACAGGCTCGACGAACAAACTATCACCGTACAACTCGACGACGATACACTGCACTACCTTACCAACAAATGTACCCTGATACTCAGCATGGCCATTGAATTTGGCAAAGTAGGCTTTACGGGTGCACCGCAAGAAGTGAAATATGCCGGCAGTGGTAGGGTGTTGCGAGTGGGTTGAAAAATTTATATCTTTGTATCCGTTTTTAAAAATTCCCCTTTAGGGGTTAGGGGTCATCATTATGAAATACTACAGTACCAACAAAAAAGTAAGTGGCGTAAGTTTAGAGGACGCCGTAATTAAAGGTTTAGCCGAGGATAAAGGCTTATTTATGCCCGATCATATTCAGGAAATTCCGGCTGTATTTTACGAAAATATAGATAAGTTATCTTTTGAGGATATGGCTTACACGGCTGCATACATGCTTTTTGGCGAAGATGTGCATGCTAATATGCTTAAAATGATTGTGCACGACACTTTGAACTTCGATGTGCCGTTGGTGCGGGTGGAAGAAAATATTTATAGTTTAGAGCTTTTTCATGGTCCAACGCTGGCATTTAAAGATGTGGGCGGACGATTTATGTCGCGCATGTTATCGTATTTCATTCAACGACAGGACAGTAATGATAAATTAGTGAATGTATTGGTTGCCACTTCGGGTGATACGGGTAGTGCAGTTGCAAATGGATTTTTGGGCGTGGAAGGCATTCATGTATATGTGCTTTATCCCAAAGGCTTGGTAAGTCCTATTCAGGAATGTCAGTTTACAACCTTGGGGCAAAACATAACAGCATTGGAAGTTGATGGAACATTTGATGATTGTCAGGCATTGGTAAAATCGGCCTTTATGGATGAAGAATTAAACGCCAAGATGAAGTTGACTTCGGCAAACTCTATCAACGTCGCGCGCTTTCTGCCTCAGGCATTTTATTATTTCTACGCTTATGCACAACTAAAAGTGATTTCGGAAGCTGCCGCCAACAATATGGTAGTATGTGTGCCAAGTGGAAACTTTGGTAACATTACTGCCGGACTTTTTGCAAAACGCATGGGCTTACCTATCAAACGTTTTATTGCAGCCAACAATAGCAACGATATTTTTCTGGAATACCTGAAAACCGGCGAATACAAACCACGTCCTTCGGTATCGACTATTGCCAATGCCATGGATGTGGGCGACCCAAGTAATTTTGCACGCGTGCTCGATTTGTATGGAGGTTCGCACGAAGCTATTACGGCCGAAATTAGCGGTGTGAGTTATACCGACGAACAAATAGCAGAAACGCTCAAAACCTGTAAAAAAGAAACCGGCTATCTACTTGACCCACATGGGGCTTGTGGCTACCGCGCACTGAAAGAGATGCTGCAACCGGGCGAAGTGGGTGTATTTCTCGAAACAGCTCACCCAGCTAAGTTCCTTGAAACTGTAGAACGAATTTTAGGCGAAAAAATTGAAATCCCCGAAAAACTACAGGAATTTATGAAAGGCGAAAAGCAAAGCGAACCAATGACGAAGGAGTTTGCTGATTTTAAGGCGTACCTCATAGGCCAAAGCCGTTAAAAAGTGCTTCGCACGTTAGTTGGGCTCCGCCGTTTTGTGGTGCTTCGCACGTTTAATGTGACTGCAAAAGTATGGAGGAATTTGTTGGAGAAATGATTAATGGTAAATTGTAAATGATAAAATTGTAAATATATAAGATGTTTTCAGGAATAATAGAAGAAGCAGCTCAGGTAGTTGCATTGCACAAAGAGCAGGAAAACTTGCATATCATAATGGAATGTTCGTTTGTTGACGAATTGAAAATTGACCAAAGCGTGGCACACAATGGCGTTTGCCTTACGGTGGTTGAACTCACCGATACAACATACACTGTTACAGCCATTAAAGAAACATTAGAATGTACCAATTTGGGTAAATTGGTAGTGGGCAGCAAAGTAAATTTGGAGCGTAGTATGCTGATGAATGGACGTTTAGACGGACATATTGTGCAAGGGCACGTGGACCAAACCGCTGTTTGCACCGAGGTGAAAGAAGCCGAAGGAAGTTGGTATTTTACCTTCGAATACACATTGGATAAAGAAATGGCCAAACGCGGTTATATAACGGTAGATAAAGGTTCGGTAACCGTAAATGGTGTCAGTTTGACAGTTTGCAACCCAACCAACAACACTTTTCAGGTAGCTATCATACCTTATACCTACGAACATACAAATTTTCATCAAATTAAAGCCAGCACGGTTGTAAATATTGAATTCGACATTATAGGCAAATATGTAAGTAGAATGCTGTCGATTTAACTCTTTTAACTCTTTTTTCAAAGGTCGGGAAAACTAAACCCGACCTTTGTTGTTTAAATGCTTGAGATAGCGATAATAATACAACATGCAAGCATTCAGAAAACATATAAACGAGTCATTTTTCAATCCACTACTACACTTTATTCCACTTTTACTTTTTCTACTTATCGACGACCATTTTGGAAGTAGTGTAGCATTAGTTGTTGTCTATTTTGTAGTAGTCGCAATTTTAGTTTACGGCTATTTACTGTATGCAAATATTTACAAATACTTAGGCATTTCGTATCTTGTTAGTTCAATAATTTTTGCGTTGATAATTTTCATTCCCGAAAATTTCATTTCTATCAATTTAAAGCCTGTTTTTAGCGAAATAATTACCTTACTATCATTTATTCTTATTTTATTTTTGCGTAAAAAAATAACCGATTTTGTTTCGGCTGTTACTCCCAGGCATGTAGCCATGACAAATAACATCGACGAGCATTTTAGAATTGTCCGCATATTAACTTTAATTATTTCCTGTTATACAATTATATATATTAGTTCTATCCAATTTTTCAACCCGTCGGCCAGCTTTCAAAAATACCTTCACGAAATATATTGGGGTGTACTTTTTTTTATTATGTTTTACGAATTTATTCGGGTAACTTTAATTCGTATACGACTTTTTAAAGAAGAGTGGTGGCCTATAGTAAACGAAAAAGGGCATTTTATTGGCTCCATTCAAGGACAGGAGAGTGTAATTGGAAATGAAAAATACAGACATCCAATTGTGAGAGGAATTTTAATAAATGATTCGAAAATTTTTCTACAAAAAAGGAGTTCTAAAGACCCATTACATCCCAATTTATGGGATGTAGCGCTTTCGAACCATTTACGAATGAACGAAACTGTAGAGCAGTGTATTTATAGAACTTCATTCGACAACTATGGAATAAAAGATATCAAGCCCATTTTACTTTCAAAATACACTCAAGATACTGCAAACGAAAATCAATATATTTACTTCTTTTTAATTTGCAATCTGATAGTTGGTAAAACGAACCCCGATATGATTGATTGTGTTAAATGGTGGACATTGCAACAAATTGAAGACAATATTAAAAGTGGCATTTTCACACAAAATTTTGTAAAGGAATTAGAAATTTTAAAACGCAGTGGACTTATCGAAAACGGCTCTCACAATTGCAACTGCCACCTAAAAGAAGTTGTTTATCACGGAATTACAAAACCAAAAGACTAAATTTATTTCTGCTTTGTTTTGAATCGCAAAATATGAATTGTAACACCTATTGCAATACTTATTAATAAAAGCTGCAACCACAACCTCCCCTGTAACGCAATAAAAACAGAACTCAACATGGTTACCCAAAGCATGGAAATTGAAATCACTTTGGCGTGTAATGTTATTGCTTTTTCAACGCTATAATCGTGAATAATATTCCCAAAAATTTTGTGATTCAAAATCCAAGCATTCATCTTTGGAGAGCTACGAGCAAATAGATAACCCGCCAAAAGCACAAAAGGAGTAGTAGGTATTAGCGGCAAAAAAGCACCTACAATGCCTAATACCAGGCTTATTACCCCCAGCGAAGTTAATATTATCTTCATTCAGAATGGTTATACAATTTTACTTATTCAAAACTAACAACAAACTCTACTCTTCTGTTCTTAGCTCTGCCTTCAATTGTTGTATTTGGTGCAACCGGACGCAACTGACCGTAGCCATTTGACGTTAAGCGATTGGCATCAATACCTTTCGAAATTAGATATTCACGTACTGCTTTTGCTCTGTTTTCGGATAGAATCTGATTCTTATCAGCCAAACCTTGATTATCAGTATGGCCTTGAACTTCAACCATATAATTCGGATTTTCGGACAATACACGAACTACATGTTCAAGAATTACATACGAAAGCGGTTTTATAATAAATTTCGCCGTTTCGAATTGAATCCCCTGCAATGCTTTTTGGAAAATGACACGAACTTCCTTCTTTATTTCGGGGCAACCACCATTTGATGCCACACCTGCCAATTGCGGGCAACGGTCTAAACGATCTACAATACCGTCGCCGTCAGTATCCACATCGGCAACTTTAGCTATAGCGTCTGGTTTTATAGTAACATCTGTATTTTTTAGCGTATCGGCAACTACAGTAGTATTAACAACAGTAGTATCAACGACAGTAGTATCAACAACGGTAGTATCAACAACAACCACAATAGTACATCCTACCGAATCTACGTTTGTTCGCTCAGCTTCAGGAGTTGTGGGACATTTGTCTAAATAATCGGGCACACTATCTTTGTCAGTATCTTTTGGGCAACCCACTTTATCTACCGTACTGTAAGCCTGATAAGGTGTATCGGGGCATTTGTCTAAGTAGTCGAATACACCATCGCCATCCGTATCCAACGGACAACCATCGGCATCTATTGAGCTATAAGCTTCTTTAGGGGTATCAGGACATTTATCGTAATAGTCGGGTACTTTATCGCCGTCGGTATCCAGCGGACAACCTTTTTTATCCACAATAACTCCATGAGGTGTATCGGGGCATTTATCACGCCTATTGCTTATGCCATCATTATCGCTATCTTGTTTATTGCCAAGAACAATATTAAACCCAATAGCAACATTTAATCTATCGGTTTTGGCCGGAACTCTTGGAATACTGAGAGCACCTATAACCGGCACTGTAACTGAAAAAGGTGTTTTTAGCGGGGCATAATTCAAAGGAATATAATCGGCAGTTGCAAAAACATTTACAATACCAAAGCGCAAACCTAAGCCCGCGCCAATATTGGCGCCCCTACCGTTGAGCAACGAATAGGATAGCGAAAGATTTAACCAATTTGAGGGGTGCAAATTAAGCGAAGGCGTAAGCGTAAAAAACAAGGATTTATTATAAACCATTGTGGATGATAACAATCCTACGCTTAGAATATTTTTCAGGAAACCGTATTCTCCACTTAAATTAATTTTCGGACTTAGTGAAGTTGAAAAATTGGTTTGAGAAGGAACAATATCCAAGGAGTCGATAAAATCTGTCAATAAATTATTTGTAATATTATTTGAACTAATCCCTCCAATCAACTCATCGAATTCAAAATCAGTTATACTATTTAAAGTATAATCAACCTTTGTTCGATAGCTACGAGGATCTTTAGTCCATTTAATCATTCCCAAATCGGTAACAGCAGCACCAAAAACAAGATTTTCCGTTGGTTTAAATATAAGGCCTAAATCAACAGCACCGCCAATTCCGGCAGGTTTAAGCAAACTTGAAATAGCAAATGACTCTGTATCCGGAATAGCATAATTAAGCTTACTATCTAAATTTAATAACCATTTGTCAGTACCTGCAGTATATTTAAAGTTTTCGAAGCTCATATTAGCGACCCCTAAACCATGCAAATATTTTAATTTTAACCCGGCATTCCATTTCTCGTTCAGTTGCTTCGAATAACCCAGAGCAGCCTCAATATAAGCAGTTGAGTTCACTCTCAATGCTGTTAGGTTGTAAAGGTTATTCTCGAGTTGTGGAGTGCCATCAGCATTTAGCCTTACATTACCCAATAATCCCAATTCGATTAAATCTTTGGGTAAACCAATGCGGGTTGCAGATTTTGCAGTTGCTGTAAATGTCCAATATGAGCTTTTCGTTCTAAAACCAAAACCTAATAAATTAATTTCGGCATCTACATTTATCAAAGTTGTAGGGTTTAATTTTTGAATCAAATCTGATTTGGGCAATAAAATTGAGCTTGCAGTTAAAGAATTATTACCAGCATTAAATTGAGTATTTCCAATTACAGGCAAGCTAAGATAAAAACCCGACATTGGTTGCAAAGCAGGGTTAAATGTATGACGAACAGGTACATTTTCCAAAAAATAAAGCGTATTCACCTGCTGAGCAATTGCTGTATTAAGCAGCAATTGCGCGGTAAGTGTCATAAATATATATTTCAAAACTCTCATTTACAACTATATTTTATTCCCCTTTGGAGTATTTACCTAATTTTAGCTTTATATAATTCTCTTTCTGAAGGGTAATTTTTCTATTTTCTTCGCTCTCAACTTTAATGGTATAAACTAAATTTTTTGCCAATCGAAGTTTTGTAAGTTGTGAACTTTCAACAATAACTTTTAAATCGGAAATGGCATTGGATCCGGCCTGCACTACTCCATTATCATCAATCAGCGGGGCATTAATAATTGAATCGGATAAAACTTTTAAATCTGCAATGGGTAATTTATTACTATCCAAAAACTTAAGAGACAATTTACCTTTCAGTGGTAAATTATTCGTAACTTTAAGTACAAGCAACATTTGATCTACAACCTGTAAATCAATTAAATCGTTCATATCAATATTCTCTAAAGTATCAACAAATTCAAAATTACTACCAGCATTTAGTTTGAGTGGAATTTTTACGTCAATAAGAGCAACTAAATTAGCAGTTGGAGCTGCAAAATCCAAGGGGTCCGTATCAGCCCGCGCATTTGTAAGTTTGAATTTGTAAAAAAGCCTATCAGGCAAAGGGTAACGGTCGAAGAATTGCGAAATATTACCATTTTCGAGCGTATGGTCGAGTACATAGCTTGTTTTGATAGGTAATCCCGGAAAACTAGGAATACAATCGATAACTTTGGATGTTGTTTTCGAACCATTAAATTTTGCATATACCGGCGCAAAGGTTGGATCATCAGATTTGAATGCTTTAATGGAGTCGACCATTAAATTAATTTTCACTCCCGAGTTATTGTACAAGTCAAATTTAATTATTGGTTCAGCAATTTTAAATACACCTTTGGATGGTAATTCCAATAAATATTCGGCCATATCCACCGTTTTACCCTGTACATTATTAGCTATTGAAGGTTTTATTTTACCGTAAAACACTTTCGTATCCACATCGTAAAGTTTATATTTTAGCAAAACCTGAGAATTGGGCAATACAACAACGGGTGTATGTCCTGCTACTACCTCCACTTTTACACTGATATTTAATGTAGATAAATTATTGGGTGTTAAAAGCGTAAACGAGTTTAAATTAATAACTTTAGGAGTTTTAAACTCGGTAGGTTGATACACAATTTTTGAACCCGAACCTTTCGAAATATCTCCACCCTGAGCAAAAAACAATTGATCGGATTGAAACGTAGTGGTAACAAGAATACTGGAAGGATCTACATTCATATTTAAGGTTTCGACAGTTATCTCAACCTTTGCGCTATTCATCTCTGTACGCACAATTTGTTGTCCATCTGCATCGGAGTTAAAATTCAAATTAACGATACGATTAAAATCCGCTGATACAGAATTATTTTGAATTGCTCCCGCAGGTACTGAATAAACCTCATTTATTTCTATCAAATTTTGAAAATCGGCAATACTTCGAAAATTCCAAACTACAGTATCTTTAAATTCTAAAAAAATATAGTTTTCACCACCTTTTAAATGAGTACTGTCGAGCTGAGAAATTATATCATTTAATGTAAGTGTGGTTTCGCCAATCGGTATTACGTAGGATTGGCCATTAATCAACGAGTCAATTTCCTTATCCCAGTCGATAAAAGTGCTGCACGACGAAAAAATAAGGGCTAAAAATATCGTTACAAATAGTTTTCTATATTGATTGAAAAGTACCATTTTAGTCGATTTATTTGTATTTTTGAAAAGAAAGGCAAATATATATAAAATTTATGAAACTCCAATAAAAAAAGGGCTTTCTGTGCTGATAGCTTATTGTTTTTGTTATAATTCTTATTTCATTACAAAATTTTTATAACATGTATTACATACACAATTAACAAATTAGTTGAGAATAGATTAAAAAATAATGGTCAAAATAAGTTTACTTTGGAATTTATATTTTCAGCATTCGAAGCGTTTCGGCTTTCAGTAGTTTATTGGTTGCCGAATAGCAAAATTGGGGAATATAGTGGATTTCTTTGGGGCGTTCGTATTTTTCGAGTGTGATGTTGAAAATTGCCATAAGTTCAACTTCAATTTCAACTGTAAAAGGTGTAGATTCTATTATGAGTACCACTTTATTACCGAGCGTGCTATCGGGCTTCGAACTTATAAAATACGGAACAGAAATTAGCGTTTCGAGCTTTTGCTCAATCCGTTCGGGGTTTAGCTTTACGCCCCCCGTATTTATAATGTTATCAAATCGACCTTTCAACTGAAACTGTTCGTTATTAATCAACTCCACTATGTCGTTGGTTACAATTTCGTCGGGTAACAGGTGTGGTGCCTTAATACACAAACAATCA
>Ga0247841_10013291_pt1 | contig 10551 bp, 13 predicted proteins | sample LaCruzMarch2015__2_FD_192410 | JGI IMG/M metagenome (GOLD analysis project Ga0247841, IMG submission 192410) | Freshwater microbial communities from meromictic Lake La Cruz, Castile-La Mancha, Spain - LaCruzMarch2015_18m | ecosystem: Environmental > Aquatic > Freshwater > Lake | place: Spain...
CATCAAGAAGATGACGGGCAAGACACCGAAGAAGATCTCTGTCTTTACAGCTGAGACCTGGAAGTATGAGCTGTTCGAGAAGATCGCGGGCGGTGCCGAGATAAGCGATGTCATGAAAGACGAGAAGTTCAGGAAGTTCGGCAAGGAGATACCAAATCTTTTCAAAAAGGCTGGCGGGACGAACTTTGTCTCAGGCTGGGCAAAGCCCGACGAGGATAAAGCTCTCACCGATGCGCTTGTTTTCCTTGAAAAGGAACTTGGATGTAGTGTAATTATTAATCCAAAAGAAGACCCCCGGGGGAAGGCGCGCTTCGCGCTGCCTATGAAGCCTGCGGTATATCTGGAATAGTTAGATACGCTACTACCGATACCTTTATACACTACATATATCTTTATATACTCCGCATATACAAACATATACGTGAACTAACATGGTCCAAGCAATGATAAACATAGACGAGAGGTCTAACAGGGTCCTGAACATAATCAAGGCTAAGTATGGGTTTAAGGACAAGTCTCAAACGCTGGATTTTGTATTATTAGACTATGAGGCGAATCGCTTAGAGCCGGAGCTAAGGCCTGAGTACATCAAGAAGGCCCAAGGCATAATGCGGCAGAAGTCCATCCGGGTCGGCAACATGGACGACTTCGACAAGAGATACGGGCTAAAATGATATATGACCTTCATATAAAACCCGCCGTCGACAAGATTTTCCTCAAGTTAGGGAAGAAGGATCCAAAGCAGCTTTGGATAATCCGCAAGAAACTAGTCGAAGTACGTGAGAATCCGCATCATTATAAGAATTTGAGGGCACCTTTAAATGCGTGGAAGGAAGTGCACATAGACTCTCACTTCGTTTTGGCATTTTCAATAGATGAGAAGCTAAAAAGAGTAGAGGTTGAAGACTACGACCACCATGACAGGATCTTCAAATGAGCTCAGACAGGAGTTCATAAGGCGCATACGTCGCATAGAGAAGGATGGCAAGTTTAAGACTTACTCCTCGTTCTCAGAGTTGCGAAAATAAATAGAAGGTTACATTACAGAATGAAAATAGTTTCCCTTGGCGCGGTCCTTATGGACCAGATAGCGTCTGTTGAAAGGTTCCCAGGAGATGACGATGAAGTCTTTGTCCCGAAGCTCCAGCTCCTGCCAGGCGGCTCTGCTGCCAATTTTGCAGTCTTATGCGCGCGGCTTGGCGCAGAGTCCGGATTTGTGGGCAAGGTCGGGAAGGATGTATACGGCGACCTTCTTGCGCAGGATATGAAGCGAGAGAATGTAAACGTAGATAACCTCTCGCGCTCTAAAACGTCCACAGGGACGGTATTCATCGCAGTCAGGGGCGACGGGCAGCGTATGATGTTTGCCCATTCTGGTGCTGCCAATGAGCTGATACAACAGGATATAAGCCTCGCATACCTTAATAACTTTGATCATCTTCATCTAGCTGACCTGGACAACATAGCGATACTGGAATATGCTGCTAAGAACTTCAAGGGCACGATAAGCTTGAATCCGGGGGCGCTCGTTGCCGAGAAGAAAGAGAAGGCCATCGAGCTCATAAAGCTGGTGGACATATTAATATGTTCCGAGGAAGAAGCCAAGAAGATAACCCGCAAATATCTTGGTGACGAGTGGATAAAAGAACTCAAGAGTTGGGGACCTGATTTGGTTGTTATCACCAGGGGCGCGAAACCTGTCAAGACATTTGATGGCACATCAGTTATGGATTCACCTGCATTTTCAGTTCCTGTCACCGATACTACGGGTGCCGGCGATGCCTTTTCAGCAGGATTCATCTGTGAGTACTTGCATACAAAGAACCTAGCAAAGGCCGTACGCTTTGGCAGTGCAACAGCTGCGTTGACGATACAACACGAAGGCGCCAGGGCAGGCGTTATCGACCGTGCGCATGTCGAAGAGTTCCTTTCAAAGAACCCTGCTTAACCCCTATTTAACCTCATTTAACCTCTGTTTAACTTATCTTCTGTTGCTTGTCAATGCAACATCCTAGCGTTGTCAATGCAACATCTTAGCGCCTAGAACTTCTTTCCTCTTGCCCGGGTTATGTCAAACTCCGCAGTGTCAGCTATAGCCATGACTGCCATGACTCCCGCCTGGACAGGGTCTGTCACAATCATGTCACACGCTTCTGGGACTGAGCCTTCCATGTTAAGAGAAATAACAAAAATACCTTTATCCCTAAGCTCCTCAACAGCTTCAGTCACTTTGCCGCCCATTATAGAGCCAGCAAGCACGAGTATTTTAGCCCTCGGCAGCCTTGAAACAGCATTTACGGCTTTCACTAGCTTTTCCTCCCCTACTAGTGGTATGGTGTCAACAGAGATCCTTTCGCCTCTTATATTATGCCTGTCAGCCTCGCTTATGGCACCTCTGGCTACCTCTGACACCTGGGCTCCGCCCCCTACTATGATCACACGCTTGCCGTATATCTCCGTGAAGGTAGGCACTTCCTTGACCTTTAGGACTTTCTTGATTTTGGATACGCCTGATATAACCTTTGACAGGTCTCCCTTTCCTTCGAGTTCCAGGTAAATCTTGGCTTTGCCCGCCCGCTTCTCACCAGTGCTTATATGGGCTATGTTCGCGTTTTCCTTGGATATCAGCTCAGCTATCGTATACAAGACGCCTGGCTTATCCTCGACCGTTACATCCAAAGCAATTTTTTTCATTTTCTCCAAACCTTTTATTTTGCAGTCTCGCTGAGGTTTTCAACAGCAGTATCTATTTCACCCTTGGATATAATAAGCGGGGGAACCAGCCGTATGACGCTTTCGCTGGTCACATTGACAAGGATGCCCCTGCTGCGCATTTCCTTCATAACTGATTGTGCCTTTTCCTTAGACCCTGTTTCTAAGCCTATCATCAGCCCGAGGCCCCGTGCCTTGCCGAAGTCAAGCCCGTCTAACAGCCGGCTGCCCATCTTCGCAGCGTTCTCAGCAAGTTTGTCTTTGATTATGGTCCCAAGAGTAGCTATCCCAACAGCGCACCCGAGTGGCCCGCCGCCGAACGTTGAACCATGATCTCCCGGAACGATACACCCTGAAACCTCTTCTTTCAGAAGAGTCACGCCCATGGGGAAGCCGCCGGCTATTCCCTTTGCAACCGTTATGATATCGGGCTTAACTCCTGTGTATTGGAATGCGAAGAACTTCCCGGTCCGCCCGGTGCCCGTCTGCACTTCATCGACCACCATGAGCACACCACGTTCGTCGCAGAGCTCCCGTATCTGTTTGTAATACTCGATAGTCCCTTTCAGGTCTCCGCACGGGAACTTGACCCCGCCCTCGCCCTGTATCATCTCTACGAAAATGGCTGCAGTGTTATCGTTGACGCCATGCCTAAGCGCATCTATGTTTCCGTATTCCACGATCTGTGTCTCGGGCATGAGAGGCTCAAAGGGCTTCTGGTACTTCTTCTTATCAGTTATCGCGAGCGAACCCATAGTTCGGCCGTGGAAGCTGTTGCTCATAGCGATTATCTCCCGCTTGCCTGTGTATTTCCGCGAAATCTTTATCGCAGCCTCGTTCGCCTCAGCCCCCGAATTGCCGAAGAAGGCCTTTGTCCTCATCCCTGAAAGGTCATTCAGCATCTTTGCGAAAGTAGCCTGTGGTTCATTATAATAAAGGTTAGAGATGTGTATGAGCTTCTTTGATTGCTCGCTTATCGCTTTTACCAGCGCGGGATGCGAGTGACCGAGTGAGCATGAGGCTACTCCTGCTATCATGTCCAGGTATTTTTTGCCTTCCGTGTCCCAGACCCAACAGCCTTTGCCTTTGGTCAAGGCTAGAGGATACCGGTTATACGTCGACAGGACATACTTCTCGTCCAGCTTTTTGATCTCTTCGAAATCCATAACGGGTAATTATAAGGTATTTGGAAAAAAACCTGTTTTATCCCTCGAGCATCTTCCTTTTATCTCAATTTTATTCTTCTTCATTTAAGAATAACCTAAGAATATCATGGTGCGTGAACCTCTGCACATCTTTTGCAGCAGAAGGAACTACAGAAGCCCTCGGACGTTTTTATCAGGCGTCCGTACCTTTGTCAGGCGCGCTGGTAAGCTCCGCGGCTCGCCGCATGCAGTATTCGTCGGCCCGGAGATAAGCGCGCGCCGTGCAGGCAAGATACCAAGACACCAGGAAGTCAAGAAGTCTTTGCATGAGATTCAGGGCATGCTCAAGGGGCGCCCGAACCTTCGCGTGGTCTTTGCAGCCGAGGAGCGTGGACATCTTGGCGACCCCCATGTTGCGGTTTATTCCATTTCCCAAAAAGGTTACAAGATTTCACTGATGAAATTCTTGCCTGAGGAGAAATACGCGAAAACCCAGAGGGTCACACAAAGGTTGCCCTCAAAGGAGCGTGTCCACGCATGGCTCAGTTGGCCGCGCAGGGTCACCAAGTTGCAGTCGCGTTCTACTAAAACTGATATACTCGAGCGCATTGGCGGCCATGAATTTGTTGTTAGGGCATGCGCCGATTATTCGAGATTTGGCAGCAAGCCCAGGGAAGACAAAATCCTACCTGGCAGGATCCTGCTGGTGCCTGCCCATGGCTTGTGGGATCCGAGCAATATGAGGCTTGTAGGGCCGCACAGCCATCTGACCATAGTCTCTGATCCGAACGGTGACGTGCTTAGAAAGATCACGCGCGGCCCGATGGTCACTCAATTGCTAGAGCATGGTGAGCATAATGAGCGGACGAAATTTGTCATAGGCTCCAGGGTGCGCTACACACCTTTTGATACATCGCCAATACCTTTAGGTAAAGGTTCCACAGAAAACAAGGGGCTCAAGGCTGCACTGGGAAAAGAGGGGATCTCCCTTCATTCGATTGGCTGATGGATTAGCTGTAATAGGGCAAACGGCTCACTCAGTGACCATCGTCCCAATGCCCTGGTCGGTGAACACCTCTAGGAGCAGCGAGTGGTCGCGCCTTCCATCTATTATGTGGACGCTCTTTACTCCAGATTCCACTGCATCGATTATGCTTTTGACCTTTGGTATCATGCCGCCGCCGACCTCATCCCATTTTATCTTTTCCTTCAGTTCCTTTGTGGTTATCGAGGGTATCAGTGACTTCTCGTTCTTCTCGTCTTTGAGCAGTCCCGGCACGTTTGTAGTGTAAATAAGCTTCTCTGCGTGCATGGCTTTTGCAATCGATGCTGCAACATCGTCTGCGTTGATGTTCACAGCCTTGTCATGCTCATCAAGGCCCATAGGTTCGATTATAGGTATGTAACCATCTTCAAGGAACCCGTTGATTACTGAGACGTCGATTTTTTCTATGTTGCCGACGTTGCCCAGTTTCTCTACCCTCCTGGCCTTTATCATGCTGCCTGTTTTGCCCGTAACGCCGATGGCTTTGCAATCAAGGCCTTCCAGTTCCTCGACAATCTCGTCATTGACCTTCCCGAGGACCATCATCACCACGTCGAGCCCTTCATCCGTAGTCTGCCTGAGGCCATCTATGAACTTGACCTGCACGCCCAGCTTCTCGCTCAGGGAGTTTATGTCTTTGCCCCCGCCGTGGACAAGAATGACCTTGATTCCTACAAACTTAAGCAGGGAGACGTCTTCTAAGACAGTCCTTCTTTTCTTCTCGTCGACGAGCATGCTCCCGCCGAGCTTAACTACGAACACCTTGCCGTAGAAGTCCTTGATATATGGCAAAGCCTCTATCAACGTCTCGACCCTGTGAAGCTTCTCGTCTTCTTTGGTCTTGTGAAGCTTCTCGTCCTCTTTGGTCTTGCCTTCCATTTTCGTATATTGGTCGGGATAAGATTAAAAATATGTTGTTTTGCCGGCTGATGCGTAATGCCTTGCTGAGGCCGGCAAACAGGCTTCCTAAAGGTTTTTAATATCTGTGGCTTAATTATTATTTATACAATGACCTCAAAGTTACCTCCTTTTGCAGGCATAATGAGCCTTTTAGCACTTGTCGTAGGGGTGTATGCCCTTACGCCCGGCGTTGCTCCAAATCCAGGCCACACTATCGGAGAAGTCGCGCCGCCTGCCAGTTGCACTGCCGGCCAGGCTCTCAAATGGGATGGCGCTGCTTGGATATGTGCAGCTAGTGCAGTATCTGGAAATACGCCCACTGGCGGCATAATAATGTACTCTGGGGCATGGGCTTTTGATGCGAGTGGGCTGGGGACGGGCGCACTTGCAGGTTGGGCTCTTTGTAACGGCAATAATGGGGCTCCTAATTTAGTCGACAAATTCGTCATGGGTGCCGGGACATCGGGTACATTGGGCGGGACCGGCGGGGCTAACTCCATAACACTGACAACTGCACAGATGCCGGCTCACACTCATGAAAAAGGAACCTTGAGCACAGACATAGGGGGGGTACACTCACATACTACTACAACAAGCTCGGATGGAAGTCATTCCCATACATTCTCCGCTTACCAGTCTGCATCCACTAGTACCTATGAGTGGCACTCAGGTTCTCGTTTGGTGGAATCAGTGACTAAATCCTCAGAAAGTACCGGCACGACGAACGCTCACACCCATACTGTAACTACTAATACTGTCGGAACAGCCCATACTCACCCCATATGGGGCACCACTGCTTCAGCCGGCGGATCTGGAGGAAGTGCTACTGCTTTCGACAACCGCCCAGCTTATGTGCAGCTAGCTTACATCATGAAGCTGTGAGCCTCTGTTTTCCCATTCCTTATACTACTCAACGATAGGTTTAATACCCTGAAGCCCAAAATATACCCGCGAAAGATGGAAAGTAAGTCAGAGAAAAAGGGCACAGACCAGATAAAGCAGGGCTTCGCCAAGATGGTGAAGCACGGCGTCATAATGGATGTCACCAATGCCGAGCAGGCTAAGATAGCCGAGAAAGCCGGTGCTGTGGCAGTCATGGCGCTTGAGCGGGTCCCTTCAGACATACGCGCGCAGGGCGGCGTCGCTAGGATGGCCGACCCGGTCAAGGTCCAAGAGATACTCGACACAGTCACAATACCGGTCATGGCAAAGGCCCGCATAGGCCACTTCGTAGAGGCGCAGATACTCCAGGAGATGGGCGTCGACATGGTGGACGAGAGCGAAGTGCTTACGCCTGCTGATGAAGAACACCACATCGATAAGTCACGTTTTACAGTCCCTTTCGTATGCGGTGCGAGAGACCTTGGTGAAGCGCTGCGGAGAATACATGAGGGCGCTGCGATGATACGGACTAAGGGCGAAGCCGGGACAGGCAATGTCGTTGAAGCTGTCCGCCACATGAACAAGATAAACCATGGCATCGCTGAAATAGTAAAGATGCTCAAGAGCCGCGATGTGAAAGGCCTTGAGAAGAAGGCTGTGGAATACCGGGTTCCCGTAGAGCTTGTGAAAAAGACCGCAGAGCTCGGCAGGCTTCCCGTAGTCAATTTCGCTGCAGGCGGCATTGCAACCCCTGCTGACGCTGCGATGATGATGCAGATGGGCGCCGACGGAGTGTTCGTGGGCAGCGGCATATTCAAGTCAATGGCACCGGAGAAGATGGCCAAGGCTATGGTCTCCGCAGTTTTACACTATAACAACCCGAAGGAGCTCCTGAAGGTTTCAACCGGGCTCGGAGAAGCGATGCCCGGCCTTGATGTGCGCTCGATGGACGAGAAGCAGAAGCTTGCTGGGAGAGGGGTTTAAAGTTTACCAACAACTCACTTTTTGCATTTATAATACTTTTTTCTAACCCTCTTTCTATAACATTACTTAAGCAATGATAATCGGAGTCCTTGGGATGCAGGGGAACCTTGAAGAGCACATGTCAGCGGCAGTGCAGGCGTTCCACAAGCTTGATAAGCGCGGCAGCGTTGTAGTCGTGAGGGACAAGGAAGACCTTGCAAGGACTAACGCGCTCATAATAAGTGGCGGCGAGAGCACCACAATGTGGAAGCTCTTAAAAAAGACGGGCATGTTCGAGGAGCTGCTGAAATATAGAAAACCTATCTTTGGCACATGTGCTGGCATGATACTATTGTCAAAGGCGGGCTCGGACAGCCAGTCGAAAAAGACTGGGCAAGAGTTTTTAGGGAAAATAGATGCTGTTGTGAACCGGAATGCATTTGGAAGGCAGGTCGACAGCTTCTCAGTAGACATAGACTTTGATAAAAGACCCTTTCATGCAGTCTTCATAAGGGCGCCTGCGATAGAATCCGTCGGCCCGCGTGTCGAGGTCCTTGCGGAGTATAAAGGCAGGATAGTCGCAGCGAGGCAGGGTAATATTTTAGTAACCGCGTTTCACCCCGAGCTGACTGATGATACGCGGGTGCATGAGTACTTCCTTAAGAAGGTCTAGCTCTTTCTATCCAGACTTAACTCTTTCTATTCGTCTAGCCCTTTCTATCCGAGTTTAGCTCCTTCTGTATCTCTCAGGTATCATCCTTTTGGCCTTTGCTGCTCTTACTATTTTCTCCTTAACCTCTGCATCTGGCCTATTTAAGAAGTTAGTGTCTAGGACCTTTCCTTTCTCATTTGCGTGCACAAGGAGCTTTGCAGTCTTCTTGTCACCAATGAGCATTGAGAGGCGCTGCTCGTCATTAACTATCACCGGGAAGACTATCCAGTCAGCTCTTTCGGCGTCGGCAGGTTTGAACCTCCTGTCGGGTTTTGCACTCTTCCAAAATCCCCTTAGAGTGACTGTCACTTTTTCACCATCTGCACTCATCTGGTACCTGTTTTTGTCGCCAAGCGCCGGGCGTGGCGTGCCTGGTTTGATATCATAAAGCACGTCTTTGATCCTAGTTGCAGCAGAGGCTGAGTGCCCTTGCCCCTCAGCGCAGAGGCACAATATCCTGAAAGGCTTTCTAGACACTGGACTTTTAGCTTTAGGGCTAATCTGCTTTCTTTTGGCAGGCTTGCTTAAAGGTACTCTCATCAGTCGCATAGTAATAAAGCGTATTGTTTATAGGGGATACTTGCTTCTCCCTAGATACTCCCAGCGTGTTCGGCTAAGCCTGTAATTCCCGACCTTTCCATTCGGCAGTTTGATAAAAACCCTCGAAGCATCCTGCGGATGGTTTAAAATCTTTGCGTCCCCGATTTGTACCGGTTTTCTGCCGAATAACACGCTCTTCAGGTGCGTTCTTGTAACTCCCTGGGGGAGGATCATCTTTCTGGCAACGGGTTTCGTGCTTTTCGGCGTTGCCATCCGCTTCGCAGCAGGTTTCATATTAAGCTAACACCTTTAATTATTAAAACTTCACACATGCACATCCTCCCCTGTCTTCGATATCTCCTCTATGTAGACCATGTCGAGGTGCCCCCTCCTTTCGTGAAGGTGTTGCACCTTTTTCTGATAGTGCGCGTAGTCCTTGAAGGTATGGTAGAAAAGCCATCCAGACACTATTATGAGCCCGGCTCCCACCAGGAGGAACCACTCGTATCTCGGGTCGTCTGCGAAGAACCTTACTATGAAGAACCCGAGCGTGACGATTCCGAGGGACAGCTGCGCCAGGGATATCACAGTCCTCTCATGTGAAAGCATGGTCCTCTCCTTTGCAAGGATCACCTGCACCGCATCAGGTGCCCTTTTCATGAGCTCGGCTTCGCTGAGCTCCCTCCCCTGCAGGACCGCCTTTGGAGGGACTACGGCAGCTGCTATCACTTGTGCAGCATTTACCTCATTGGTTGCCGCACCCGTCCCCGCAGTCTCCGTCACGAACGTGGTAGTCCCGGTGGCGCCGGTGACAGGGACAATCCCAGCGGTTGCCCCATGGCCCTTGCCTTTTTTCAGGTCATACATCCTAATCACCCTTAGCTTGGGCAGCTTTATCTTTGGCACTTTTACCTTTGGGAACTTTACTTTCGGCATCGTTGGTCGGGCAGCATTCCTCATGCTACAGATTATTCATGATATACGGCGTGCCAAATAAAAAGGCATTCGCAAGACTTACTTTCTTCCCTCTAAATTACTTTCAACCCCTCTCACTTACCCTCTTCCCCTCTTACCTATCTTCTCCCTTTTTTGTAATCCACGAGCATGTCATGCAGGTCGCGCGCCTTGACTTCTTTCCGCCTGCCGCATGCCTTCTCGATCTCGACAGGGTCCGCAAAGAAGAGGTTCTCCCACGAGACTATCTCCAGGTCCTCGATGCTGCATGTCGGCGCGAGGGACTCGAGCTTCGCAGGCGACAGTATCGCCCTTACCCGCCTGCCCTCGAGGAACCGCAGGCCCTTGCCGTCATTGTCCTTGGACTTGCAGAATATGTAATCTCTTTGCGTTATCGGCACATCCTTCAAGTCCAGGAAGTTAAGGCTTGGTACCTCTTTGAGCATCACAAGTTTCCCGTCAGCGACCCTTTTCATCAACCCCCTGGCCTCCCTTGCAGCTTCCTTTAGCATCTCATGGGGGTGCTTCGGGTGCATGTGCCTCAGGTGGTCGTTCTCGGTTTTCAGCTCGCGGTTCTCCTTTCTTATCGCGTCAATCTGTGCCCGCATCTCGGCAAGCTTGTCCCTTTCCTCCTCCGGCGCCATTATGTCTGACACCTTCTCGCCCTTCAGGACGCGGGCTTTGGTCCCTTCGAGCTC
>Ga0247841_10013293_pt1 | contig 10550 bp, 7 predicted proteins | sample LaCruzMarch2015__2_FD_192410 | JGI IMG/M metagenome (GOLD analysis project Ga0247841, IMG submission 192410) | Freshwater microbial communities from meromictic Lake La Cruz, Castile-La Mancha, Spain - LaCruzMarch2015_18m | ecosystem: Environmental > Aquatic > Freshwater > Lake | place: Spain...
TCCTCAAAAGGCTGCTTCGTTTTTTTCATAAAACCATTGGCGCGCTCCAATACTGCCAAAGCAGCGTGGCCCTCATTGAGATGGCACACTTCCGGTTCGATGCCCAACGCTTCGAGCAATCGCCAGCCGCCGATTCCCAAAATGATCTCCTGCTTGAGGCGATTTTCAGGGTTGCCTCCATATAACTCGCTCGTAATACCTCGATGCGCCGGATAATTGGCCGCATCATTGCTATCGAGAAGATAGAGTTTGCATCGCCCAACCTGTACTTCCCAAGTTCGGATCCAGACTGGCCAGCCGGGTAATTTTATTTCGAGCCGCAACCATTCGCCATTTGGTTTGCGTAAGGGAGAAATGGGCAACTGACCGGGATCGTTATAGGGGAAAAGCTCTTGCTGCCGCCCATTGGCATCGATGATCTGGCGAAAATAGCCTTGTTGATAGAGAAGACCGATAGCAATAATCGGAACCCCGAGATCGCTGGCCGATTTCAGCTGATCGCCCGCCACATTGCCCAGACCTCCCGAGTAAATGGGCAGAGCCTCGCTCAACATAAATTCCATGCTAAAATAGGCAACGCAAGATAGTGGACTATTGGGATGCTTTTGCTGAAACCAGGCCGGCGTCGTCGCTTGCGAATCGCGGGTTTTCACCAACTCTTCAACAATCTCGCGAAACTGCGTATCAGCTAAAGATGATTCCAATTTTTCAATTGAAACCGTCTGCAGCACAACCCAGGGATTGTGCGTAAACTTCCATAAATCAGGATCAAGCAGCTCCCAAACCTTATCAGCATTGTGATACCACGATGAGCGCAAATCCAGAGCCAGCTTTTCCAAAAGCCGATAGCCCTTTATCTCCGAACGACGGCCATTGTTGATTTTCATGACTTATCCAAATAGATCGTTAACAACCGATTGTGCCTCTTCCAGAAGGCGCTGCAGATGCTCCTCGCCCAAAAAACTTTCGGCGTAAATTTTCGTAATATCTTCCGTTCCCGATGGCCGCGCAGCAAACCAGCCATTTTTAGTGATTACCTTGATTCCCCCAATCGGCGCGTGATTGCCCGGCGCCCGCGTGAGAATCGCGTCAATTTTTTCTCCGGCCAACTCTCTGGAACGAATTTGAGTCGACGATATGTTTTTCAAAATCTCTTTTTGCGTTCTCGTCGCCGGAGCTTCAATGGTTCCGCTCGCCGGATTGCCAAACTCGTTTGTCAAATCGCGATAAACAAGGCCGGGATCTTTCCCTAATCGCGCCGTCATCTCAGCCGCCAGCAGCGCCATGACAATTCCATCCTTATCCGTCGTCCAGACTGACCCATCAAAGCGCGCGAAGACAGCACCGGCGCTCTGTTCACCCGCAAAAGCAAGAGAGCCGTCGAATAAGCCATTCACAAACCATTTAAATCCCACAGGAACTTCAAAAAGTTTTTTCTTCAGCTTGAATGCGATGCGATCAATCATCTGAGTAGTCACAACCGTTTTACCAACAGATGCTTCATGACGCCATTTCGGCCGATGCTGAAAAAGATAAAATATCGCTGCTGATAAATAATGGTTAGGCGGCAGCAACCCCGAGCTCTTGGTCACAATTCCATGTCGATCGTGATCGGTATCGCAGCCTGCGGCAACCTCGAAACGATCTTTTAATCCGACCAACTTGCGCATCGCATAAGGAGACGATGGATCCATGCGAATCCGGCCATCCCAATCGATCGACATAAAACGAAACGTAGGATCGATCGTTTCATCGACGACAGTGAGATTCAATCCATAGTGCTTTGCGATCGGCCCCCAATAATGAACACCGGCCCCTCCCAATGGATCAATCCCAAAATTGATTTGAGAATCGCGGAGCAGGTCCATATCGATCACTTGATTCAGATCGTTGATATAAGCGTTCATGAAATCATGGCGATGCGTCGTCGTCGATTGAATGGCCTTTTCGAATGAGATTCGCTTAACCATAGCTAGATGACTCGCAATCAGCTCGTTCGCCCTCTTTTCAATCCAGGCTGTCACAGAAGTGTCCGCACCTCCGCCGTTGGGCGAATCATATTTTATCCCTCCTTCATCCGGAGGATTATGGGATGGCGTAATGACAATCCCATCGGCTAAGCCTTTTTGCCGACCTTGGTTGTATTTTAAAATGGCATGAGAAATGACCGGCGTCGGAGTATATTCACCCTCTCTCGCAATCATCACAGGAACCTGATTAGCCGCCAGAACTTCCATCGTACTTTGAAATGCAGGTTGCGATAGAGCATGGGTATCGAGTCCCAAAAATAGCGGACCATCAATTGACTGAGCGAGGCGATAATCGCAAATCGCTTGTACGATCGCAAGAATGTGATGTTGATTAAAAGCCGTCTTAAATGAAGAACCCCTGTGTCCGGACGTACCAAATGTCACTCTCTGTTCGGGGATTCCCGAATCGGGAATCTGATCATAATAAGCTTGAATGAGCTTAGGGACGTCGAGCAGCTGGGAAGCTGTCGCGCTTTGACCTGCCAGAGGATGTACTTTCATAGGTTTTCCTTAAGATATACGGCGCTCCGTCTAGCTGATCTATAACCGATCGGTAAAGCTATCTCAATAAAAAATTAAAATTCTGTACATTTTTCTTGCCAGCTAATTTAAAAACCAACTAAAGATCAAATTAACACCGCATTAAAATGGCCTATTGAATTCATTGAAAGCCAATTTAAACGAGAAATTGATGGATCAAATTGTTAGTGTTATATTAGCGGGCGGAGAAGGAACAAGGCTATACCCTTTAACGCGCTGCCGATGCAAGCCCGATGTCCGTTTTGCGGGACGATACCGACTCATCGATATTCCAATCTCCAATTCGATTAACTCGAAAATTCAAAACATTTTCATTCTCTCTCAACATTACACAACATCTCTCCATCAACATATATTATCGACATATCCGCCGACCCATTTTCAATCTCACAAGATCGCTCTTCTCACTCCAAAAGAAGTGCCCGGAAAAAAAAATTTATTTAAAGGAACTGCGGATGCAGTTCGACAAAATCTCAACCGAATTCTCTCGTCCACAGCTGAATATGTTCTCATTCTGGCCGGCGATCAACTCTATCACATGAATTACCATGAAATGATCAACTTTGCCAAAAAAGAAGATGCCGATCTCGTCATCGCTGCACTGCCCGTCGAAGAACTGGAAGCCAAACGAATGGGATTGCTCAAGATCGATCCCCTCTCACATGTAATCGATTTTTTTGAAAAACCACCCGACCGAAAAACTCTCGATATGTTTGCGCTGGCCCCCAAACCGGATCACGAACAGCAATATCTCGGATCAATGGGGATTTACATCTTCAAAAAACAGGCCCTTCTCAATCTTTTGAATCAAGAAGGAGATGACTTCGGCAAGCATGTTATTCCGAATCAGGTCAAAAAAGGAAAAACGTCTGCGTTCATCTATAACGGGTATTGGGAAGACATCGGCACGATCTCCGCTTACTATCAGGCCAATCTCGCATTAACAAATGATCAAAACTGGATGCAATCCTATAACGAAACGAATCAACTCTATACTCCTCATAATAACATGACCACACCCCTCATTAAAGCGACCGCCATTACAAACTCTCTCATCAATCAGGGCGCTTTGATTGAAGCAAAAGAGGTGACGCATAGCATCGTTGGATTAAAAACCTGGATTAAAGAACATACAATCGTTCGCGATTGCATCATCACAGGAGAGCACTGCCCAACATATTCCGTTGTGATCGGAAAAAATTGCATCCTTCAAAAGGCCATCATCGACTCCGATGTGATCATTGGCGACAATGTTCATCTCATCAACCAAAAGAACGTGCAGAAATTCGATAGCGATTATGTTTTTATTCGCGACGGCATTATCATTGTCACATCTGGAGCGAGGCTTCCAGATGGATTTGTCATATGAACCCATCTCTTTTCGTTTTGCTTTTTGTCACTTTCATTGACTTCATGGGAATGGGTCTGATTTATCCGATCTTTTCTGTGCTGCTTTTTGATCCATCCCTCACAATTCTACCTTCGAATACGACTCAAGAAATGAGGGGTTTCTGGCTCGGCCTTCTATTTGCTCTGATGCCTCTCATCCAATTATTCAGCTCGCCAATATGGGGAGCTATTTCCGACAATAAAGGGCGAAAAAATCCCCTTCTGATCAGTCTGTCCATAACGATGTTAGGACATGTTATTTCTATATTCGGAGTATTTTTCTGCAGTATCTCCATTCTGCTCTTTTCAAGAGTCATTCTTGGAATTGGCTGCGGAAACATTTCGATTGTTCAGGCATCCATTGCAGATCTCAGCACACCCGAAGAGAAGGCGAAAAATTTTAGTCTCATCTCGATGGCGATCGGAGCGGCGTTTACTCTTGGGCCCTTCTTCGGCGGTTTTTTTTCCACTTGGGGATTTAGCTTACCCTTCATTTTCGCATCCCTGATCACAGCGATCAACCTCATTCTGGCCAAAGGCATTCTTAAAGAGACTCTTCATTCTCGCTCTGAAAGAAAACTCAATTGGGCGCTTGGTCTGAAGAACTTAAAGAAAGCCTTTCATATCAAAAACATCCGAGCCATTCTTCTCTGCGCATTTCTCACCGGATTTGGATGGTCCTTTTTTATGGATTTCGCTCCAATTTACCTGATTCAACATTTTCAATTTTCTTCTACGAAAATCGGCATTTTTTATGGAGCGATCGGCGGCTTTTATGCATTAAGCGCGGGCATTCTCATCCGTCCGCTATTGAGCCGTCTGAAACCGGAAACTCTTTTCTTTACCGGCTGTTTTTTTGCCGCTCTATGCATTTTCACAGTACCTTTCTATCCATCGCCGGTCTGTCTTTTTCCCTTTGTGATTGTCTTCAGCTACTTCGCAACCCTCATCTTTCCCACATCTGCAACAATCGTATCCAATAGCGCTTCAGCCGATATCCAAGGCGAAGCTCTGGGTGTTTTAGGGTCGGTCAATACCGCTTCCTATGCATTATCAGCACTGTTGGCCGGAACATTTATCGGATTAAATGCTTCCTTATCCATGTGGGTCGGCGGAAGCAGTTTTATGATAGCGGCTCTGATCCTTTTAGGAGTCTTTCGCAAACGACTTATTTAGGTATAAAATAGCCATTACTTACTGAAAGTTGATTTAAAAAATCGGGCGGCTTCCGATGAAACCCTTGATTGTATCCAAGAGCGGTCGACGGAGCTGTTATCCTCAAATAATATGGAAAGATACCCTGTTGGGTCGATTTGCCGGCGCTTATCGGCATCGACCGGCGTGATGAAGACATAATGATTGGCTTTTCCAGGGATGATCTGGAAAATCGAATGAGGGATATGATGCGCGAAAAAACCCGCATTCGCATCCGTGATTAAAAGGCCATCTTCAGCCGGAGCGATGATATATGTGGGCACGCTAATTTTATGCAGACTTTTTGAATCGAAAATCCATCCCCACGCCGGCGAAATCACGAATGCGGCTTTCACTCGAGAGTCGCGCCAGTTTTTCGCCATCATTTTACGGTCAAGGGAGGCCAGCCCTTCTTCCATGACCGAAAATTCTTCAGGATTCACAACGCTTTCCGGCCCGGGAATCACTGAATCGAGCTGGGTAGAGCGTCCTCCGGATACCCAGATGGCTGTTGTTCCTCCCAGAGAAAATCCGGCGATGCCGATATTGCCCATGTTGACGGCCGATGCGAACCGGCTTACGGCCAACTGATCGATCATAGCGCTGATATCCCGCGCCCGCTGCCAATGGTTGAGCTGAACAACGCTACCGGTTCGATCTAAATGCTGTATACCGATTACAACAAAATCGTTGGCGACAAGATCCCTGATCAGCCAGGACAGTTGATGGGGATTGCTGGTATATCCGTGAGAAATCACAACCACGCTTTTTTCAGCGGGGTTTGATGGCGGCGCATCGGATATTTCGAAGAGATCCCAAGGATTTCGGGACGGCGTTTTGCCCGCTCCCGGATCGACGGGATACCAGACGAGGAGTTCCCGCTCCATGTTAAGATGGTGATCCATAAATGGAATTTTGGCGAATCCGATCACAGGAGACTGGGCAACCGGCTGCGGCTCGAAAGCCGAAAGAAGCAAAGGAAAGACTAAAAATGAAATTCTTATCATTTGCTTTCTTCTTCTCCGATGAAAAAACATCTTTTAAGTCTACCGAACATGACACAAAAAGCAAAGCTTCAAGCTGATAGCATTATACCATTAAAATTTTTCATGTCTATCAATAAAACCGTTTCGATCCTTGGCGCGTTTGGCGACGGATAAATTCTTGATCGAGCGCTTGGCTAAACTCTCGCTTCTTCTGCCACACCCACTCGGGGGCGATCGCGTGTTGGGGATGGCCATTACCGCCAACCCGATAGATGATACACTCAGGAGAGAGATGCTCGAGAAAATCACAGCTCACCGAAACAGCCTCATCCATTGATAAAGGCTTCCAGGTCCCCTCATGATAATGCTGCGCGAGACGGGTGTGTTCCATCGCAACGAGAAAATGAATTTTGACGCCTTGAATTTTATTCTCGGCAATCCACTTGGCTGTTTCGATCATCTCTTGATGCGTTTCATTCGGCAGACCCAAAATCACATGTGCGCAATGATCCAATCCCAACTCTTGCGTCATCTGAATCGCTTTCACAAAATCTTCATGCGTCTCTTGGCGATTGATATGCTTCAATGTGTGATCATGAACGGTTTGCAGCCCGTATTCAACACACACATACGGCACCTGACTTCGATATGCTGCAATCAGTTCTAATTTATCGCGATCGACACAATCCGCTCGGGTTGAAATAGCCAAGCCGACAATATCCGGATGAGCCGCAATCGCTTCATCATAGAGATTTTTTAAATGAGCCGTCGATGCATATGTATTTGTAAAAGACTGAAAATATGCTATGAATTTCTTTGCTCCATATCGAGATCGCCGAATATTGATATTGTTAACTATTTGATTCGTGATCGATTCCGACAGCGCCTGCGTGCGTGAGGAAGAACCCCTTTCATCGCAGAAAATACAACCATGAACGCCCTTGGTTCCGTCGCGATTGGGGCAGGTAAAACCCGCATCAATGGATACTTTATAAACGCGGCACCCAAACTTTTTTTGAAGATAATCGTTGTAGCTATAATAATGAGGCATCCAAAATCCGATAGGAACCATTTAAAAATAATCGCAAGCAAACTATATCTAGTTTATGGGAAAGATGGATAAAGATGAAGTCGTTCGGGTTCTTGAAGAAATCGCCGAGCTTTTAGAGCTAAAAGGTGAAAATTCCTTTAAAGTCCGAGCATACCGCAATGCGGCGAGATCCCTATTGAACATGGAAAACGATCTCACGGATGCCGTAAAAAAAGGAACTCTAACCGATTATCCGGGAATCGGAGAGTCTCTCGCGACAAAAATCGCAACGCTGGTTCTCAAAGGCCGCCTTCCCTATTACGAAAAAATCAAACGTTCGACTCCATCAGGATTACTGGAACTGCTGCAAGTGCAGGGGTTAGGACCCAAAAAAGTACAATCTCTCAATCAAAAATTGCGTATTCGTTCCATAGAAGAGCTACGAAAAGCAGCAAACCAGGGCAAAATTGCCAAACTCAAAGGATTTGGGGCAAAAACAGAAAAAAACATCCTCGATGCGCTCGATCGACGAAAAACCAACCAGAAACGTCATTTATGGTGGAATGCGATCGAAATCGCCGACTCTGTATTAAGCAGCCTCAAAAAACTCAAAGACGTGAAAAAAGCGGAAATTGCAGGAAGCGTGCGCAGAAAGCTGGAAACGATCGGCGATCTCGATTTTTTAGTCGGATCGAACAATCCCAAACCAATCATGGAATGGTTCACCACACAGCCATTCGTAGCAAAAGTTCTTGCCCATGGCGAAACGAAATCCACCATTATCTCTGCTGATGGAATGCAAATGGATTTACGAATTGTGCCCGTCAATCAATTTGCTTTTGCACTCATCTATTTTACCGGTTCGAAAGAGCACAATATCAAGATTCGTGAAAAAGCGATCAAGCTCGGCTGGTCGATGAATGAATATGGATTAGAAATCATCAAACGCGGCAGCAAAAATCCATTTGCCAAATCGAAAAGGCCTTCAACCGAAGAAGAAATTTATCGGGTCTTTAACTTGGCCTATATCCCACCCGAGCTGCGCGAAAATATGGGTGAATTGGAAGCGGCGTCAAAACGATCGCTTCCCCATCTCATTGAAGAGAGGGATATCCGCGGATCATTTCATAACCATACATCCGCATCCGATGGTCGAAACACCATGAAAGAGATGATCGAGGGCGCCCAAAAGCTCGGCTGGGAATATATCGGCATCTCCGATCACTCCAAATCCGATTACCAGGCGAACGGCCTCAATGAAGAGCGGATTACCAATCAGATCGTTGAAATCCGCAAACTCAACGCTTCTAAAATGTACCGACCCCATATTTTTGCCGGGCTGGAATGCAATATTTTATCAAATGGATCGCTTGATTTTTCTGATTCGATTTTACAAAAACTCGATTATGTCATTATCTCAGTCCATTCAGCTCTGCAGCAAGATGAGAAGACCATGACCAAACGACTCATTCGAGCCATCGAACATCCTTCCACAACCATGGTTGGCCACGTCACGGGGAGGATCCTCTTGCAGCGCGATCCATATGCAGTGAACCTTTCCAAAGTCATCGATGCCTGCATTGCCAACCACAAAATCATTGAAATCAATGGAAACCCCATGCGCATGGATATGGACTGGCGTTATTGGCACGCGGCCTCCCAAAAAGGCCTTCTCTGTTGCATCAATGCCGATGCCCACGCCGTCGATCAACTGGCCTTTGTCCGCTCAGGTGTCAATGTGGCGCGAAAAGGCTGGCTTGAAAAAAAGAACGTAATTAATACACTGCCCCTCATAAAGATAAAAAAGTTCATCTCTCAAATGCATCCTTGAACCTATCCAAGTAAAAGTTTTCAGTCGATTTTTAGGGCTTTTTGAGCAAAAATTTGCCAAAAACCCTCAAAAAAGCGACGAAACAGTTTTACTTGGATAGGTTCTTAATTTCTCTCACACTCTCGTCAAGAGCGATTGACATCTAAGTCAAGAGTTATAGAATAGTTCCACCACAATGGGGAATTATATGTTTTTCCGTTTCTTGTTTGGTTTATGTGCAATGACTTCGCTAGTTGCGGGGGACAATTTTATTTTCTTTTCTCCGCAAATGATCACCACTCATCTGAATGGATATAATGAAGCAGAGAAAGGGTTGATTGAAAAAGACCTTTCAGTCGTACGCAGCGTCTGCTTCAGCAACACGGCACCGATTAAGGAACGGGCGCCATTGTATGTCGCAACAGCCGGCGGTCCTGGCTCTCGAAAGACGACCATTCTTGAAAGATTCCTCAACGAGCATTGCGAATTCGCTCACTGCGTCTATCTCGATCCGGATCCGAGAGCGCTGCGTTTTATGGTGCACACCTACTATGATCAATCGCTAAACTATCGCACCATCGCTGCGGGGAAAAACTATGATGACGTATTAGAAGCTGCCTATGCGAAGTGGCGGGGCGGATCAAACTATATCACTTTGACCCTCCTGGAAGAGGCTTTCTGCCAAAACCTTGACATCGTACATGGCACGACATCGACAGGCAACCATCTTGAACCATTTTATACGGCATTAAAGCAAGCGGGCTATCAAATTGAACTTCTTCTATGCTCTTGCGAAGATCTTGTGCGCGATGATGCATTAGAATATCGAAATAAGCAGATCCGATTTTTCCAATCGTCACCAGAAGATGTGATCGAGAAAACAAAGCTTTTTTCCAAGAAAATACCGCTTTATTTTCAATATGCAGACAAACTCTATTTTTATTGGAGCAATGGACTTTTTCAACCGGAACGCCTGGCTGCCGTCCTGAATGGGAATACTTTTGAGGTTCTCGATTTTGAAGCCTATATCCAATTTGTAGGAAAATATGAAATCGACCGCCAAAAACATTTAGCTGAAGGCACGCAACTTCCATCATTTAAAGAGTTACTGATTTCACGCACAGGCAAATCCGAATAATTAGAAATACCCCGAGCAATAACTAACCCGCTTCGAAAGTTGCGGGTTAGTATCTACATACTAGTACACCAAAAACTTTGTTGACAGAGCACCAGTAATACCCACTTCGTTTTACTGACGAATAGGGAGCATTATATAAAATTTACTTACACACAAAACAAAACAATCTTTTAAAAAAATCACACAAATCACAATCGCTATTAACATCAACAACATGTAAAATAAATCACAAAATAAGGAACAAAAGTATTATTATGACATTTATAACACTAAATTCAGAAGCTCAAGACAGAAATAGCGACTGCTCTGAACCTATCTCAATAAATTTTTTGAATTGATGTGACGATTCTGATATGATGTTTCTCCTTTCGGAGGAACATTGTGGCTAAATTTCAAGAACTTAAAGATGATCAATGGATTCTCATTCAAGATC
>Ga0247841_10013294_pt1 | contig 10550 bp, 7 predicted proteins | sample LaCruzMarch2015__2_FD_192410 | JGI IMG/M metagenome (GOLD analysis project Ga0247841, IMG submission 192410) | Freshwater microbial communities from meromictic Lake La Cruz, Castile-La Mancha, Spain - LaCruzMarch2015_18m | ecosystem: Environmental > Aquatic > Freshwater > Lake | place: Spain...
AAGGTATCCATATGGAGCCACACTAGAAGAGGTGATGGTTGGTTTATCCCCCCCACCCTCTCGCCGAACATTGCAGCGATGGATGTCATATCTTGTTAAAAACAATAAAATTGTTGCGATCGGCCAAGCACGCGCCACCCGTTATTGTTTGCCTTCGGTTCCTAAAACAAAAGAAGTCATTGTTTCGGAACTCATTCCCCTCTCAAAGGAATCCAAGCAGATAATTCGAATAATATCGCAACCAATCCAGTCGAGAAAACCGGTTGGATACAATCGTTTTTTTCTAGAGTCTTATATTCCCAATACCACTCATTTTCTACCGATTTCGCTAAGAAAAAAATTCTTAATGTTGGGAGGATCTGAAGATGGAAGATACCCGGCAGGAACATATGCGCAAAAAATTCTTCACCGCCTTTTAATCGATCTTTCCTGGAATTCAAGCCGTTTAGAAGGCAACACCTATTCATTATTGGAAACAGAGCGCCTTTTTCAATTGGGTAAAGCAGCTTCCGGAAAAGATTTACGCGAAACGCAAATGATCATGAATCACAAAGCTGCGATTCAGTTTTTGGTTAATTCAGCTCAAGAAATTGGCGTGAATCGTTATACGATTTTAAATCTCCATACACTTTTATCAGATAACTTAATGCCAGATCCCGCCGCTTGTGGCCGTCTGCGCACAATTTCTGTAGGAATTGAAAAATCAGTTTATCTCCCTTGCGCGATCCCGCCAGTTATTGAAGAATGTTTTAATTTACTGATCGAAAAAGCTGAAAAAATTACCGATGTCTTTGAACAATCGTTTTTCCTAATGATGCAGCTTCCCTATCTCCAGGCTTTCGATGATGTAAATAAGCGAACCGCCCGCTTAGCAGCCAATATCCCTTTAATTCGAAACAACCTTTGCCCCCTCTCCTTCATTGACGTACCTGTACAAACTTATATTGATGGTCTTCTAAGTGTTTACGAACTCAACCGCGTTGAGTTATTGCGGGATGTCTTTGAATGGGCTTATGAACGATCCTGTGCGCTTTATTCAGTGACACGCAGGGCGATAGAACCTGATCCTTTTCGTATGCAATACCGATCAGCTATTCAACGTGCCATCCAAGAAATCGTCCACCAAAAAATGGACAAAGCACAAGCGATTAAAACGACACGCCGGTTATCCGACGAACTTATACCGGAGCCTGACCGATTTCATTTTACGGAAATCATCGATAAAGAACTCAATTCTTTACATGAGGGCAATGTAGCCCGCTATCATCTTCAGCTCGGTGAATTTAACGTTTGGAAGCAAGTTTGGCATTAAACAGAACCAAAGCCCTAAATCAAACTATGTCAGCATAATCCGTTCATGCCGGCCATTTTCAAATTGATAGACGATCGGCTCGCCGGTCGCCAATTCCAACTTCACTACCTGCTCTTTGGTCAACCCATCCAGATGCATTACGATCGCGCGCAACGAGTTTCCATGAGCGCAAATCAAAATATTTTCCTTGCGCTGCAGCCGAGGTTCAATCTCTTTTTTGTAATAGGGTAGCGCTCGCTCGGCCGTCATCGCCAAGCTCTCTCCACCGGGAGGAGCCGTATCAAAACTGCGGCGCCAAATCTGCACCTGCTCTGCCCCATATGTTTTTGCCGTCTCGGCCTTATTGAGCCCTTGCAATTGACCATACATACGTTCATTCAGCTCCCAGGCGCTATAGACAGGAACGGTTGTCTTCTTGGTCTCTTCGCTATAAATTTGCCCCCACTGCTCGATTTTTCCCTGCCCGGGATGGAGAAAAACGGGAACCTTTTTACTTACATGCTGGAGCATCGCCAGAGCAAGCGTCATCTGAGCGCGTATCAGTGTAGAAGTGAAAATGAGATCAATAGGAATATTCCGAATCTTCTTTCCCCCTTCAATCGCTTCCAAAACTCCCGGTTCACTCAAAGGAATATCCACCCAACCGGTAAATAAATTTTTTTCATTCCACGCTGACAAACCATGGCGCATTAAAATTAATTTTGACATCTGAAAGGGACTCCACATGCTTTTTTATAAATAATTTTATCCAATCCTCTGAAAAAATGCATCTTCCAAGTATAATACTTGGCCTATGGAAGACAAACGATTAAGTAAAGCACTCGCCGCAGCAGGAATTGCTTCGCGCCGCGCCTGCGAAGAAATCATTTTTTCCGGCAGGGTCAAAGTCAATGGCATTGTTGTTCGCATTCCCCAAACACTCGTCGATTGGCAAAGAGATCAGATCTCTGTAGACGAAGCCGTGATTGGCGGAGAACAAAAAAAACTCTACTTCATGTTAAACAAGCCCCCGGGCTATCTCTGCTCCAACGTCCGTCCAGGAAATAAGCGCATTGTGCTCGATCTATTCTCCGACCAATCGGAGCGCCTATTCACTGTCGGCCGCCTGGATCGAGATACCACAGGCCTTCTGATTGTGACCAACGACGGTCACTTCGCCAATCGACTGATCCACCCCTCTTCCAACATCACCAAAGAATATGTCGTCAAGGTATGTCAAGAAATTACCGGCGAGCATCTCGAAACTCTTTCGCAAGGCGCCCGGGTCGACGACAAATGGGTACGTCCGGTATTCGTGCAAAAAGTTCGACGCGGGACCTTTAAGATCTGCGTCAAAGAAGGGAAAAAACATGAGGTGCGCATTATCGCAGAGCGCGCTCAGCTAAAAATCTCGGAGCTCACACGCATCCGTATCGGCAATCTGATTCTCGGATCGTTGCCCGAGGGTGAGTATCGTCCCCTGACCGCACGTGAGCAAGAGAGCTTTTTGTCCCAATCAGAGCACCCGCGCCCCGCGCGTCAAAGCTGCTCAAAGCCATAATTTCATAGAAGTGGATTTTTCTATCTTTAAGATGATGCAAAATCCACTTTTGATTATGGTGCGGTTATGGACTTAAATGAAAAAGCCGACGCTCTAATCCAAAAGATTAAGCACTACACCATCGCTCATAGCGGACGCACCCCTGAAGCAACCTCATCTGAAGAATTTTACATAGCGCTATGTTCCGCTTTACGAGAAGAAATCACCGTCAACTGGTCAGCGACCACACACACGTGGGCAAAAAATAAACCGAGGATTCTCTATTACCTTTCCATGGAGTACCTTCCGGGGCGCTTCACCGGAAATAACATAACGAATATCGGCGCAACCGATTTGGTGAAATTAGTCCTATCAAAAACAAATCGCACCTACTTCGACCTCATTAACTGTGAATCCGACCCGGGAATCGGAAACGGAGGACTAGGAAGACTCGCTTCCTGCCTTCTCGATTCATTGGCCACCCTTCAATATCCGGCAAGAGCCTATGGACTGCGTTATCAATATGGAGTATTTGAACAAGAGATCTGGAATGGCGCACAAGTGGAGCGCCCCGATTGTTGGCTTCTGAATGCCTATCCATGGGAAGTGCTCAGCGATGAATTTGCCGTCAAAGTCTACTTTCGCGGACGTCCGATTCAAGGTCAAAATATTCACTGCGATGATGTTTATCTTTTAGAAGATTACGAAGAAGTGCGCGCAATTCCCTACGACACTCCTGCCATCGGTTTTTCCGAAGAAAATAATTTCTCCGTGCTGAGCTGCCGCCTCTGGTCCACCAAAGAATCGCCCCGCAATTTTCAACTTCAAAGATTTAACGAAGGATTTCTAGATCAGGCAGCGGAAAACACCTCTCTCACCGACGTTCTCTACCCCAATGATCAAACAGAAATAGGCCGCCGCGTTCGACTCAAACAAGAAATGCTCCTCGTCTCAGCCTCATTGAAAGACATCATTCGACGCCATATTCACATTTATGGAGATATTCACTCTTTTGCCGACAAAGTGCGCATCCAGATCAATGATACCCATCCCGCGCTCGTCATCGCTGAATTAGTTCGAATTTTAACAACAAATTTCGACTGCTCATGGAAAAACGCCTTTGAAATTACACAAACTTGCTGCAGCTACACCAATCATACAATTTTGCGCGAAGCTCTGGAAGAGTGGGGCGAAGGAAGAATGCGCGAGCTGATCCCGCGTCAATTTCTCGTCATTCAAAAATTAAATGCCGATTTTTGCTCATTGATTCGACGCCGGTTTCCCAATGATGAAGATCGCGTACGGCGAATGTCGATCATTGAAAATGGCCAAGTCAGGATGGCCCATCTCGCGATCTATGGCAGCCACAAGGTGAATGGCGTAGCCCAACTGCATAGCGATATCCTCAAAGAAAAAGTTTTTCATGATTTTTATGAAATGGATCCGGAAAAATTCGTCAATGTGACAAATGGAGTCACACAACGCCGCTGGCTGCTTCACGCGAACCCCCTTCTCTCTGCATTCATCTCGGAACGAATCGGCCGTAACTGGATTCGTGATTTTGATTCCATCGCTCGTCTGGCTGATTTTGCAAGCGATGTAAAAAGCCAGCAGGAATTTATAAAAATCAAACGAAAAAACCAACAATCGCTCGTCGATTTTCTGACTATGGAAAACCCGGTGCGCGATGAAAAAGGCCGAGCGATCACTAACTCCAGATCACTGAACATCGAGGCCATTTTCGATGTGCATGTGAAACGTTTTCATGAATATAAACGCCAACTTCTCAATGCTCTGCATCTGATCATGATTTATCATGAGATCAAGGACTCCAAAGCGGATCGTTTTCCCCGCATGTCGATATTCGGCGGCAAGTCGGCTGCCGGATACGAAAGAGCCAAGCAGATTATCCAACTCATTTGCGCCATGTCGCGCAAGATCAATCGAGATCCGGCAGTCAACAACCGTTTATGCATTGCTTTTATCGAAAACTACAATGTCTCAAAAGCGGAAATCATCATCCCCGCTGCGGATCTCTCTGAACAGATCTCCACAGCCGGATGGGAAGCCTCCGGGACGGGCAACATGAAATTCTCAATCAACGGCGCTTTGACCATCGGCACAGAAGATGGAGCCAATGTCGAAATGCGGCAAGGCGTCACCGATCGCTGGTGGCCATTCCGATTTGGAGCAACGGCCGAAGAAAATGCTCACGCCCCCGCCTATCGCAGCCGCGATATTTATAATCAGGATGAAGCCATCCGCCGAGCAATGGACACCCTCATTGATGGAACCTTCGCGGAAAATGCACAAGAACGATCTGCCTTCGCAGCGATTCATCATAGCTTGCTCGACTACGACCGTTTTTTTGTCTTAAGAGATATGCGCCCCTATTACGAAACTCAAAAGAAAGTCGAGCAGCTCTACCGTAATCCTTCCCAATGGGCAGAAATCGCAATTCACAATATCGCAGGGATGGGACGATTTTCCTCTGATGAATCCATTCGCAACTACGCCAAACTGATTTGGGATATCAAACCTTGCCCACCCGATTCAGAAGTTCTTGCTCATATGCGCAATGAATATTCCGGGCAAAACAATTATCGGCTCACGACAAAACGTTAAATATCTAGCTGCCACTTCTTAAGTAATTTTTGGAGCTTTTTTTTCTTAATGAGATATTGAAGGTTTTGATCGAACATCTTCACCGCATTCGACGGATTCCCTTTCAAGGTCACAAGATGAAGACCCACATCCGTGAGCGAAGGACCGCAAATTTTTAGTTTTCCGGCATAAGCTCCTCTCACAAAACCAACAGCAGTAAGCCGATCAAGAACAATTCCTTCCACTTCATTGTTGATAATAGCATCGAAAATTTCAGGAACCGATTCATAAATACGCATGATCACGTCGGGATACTTTTGCATAACGCGCCAGTCCTGATTACCGGAAAGCACCCCGGCAACACTATTCGACATTTCCTCCAACCCCTTCATGGTCGATTGGCTCGCGGTAACAAATACCGGGCCGATATCGAGAAAATTGCGTGAAAAGTCATATTTCGCCTGATTGAACGGATAGGGCGGAAACGATGTGAGCACGGCATCATAACGCCGGAGTTTCAGTCCCTCCAGCAATGAATCCCAGTTCGAGCCGACACGCTGAAATTCAACATTGCTATGCCGAGAGATTTCGAGTAGCAGCTCATCGACAAAACCATTGACGTAGAACTGTTTATCCTGAAAATCTTGAGGATACCAGTTCGGATCAATTCCAATCCGGATAACCTGAGAACTACCTCTGCTGCATGCGGGTAGCAAAAAGGCCATCCATCCAGTGAAAATCAAAATCGACAAATAAATCAGAATTCGTTTCATACCTATAATGTAAAAAAATAGATCTATTTCTGAAAGGAGGAAGAAAATTTCCTCGACATTGCCTCCTGTAAGAATTTAAAATATGTACCCATGAGCTCTTGGAAAAACAGTCTAATCCGACAATTTGCCTTATTGCGCAGCTCCACACCAAGTTGTGCGAAAGAAATCCAACGCATCCTCGTCGTTTCGACAACTGCGATGGGCGACACATTGTGGGCAACGCCGTCGCTCGCCAATCTCCGACACCATTTTCCAAAGGCCTTTATCACCGTTTTAACGAGCCCCGTTGGCCAGCAAACCTTAAAATACAATCCTCATATCGATCGCCTCATCCTTCTCAAAGAACCGATGCTGCTGCATTTATTTTCACTTTTGAAAATATTCAGGCAAGAAAAGTTCGACGCAGCCCTGATTTTGCACGCCTCGCAAAGGCTCATCCTACCGCTTTGTTCTCTAAGCCAAATTCCACGCATCATTGGCACAAAAGGAATCAACAAAGGCCTCGATGATCTGCTCACGGATCCCATCGAAGCGCAATTTGAGCATGAAGTCGAGCGGCGTTTCAGAATTCTCGATCGTCTGAATGTGCCCCGCGTCGTTCGCAATCTTTCTTATCATGTTCAACCATCCGAGCAGAGCGCAGCGCGTCAATATATTGGAGACACGGACAAACCGCTGATCGCCATCCATCCCGGCTCCAAAGAACCTTTTCGCCGGTGGCCTGCAAGTTGCTTTGCAACCGTCGGCCGAGCGCTCCAAGAAAAATTTGGCTGTGAAATCTTTTTGACCGGCAGCGCCTCAGAAAAAAAATTGCTCCAAAAAATCCAAGAGAGCCTTCCTCAAGCTCGAATCGTTTCTTCCCCATCGATCCGGTTTCTCGGAGCTTTTTTAGAACAGATGAATCTTATATTGAGCAATGACACCGGTCCCTTTCATCTTGCCTGCGCTTTAAATCGCCCAACGATTGGTCTTTATGTCTCCACCGATCCGCGTCTTTGCGGGCCGTATCATGCCCCTCATGCCATCGCGATTTCCCGCTCCGAGACGTGTACTCCATGCATCAAACGTCGATGCCGCGATCCTTTTTGCTTTTTACAAATCTCCCCTGATGAAGTCATCGACGCTTGTTCGAAGATGCTGTGCCACCCGGGGAGCTGATGATGCGTTTTCCAAAAATTTTGATTCTGATTCTCAATTGGAATGGCAAAACCGATACCCTCGAATGCCTCGCTTCTCTGGCAGCGGCCCAACCCAATCCCCTTTTCTCCACCTTGGTCGTTGACAATGGTTCGAGCGATGACTCCGTTCATGCCATTCGATCTGCTTATCCGGACGTTCCCATTCTCGAAACAAAAGAAAATCTCGGATTCGCGGGCGGCAACAATGCGGGCATTCGCTGGGCCCTCGGTAAATCCTTTGAATGGATCTTGCTGTTGAATAACGATACCGTCGTCGCGCCCGATTTCATTAAAAGATTGATGGATGCAGCAAAAAAAAAGCCCTCCGTCAAAATATGGGGAGCCAAAATTTATCGCTACCACGATCGTGAGCGAATCGATCATTTAGGCGGATTTTGGGATCAAACTCGAGCGGAATTTGTCTCGCACGCCTCCGGCCAGCTTGACGACGGATCATTCGAAGAGATGCAAAGAGTCGATTACGTTTGCGGCGCAGCGCTTTTGATGCACACGAGCGTTCCCCAAACCATTGGACTTTTGGAAGAGAGCTTTTTTCTTCTTTGGGAAGAAAGCGATTTTTGCACACGGGCTCGCCATGCCGGCTTTGAGATCTGGACCGCTCCGCAAGCCAGGATTTGGCATAAAGTATCAGCCTCGTTTATTGGCGGCAAGCCCCACATGCAATATTTTTGGTGGCGGAACCGTCTGTTGTGGATCCATCGCAATTGTTCTCCTTCGGAAAAAAAACAGATCTACATTCGTCTTATTTTACCGGAGATCGCCAAGAACATGAAATTGGCCTTTTTAAAAACGGCACAGGTAGCTCTGCTTCGTCTAATCGGCCGTTCATTTGATCCGGAACGTAGCGAAAAAGCTCGGCGCTACAGAGCGGGATGCCGAGGAATTTGGCACTATTTCATGGGTAGATTTGGCAATTGTCCCAGTAGATTGATTTCAAAATAACGTGGCAAAATGCGTAAGCGAGGCAAAACTAGGGGATGTCTTCAAAATATTTATTTGTTGTAAAATGTTCGCCCCACAGAAATTGCAACAACGAGGATTAATATGGCAGTAGCTGGTGTCGTTTCTTTGCCTAAACTAAGTGATATCGAATCGCTTGAAAAAATCATCGTGCTGGAAAAAGATCAGCACCAGCGATTGCTAGATATAGAATCCGTCTTGTCTAATTTTTCCTATTCATATGCGTTTGCAATGAAGTCTGACATTTTTGCAAGAAAGCGTCTTTCGATCAACCCCTCTATTTCTGAACTGAAAAGCGTTTTGAAAATCCGGTGCGCGCTTCTTCCATGGATGCGCCAGTGGCTGCAGTGCACTCAATATGCAAAAGAACAATACCAATTGGAGGCTGAGTATCTGAACAAGGCGCTCAACCACTTGACATCGATACTGACTCTACAAAACAAAAAAATGCCAGGATTTCCACTAGCGCTTCGCGATTATTTATCCTACACACAGACGAGGCTGATCGATAGCCCAGAAAAATTATTCTACAAAGGGGCTCTTCAAGAGCCTTTTTTATTTGATAAATGTTCTTTCGGCGAAACGTTAAAAGAGTGCTCAGTCTGCCAGAGGTCTGTACATGAAAAAGAATCTTTTGCCGAACAGCTGCAGAAATCGATTCAGCATTCAGAAAACGAGGTACAGCTTATTCAGGCGACCATTCAACAACGCGGATGGATCCGGAGAGGGTGCAGCGCTCTATTAGACTTTTTGCTCTGGCGGTCTTAGTCGATCGCCCCGCCTTTATATTTTTCACAACGCCCATCTTGATCCAACGCAACAGCATCCGCATCGAAGACCCAGCCTCCCCCCAGCGCTTGATAAATCCGAACTAAAGAGAGAAAACTGTTTCCTTTGGCCTCTTCGTAATCAATCTCGCTGCGATAGAACTGTCTTTCGGCGTCGAGAAAAGTCAGATAATCCGTTTCCCCCTCTTGATAGAGCAAATTAGAGAAGCGAAGATAGTTCTGCGTTGCCTCCAATCGCTTGCGCTGCGTTTCAACCAACTCAAGATTAATTTTGTGCGAGATCAGAGCGTCGTTGACTTCTTTGAAAGCATTTAAAAGAGTCGAGAGATAACTATGAAGAGCCTCTCTTTGCTGAGCTTGGGTGAGTTGCAGATTGCTTATCAACCGGCCGCCTGTGAAAATTTCTTGTAAAACGTTCGCGCCATATTCCCAAATGTTGGATTGGTTATTTAAAAGAGTGTTGAGCTGAATGCTTTCGTACCCGAAGTTTCCCGTTAAGGAGATCTGCGGGAAAAACTTAGACTTGGCAACGCCAATCTGGGCGCCCGCTGACATAAGCCGCTGTTCGGCCGCGCGCAGATCGGGTCGCTGAGAGACGATCTCTGAAGGCATACAGCTCGGGACAGCGGGAGGCATCGACAATCCATCCAGAGGGATTCCTCGGTCAATGGCCATCGAAGATTTGCCAATCAAAACACTCAGGAGATTTTCTGTCTGGGCAATGGCAATCTGAAAATTCTCCACATCCACTTGAGCAACTTCAATTTCAGTGAGGGCTTGTTCAACCGGCATCTCTGAGGTCAAGCCGAGATCAAAACGGACTTTGGCCAAATAATAATAGCGAGCGCGATCCTCAACCGTCTTTTTCGCGATGGCAAGCTGCTGATCGAATTGGCGAAGCTGCACGTAGGTATTGGCAACATCGCTGACGATGGCTAAGACAACGATGCGGCGCGCTTCAATAGAGGCCAGATAATCGTGATAAGATGCCTCCACCGCACTGCGGACCTCGCCCCACAAATCGAGGAGATACGAAGCGTGAAATATGAAATTAAAAGCATTTAAGATTTGTTTGCCGCTAGAGGGAGGAGACGTATTGTTACTTGAATTTTTATGATGATCTCCCTGCCCGTCGAGTTCAATCTGCGGATAGAGCTGCGAGCGGACGATGCCGAGCTGCGCCTGAAACGCATCGACGCGAGCGATCGCAACTTTTAGATCCTGGTTATTGGCCAAGGCTTCATCAATCAGATGATTCAGAGATTCATCGCCGAATTGTTTCCACCAGCCAATATCGACAGCGCCGTCAGTATTCAAAGGCGTTCGCCATTCATCGGTGGATTCGAAGCTGGGGCGATGATAGGGCGGATAGAGCGTGCAGGATGTAAAAAGAAG
>Ga0247841_10013295_pt1 | contig 10550 bp, 5 predicted proteins | sample LaCruzMarch2015__2_FD_192410 | JGI IMG/M metagenome (GOLD analysis project Ga0247841, IMG submission 192410) | Freshwater microbial communities from meromictic Lake La Cruz, Castile-La Mancha, Spain - LaCruzMarch2015_18m | ecosystem: Environmental > Aquatic > Freshwater > Lake | place: Spain...
GGCCGCTCCGCGCCGCCGCCAGGGCGAATCCAATGACGAAGTTCGCCTGAAAAGACGAAAAATTATTGACCGTTTTTCCGGTGTCATCCGGCATGACCTGGCGCCCGAAGACTGGCGCCGCGAGTTCGGCAAACGTCTGGAAGCCGTCATCGGTCTGCTGGAAGCCGGAAACGCGGAGGACCGGATCGAGGCCCACCTGCGCCAAGGCTTCGGTGGGCAGGCCCGTCACAAGGTCAATGAGCTGGTGGCCGGCCGACTGGCGGAGCTCGATCTGAATAGCCTGCCTGTCCTTTACCCGGTCAATATGGATATTGACACCTGCGCAGGTTATACCCATCTACGCGTGCTGGCCCAGGATACGCCGGCTTTTCTATACGCCATGAGCACGGCGCTCGCGCTTCAGGGCGTTTCCATCGAGCGCGTCCGCATCCGCACCCTGGAAGGACGGGTCGAGGACGAAATCGACGTGCTTGACGTCGGTGGACGGGCCATAACAGATCCTGCGCGATTGGACCGCATCCGGTTGGCGGTCCTGCTGACCAAGCAATTCACCTATTTTGTCAGCCATGCGCCCGATCCCTATGCGGCATTGTGCCGGTTCGAGCAGATGGTGGATGCAGTGCTTAAATTGCCTGAGCGGGGGCAATGGGTTGAGATGTTTTCCAATCCCCGAACCCTGCAGGACCTGGCGCGCCTGCTGGGCACAAGCGATTTCGTGTGGGAAGATTTTGTCCGCCTGCAGTATGAATCGCTCTTGCCGATGCTCCAGCCGCACGTGGCGGGCAAGCGCTTTGCCCGTCCGGCGGCGGAACAGGAAGCGGATTTACGGGAGCAGTTGCGCGGCGCGGAGCGCTTTGAGGAACAGAGCCGGCGGCTGAATGCCTTCAAAGACCGGGAACTCTTCCTTATTGACCTGGACCATATTCTGAATCCGGCCATCCCGATGCGCTGCGAGGTTAGGATGCGCGCGTTTGCGGAAGAGCTGACCGGCCTAGCGGAGTTGGTGATCCGAACCGCCACTGATATCGCTTGGCGCAGCCTGAAAGTGCGGTTTGGGACACCGCGTACCGTGGCTGGTCTTGAGGCGCGCTGGGCCCTGTTCGGCCTGGGCAAATTCGGCGGGGTGGCCATGGGGTATGCCTCGGATATCGAATTGTTGTTCGTATATAGCGACAGCGGGCATACGGATGGCCCGGAAGTGATTGAAAACGCCGATTTTTTCGACCAATTCGTGCGTCTGTTGACGGAGGCGGTCAAGGCTAAACGCGAAGGCATTTTTCACGTGGATATGCGTCTACGACCCCATGGCGCCAGCGGTCCCATGGCATGCAGCCTGGAAAGTTTCTGCCGCTACTATGGGCCTGCCCGCCATAGTCCCGACCCCTGGTCGCCTAAGGAGGGTAAACTCCCTGAGAATCGGGACGCCGGCGGGCCTGGCGGCTCGGCGCATGCCTATGAGCGCCTGGCCCTCGTGCGCTTGCGGACCGTCGGCGGGGATCCCGCCCTCGGCGCGCAGGTCGAGCGCCTGCGGGATGAGTTTGTGTATTCTATTCGTCACTTGAATGTCCACGACCTGCGCGACTTGCGCGCCAGACAGCTCTTGGAAAAATCCGCTCCCGGACGCTATAACGCCAAATTCAGTCCCGGCGCCCTGGTGGATCTGGAATATGATGTCCAGATTCTGCAAGTCATGCATGGCGGCCAATCGCCCCGGCTCCGGACCCCGCGCATTCATGAAGCCCTGGGCGCGCTCTCGGAGTTGGGCGTGCTGGCCCCGGACGAAAGCAAGCGGCTTGTGGCGGCATATTACTTTCTGCGCCAGCTCATCAACGGCCTGCGCATGTTGCGCGGTTCGGCTCGCGACCTGTTCCTGCCGCCGGAAGGATCGGACGAATTCGCGCATCTGGCCCGGCGCATGGGCTACCAGCGCGGTGGCGAACTGGCGCCGGAACAGCAGCTGCGCGTGGATTTTGAAACCCACACGGCCGTCGTCCGCGCGTTCATTGAACGGCATTTCGGCCGCGATTCCATGCCGGGGCCGGCGGTCGGCAATGTGGCCGATCTGGTGCTCTCCGATACGGTCCCGCCGGATCTGAGTGATCGCATTCTAATCAAGGCGGGATTTCGGGACACGGGGCGGGCAAGCGTAAATCTGCGCAAACTGGCCGGCGCCGCTGCCCAGCAGGAACTGTTTGCCCGCCTGGCTGTGTTGGCCTGCGACTTTCTCCGTCACGCGGCCGATCCGGACATGGCGCTCAATAATTGGGAGCGCTTTGTGCGGTCCTTGCCGGATGCGCCCGGAACGTCGGGTACGCCCGGAACGCCGGGGACGCCCGGAACACCGGGTGCGCACGCTCATTTTCAATTGCTGTTATCCCAGCCGCGGCGGTTGGAAATTCTCATGGGCATTTTTTCGGTCAGCCAGTTCCTGGCCGACACGCTCATCCGTAATCCGGAATTTTTTGACTGGGTCACCAGTCCTGCAATTCTGCACGCTGAGCGTCCGCGCGAAGTGGTCGAAGCCGACTTGCGCGCGTTTGTGTCCGGGTGCGCGTGCGCGGACCGGCTCAACGGCCTGCGGCGCTTTCGGCGTCGTGAGATCCTGCGCATTGGCACGCGCGATATCTGCCTGCATGCGCCCATCCAGGACATTACGGCGGCGCTCTCGGCCTTGGCGGAAGCGGCTACCCGGCTTGCCCTGGAATGGGCTTGGGAAGCAGCAGGCGGGAACGGCGTCCAGGAACAGCGGGCTTGGGAGAACAGTTTTTGCATCCTGGCCTTTGGCAAGCTGGGCGGCGGGGAATTGAATTACAGTTCCGATATTGATTTGCTGGGAGTGTGCGCCGATGAACTGCCCGGGGTCCGGCGGGAATCCCGATCTCCCGGAGAGTCGGGAGAGCTGTTTGCCCGCGTGCTGAAACAAGTCGGCCAGGACCTGTCCGCGCACTCGGAGGAAGGACATGCTTACCGAGTGGACTTCCGCCTGCGGCCGTATGGCGCCGCCGGCCAGTTGGTTTATACCGTTGCGGGGCTCGCGGACTATTATGCGCAGAAGGCCGCGCTCTGGGAAATCCAGGCTTTGCTCAAGGCCCGTCCCGTGGCGGGCAATGCGGCGCTGGGCGCCGCCTTGTTGGGGCGTGTCCGGCCAATTTTAATGCGGCCGCGTCCGGCCGCAACGATCATCCATTCCATTGAAGCCTTGCGGAAAACAGCAATCAAGAGCGTTTCGGCCGGCGTAATGGGGGGCGGAGATGTGAAGAGCGGACTGGGCGGGATCCGCGACATCGAGTTCCTCGTCCAGGGCCTTCAGTTAATCCATGCCCCCAGTAATGGCGAGCTGTTGGACGGGAACACGCTCTCCGCGCTGGAGCGCTTAAAAACGCACGGCCTCCTGCCGGAGGAGCTGGTCGTTCAGTTGCAGGCGGATTACACGTTTCTGCGTCGCGTGGAGCATACCCTGCAGATTTTCGAGGATCGCCAGATTCATGCCCTTCCGAAATCGGAGGCGGCGCACGCCGCCCTGGCACGGCGGGTGCTGGGCTTGGACAGTACTGCGGACCAGTTCGCCGCCGCCCTGACTGCCTGCCAGAAGCGGGTGCGCCAGGCCTATGCACACTGGTTGCTCAAGGCCGCGTCATGAAAGTTATGAATAAATCACCACTAATTACGGATGCAAGCTTGCCGTGGACCCGGTGGGTTCCGGTGGCTTTATTCATATTGTCCTTGGGCCTGACCTTGGGATTTCATGGGAAATCCTACGATGATGCCTATATCACCTACCGTTGTGCGCGCCATCTCGCGGAAGGACACGGGTTGAGCTATAATGTCGGCGATGCCATTACGGCCACCACGACGCCCCTGCTGGCGATTCTCTTGGCGGGGCTGGGGCGATTGTCGTCGCCCGATTGGATTCCCGCTTGGGGCGGTGTCCTTTCCGGTCTGGCGTTGTTCGCTTTGACTGGATTAATCTGGATGCATGCCCGCCGAGAAAACCAGATTAGGATGGGCCTTATGACGGTGGCCTGGCTGTTTGCCAATCCGTTCCTGGCAACCGTGTGGGGCGGCGAGAGCCTGTTGGCTTTGGCTTTTGCTTTGGGAGCCTTTTATCTGTATTTCGAGCGTCGCAAGATGCCTGCGGCGGTCCTCTGTTTCGCCGCCTTCCTGACACGCGGAGAGGGGCTGATTCTGATCGGAGTCATGGTAGCGCACACTCTCTGGAAGGAAAAACGGCTCGCATGGGAAATGATCGTAATCTTTGCGCTTCTGATGCTTACATGGTTGTTTGTCGCGCAAAGATTGGGCACTGGTTTTTTGCCGAATACACTTGCCGTCAAAATGGCCCAGATGCAGTCGGGGGCTTGGGGGCCGTTTGTAAAGACCACAATAGATTGGTATTCGGCTTATCTGGTCGGAAGTCCAACGTTTCCCGGCGTGCGACCCCAGCCGATTTTGACGATATTTCCTTTGATGGCGGCGGTTGGCGGGCTGGTTTGGCTGATCCGGCCCTCCGAGCGCTGGGGATGGATTCTGCTTTGGTTGGCCCTCTATGCCTTTGGCTATTCCGTCCTATCAGTGCCCTTTTATGCCTGGTATGCCTTCCCGATCTTTCTGGCGGGCGCGCTTTTGTTTGGCATCGGGCACCATGCCGCCGAAGAGGCTTGGGTGCGACTACGCCGTATTCCGGTTCGGGTACGCCAAGGAATGCGCTGGGCCTATTGGATAATTTTGCTCATTGCCTTGGGAGTGGGTGTTCAATCCGTCATTCAATATGCAAGGGCGCCCCTGTCCCCGGTGCAGCGACTTTACACCCGGGCCGGACTCTGGCTTCGTGCGAACAGCACGCCGGCGGCCAGTGTCGGTTTTTTTGAAATCGGATTCGTGGGTTATTATTCTGACCGTCGCATGGTCGATCCGGTTGGATTGGTCAATCCTGATGTGGCGCCGCATGTGGCGCAGGGCGATTTTACCTGGGCTTTGCGGCACTACCAGCCCGACTATGTTGTTTTAACACCGATTCGCTGGCAGGATCGGATCGGACGCATTCGGCTGGAGGCTGATTTCAATGCGTGCTACGAACTTGGCGCCACTTTGGAAGAACCCGGTTATTACGATGCCCCATTGGCGATTTACAAGAAACGCACGTTATAGATGGTCGGAAATGGCCGGCTGAACAGAGTTCGGTTGCCAGCGTTGGGTTCATACCCACCAGCCTCCGCTGACATGAATCGTCTGGCCGGTGACGTACGCGGCCAGATCGCTGCAGAGGAATAAAATGACGCTGGCAATCTCTTCCGGCTCCCCAAAACGTCCCAGGGGAATGGATTTCAGCATCTCCTGGCGAACAGCTTCGGGGATGGCCTTGCCCATTTCCGTCAGCACCACGCCCGGTGCTACGGCGTTGACCGTGATGTTCCGTTTGGCCAGTTCCCTGCAGAGCACCTTGGTCAGACTGGCGATACCTCCCTTGGCGGCGGCATAATTGCACTGCCCGAAAAAACCATGGAACGCCGCGATCGAGGACACGTTCACGATGCGACCGCCATCGCTGATTTTCTCCGCCGCCGATTTGCAGACGTTGAACGCTCCGGTCAGATTGGTGTCGATCACATCCTTCCACTCGGTGGTCGTCATTTTCTTAATGCTCCGATCGCGCAGGATCCCGGCGTTATTGATCACGATGTCAACCCGGCCAAAATGATCAAAGGTCCGGCTGAAGAGCTCGGCCACCGCCGCGGGATCGCGAACATCGGCGTCGATCATCAGGGCCTGTTGGCCGATTGAATCGGCCGTGGCTTTGGCCCGCTGCAAGTTGACGCCCTGGGGGTCGTTAAAATAATTGATCACGACGCTGGCGCCGGCCTGGGCCAGCAAGGCAGCGGTGCACGCCCCAAGTCCCTGGCTGGAACCGGTGATAATGGCGGTCTTGCCGGATAGATCGATTGGAATCATGATTGAGGTCCCTTTCTGTGTTGTTTGCCAATACCGGGTTTTCCCAAAACTGGTCATTCAGACGGTGGTAGGGTGACGGTAGTTTTGCCCTCCTACGCCAGGAAATGCTAAGGCGTTCGATCATCGTAGTTAGTGGCTTCGGAGGGTTTCACAGGGAGTTTCACCTTCAACGGTTTGGGAGAATCCGCTCATCTGCTCGATCTTGACTTCCACGCGGCCGAGGCGCTTGTCCGCTTCCTCATAGCGCTTCTGGGCGTTGCCCAGGTGCTGGCCGATGACGCGGAAATCGTCCGTGAAGCTATCCAGCTCCTTTTTGAGGCGCGCGAGATTGTCCATGATCTCCCGCGCGCTTTCCTCCACCCGCAGGCCGCGCAGGCCCAGCAAAATGGTCTGGAGATAGGCGAAAAAAGAATTGGGCGAGACCGGGATTACCCGCCGCTTGAGCGCATACTGGAAAAGCGCGTCCTCGTCGCTGCCTTCATTGCGCACAATGATGCTGTAATAGACATTCTCGGCGGGAATATACATCATGGCAAAGTCCAGCGTGCCTTCATCGGTGCGGATGTATTTTTTGGCGATGTCGTCAATGTGCTTCTTAACGTCGCGGACAAACTGTTTGCCGGCCGCCGCGCGTTCCGATTCATTTTCGGCATTAACACTGCGCTTGAAATTCTCAAGCGGAAATTTGGCGTCAATGGCCGCCATCCCCAGGCTGAGCTTGATGACGGCGTCCACGGTTTCACCGCCCTTGAATTTGTACTGCAGCGCGTAGCTCTGTTCGGGAAGGACTTGCCCCAGCAGTTCCGTCAGCAGGTATTCCCCGAAGCCGCCCCGCAATTTGGGCGCCTGCAGGGTCTGTTGAAGTTCGGCTATGTTCCGGCCGACGTCAAAAATACGCTTGGACGCCTCGTCCATCTGGCCGAGTCGCTCGCGGACGTCGCCAATGACCTTGGCCGTGTTGTCCAGCCGGTCCCCCAGCGTGCGATTGGCGTCGGTCAGCGCCCGTGCCACCTGCTCATGCAATAGCCGCAGTTCCTCGCGCAGGTGCTTTTGCAAAACTTCCGCCTGCTGGGTCGTCTGGGTGAGCCCGGCCTGCATCTGGTTCTGCAGGAGCAGGAGCGCCTGCGCATCGGTGCCCCTGCGCATGAGGGCATGCCGAATCCACCAGGCCGCCAAGCCCATGGCCGCGATGATGATTAAGACTGGAAAAACATACTCCATCGGCATAGAATCATACCTTAAACGCAAAATGAATCAAGAGTTCCCGGTTCTTTGTTCATCGTTCTTCGTTTTGATTTAACCAAGAACCAGGAACCAAGAACAAAGAACGTTTTATCAAATGGCTTCCGATCATTCCATTCATGTGCTGTCGGACGTTGTGGCGAATAAAATCGCCGCCGGCGAGGTGGTGGAGCGCCCGGCTTCCGTGCTCAAGGAGCTGGTCGAAAACGCGTTGGACGCGGAAGCGACCCGGATTGACGTTGCCATTGTCTGCGGCGGACGCACGCTCGTGGGGGTGGCTGACAACGGCCGCGGCATGACCCGGGACGACGCGCTCCTGGCGGTGGAGCGGCACGCCACCAGCAAAATTCGGGACGTGGATGACCTGGAGCGAATTGCCACTCTGGGATTCCGCGGCGAGGCGCTGGCGGCGATTTCTTCGGTGGCGCGGTTTCGGCTCTGCACGCGGCGCGCCGCCGACCTGACGGGCACTGAACTTCTCATGGCGGCGGGCAAAATCCAGGAGGTGCGCGATGCGGGCTGCCCGCCCGGCACGTCCGTTGAGGTGCGCCAATTGTTTTTCAATGTGCCCGCCCGGCGCAAGTTTTTACGTTCGGAACAGACTGAGCTGGTGCATCTGCGGCAGGTGTTCCTGACCTACGCCATAGCGCATCCTGCGGTCGGCATGAAGTTGACGGTGGATGGCCGGCTGGTTTTCAGCCTGGCGCCGGGCGCACCCGGCGTTCCGGGCGCGACCTTCGAGGATCGTCGGCGGGATTTGTTTTCATTTTTAGCGCCGTCGGACCTGCGGCCGGTGAATTATACCGTCGGCGGCATCCGCGTGACTGGCCATGTCGGCCTGCCGTCCGTCAGCCGTTCCGACCGCGCCGAGCAGTATATTTTCATTAATGGGCGCCCGGCCGGCGCGCCGGTCGTCAGCGGCGCCATCCGGGAGGGCTACCGCACGATATTGCCCCGGGACCGCTATCCGGTAGTGTTTTTGTTTCTGGAGCTGGATCCTTCGCTGGTGGATGTCAACGTGCATCCGACCAAACGCGAAGTTCGTTTCTACAATCCCGGCGCGGTTCGTGAAGTCGTGACGACGGCCGTGCGCCAGGCTTTGGCGCTCGACGGCGTTGGCGCCTTTGTGCCGCAGTCGGTCCGGCCTGCCCGCGATGCGGGCCGTGACTGGCATCCGCCGTTAAAAGGGCTGGAGCCGGGTGCGCCCGGAGCGCCCTTTTCGGACGAGCGCCGGTTTCCTTGTCCCGCCCGGCCAGGAACGCCGGTTACGCCGTTGAGTGATTTGCCGGCGCTCCACGCTCTACGCTCCACCGGCGATGGCCGGTCCACGCTCAACGAGATTTCGCAGGCCTCCGCGCCCTGGGCCTGGTGCCGTATTCTGGGACAGATCGGGGGGTTATATGTGGTGATGGAGACGGAGGCCGGGTTGACGCTCATGGATCCGCATGCCGCCCATGAGCGCGTATTATATGAACGCTTCATGACGCAGGTGACCCATGGACGGATTGAAAGCCAGGGCCTGTTAGTGCCCGAGACGGTGGATTTGCCGTCGCGCGATGCCCTGCGGGTGCGCCGGCATCTTGACCTGTTGAAGCAGATGGGCTTCGGCATTGCCGAGTTCGGCGGCGATACGTTCGTGGTGGATGCCCTGCCGCTTTGTTTCCAAAGCACTGCGGCCCGGATCCTGCTAACGGACCTGGCGGCCATCCTGGAAACCGCCGGCGGGCGGCGCAGCGCGGACCATCTGTTGGAGGAGCAGGTTGCACAGGCGGCCTGCAAGGCGGCCGTCAAGGCGCATTCGGTCCTGACGCGGGAGGAAATCGAGGACCTAGTGATACAGCTGGCCAAAACCGAAATGCCGTACACGTGCCCGCACGGACGGCCGACCCTCATCCATACTTCATTCCAAGAGTTGGCGAAAAAATTCGGCCGGGAATAAAGTCCCGATAGCGGGTCTTGGTCGCCAAGTGGCGTTTCAGCCCGTCATAGGCGCGCTGATAGCGTTCGCGATCGTTGGCATTCATCCCCTCGGCCAGTGTTTTCTGAATGTCGCGGAACGGCGCCTCGACCATGCCAAAGAGATGGGCTACATCCTGGAGCAACAGTTCGCCGCCGCGGTCGAAACTGACGATGTCGTTCGTTTTGCCGTTGCGGTGCAGGAACTGCCAGAGCGGGCTCTTGCGGTCCTTCAAGGCGTGCTCGTTTTCCATGATCACGCGAACGGAATAGAGGTCGAACAGGACCATGCGGATAAAGAGCAGGAACGGCGCTTCCAGCGGCGACATGTGCGTTGTGTTAGCCGCCAGGGTGCCGTGTTCCGCGGCGGACTGAAGGCAATACAGTGTAATATCGATCTGCTGGGACTGCTGCTTGTAGGGCATGTCGGTCAGGCAGGCGCGAAAGACCTCCGTGGCCTTTTCGAGAAACGCGTCCTGCCGCGCCAGATGGACGGGACGATTAGTGTCACAATTCTTGTTTTTCATAGATCCCTGGTATAACAGCTGCGCCAAACGGTCAACGCTTGCAGAATAGAATCCTTAATGCCATACTATGGCCGGCGTTTCAAGCGAAATGTTGTAAATAGCAATAATGGGTGCCGTGGGGTGTAGTAGCGGTTCGTGCGAACCGCACAGATATGCCGTTCTCGCGAACGGCCCCTACAACTGGAAAACAAGAATAGCATAGAACCGGTTCTTTTTTATTTTATCAAACGAAAAGGTATTCCCATGCTCGATATTAAACTCATCCGTGAGCGCGAAGCCGAGGTGCGCGCGGCCCTGGAACGGCGCGGAGCAGCGACCAATCTGGACGGTCTATTGCAAGCCGATCAGAAACGCCGCCACCTGGTGACGGACGTGGAATCCCTCAAGTGCCAGCGCAATACGGCATCGGAGGAGATCGGGAAATTAAAGAAGGCCGGCCAGGACACCGCTGCCAAGCAAGCCGCCGTCAAAGCCATTGGCGCGCAGATTGCCGCCCTGGATGACCAGGTGCAGCAGGTGGACCAGGAATTGAATTCCCTTTTGCTGATGATTCCCAATATGCCGCATAAGAGTGTGCCGGATGGCCAAAGCGCAGCGGATAACCAGGTCGTGCGCACGCACGGCGAACAGCGGACTTTGGCATTCAAGCCCAAGACGCACCTGGAACTGGGCGAAAATTTAGGTCTCCTGGATTTTGGCCGCGCGGCCCGCATGACCGGCGCCGGATTCCCGTTGTACGTCGGCCTGGGCGCCCGGCTCGAGCGTGCGCTGGTCCAGTTCATGCTCGACCTGCATGTCAAGGAGCATGGCTACACGGAGGTGTCCACGCCGTTTGTCTGCAATTCAGCCGCCATGACCGGCACGGGGCAGTTGCCG
>Ga0247841_10013297_pt1 | contig 10549 bp, 5 predicted proteins | sample LaCruzMarch2015__2_FD_192410 | JGI IMG/M metagenome (GOLD analysis project Ga0247841, IMG submission 192410) | Freshwater microbial communities from meromictic Lake La Cruz, Castile-La Mancha, Spain - LaCruzMarch2015_18m | ecosystem: Environmental > Aquatic > Freshwater > Lake | place: Spain...
CTGAAGTTTTTTCTTCATCTCCTTTTTCCGGTATCCCTGGATTCCACCAAGGAAATAGATATTTTCAACGCCTGAAATATCTTTGTTTAAACCACCACCTAGTTCAAGAAGGGCAGTAATTCTGCCATTGCAGCAAAACTTTCCAGATGTAGGTGTTACAACTGATGCTAAGATTTTTAACAGCGTAGATTTACCACTCCCATTTTGTCCGATTATCCCAATTACTTCTCCCTTTTTCACCACCATACTTATACTTTTCAATGCATGATAATCCCGATGAAAGCATTTTCTGAAAGGATGAACCAGTTCCTTGATACGATCACGATGATGGTGATATAGTTTATAGGTCTTAGATAATGAATCGATAATTACTGCGTCTTGTATAATCATTGTTTAACAGGTTGGCTTACTGATCTGAGGCAGAAAATAAATATTGATTAATTGACAATCATGTATAAGAAAATCAATGATATCTTCTTGGATTGCTTGAAATTTTAGTAGTCGAGAATTTGATAAATGTATTTGTGAAACGTAATCCGAGCATTTTCCCGCTTTTTACAATGCAAATGCCTATCTGGTATTCCTGTCGGGGAAACATAAAATTGCTTTTATTGAGATGAAACTTAAATCCACAGTGGTCCGTTGCGCCCTGATAATCCTTTTCAAATACACCCTTGACATCATACCGATCTACCTGTATTGCAGGGAAAACATAAACATTCTCAGCTGACTTAAAAACAATCATGATTTGACTATTGTTAACCTTTTTTTCATTAATAAAGGCCCATCCGGAAATATACAATAGGTCTTGATATTCAAATACCTGATCAATCCAATACATGATGGTATTTGATTCAGGGATTGAAGTCACATTTTCAGATGACGGATTTTCTGGATACAACTCCATAATATCAGGAGGATTATAATAACCCATAGATATTGCAGTGGATATTCTGTGTGATGCCCATTGTTGATTCGGGCATAAGAGATGAGTACTGTCAGGATTATAATAATAAGAGAATAATCCCCAGTTTGTCTGTAATTTTTGTTCTTTCAACTCTTTAAAGCTATTCATCAACCTGCCACTGAATAGAAACAAACTTCCAAGCACCACCAAATACAGATAATTTCTATTTAGTTGCTTCCGGGTGTTGATAACAGCAATATATACAATGCCGAGAAAAATTACTGGTAACAGCCTGTATCTGTTAGCAGATGCAGTGTCAATGCCGAATCCGATCCTCGAAATCGTGACAGTAACTGCAGAAGTAAAAATAAAAAACAGGTAAGCCATGATCAACGGCTTTTCTGTAAAATATTTCCATTTAGATAGCAATATATAACATGTGATTATCAATATAATACAGCCAGTTATTGGAAGAAGGTGAGAATGATTCCCAAACAATTTTATGAACCCACCAAAAAATGTCAGGAAAAAGTATAATCCATAAAAAGGCTGATGCAAGATCAGGATTTTTGAGTATGGAGATGTGGTATAATTGAAGTTTATAAAATAAAGTATAATAAAAGCTACCATAAGGAATGTCCATATGAAGATCATCCAAGATGATCTCGTAGACTTAAAATACAAAATCAATAATCCTGCTGGAAATACAATCATCCCATTGCCAAAAGAAAAGGTTGCAATAAAAGCTAATACAATAGCAATAGAAAACGCAGTTGATCCTTGTCTGTTTAAAAATGATAACGCTGCGAATACCAATAAAAATTCATTGATGGAATTCATAGTAAGTATCCCCCAATCAGTGATATTGTTTACTGGGGCCATTATTAACAATACCACTGGCACAAAAACCAGGATATTTCTGTTGGAGGGGTCAATCAATCGGTAAAGACAATATAGTAAGCCAACCATTCCGAGATTTCCAAAGATTATAATGTATCTGAAATTTATCTCGCCCAGGATGTTATATTCAGTCACAACTGTTAATAAATAGGAAAATATCCTGTGTTCATTAAACTGTTTAAATAATAGCAGCATTCGCTGCAAATAATTTTCCTTCAGGTATATTTCAAGAAAGTTCAGTGCAGCGGCATATTCATCCCAGACAGGTATATTTACAGCAAATTTAAATACTGTAAAAAAGTACATCATAACTGACATCAAAACAATAACACCGCCGAAAATTTCTTCAGCTTTCCATTTCCTGAAGATTCTGCCCAATGGTAATTTCATGGTTGGATTAATTTTCATTTCGTTTTGAATTCTACACATTGTCCAGAATCATAGAACATGGATTTACTTTTCGACAGTATTTTTAAACAAAGCTGATGCGCCCCTCTTACACCAACCATCGAAACAGGAAGTTCTAAACGCCACCCACAATTCAGGTAAACATTGTTGTTCAAGTATTTTGCTACATCAGGCCTGCAGAGACCATAATGTGCTTTGAACATCACCCCATCAATTTCCACATATACTTCTGCAGCAGGTTGCTCATTCGGCAAATCAACGGCCCAGCCTGTAATTTGAATTATCGGATCGTTAATACTATCAATTTTCATTGAACTGTTTACTGTTATCCCATTAATGGCATCGATATAGAATTTTGTTTTTTCGTCCGACATTTCTATTCCATTTAAAAAATCGCCGCTAGCAATTTTTACATATTGGAAATGCACGTGGCTTGCTACAGAATAATAACCATTGCGCTGATTGTTAAGCACCCTAAATGTCAAAACATGAGGCCCTTCCGACAGATTGGTTACAGGCATGCTAATACCCCAACCTGTATAGGTCGTGTTTTTCATTTGGAAATGATCTGACACATCTTCCCTCATGCAAGTGAACTGGTTTATGTATGGAGTCCCATCCAATGAAACGATCACTCCCCCGGATCGGCTTTTTGTTATATCATCAATGGCCCAACCTACAATATTAATACTCGATTGGGTATTAAAAAGGATATTGAAACTTCCAGGATTGAGACCATTGATATAATCAATACAAAAGTTTGGTTTTCCTTTTAAAAGGGTAAGTGAATCGATTTTTGGTAATATTAAATTATTATTGATAATCACTTTTATATCTTGATCTGAAAGGAGATATCCTGTGATTTTCATGTTGAGTATTACCGCTTTTAAAACTTGCTCACCACTATTAAGCATGGTGATGGGAATCAGAACATTCCATTCCCGGTAGGAACTGGCCAATAGCCCGGATGGATGAATCTGGCCTACACTTTCATTTTCATATTTTCCCTCGAAGAGATGATCACCAATTTGAACAAATATTCTTTGCCCATTTTCCTTCGATCCTTTAATGCTTGACCTCCCTTTTATTGTTATCAGAGGTGTTGAGATAAGCATGGAATCATTTTCATCATTGATATCAAGTCCGTTTATCTTTTCGATAAAAACCTCAGAGGTTTTTCCAAGCATCCTGTAATCGGATAAATTAATTGGCGCTACGTATTTTGATTCAAGGCAGGTAGATTTCAGGTAATCATTTACAATTTTTCTACTCTTTAAAATATGATCATCAACATTTGATTTGTTAACATAGATACCGAAATCATCGGGAAGGGTAATTCCCGGTTTGCTGAATATTCTAGCTATGATCATATCGCCTGCGCATTTCCGATAATGAGATGGCTCATAATAATAGTAATTATTCATAGTTATCGAGTTCATTCCGCTGAAATCGATGAAATCGGTTATTGTTGCAAGTCTTTTTAATGCTTCATAGTATGAATCCAGATTTAAGTTGATATAGGTTAAATGATGTGTCGGATTTATAAAAATTCGGATTTTTATTCTATGAGCTTTTGCAAATTGCACCAGATTGTCGATTTCCTTCATCGCCTTCACAATATTCGGATTGTCTATATATACAGAATGAGGACATGACAAATCAATCGAGGTAATATGGGTTAGTGGATTTTGATCTATAAATAGGTCCTGCGGGTTCGTAATAGCTGCTCTGGTGGTTGACCTGTTTGAATTATCATCTAGGAAATATGGAAGGGTTAATTTGATGACACGCCAATCCGGGCGAAAAATGATGTAGCTTTTATAGAAATTGAATTTTTCTGACAAAGATATGGGGTAAGATTTACGAAGAAGATCATTATCTGATATATCCGGATTTTCCAATAAAGATAAAAAGTCAATCCCGATTAAAAGATTTTTGATTTTAACACCATTTTCAATCAACATTTTAACATTCGCATAATGGTCTTTTGGTAAACCATTTGAGTAGGTCATGTTAAAGTAATTATCTTCAGGTATTTCTTTAGGATTCAGCGATCCAACCCTGGAAGAACCAAAAATAAAGGATTGGTAATGGTCCGGATTTTTTAATAGATACTTAAGTTTAATATACTTTAGATTGGGTTCCAAACGGGAGCGATTAGCACGATTGAAAAAGATTCCATAAGGATCCACGACTATATTGTAGAACAATAAAGGAGAGATTAGCATTAAAAAAATTGCTGCTCCCTTTATAACTACTGTAGCAAAACGCTGAAACTCGCCCAAACTACTAAAATTTAAAATAAATAAATTGTTGTTGTTCACCTGCAAACCAAAAAATAGCCAATAACATGGCATAATATATCGTCCATCTTAGAGCCTTTGGCAAATTATTCCTCCATCCGGCTATAGCATATTCATGTTTTTTACCAAACCATTCTATGGTGAGAAAAATAACCAGGAAAGCAAATGTTATATCCATTCCCGGCATAGAAATAGCAGGATAATGGAAAAGAGATTTGGACAGAAGGCGAGAAAGATACGCAAGCGCATTTTGAATACTATCAGACCTGAAGAATATCCAGGAGAACATGACAAAACAAAAGGTGATAATAGTTTCCAGGAAAATAAATAGTTTATTTTTATTATTAATATGAATTATTTGCAAAAGCCTTTTCCTTCGCTTTATACTTATATGAAACAGAAAAAGGAAAAGTCCTTGCAGTAACCCCCATATAATAAAAGTGAAATTTGCCCCATGCCATAATCCTGTCAACATCCATGTTATAGTGATGCCAATTGTATAAATCAGGATATCCGATTTTACACCAAAAAAACGATCTGACTTTAGTTTACCTGATATTGTATATGCTACCGGCAAGAATATGTAATCCCTGAACCACATGGTAAGTGAAATATTCCATCTTTTCCAGTATTCCCTGATATCGCGTGCAAAATATGGATAGGCAAAGTTTTTTATGATAGAGAATCCAAGCAGTTTTGCAACACCAATGGCAAGGTTTGAGTAACCAGCAAAATCAGCATAAATCTGGATTGTAAAAAGAAAAATGCCTATCAGTAACACACTAGCGGGATATATCCTGAAATCGGTGAAAATGGTATTAACAATTCCAGCACATTGATCGGCTATCAGAATCTTCATAAATAGACCCCAAAGAATTTGCTTTACCCCATCCGTAGCCTGATCATAGCTGAATGTTCGTTTCATTTTTATCTGAGGAAGCAACCACAAAGGTCGATGGATCGGCCCTGCAATGATGATCGGGAAAAAGCTGAATGCGAGTAACACATCAATAAGGCAAGGATCAGCAACCAGTTTTTGCTTATATACATCAATCAGGTAACTCAGAGAAAGGAAAATGTAGAAACTTATTCCAAGTGGGAGGATGATTTTTGTGGTGTATAAGTCAAGGTGAAACCCTGAAAATGACAATAAACTGGAAAATGCATCAATAAAAAAGTGTAAATACTTGAACAAAAACAATGTACCGATATTAATGATCAGACCTGAGATAAAAATAGTCCTTCTGATTTTTTTATCAGTCCTCTGAATCATCAGTGCAATGAAATAATTGGCTAAGGAAATTCCAAACAATAGGAGGAGAAGTTTCCACTCGAACCAACCGTAGAAAAAATAGCTGCTCGCTAACAAGAAAAGATTCTGTCGTTTGGTCTTCCCATTAAAAATGATCCAATATAGGATAAAAACTGCAATGAAGAAAAGTACAAACGAGAGAGAAGTAAAAGTCATAATGATTTGTAGAAGTTATTTATTCTGAAAAGATGCTGTAAATTGCAAGAAAGTGATAGTGGGCTATAGAACCTATTAACCTGATATTATGAACAGTTTGACAGTGCGTTGATATTATTGTCTTCCAGCACTACATTTTGAAACAATTCCAGATATTTGTTTAGCATATCATCTTCCCTGAACAAGACTTTCACAACATCATTTGCACGTTGCCCCATTTTCTTTGAAAATTCAGGATTGTCAAGACAAGATTCAATGTTATATTTTAATTGATCAATGTCCCCGGGATTATAAAACAATGCAGTTTCTCCATCAACCAATTGTTCTGATATTCCAAAAACAGGAGTTGTAACAATGGGCAGTGAAAATGACATCGCTTCCAGAATGACCATGGGAAAGGATTCGATATAAGAGCAGCAGGTCAGAACATCCGTAATACTGAAATAATCATCAATGTTTTTCGTGTTGTCAATTATAATAAAGTCGCTATTTCCATCAATTGCATCAAGAACATTTTGATAATAAGCGTCATTGATGTTTGAACCTATTATCAGGAAAAGAAGATCTTTTCTAATTTTCAATATCTCTTTAGCTGCTTTGATAAAATCGATCTGTCCTTTTCTTTCACAAATAGTACCTATAATCGTAACTGATTTTTTAACCGGAAGATTGAGTTTTTTCCTCAATTCGTTTTTATGTGTATCATTATCTAGGGTATTCAAGGAAATACCGTTGTAAATATAATCCATATTACCGTAAACATTGTACTTCTCAAACAGTCTCATGGTTGATTTACAAACAAAGACATTTCTATTCGATTTAAAGATGGTCCCCAAAATATAGGGTGACAAAGCAGAAAAAACCGGATGAGATTTATAGTATTCAACATAATCATAACTTTCATGGATACCCCAAATTGAAGGAATCTGCATACGATAAGATGCCTCAATTGCCCAAAAACTATCGAGGGTATTTGCAAAAATCAGGTCCGCTTTACTATTATCAAGGTATTCACAAATTTTATTAATCAAATCGTTGTAGTCTCTCGTATTCATGTGTGATTCAATCTGCAATTTGTTGACTACAATACCTTCCGATACATATGACATTGCCAGAGGACCGTTAACCGGGCATGCCACCTCCACGGTGATATTAGGTCTTGAATGAAGAAACTTAGCCACCTTAAACATAACAATTGTGGCCCCTTCATAGTTCAGATTATGAGAAAAAAACACAATTTTTATTTCATGGTTACTTTTGTCAAAAAAATAAGCCCTATGATTCTTATTTAAATTCTCCTTAAAAAAAAACTCCTGATGTTGATTAATGTTATAATAAGGGTCTACAAATCCCTTGTATTTAGTAAGAAAGTTCATCGTATCGTTCATATACAACACATCAGTTTTTGATGTTCTCCTGGACGCCCCTTCAAGATGAAAAATTTCCGCATATGGATTATAAACAATTCTGTTGCCTTCATTTAATATTTTCAGGCATAAATCAACATCATTGTAGGAAATCCTGAAGAGCTCCTCATCGAAACCCTTTACTGATAAAAAAACTTTTCTTTTAACCATCATACAGGCTGCAGTGACCGCGGCGTAATTCCTGGCATACCTTGCAAGGTTATTATATCCATTACCATTCATGCCAATGAACGGATGGTGTGCAGGAATACTTGCTAAAGTGATAATTACTCCTGCATGCTGAATCCTTTTATCCGGAAATAATAATTTCAGCCCAACCGCACCAACCTCAGGCATTTTACAGTAACAAAGAAGTTGTTCCATCCAGTCCGGTGAAAGAATCTCTGTGTCGGAATTCAAAAAAACGAGGTAATCTCCGGTGGCGACCTCTACTGCAAGGTTATTTAATCTGGAAAAATTAAAAATGTCATTTTCTCTGTTGATTTTCAAAATTTTAACACCATTACCAGTCAATTCTTGAAGATATTGAATGGACTCAGGATCATCACTTTCATCATCAGCAATTATTATTTCATATTGTTTATGGGTCGATTTTTTAATGGACTCCAAGCACCTTTTCAATAGTTCATGTTCATTCCTGACAGGTATGATAATTGAGACAACGTCATTGAATGCAACTAAAGGCTCTAATTTGTAAATACCTATGTTTTCAGTGGTTGCATAATCAGGCATTGTTACTTTAACCCAGTCGATCCCAGCCCTTTCAAGATGACGCTGAACAGCCATCATTCCGCTGGTTTTGCTCCTTTTATTTTTGGATAACTGTTCGTCGTAATTTCTCCAATGATACATCAGAAGCGGTAAATGATGAATTCTATTGGCATTTCTTGTTGCCCTTAGAAAAAAATCATAATCTTGACTCCCATCTAAATCTGAATCATAAAAACCAGTTTTTCGTATAATATCAATACTATAAATTTTCAAGTGCCGGATATAGCAAAATGAGTATGCCAGTTCCGGAGACCAATCGGGTTTAAAATAGGGAAAAGAAAATTTGTTCTTTTCATCAATAGTGCCATCATCTGTATAGATTATATCACATTTGTCATCCTGCAAAAATCGTGCTATCTGAAATAAAGCATCCCTTTCAATAATATCATCATGATCCATAAATATCAGGTAATCACCCTTGGATAGTTTTATTCCCTCATTTGTTGCAACTGAAACGCCTGAATTTTTAATTAATCTTTTATATTTTATTTTGGGGTTTTCTGCATAAAAATCCATGATGGATTTTTGTTCCATATCTGAACTATCATCAATAAGTATCAACTCCCACTTATCATAGATCTGAGAAAGAACGGAATGGATGGCTTGAATTAAATAGGTCTTCTTTGTATTATAAACAGGGATTATAATGCTGAAAACTGGAAGAAAAGAAAATTCCTTGTAAGAATCAAGCATCAATTCAATCATCTTATTAGTTAACCTATTTCTGTATAGCCATTTATCGTAATCATTTGAGAGATTGTTAAACATAAAGGTACAATAAGCATCTCTAATCTGGCCAACATCCACTATATCTGTATTGGCTTGAATAATTGGATCCATTAATTCATATGGTTTTGGCATGCGGCCTTCCTTTTTCCCATATAAAATGTAATGTACAAGGGGATTAACTTTGCTCTTTCTTACATCAGAATATTGATTAAGATAGAATGAGCTGCTGAATTTATTCGACGGATTTCGCGTTTCAAAACCACCGAATAAGATATAGTGTTTGATGGGTGAAATACCTGAATTTTTTATGTCTGGATTATTATGAAGATAATAATCTTCATCAAAAAGTTCGCTTTGAATTATTCGTTTCTTATTTCGTAATACAATTATAAAATCTTTTATTCTCTTTAGGAATCTTGAAGAACGAACAGCAAGTATGGGAACAGAGAGTATCTTCATAATTTCATAAATTTCTTTCAGGCGGTGGATGTACGAATTAAATTGGATATCAGGAAATTCAGCTAAGGCAGACATTTTGCAATTTCCACAAAAACTAATTATTTGGCGAAAATTTGATTACGGCTGTTCGTAAAACTTCTTAAGCCTTTTCATTATGACACGAAGGGGATTTGTTATTTTCCATGATCTTGACCCTGTTATTTGATTTATTTCCACCATCATTTTTTTCAGTTCAATATCCATTTGATTCAATTCATCATTCTTCAATCTTAATGACTCTTCAGCAACCCTATCTTTCTCAATCAGATCTAAATCCTTTTGATACAATTCATCATTCTTCAATTTCAATAAATTGTCAGCAGCTTTCTTTTTCTCAATCAGATCCAAATCCTTTTGATACAATTCATCATTCTTCAATCTTAATGACTCGTCAGCAACCCTGATTTTCTCAATCATATCTAAATCCTTTTGAAACAATTCATCATTCTTCAATTTTAATGACTCGTCAGCAGCTTTGTTTTTCTCGATAAGGATAGTGATTTCAAATTTGAGATCAGCAAAATAAGCGTGATCGATTTCAAGTAATTTTTGAGCATAACTTCTGCATCTTTCTGGTTGATCTTTGAAAAGTGTCATTAAATACTCGGCATCCTTCTTCAAAGCTACTCTGAGGATCTCATTTATTTCGGGTGTGAATTTATCTATCATCAGATTGAGCATTTCAAACCTTTTACCAATACGGTAATTTATATCTCTATGTTCCCAAACCCCTCCTTTATGCACTCTGTATACCCCCATAACATCTGGAATATATTTGATCCTTCCGGTTTGGGCAATTAGCATATGCAAAGGATAATCTCCAATCGGGCATTTGTTGACCCATTCAGGTGTTTTCCCAAACATCCCATTCCTGTATACACACGATGCAGTGTAGATATAGTTTCCATTGGCTAGATCCGTAATAGTGGTAACCTCTTTTTGATCAGGGGAATTCGAGAAATGTGTTTTCTTTTCACTCTCTTCATAAATTACCTGCATATTGTGATGACAGATGGCGAAATCAGAATTTGCTTCAAGAAAATCTATCTGTTTCTGCAATTTCATCGGATCAGTCCAATAATCATCACCTTCACATATTGCGATGTATTTACCCCTAATTCTTGGCCAGATGAATGTG
>Ga0247841_10013298_pt1 | contig 10549 bp, 7 predicted proteins | sample LaCruzMarch2015__2_FD_192410 | JGI IMG/M metagenome (GOLD analysis project Ga0247841, IMG submission 192410) | Freshwater microbial communities from meromictic Lake La Cruz, Castile-La Mancha, Spain - LaCruzMarch2015_18m | ecosystem: Environmental > Aquatic > Freshwater > Lake | place: Spain...
AACTTAAAAAATTAAGCGACCAAGAGAAAACACTTTCAGACAAGACCGAGAATAAAACAGAAAACAAGGAACAGATCAAAGAAGAACAAAAAGAAATTGGAAAACAATTTGAAGATGTAAAGAAGAAGATGGACAATCTGGAAGAGAAAAATCGAAGCCTTGAAGAACCAAATCAGTTCCCGAATACAGATGAAAAACAAAAAGAAATAGATCAGGATTTGGAACAAAGTCGGCAGTCGATTGAAATGAATGAGCGCAAAGAGGCTGCTAAATCGCAAAAAAACGCATCACAGGGTATGAACTCAATGGCTCAACAACTTGAGGATATGCAAAATGAGAGAGAAGCAGAAGAAGCCGCTGAAGATTATGAGATGCTCAGGCAGATCCTTGAAAACCTTGTAAGGATCTCATTCGATCAGGAAGATCTTATGGAAAGAACCAAGAAAATCAACCGGAATGATCCGAAATATTTAGATCTGATAAAGGAGCAAAATGATATCAAAGACGATATGTCAATGGTGGAAGACTCCCTGAATCAACTGGCTAAACGACAGATAATGATAAAGCCATTTATCATGCGGGAAGTATCGGCGATTAACAGAAACATGGAAGAGACGGTTAAGAGTATGAATGACAGGAATATCCAGATTGCTGCCTCAAAACAACAATACATTATGACCTCCGTGAACAATCTTGCATTGATGCTTGATGAATCGTTGAAGAAGATGGAAAGCGAGATGAACAGTCAATGTAACAAGCCGGGGAAATCATCATGCAACAAACCGGGAGGTAAGGGGGGAAAAAAGTCGATAAAAAGCTTACGCCAAATGCAGGAGCAATTAAACAAGCAAATGGAAGGATTAAAAGGTGAACTTGAATCGCAAAAAAAGAAAAGCCAGGGGCAACAAGGAGGCAGTGGCAACAGGCAGATGAGTGAAAAACTTGCACGGATGGCCGCAGAACAGGAAGCGATCAGAAATGAAATGAAAAAGTACCAGGATCAAATGAATGAACAAGGCATAAAACCGGATGGACAGATGAGTGATGCCATGTCAAAAATGGAACAAACAGAGAAAGATCTGGTTAATAAGCGTATTCTTCAGGAAACAATTAACAGGCAACAGGAAATTTTAACAAGATTATTAGAATCGGAAAAAGCCGAATTGCAGAGAGAACAAGAGGAGAAACGAAAGTCAACAGAAGCAAAAAATCAAAAATATAGTAACCCTTCTTCAATATTTCAGTATAACATACAAAAATCATCAGCGATGGAATTGTTAAAATCCGAACAACCCTCATATAATTATTTTTACAGAAATAAAATCAACAGTTATTTCCTGAAATTCAATTGATGTATGATACAATTTAAAGAATTGAAAATATGTTCATTGCAAAAGAACATTTCGCAGGTGGGGAAATTTATTGAAGAAATATGTGATGACAATTATATTTCTTATAGTTATTTTGGGAATATCATGCTGGCCATCGAAGAAGCGGTTAAAAATGCCATAATTCACGGAAACAGGGAGAACGGTAATAAACAAGTCACTCTGACATTTCAAAGAAAAAGTAATGGGTTATGTTTTACCATAGAAGATGAAGGAGAGGGATTCAATCCTCTGGAAATTCCCAATCCGCTCGATTCTGATGATGTAAAAGGAACCGGAATTTTTCTCATCCGATCGCTTGCAGATAAAGTCAGCTATAATCCAACCGGAAACAAGGTAGGTCTAACCTTTACTATTTCCAGTATAAATCAGGAAACAACCCTCAACAGGATCTCTCAATTAAAGTGTTATTTCAACCGGCAGAAATCATTAGTTTAAACTTTAATCCATCGTGAATTCCAATATCCGGTTCTTTTCTGAAGAGATCAATTTCACATTAAAGAATAAGCTAAAGACAAGAAACTGGCTTGCCTATGTGATCAGGGAGGAAAAGAATTCTCCACTTAATATTAATTATATTTTCTGCTCTGATAAATATCTTTCAGAACTTAATAAAAAGTATCTTCATCATAATACTTTTACAGATATTTTAACATTTCCTGATCTTTCCAATTCTAAAAAAATTTCCGGCGATATCTATATCAGTATCGAAAGAATTCAGGAAAATGCCGAAAATTACCTGCAACTGGTTGATAATGAATTAGCCAGGGTCATGGTTCATGGAATACTCCATCTTTTAGGATACAAAGACAAAACACCCAGGGACAAAGAAATAATGACCCGCAAAGAGGATTATTATTTAGACAAATTGTAACTATTTTTAATGTTTCACGTGGAACATGCCGAATTTTCCTGAGTATGATATAATCGTTGTGGGTGCAGGGCATGCTGGTTGTGAAGCCGCTGCAGCGGCAGCTAACCTGGGCTCACATGTACTGCTGATCACCATGAATATGATGAACATGGCGCAGATGTCATGTAATCCGTCAATTGGGGGAATCGCAAAAGGGCAAATCGTACGCGAGATAGATGCCCTGGGCGGCTACACAGGTATCGTTACGGATAAAACCACGATCCAGTTCAGAATGCTGAATAAATCCAAAGGTCCTGCTATGTGGAGTCCCCGGGCGCAAAACGACAGAATGTTGTTTTCTGCGGAATGGAGGTCAACACTTGAAGGAATTGAAAGAGTTGATTTCTGGCAGGATTATGTTAATGAAATTCTGGTTGCAGGTCAAAAAGTGATAGGGGTAAAAACGGGTCTGGGAATATCGTTTCAATCAAAAGCCGTTATCCTTTCAAACGGTACTTTTTTAAATGGAATAATCCATATCGGTGAAAAACATTTCTCGGGCGGCAGGATAGGTGAAGGAGCATCAGAAGGATTAACGGAAAACCTGCTTGAATTAGGATTTAATTCAAGCAGGATGAAAACAGGAACACCTGTAAGGGTGGATGGAAGATCGCTCGATTTTTCAAAAATGGTTGAACAAAAGGGGGACGAAAATCCGCATAAGTTTTCTTTTACTGATACCCCAAAACCTGGTAAACAAAAGAGTTGTTTTCTTACCTACAGCTCCCCGGAGGTTCATGATATTCTCCGGAAAGGATTCAGCAGGTCGCCTTTGTTCTCAGGAAGAATTCAGGGAAAGGGACCGCGATATTGTCCCTCAATTGAAGACAAGATTGATCGTTTTGCGGATAAGGATAAGCATCAGCTTTTCATAGAACCCGAGGGCTGGAACACGGTGGAATATTATGTTAATGGCTTTTCATCTTCTTTACCTGAAGAAATTCAATTTGAGGCATTACATAAAGTAGCCGGATTTGAAACAGCTAAGTTTTTCAGACCCGGTTATGCAATCGAATACGATTATTTTCATCCCTTTCAGTTGCATTTTACCCTTGAAACAAAATTAGTGCAGAATCTTTATTTTGCCGGTCAGATTAATGGTACTACAGGTTATGAAGAAGCCGCTGCCCAAGGTCTGATGGCCGGTATAAATGCCCACCAGAAAGTTCACGGTAAAAAGGAATTCATTTTAGACCGCTCACAAGCATATATTGGAGTACTTATCGATGACCTGATAACAAAAGGTACCGATGAACCCTATCGAATGTTTACATCCCGTGCAGAATACCGGTTATTGTTGCGGCAGGACAATGCGGATTTCAGGCTTACCCCGTTAGCCTATGAACTGGGACTGGTTTCCAGCGAAAGATTGGAAAAGGTGAATAATAAATATGATAAGACTGCCAAAATCATTTCTTATTTAAAAAATGAAAGCGCTTTACCTGAAAGCATAAATCCTATTTTCGAAAAAAAAGAGACCCAAAATATTACTCAAAAAACAAAGATCGCTCATCTTTTGTTAAGACCTCAGATAAGCATCTGGGACCTAGCCGAAGGCATTCCTGAACTTGATCATTTCCTTAATTACTTAAACGGAAAGGATCCTGAAGAACTGGAGGAGGCCGAAATCCAGGTTAAGTATGAAAGTTATATCCAAAAGGAGCAGGAAATTGTTGAAAAACTTTCAAAATATGAAGATATTTCACTCCAGCCGGATTTTGATTATTATAGTTTGAAATCTCTTTCCAACGAGGCAAGAGAGAAACTAAGCAAGATTATGCCACGTACACTTGGACAGGCTTCCCGGATCAGTGGTGTCTCTCCCGCAGATATTTCTGTTCTTATTGTCTATCTTGGGCATTAATTTGTTCCACGTGAAACTTTATCAAAAATGGAGATACTAATAAGTTGCCCGGTTTGTGAAAACACTAATTTAAAAGTGTTTCTTAAAGGGAATGACCATTTTCTGACCAGGGAAGAATTTACTATCGTTGAATGTGTTGAGTGTGGCTTTAGGTTTACCAACCCCAGACCTGATGAAAAAGAGATCATCCGGTATTACGATTCGCCGGATTACATCGCCCACGATGCCGGAAAGAGAACCTTGCTCCAGTCAATATATAAGACCATCAGAAAAATCACCCTCAGATACAAATACTCCATTGTACAAAAATATTCAATAGGTAAGGCTTTATTGGATATCGGATGCGGAACAGGTGAATTCCTGAATTATTGCCAGAAAAAGAATTTTGAAACAACTGGAATTGAACCGAACACAAAGGCCAGAAATTTTGCAAGCGAAGAACTTGGTTTGAATATTTTTGCCGAACACAAATTGGATGATTTTTCCCCGGCTACCTTTGATGTTATTACAATGTGGCATGTACTTGAACATGTTCATAAGCTGAATGACAGAATGATGCGAATAAACCAATTGCTGAAACCGGAGGGTACTTTGATCATAGCAGTGCCTGACAGCGATTCATGGGACGCCAGTAAATATAAAGATTTCTGGGCAGCTTATGACCTTCCCCGACATCTTTACCATTTCACACAAGACACCCTGAAAAAGCTTGCAAATAAAAATGGTTTTTTTGTTGATACAATTATCCCGCTAAAATTCGATGCATTTTATGTTTCCCTGCTCAGCGAAAAATATTTTTCTGGGAAACAAAATTATTTATGTGCGTTTATCAAAGGCATTCGTTCCAATATTTATGCAAGTAAAAATGAAAATAATTATTCCAGCCTTATCTATATTTGTAAAGTCGTCCATAAGTCAAAATAAGGCCTTTTGGCGAATGTTGTAATGTTTCTAATAACTCTTTATCCCTTAAGGCTGATCATTCGTTAAAACGCACAGTATTAGTTATTTTATATTTATTTAATTACCAATATATTAGATGAATGTTTTGAGAAATATAACAAAAAACCGGGCGTTGTCCAACTTTTTGATTGGAGTTATTTTAATTCTTGGTGCACTCCTCCTCCAGAATTATTATTATCAGCAGAATGATCAAAAAAGAATTAAAAAGAATTTCACTAATGTTATTGTTAAAAAAGAGAATATTCTGACAAAATATTTAAATAAATTAAAATTAGCAGATCCCCCGATGTCTGATTCCGTAAAAATTGAAACGGTCAAAGAATTTCAAAAACTTTATGAAGAAGAAAAGATTGCAGTTTATTATTTCAAAGGTGATTCATTGGTTTTCTGGTCAACCAATGCAATTTCTCTTTCTGCAAACCTCATTTCAAAAAACCAACCTTCCCATGAAATATATAAACTTCAGAACGGCTGGTATGAAATTATACGTGAAATTGATTCGACCGGTATTTATGTCGGGTTGATTTTACTTCAACATCAATATCCTTTTCAGAACGATTTTTTGCAAAACAATTTTCAGGAAGATTTCAGGGTCCCCGACGGCACCAATATTATCATCGCTCCGGAGGGTCATGGGTTAAAAACACAAAACAGACAGTATTCCATTGATCTTAAATTTCCAGAAAAGATCCCACTTCCCGGGCTAAATGTTTTTCTTCTCTTTTTACTCTTATTCTCTGGATTTCTTTTCATTTTAGTTTCTATTTATTTCGTTTATAATCAGTTTGAATTTTTTACCAGACGGAAATGGTTATTAATTACCGGCTTTGTGATCGATGTCATTCTACTCCGTTTCCTTATCTTTCATTTCAGGATCCCTGACGTGATCTATGATTCAGCTTTTTTTGGTCCTGCTTATTTTTCCTCTTCCACATTGCTTCCATCACTTGGGGATTTTTTCGTTGACAGCATCTTGCTTCTGTTGATTTCTTACATCCTGTTCCTTCATTTTCCTGCTTCCAAACCTTTTAAGAGTAAAAAGATCTTCGCTCGTATACTGCATATTTGTATCAATGTCTTTATTTTGGCGGGTGGATTTATTCTATACATAGCCGTTATAAGGGAACTGGTCATGAATTCAACAATTCCGCTGACACTTCAGGATATTTCAAGTTTATCATTTTACAGTATCATTGGTTTCCTCATTCTCGCGGCAGTTTCTGTCTCTTTTTTACTTATTGTTCTCCGTTTATCAGGAATGTATTCTGCAAAAATATTTGGAATCGCTCTTGTCTTACTGGCTATTACTGCAACAATTTGCCTAAACCATTATAATGTCCGTATTGAAAAAGAGAAAAGAAAACTCCTTGCAGTCAAGCTCAGTCTGGAACGCGATCCCATCGCTGAAATGCTCTATTCCCTGCATGAAAATGATCTATTGAATGATCCCGTTTTGAAAGATTTCGACAAACAAAATTCATCGACAGGATCTGATTTGACAGATGACAGCATTGCAACTTATCTTTTAAAAAAATACTTCCGGGAATCATGGAATAATTATTCAGTACAAATCACAATCTGCCATCAACAGAAGATTCTCCGGATACAGCCACAGAATTATCTCGTCAATTGCGAATCCTATTTCCAGGATATCATTAATGAATTTGGTAAACCCACCACCGGACAAAATCTTTTTTTCCTTGATTATGGCTATGGGTTTAGAAATTATCTCGCGGTTATTTCTTTTGGCGCCAGAAAATATCATCCTACTGATCATGTCACTGCGTATCTTGAAATCAACACAAAACTACTATTTAAAGACCTTGGATACCCTGAGTTGCTTATCGATAAAAGACAAGCTAATTTCCCGGACCTTTCAGGGTATTCTTATGCCTTTTACAGGAACGGGAAATTAATTCATCGTGTAGGTAACATGCAATACAGCCTTGATCTCGATCATACGCTTACTCATCAAAACGAGAACGCACATTTTTTTACTAATAGCGGGATGGATAATTATTGTTATCCAATTGATAAAAACGACTTCATTATCTTAAGCAAAAAAACGGATTCTCTTCTCGATTCTATCGCACCCTTCTCGTATCTTTTCTTTCTTTTTGTCATTTTTAGTCTTCTTTTTTTCCTGGTCGTTCGTTTCCCATCTGTCTTCAAAATATCGCAAATGCGGTTTAGCGAGCGTCTTCAGCTAGCCATGATCGGAATTCTCATTGCTTCATTACTGGTTGTTGGATTTCTCGGTGTTTTTTACATCACCCGGCTCAATCGTGATAAAAATCTTGAAAACCTAATTGAAAGAGCTCATTCTATTTCAGTTGAATTGCAACACAAGTTAGGAGCAGACGATGATATAGAAAGCCTTGGAACAGATTATCTGAACGAATTGCTGACGAAATTTTCGAACGTTTTTTTCAGTGATGTAAATCTTTACAGTCCTGAAGGCCGATTGATCTCAACTTCTCGTCCGGAGATTTTTGACAAAGGCCTGATATCGCCTCTTATGAACAGCATGGCATATGCCAATCTTAAATATGCGCATAGTTCCCTGTTCACACACTATGAGTTGATTGGTTCGCATAATTACTCTTCTGCCTATCTTCCGTTCTTCAACGATAAGAACCAATTACAGGCATATCTGAATCTTCCTTATTTCGCGAGACAGGATGATTTGAAAAGGGAAATTTCTACATTTATGATGGCATTCATCAATATTTATGCTTTTCTGATCATCATTGGGTTTTTTATAGCGCTGATTGTTTCCAATTACATTACACGTCCGTTACGGCTACTGACAATCAGGCTCGGCAATCTAACCCTGGGTACATCCAATGAAAAGCTTGAATGGAAAAGAAATGATGAAGTCGGCATGCTTGTGGAAGAGTATAACAGGAAGGTTGATGAACTGGCTAAAAGTGCTGGTATTTTCGCTAAATCCGAACGGGAAAGCGCCTGGCGGGAAATGGCAAGACAAATAGCCCATGAGATCAAGAATCCATTGACCCCTATGAAATTAAGTGTTCAGTATCTGCAGAAATCCTGGGAAGAAAGATCAAGCGACTGGGAACTTCGTATCCGGCGGTTTACGGCTACCATGATAGAACAGATTGATTCCCTCTCTTTCATCGCATCAGAATTTTCTGATTTTGCACGGATGCCGGATCCTAAAAATGAAAAATTAGAATTGAATGAAACCATCCGGAATTCAGTTGCTTTATATAAGAGCATGGACACCATCCTCATTGATTTTAAAAGCATGGTTTCAGAGGCATTTGTAATTGCCGACCGTAAACAGATCATGCGGGTTTTTGCCAACCTTTTTAACAATTCCATTCAGGCGATCGGGGAAGAAAACCAAGGGTTGATCCAAATAGTTCTTCAAACTTTGAATACCAAACACATCATCACGATTACCGACAATGGCTCAGGAATTTCTTCCGATCAGGCAGAAAAGATATTTCAGCCAAATTTTACAACCAAATCAGGGGGAATGGGTTTAGGTCTCGCCATCGTTAAAAATATAATTATAACTTCCGGAGGAGAAATAGGGTTTGAATCTGATCCTGGCAAAGGAACTGTTTTCACAATCATATTTCCTTCTGCCGAAACATTGCAAATTCAAATATAGAACTATGCAAAAAAAATCTTTTTCCCTTGGGTTATTGATCCTTCTTGTTTTCTGTGGGTGTTCCGACAATAAAGATATTGTGATTTATTACAAATTTAAAGATCATACATGGTCACGGTTTGATCCTGTTCGATTTGAGATTCCCGTAAATGCATCTGAAAAAAATTATGATGTTTTTTTGTTTATCCATCATACAGGAGACTATGAATTTGACAAACTGGATTTTAATATGATCATGACTACCCCCTCGGGAGAAGAGCGGATTAAGGAGTATCATATGGATATCAGGAAAAAATATGGAGGATTTATTGGCCAATGTAGCAACGATTCCTGTGAAGTGTCGGTTGCACTTAAAAAAGAACTCAGGCTAACTAAAGGAATCCTTAAACTTGAAATAGAAAATCTTGTTCCACGATTGCAAATTAAAGGATTATTGGGTATCGGAATACGGCTGCACCCTGTCCGATAGGATTTTGTGAATGATCATTTTATCTTTTGCTAACTGGAATTTTAATTCCTTCAGTCCGGAAAATTTTCTTTCCTCTCTTATAAAATCATAGAAAAATATCGTGATAGTCTCACCATAAATGTCATCCGAAAAATCAAAAAGATGTGCCTCAATGGTTAGATCATGCTGATCGAAAGTGGGCCGGATTCCAATGTTGGCCATCCCGTCAAATATGCTACGGTTTATTTTGACCCTGACAGCGTAAACACCATTTTTTAGCAGCAATTTTTCATCTTTCCCGGCAATCAGATTGGCTGTGGGGAATCCGATCTTGCGCCCAATTTGATGGCCTTTCACAACTACCCCGGTAATTATATTTTTGTCTGCCATGATCTAGAGATAGTCTTTCTTTTGTTTGCTTTGATGTTTGATGATGATCAGTTGAATGACGGCAAATATATAATGACCCCACACCCCGGCAAGCATTATGATCAGCGTTACGATCATCCATACCGGAGCAATCGGTGTCCATAATTCCCTTGCAATATATGTCAATCCAGAAGGTGGGTGCCGAGGAGGTATTGGGCGATCTGAACTGCATTGGTGGCTGCGCCTTTGCGCAGGTTATCGGCAACTATAAACAGGTTCAATGTATTCGGTTTTGATCCATCGCGCCGAATACGTCCGACAAATATTTCATCCTTGCCTTGTGAAAATAATGGCATAGGATAAACATTGTTGAATGGATCGTCCTGCAAAACCACTCCCTTGTTGTTTGACAATAATGCAAAAACTTCCTTCAAATCAAAATAGTTTTCAAATTCCACATTCACAGCCTCTGAATGTCCGCCAAATACAGGAACACGAACAACTGTTGCGGTAACTCCAATGGATTGATCTCCAAGAATTTTCCTGGTTTCATTCTCTAATTTTACCTCTTCGCTGGTATATCCGTTTTCCATGAAGAAACCGCCATGAGGTATGATATTCAGGTCGATGGGATGAGGATATGCCATTTCGCCTGTGATCCCTTTTCGTTCATTCTCTAATTGTCTGACTGCTTTGGCGCCGGTTCCGGTAACCGATTGATAAGTTGATACGACAATTCTCCTGATCCTGAATTTCCGGTGAAGGGGGGCTAAGACTAAAACCATCTGGATGGTTGAACAATTGGGATTGGCAATGATCAGATCCTTTTTTGTGAGGATTGCTGCATTGATTTCCGGTACGATCAGCGGTATATTTTCATCCTTCCGCCATGCAGAACTATTGTCAATAACCGTGATCCCTGCTGCTGCATATTTTGGCGCCCAGTCTTTCGATGTTGCTC
>Ga0247841_10013300_pt1 | contig 10548 bp, 12 predicted proteins | sample LaCruzMarch2015__2_FD_192410 | JGI IMG/M metagenome (GOLD analysis project Ga0247841, IMG submission 192410) | Freshwater microbial communities from meromictic Lake La Cruz, Castile-La Mancha, Spain - LaCruzMarch2015_18m | ecosystem: Environmental > Aquatic > Freshwater > Lake | place: Spain...
TGCAAAAAAACGTAAAAGAAGTACTTTTGCCGTTAATTGATATAATTATAAAGGAGGTCGATAAAATTTTTATAAATTTTCAGCAGACCGAAGGTAAAGAAGTTCAAAAGATAATAATTGCCGGAGGAACAGCCTTAACTCCTGGACTTAAAGAATATTTTCAGGATTATTTTAAGAAAATCGAAGTTGAGATAGCTAATCCGTTTTCAAATATTTTTTGTCCTCCAATTTTAGAGAAAACATTAAAAGAAATGGGGCCTTCTTACTCAATAGCTGTAGGTATGGCTCTTAGAGGTTTAGAATAAAATGGTGGAAATAATTCCAAAACAAATTGAAAAAGCTCCTTTTTGGCAGGAAGTCCTTCTATATATTTCAATAGCACTGTTAGCAGTGATTATTTTGATTTGCAGTATTTTGAGTTATTCTTATAAAAAATCATTGGTTACTCTTGGTGATTTGGAAGTCGCCTTGGCTAATGAAAGAACTCCAGAAAAAGTTCTTTTAGAAAAGGAAGTTGTAGGATGGGAGAAAAAGATAAATGATTTTGCAGTTTTAGGAGGGAATCATTATTTTGTATCAAAGTTTTTCGCTGTTATTGAAGAGAATTGTCATCCTCGCGTTTGGTTTTCTAAATTAAATTTAGATTCTTTAAATAACAGTTTCTCGGTGTCGGGCTCCACCGATAATTTTGCCAGTTTGGGGCAGCAGCTTATTATTTTTAAAAATAATCCTATTTTCAAAAATGTGACTTTGAGTCAGGTTTCTATTAATAAAAGTGGTCAAGTTGAATTCGGTTTAAATATAGTTTTAGATCAAAAAATATTCAAATGAGCAGAATAAATTATCCAATAGCCATAGCCATTTTTTTCCTCGCTTCTCTTATTTTAGGTTTGGCTGTTTTTCTTCCTAGATATCAAGATTTAAGCACTGTTTCGACAAGTATAAAAAAAGAGAGAGAAAAGATAAATATAGAAAAAGAATATTATTCAAGTATTGCTTCTACCTCGGAAGAATTAAAAAATTACCAGACAGAACTTTCTAAAGTAGGAGCTTCCCTTCCTGATGATTCTTCTTTGCCTTCTTTGCTTAATTTTTTAGAGAGAGCTGTGTCTCAGGCGGGGCTTATTATAAAAAGCATAAGTCCTTCATCTTCTTCTCGTAGTTCTGATTTAGAAAATGTTAAAGAAGAGAAAGTCAGTTTGTCGGTTTCCGGGGAATATTCAGCTTTTAAAAACTTAATTTTTATTTTAGAGAGATCATCCAGATTAATTGAGGTGGAAAGTATTTCTTTTTCTCATCTTAAGATAACCGACAGAGACTATAGCATTACGATAAAAGCGTATTCATATTAATTATTATGGCTATTACTATTTTAGAAAAAAGAAAATTTCAAAGAAACTTGATTTTGGTTTTCTTGGGAGTATGTATTATAACAGGAATTGTTCTCTGGAAAGGATTTTTTGCTCAAGAAGGTAAATCTGGCGTAAAAGAAGTTTCGGAAACTATAAAACCTAAAAAAGTGGAAATAAACTTCGAAGTTTTAAAATTACCTTTATTAAATGATCTTCAGGATTTTGAAGAAATAAAACCTTTGGACGATTCGATTAGAATTGGCAGAGAAAATCCGTTTCTTTCTTATTAATAAAAAAATGAATTTAGTAAAACAATTAGTTCAATCAGGAAAGTTGGATCAAAAAAAAGCAGATTCTTTAGAGGCGGAATTAAAAGAAGACGGGAAGACCGAAGAAGAGCTGATTTTAGAAAAAGGGATTGTTCCGGAAGACTTTTTATTTAAATTAAAATCAGAGACTCTGAAAATAAATCTGGTGGAAAAATCTGTTGAGGAAGTTCCTTTAGAAACCTTAGAGCTTATTCCTGAAGATACTGCTAAATATTACAAGATGATTTCCCTAGAAAAAAGGGAAAATATTTTAGATGTAGGAATGGTTTATCCTGAAGATTTAAAAGCTCAAGAGGCTCTTAAATTTTTATCAAGGAGACAAAAATTCAGTTATCAGGTTTTTTTAATAACTCAAACAACTTTTAATAATCTTTTAAGTAGATATAAAAGTTTAAGGGGAGAAGTCGGGAAAGCTTTAAATGAGCTTGAAGTAGAATTTAAAGGTGAGAAAACAACCAGTCTTTGGTCAGCGGCAGAATTTGAAAGATTGGCAGAAGAAGCTCCTGTAACTAAAATAGTCGCCGTTGTTTTGAGACACGCCTTTGAGGGAGGAGCTTCAGATATTCATATTGAACCTATTAACGATAGATTAAGAGTGAGGTTCAGATTAATGGGGAAATTGCATTCGTCTATTTTTTTACCTTTAAAACTTGCCCCTGCCATGGTGGCCAGAATAAAGATACTTTCTAATCTTAAGTTGGATGAGATAAGAATTCCACAGGATGGCAGATTTTCTACAAGAATAAACGATAAAGATATTGATTTTCGTGTTTCCACTTTTCCAACCACGATGGGAGAGAAGGTGGCTATCAGAGTTTTAGACCCTAGTACTGGATTAAAAAGTCTTACTGATCTTGGTTTGGTAGATAGAAATTTTGATTTGGTTAAAAAGGCGATAGAAAAGCCTTATGGTTTAATTTTATCTACAGGGCCTACGGGTTCTGGAAAAACTACTACTCTTTATGCGATTATACAGCTTTTAAATAAAGAAGGAGTGAATATTGTAACTTTGGAAGATCCTGTAGAATATTTTATGGATGGGGTTAATCAGTCGCAAATAAGGCCGGAAATAGGTTACGATTTCGCTTCAGGCTTAAGACATGTTGTTAGGCAGGATCCCAATGTTATTATGGTTGGAGAAATAAGAGACGAAGAGACAGCGGCTTTAGCTACTCATGCCGCTTTAACTGGTCACATTGTTTTATCAACTTTGCATACTTCAAATGCCGCAGGAGTTATACCTAGACTTATTGATTTGGGGGTAAAGTCGTATCTTATAGCGCCTACTTTATCAATTGCCATATCTCAGAGATTAGTCAGGAAATTATGCCCTGATTGTAAGAAAAAAGTAAAACCACCAAAAGAGATAAACGATCTTATCTTGAGTGAAATTGAAAATTTTCCGGTAAATGTAAAAGAAAAAATAGATATTTCAAAACCTTTGGAAGTATATGAACCTCAAGGTTGTATTAAATGTGGCAGAGAGGGGTATTATGAGAGAGTTGCTCTTTTTGAAGTCTTATCAATGACAGATGAATTATCTAATATTTCTTTGAAAGAACCTTCTGATATAGAAATTAGCAAAGAAGCAAAAAGACAGGGTATGATGACAATGAAGCAAGACGGTATTTTAAAAGTTTTAGCTGGTATCACTACTATTGAGGAGGTTTTAAGGGTAGCAGAAGAGAAATAATTTTTAAATATATATTATGAAAAATATTTTACTTGTTGAAGACGATCCTTTTTTAATAGATATATATAGTACAAAATTTAAAGAGTCAAAATTTATAGTTGATGTTGCTCAAGATGGAGATAAATGCTTTGAGAAGTTGTCTGAAAAGAGTTTTGATATGGTTATTTTAGATATTGTTCTTCCCCATATAGATGGTTGGGGTATTTTAAAGAGAATAAAAGAAGATTCAAAATATCAGTCTTTGCCGGTAGTTATTTTATCTAATCTTGGACAAAAGGAAGAAGTGGAAAAAGGATTGAATTTGGGAGCGATAAAATATTTAATTAAAGCCCACTATACTCCTTCTCAGGTGATCGAAGAGATTAAAAAAGTTTTTAATGAAATTAAATCAAAAAATAAATCTTAATTAAAATAAAAAATATGCCGAACAACAACGAAGCGTTATTAAAAGAGTTTCTGGATTTAACCGTTCAAGAGCAAGCGTCTGATTTACATTTATCTGTCGGGCATCCTCCGGTTTTAAGGATTTCCGGTCGTCTTATTCCTTTGGTAAAACAAAAAATACTTTCTCAAGATGATCTTTTGGGATTAATCCAGGTTTTAATGTTAAAAGAACAGAGAGAAAAATTTGAGGTAGAGAAAGATATTGATTTTTCTTATAATTTTGAGGACAAAGCTCGTTTCAGAGTAAATCTTTTTGTTCAGAAGGGAAATATTGCTTGTGCTTTAAGACTTGTTCCGACAAAAATTAAAACAATTGATGAATTGGATTTACCTCCTATTTTGCATCGGTTTTCTCAAGCTAGTCAAGGATTTGTTTTAATAACAGGGCCTTCTTCTCAGGGGAAATCAACTACTTTGGCCGCTCTTCTTGAAGAGATAAACCATACTAGGACAGATCATATTATTACCATTGAAGACCCTATAGAATATGTTTTTATTGAAGATAGGTGTTTAATTGATCAAAGAGAGCTTTATCAAGATACAACTTCTTTTCCAAGGGCTTTAAGAGCTACTTTAAGACAAGATCCGGACGTTATTATGGTTGGAGAAATGCGAGACCCTGAAACTATAACTACTGCTATTACGGCGGCTGAAACCGGGCACTTAGTTTTTGCCACTTTACATACTAATTCGGCTAGTCAGACTATACATAGAATTGTTGATTCTTTTTCTCCTGAACAGCAAAATCAGGTTAGAGCCCAATTATCAGGGTCTCTTTTAGGAGTAGTTTCTCAGCGTTTAGTCCCTAGGATTAAAGGAGGTTTGATTCCTGCTTGTGAAATTATGATTAATACTCCAGCTATAGCTAATCTTATTAGGGAGAATAAAATTCATGAACTTCCTTTAGTTATTGAAACTTCAGCTGAAATGGGAATGATTTCTCTAAATAGAGCTTTGGCTAATTTGGTTAAAACGAAAGAAATTTCTTTAGAAAACGCTCTTAATTATTCAGCTAATCCTTCTGAATTAAAAATGATAATTAGATAATATTTAATTATAATTTTCTATTATAAGAGGGGGCTCTATTAATTTCACATGAAATTTAATTATCAGGCGAGAACTAAAACAGGAGAAGTGCAGTCCGGAGTTATTGAAGCGTCTTCTAGAGAGGCGGCTGTTAACCTTTTATATAAATACGAGTTATATATAACTATCTTAGAGCCGGTTGGGGAAGTTCCTATTTATGCTAAAAAATTAAGTTTCTTTGAAAAAGTTTCTCGTAGGGATATTGTTTTATTTTCTAGACAACTTTCTTTAATGTTTAAATCCAAGGTTTCCTTAATAGAATCTTTGCAGGTTTTAGCTGTTCAAACTAAAAATCTTAATTTTAAAGAAAAAATATTAGAGTTATCAGAATCAGTTGAGGGGGGAACATCTTTTTCTATTGCTTTAGCTAAATATCCTGATTTTTTTTCTCCTTTTTATGTTGCTATGGTTAGGGCCGGAGAAAGTTCAGGGAAGCTTTCTGAATCTTTGGAATATTTGGCGGAACATTTAGAGAGAGAATATCATTTGACCGGAAAAATACAGGGAGCTTTGATTTATCCTCTCTTGATTCTTTTTGTCGTGGTTTTGGTTATAACCTTAATGATTTTTTTCGTTATACCTCAATTGAGTGTTGTTTTAGAAGGAAGCGGTCAACAGTTACCTGGAATTACAACGTGGGTTATTAGTTTTGCTAAATTAGCTCGTCAGTTTTGGTGGGTTTTGGTTTTAGTACTTTTTTTCTTGTTTTTTGCAGCTTTTCAATATCGGCAGACGGTCGACGGAAGGAAATTTTTTGACAAGGTAATTCTTAAAATTGTTGGAGTGGGAGAGTTTTTGAAAATGATATATATATCCCGTTTCGCTGAAAATCTTTCCACTTTGATTTCGGGCGGTCTTCCCATAGCTCAATCATTGGAAATTACGGGAGAAATAGTTGGTAACTCTATTTATAAAGAAATTATATTTGAAACTAGAGATAAAGTAAGAAGAGGAGAACAGATATCTTCTATTCTAGTTAATTATCCCGACGTTTTCCCTCCGGTATTTTCTCAGATGGTTTTGGTTGGGGAGAAAACAGGTACTTTGGATGCGAGCTTATTGCACATAGTTAATTTTTATAAAAAAGAGATAGACAGGGAAATAGATACTTTTTTGAGCGTTTTAGAGCCTCTTTTGATTCTTTTCTTGGGTTTAATAGTGGCTGGTTTGATGTTTGCGGTTTTGATGCCTTTATATAAGATAATCGCTTTGTAAAAGGTTTTCCACAGTCATACCCCTTGAAATTGTGCTTTGATTAATAAATTATGTTATAATTTAAAAAGGTCGTGATAATAAAATAGTTTAAAATAATAATTATGTTAAAAATGTTTAATAAGAAAAAAGGTTTCACTTTAATTGAGTTGTTAGTCGTAATAGCTATTATCGGGTTGCTTTCTTCTATAGTGTTAGTCTCTATGGGGGGTACAAGAAAGAGAGCTAGAGATGCCAGAAGGCAGGCGGATTTACAGTCCGTTATGACTGCCATGGAAATATGTTATGGTGATTCGGCTTGCGGAGCGCAAGATTCTTATCCTATTATGACTGCAGGTACCAGTTCTATAACCATCGATCCTGATTTAACTCCGACATTGATTGCGGGAGTAGTAGATCCTTTAAATAGTGGAAGTTATTATTATACGGTGTTGACGAATACTACTCAGTATTATTGTATTTATGCTAAATTGGAATCTCCTTCTACTGCCACCTACTTTTGTATTTCAAACAAGGGTAGTGGTCAAGGAACCACCGTTCCGACCAATACTGATTGCTGCGGAATGAATGTAACTAATTAATTTAAGTAATAATAAAAATAAAATTCAAAAGGTCGAGTTGAATAGTAATTAATCTTTAATCAATATATATGAAAAATTCTTCAAACAAAAAAGGTTTCACCTTAATTGAATTATTAGTCGTAATAGCTATTATTGGTATTTTGTCAGGTATTGTTTTAGTATCTTTGGGTGGAGCAAGGAGTAAAGCCAGAGACGCAAAAAGACAGTCAGATATTCAACAGGTAGTGGTAGCTCAGGAAATGTGGTACAACGATAATGAATCTTATTTTACTACATCGACCGAGCACGGCGTTCCGGCAATAGGTACTTATTTAGCTGGCTTTAATGATCCTCAAACAAGTAGAGATTATGAATGGTTGAATAATTATGCTTGTACTTCGGCTGGTCAGGCTTTTTGTGTTTATGCTGTTTTGGAATCTAATAAATATTTTGCCGCCTCTGAAAAAGGTACAAAATTGTTAGATGCCGCCCCAGCAAGTTCTACTTATTCAGGTACTTGTGCTTGTTTCTAATAACAGAATTTGATTAGTTATTCCACTGGCTTTCGTCAAAATGGCGAGAGCCAGTTTTTTATTTCTGTTAAAAATGATAAAATATATAAATGGATTATTCAAATTTGATTTATTGTTTTGTTTTTCTTTTCGGGTTAGTTATTGGTTCATTTTTGAATTGTGTTATTTATCGTTTAGAAGAAGAAAAGAGTTTTTTGAAGGGTCGTTCTTTTTGTCCTAGTTGTAAACATATTTTAAGTTGGGCCGATTTAGTCCCAGTTTTGAGTTTTATCTTTCTAGGAGGAAAATGTCGATACTGTAATAAAAAGATTTCTTGGCAGTATCCTTTAGTAGAATTAGCTACAGGCACTTTATTTTTTTTGATTTTTTTTAAATTTGGAGCTTGGAATTTAGAATCTTTCTACTATCTGTTAATTTCTTCTTTATTAATAATTGTTTTTGTTTTTGATTTAAAGCACTATATTATTCCGGATGGTGTAATATATACGGCTATTGTTATAAGCCTTCTATATAATTTAATCTATTCTCTCTTTTTAATTAGTAATCCTCAAGCTCTTATCCAACCATTGCTGGCGGCTTTTTTGGCTGCAGGATTCTTTCTTTTAATTGTTTTTATTTCTAAAGGTCAGTGGATGGGAGTTGGAGATATAAAATTAGCTTTTTTAATGGGGTTGTTTTTAGGCTGGCCAAATATACTAGTTGCTTTATTTTTAGCTTTTTTTATCGGAGCTGTAGTGGGAATAGGGTTAATAATTTTAAAGAAAAAAGGGTTAAAATCAGAGGTTCCTTTTGGACCGTTTTTGACCATTGGAACATTCTTAGCTTTGTTCTTCGGAAGTGAGATGTTAACTTGGTATTTCAATTTATTTTTTGGTAGAATAATATAATAAAATAATCCAAGGTCGTATTAAAATTAAAAGCAATAAGGTCTATGAAAAAAAATAAAATTATCATAATCGTTGCGGTGGTCGTTGTAATTATTGGTGGTCTTGTCGGGTGGGGATTACTTCAGGCTAAAAAATTAAAAACAGATATAGCTCAAGTAGTAGAAAAACCTCCAGAAGTACTCTTTTTATCTGGTACGGTTTCCAGTGTTGATTTGGAAAATAATTTTTTAATGGTAATACCAGAAAAAGGAACGGAAGATATAAAAGTAATAGTTTCAGAAACCACTAAGATGACAAAGCAGGAATTTCCATTTGATCCGGCAAACCCGCCAGAAGAAGGAACTTTTACTCCTAAAGAAACCGAAATAGGAATATCTGGCTTTAAAGCGGGAGACAAAGTTTTTATTCGTTCTAAAGAAGATATTTTTGGTAAAAAAGAAATTGGTAACATCGATTTTATTCAAATGTAACTTTAGTTAGTTTTTTAAAAATAAGTAATATAATTTAAATTTTAAAAAATATGAAAAAAAATGTTTTAATTGTGGTAGTTCTTATTGGCGGTATAGTTCTTGGTGGTTTGGGTTTTTATTGTGGTTTGAGTTATGCGAATAATAAAGTATCACAAATTAAAGTAGAATCGCCTCTTGCTAGTTTATTTTCTTCTAAAGTAATAAGTGGATTAACCGCAGTTGCTGTTGGTCAAATAAAAGAAATTTCCGGTCGAAACTTAGTTTTAACAGTAGATGGAAGCGATTTAACGGTTTTTATTAAAGAAGATGCTCCTATAGGTCGCTTACTTCCAACAAAAGAAAATACAAATATTCCTCAACCGATGACTAGAGAAGATATTAAATTTGAAGACATGAAGGTCGGAGATCAGGTTAATATTTTTTGCAATTTGAAAACAGATTTATCTTTGGAAGGATCTAATATAAATATTTTACCTTAATTAAATTTTAATGAAAAAAAGGAGAATAATTTTAATTTTATTTTCATTTTTTCTGTTTTTATCAATTGGATTGAATACTGAGGCCGCTGGAGATATAACTTGCAATGCGTACTGTACTGGTGCAGGTTATAGTGCGGGTCAATGTGAAACTCAAAGTACTTGTGCCGCTCTTGCTATTGCACAATATGGTTCTTCTAATTTTCCTACTTGTGTATGGGATACCTGTCTTTATAATTGTTATACGGGTTATGGGAAAACTCCATGTTTAAACAATGAAACATGTTTTTGTATGAATACGATAGATTGTATTGGATGTCCTGCAGGTAGCTGTACAAATAGTGGCTGTAATACTGGTTGTAGTGCTGCGACTTGTGATCTTAGTGATTATTGTTCTGGGGGTAATCTTTATAATTATTCTTGCAATACAAGTAGCGTTTGTGCCTATACGGGTAACTCGTGCACACTTGCTTGTTGTCAGGCTTATTTGGGGAGCACTGCTTCTTGTGTAAGTGGCGTTTGTACTCTTCCTTGTTCTTCGGCAGTATGCGGTGGCTATAACGGTTATTATGCTGGTTACGAAAGTTATAGATTTTATACTTCAGGCTGTACATCTAATTGTTATGTCTTTGGTAGCTGTAATTATTCTTATTATCAAAATTGTTCTGATAACAATGGATGTTCTGGTAGTAATTATCGTACTTACTCTTGTTCGAGTGGTTCATGTTATATTTCTAGTTCTTCATGTAGAGAGGATTGTTGCGATGCTTACTATGGGAACGCTAATGCTTATTGTTCGGGTACTACCTGCGTTGCTCCGCCTAAATTGCCTAATGGCAGTTCTTGTACGTTAGCCAGTGAATGTACTTCTAACATTTGTAAAGATGGAGTTTGTTGTGATCAAGCTTGTACTGGAACTTGCATGGAGTGTAATATTAATTTTTATCAAGGAACTTGTAGTTATACATATGCTGATTGGGATCCTGCCAATGAATGTGCAACCGGTCTTTGTAGGACGGGAAATTGTAATGGCTCAGGAGCTTGTGGGTGGCCTTCTGATGATGCAAATTGTGGAAGCGTGTCTTGTAGTGCCTACAATACGTACTACAGTTCATCAAAAAATTGTTATTACAGAACATACAACCCATTAACCTCTAATAGGTGCTCATCTTTAGGGGTTTGCAAGGTGGCAAATACTACTAATTGTAATTCATATGGTGATGCTTTAACTGTCTCTTGTAATGCAGATTGTCAAACTCTTTCTGGTTGTACTGGTGCCACTGCAGGAACTTGCGTTAACGTTGCCAATGGAACAACTTGTCAAACAAACAAGGTTTGTTCTAGTGGTGTTTGTATTGATAAAAAATCAAATGGTACCACTTGTACGTTAGCCAGTGAATGTACTTCTAACATTTGTAAAGATGGAGTTTGTTGTGATCAAGCTTGTACTGGAACTTGCATGGAGTGTAATATTAATTTTTATCAAGGAACTTGTAGTTATACATA
>Ga0247841_10013301_pt1 | contig 10548 bp, 12 predicted proteins | sample LaCruzMarch2015__2_FD_192410 | JGI IMG/M metagenome (GOLD analysis project Ga0247841, IMG submission 192410) | Freshwater microbial communities from meromictic Lake La Cruz, Castile-La Mancha, Spain - LaCruzMarch2015_18m | ecosystem: Environmental > Aquatic > Freshwater > Lake | place: Spain...
TCTGATGAACCGCCGTATACCGAACGGTACGTACGGTGGTGTGAGAGGACGCTGAGCGAATTAATCGCTCAGCTCCTACTCGATTGGTAAGTCGTGGAACTTAGCTTGCGGCCGGTGACCCCACGGATACCCGGCTTGCTTCAGGTGATGCAGGAACGGGTGCACCGAGAATGGCCAACTCTTTATCGCTGGGATTCATATGGCGTGGCTTTAAATGTGCCAGGTCCGCGCCCTGGGAGCGCCGTAAATTGATATGGTTTTCAAAAGCTCCTTTGGGTAGTAAAGTTACTTTTACCGGCGTGCTATTAAACGCTGTTTCGACATTTGCGTAAATGAATCCCTCATCCATTATTTTTAGCTCGGCGTAAATTGCGCGTGCTATGGTGTCTTCAGCGAGCTTGATATCATCTTTCAGTTCGAGATACACGTGCAGGGACGACTTATCCTCCTTTTGTTCCTCGCGGGCTACCCAATCCACGTAAGGTATAGCTGTGTTGCTGACAGCCTGCCAGATGACCTTCTCGGTCAGCCCGAAAAATCCGCCTGCATCGATTACATCGTCTATTCTGCCCTCAAATTCCATCTGGGGCAGTTCAATATTCAGTTTATTATTGCGCAGTGAAGTGATCTTGATGATATCTCCTGTCCTGTATCTGACGAGCGGCGCCCCGTGGAAATTACTGATAACAAGTTCATATTTGCTGTTTGGCTGCACTTCATTAAGCAGTACGGTCCTGGGTATGTATGAACTGTTCTCCTTACATTTCTCATACTCTGCTTCCGGTATGAATTCATAGAAATTCATATTGGGTATAAATGTCATGCCGTCAAAATCCCAGGTTTGTGTTGCAATCATGCTGCCTTCAGTGCTGACATAAACATCCAGTGGGTATACACCCCAGGTATCTTTAATTACATTTTTGAAGATAGTAGCATCGGTGCCGCTGCCTAAGATACCCTTTAACGTCCACAAATCTTTAGGCATAAGCTTACGTCCGGCCAACTTGCTTTTGATTAAACCCCTGGCCAACCTGGCCAAAGCTTCCGGCTGAGATAACAATGATATAATATTGACCTTGCCCATGCGCTGATTGATTTTCTCGCCGATCGCCACCAAAGCTATTGAAACTCCAAAATAAAAATCCAGGCCCTGTGATAAGGCTTGCTTGAAGCTTAAGGCGATGCGTTCTTCAATCTCCAGTTTCTCCGCAATTTCCAACGGGGGCATGCTGATGCCTTCGACCTCTTCAGTAGCTATGTAAGCATATGTTCCGGATGTATATGGCCTGGGAGCAACCGCGTAAATAAATCTCGCCCCGCGCTTCATGCCTGAAACATCACCCTTATGTTTGCAACTCGCCAGGATGGCAAGGCCCGCCCCAATTTTAGCTATTTCTTCGCACATCCTCTGGGTTACCGGCGCCCACTTGATGGTCTCCCATTTGAAGGGATACTCAGCAGACCTGCCCGATGTGTGCTGCCATAATAAGGGTTTAACAGGCATAGCATCATCCAATTTTTGGCTTAGTTCAGGACAGTAATCCTGGTAAGTAGTAAGCGGCGCCCTTTTCCTGAATTCCTCGACATCCTGGGGTATAGTGCCCTTGAATATTTTTCTTCCGATGGCGGAGGCATTAAGCAGCTCAATTTGTTCAAGTAAAAGCCTTTTCTGAATAGAAATGAATTGTTCAATGCTGAGATCGAGAAAACCGCAGCACATCTGCCAGAGGTCCTCTTTCCGGCCTGTGCGCAGTAGCTCTTTTACAGTAGGCATAGATACACCTCCAACGAATACGATCAATTACACTATGTCACGATTGGAGGTGATTGGGAAGAGTTTATGTTCTAGAAAACAGTTCTATCAGATACGAATGAAACGGAGGTTAATGAGGGGAAAAATAGCGGGAAAAGACAACGAAGATCAGAGCTTTTTAGCTTTGATGGTCTTGCTCAAACCTTGCAGTTTGAAACTCAGCTTGTCCAGTTCGCCGTCGGTGGGTTGCTTGCCTAATTCAAGACCATAACTGAGAAAGAATTCCAGGAAGCTTCGCAGCAAATCCCTGATACCCTCTTCAAAATGTTGGAATTCTTCCTTGGTCACAAGATCTTTCTGATGCGGTGCGGCGGCCTCCTCAAAGTGGCTATCAATTACGAAATTGATAAATTCGGAGACGCTCATATCGCCGCGATTTTCCTCGATCTTTTGTACGATCCCCGCATCAAGAATCAGCATCCTTTTTTCCGTCATACGCAGCTCCTCACTCTTTATTTATCTTCAGGTTCTTTGAAATGCAATACCTCGAGTACGGTCTCAATGCTTTGCCTCAAGCCATGTCCTTTTTCTGTAACCAGGAAAGAAACAGCCGGGTTGCCCACTTCAATTTTATCTATCAGACCCTGTGATACCATAAATTTAAGATATTTTTGCAATTGCCGGTGGCTCATATTGGCGCTGTACATTATCTCGGTCTTGCCAGCTCCGTCAGCCCCGATCCGCAGCATTTCACTGATTATTTCAATATTAGACCGCCGTTGGTTCATTTACGTAACCCAACCGCCCGTATACTCAAGTTTATGCAGGCGCGACTAATATATAACTCTTCGGAAATAATGTCAATCATCATATCAGTCATACTTTATCTATAAAATAAAAGTGGGAAGTGACAGTTTTTATCGACTCCACTGACGCGATATTTCAAGGATTACCTTGTTTAGACGTGAAATATCAGATACGAGCATAGGCTTTTCATTTTGACACATCAAAAATTGCGGGGTCCGCTTGCTTTACGGAATCGATCATCCACCGGGTTACCGGGTTGAACAGGGGTTCCATTTTAATTGAAGCACGTAATACAAGCTCAACCACGGGCTGGAACGCTTTGATTAACAGATTAACCGCTCCGGCAAGAGGCTCCAGCAGGCAGGCTATAGCCCAGTTTAGAGGGCTGAACAGTATAACGAGGAAATCCAATAGTACCAGGGTTATGCCAAGGGCTCCTCTATTATTTTTACGTTGCGGGAGCCTGTCCCGGCTTGAACACTCATTCTCCCAATTGTAGTAGTACCTCGGAAACATCCTTGCCCATTTTCTTATTACCAGCGGGTCTTTTCTGATGCCACTCAGAAGACTTTTTACAAGGGGAGTGCCGGCATGTGTCAGAATACCGGGGCCGAATTGATAATTTACCCTGGCCCTCAATTCTTTCCGGTCGTGGCTTTCCTGCGCTTTACCCAGGTTCAACCTGCCGTTACAGGTAATAGCCCATTGTATTATAGTATGAGATTTTATCCTTTGATTATATCTCTCAAGGAATTTGGCGGAACAGTCCATAGCCTTTATTGCCTCAATGGCAACATCAGCGGCAATATCAGCTGAAAACCATGCTGTTGGCACACCGTCGCACAGTCCTGTGCTTTCAAGCCCGGCCGCATCTCCTATAAGTATCATCCCAGCTGTATAATTGGGCATGTTCCGCAATCTATCATCCAGGCCAACAAATATTTCGAACCCTTCCCACATTCTGGCCCTTAATTTGGCTTTGGGTGCGATCTCGTCTCTCCACCAGGGGAGCTGCGTGGTAATGTTCTCGTGATACTCGTCAAATAGCAATCTCAGGTTCGGCACCTGTCCATCATTCATTGCCAGGCATTGATCCTGCATCCAATGGATGCTATTTCTATAAGGCCAGCTCATCAGCCCGTTGCCATGGCCCAGAGGTGGAGCAATCTTCAGCTCGTCAAATCCCCAGCAGAATCGCAGTGTATGTCCAAAGACCCTGTCTATGACCTCCTTGGGGCAATCATAGTCATAAGTATCGGCCAGGGAAATTGCTTGCGGTGGATATTTTTCCCTTACCCCGGCCTTGACCGCCAATATACCCTGCGATCCTTCGCTATTTATCACAATCCTTGACCTTATTATCTCACCCCTGTCTGTTACGACGCCTTTAATATGCCCATCTTCTTTTATAACATCTATGACAGTGGTACACGTTCTTAACTCAGCCCCGGCGTTAACAGCCTGTTCTGCCTCCCAGGTGCAGAAAGGTTTACAATAGGCGTTGTAACCAAAGGCGAATATCGGCGACAGCGGCCTGGGTATCCTCATTTCAACTATCTCAATATCTTCGGTTTTTATATTATAAATAACGTAATTTCTTATCCCGTCTACCGGCCTCTCTATAGGCGGGTTACCATCCCTTATAAAGGAAGGGCCGAATAAAAAGCCATAAATCGGTATGGTGAGCCCTGAAACAACCTTTTCCCCGGGATTCTCCGACCTTTCTAACATAAGCGTTTTCAGACCGGACTGGGCACACTTTTTGGCGGCTACGGGACCGCCAAAGCCCGCCCCAATAACGACGACATCGTATTCCTGTTGCATCATTTTATCCCCAATCGCTCCTGTATCCGGTGCCACCCGGCGGCCAGGCAAAATCTATCGCCCCCTCCCCGCAGACATACCAGCATGAAGCACATTCCATGCACTCAGCAAGGCTTTTTATCCTGGCCAGCTTCTTTTCTATCTCAAAACAGCAGCCCAGGCACACCTTCAGGCAATTACCGCAACCCGTACATCTCTCTTCATTTATCTTTATAAAAACGCCCGTATCGCCGACCCATTCCACTCCGGGAAATCTTTCCGATGTCCTTGCCATATCATCGCTCCTCTACATCATAATATATCATTTTGCACCGGGGTTTGCTTTAACTGCAGCAGGCATAAATCGATGGAGCTATTACAATTTTCTAAAAAGCTTGAGGAAACGGTCCTGGTAGCTGTCCCACAGGTTCCAGTGGTGCAATTCGCTAACAAGTTCCGCTGCGCGGGAGGGATCTTTGGCGGTCATAGCCATCAGTTCTTCTATCCGGTCACGGGCGTCATCAGGCACACCCCCCTGGTCAATGTTGAACCTGCCCTGCCCATAGAGTTCAGAAAAATTCCGCTGCACAGAATTCCTGGTAAGATCGAAAGTGAATTTCATCAGGGATACATCCCACAGCTCTTCAACCCCTTTGATGATGGTGCTGAGCGGATCACTATGGTTATCTATGCGCCGGTTGATATTATCCACTATACTGCCCAGCGGTTCGGAGACCACGCTCATCTCGCCGAATTCATTTTTATATGAATAGAGGATACCCGGCTCGTGGGGATTCTGGTCTGCTGCCATTTGTATATACCGCCGTGCCGGCCCGCTGAAGCCTTCTATTTGCATAAGATAGGCGGGGGTAACGATTTTAGGCCTTGCCGCTATCACTCTGCCTTCCCTTATTACATTCACTTCCGGCAGCAGTTCGGTAATCATGTAGTAATAGATATTTGTAACGCCGAATGTGGCCAACTGCTGCTTGGGAAAGCGCAACACAAATGTATTGCTAATGGCAGCCTGTATTTTTTCGTCAGGTTCCATGATCACCAACCAGCTCAGAAAAACATTTGTACAGCTTCAAAATTACGCTTAATCTTGTCTTTACCACGGATTATCCCATTGGGCTCGGTATTATGGCCTGGAACAAGATACTCCACCTCCAAACCGGACAACTTTTCTATACTCTTTTTCAGCATCATAGTGTTGCCCCCGGGGAAATCGGTCCTGCCAACGCTCATATAAAAGATTACGTCCCCGGTTATCAATATTTCCGTATCAGGCAGGTACAGGCATACTGACCCGGGAGAATGGCCGGGTGTCAATATAACCTGAACCTTAAACCCGTCCTTGCCAAGGTCAACGTCACCTTCTTTGAGGAAAAAGAGAGGGGTGAAGTGGGGAGCTTTCATGCCGAACATGCTGTACATCCGTTCACCGATGGTGTTCCTGAATTTGTCTTCTTCTTCCGAGAGGGTTACCTGTGCACCGCTCCTATTCACAATTAATTCATTTGACTGGCAGTGGTCAGGATGGCTGTGCGTATTGATAATCAATCCGACTTCATCTATTTTGAGATGGTCGGCCGCCATCCCTTCTTCCAGGCTGGCCAAACACTCTTCGTCGGCCTCGTTGATAATGTGACCGGGATCAATGATGATATGCGGCTTGTCTCCCTTAAGGACTCCTGTAATTACCGTGGTATTACAGTTATTACCCATGCCCTGCCAAATATAGCAATAAACATTATTCTGTAATCTGATTGAATTATGGGATTTCATGGATACCTGCCTTTGATTATACTAATACTAAATTAAGTTGATAAGCTGATGGAAGGCTTCGTCGATGTTTTTGTGTGTGTCCTCAGTCAAAGATTCTATGATAGCGTCGGCCACGGCTAACACTTTGTTTTCCTCCTTTTCACCCAGTATGGCAATCATCTGCTCCATCCTTGCGCTGAGCTGCAACTGGCTTTCCGCCAGCGCCTTTTTAGGTTTCGGCAGCGAAAGTAAAGGGTTGGTGAAAAGGATAGGCCGCATAAGGGCGCTTTCGTAGACAAACCTTGTTTGCCTGTTGGTCTTTGATATGTTCCAGGCAGTTTTGTCATCTTCGGACGGCTGAATCCATTCCAGCGCGTAAGCAAATTGGCAGTGAATGTAATCGTTAGCGATCAATAACCGGGTTGCTTCGTAGTCTTTTACACCCAGGGAAAGCTGGAAGAATATCTCCTCCAGCTTATCATTATCGATACCTTTGACAGTAGCCGTATGCCGGCAGTCATCAGGTATTTGAAAGATGCTGTATTCAAGCGCACCATGCAAAACGGTATGCGCAACCTCGTGCCGGATAGCCCCGGCCCTGGCCAGCTTGCTGTAGCGGGACAGGCGTTCGCTGCATATCAGCAGCCTTGGATAACCACGCAGTGCCTCATATGTGCATGCTGAGGCATCATCAACCGTGTTAAAGGACATGCCCAGCTTGAATTTTTCTTCGCGCAGGAAGCTGTTGAGGTTTTCTTCGGTATCGAATGCATATACCTCGATCTTGTAAGGTACCCGCTGACTAAAGTGCTGATAACAGTCGTTAAGGACCTCGGAAACCTCCTTCTTGAAGCTTCCCGAAATATTGCCGCGGGAGAAATAACTTAGATCAATCGAAGACATACGCAGTCAAAACAAAGATATCAATGTTAAGCAGTAAAGTCAATAACCGTGATACAATGATGAAAATTAGTGTATCGAGGTATTCCGGAAATGAGGAAAATTTGGGCGCCGTGGCGTATGCAGTATATCCTGAAGGCAGGTAAAGATAAGGGCTGCATATTGTGTGATAAACCGGTAGAAAGGAAAGATAAAGCTAATTATATTTTGTACCGCGGCAAATACAACTTCATAATTTTAAATGCCTATCCTTATACAGCGGGTCATTTAATGGTGGCGCCTTACCGCCATATCGGCAATATGATAGAAGCTAATACCAAAGAGGCTGCCGAGCATATCAGTCTCATGCAGTTGTGTGTCAGATTGCTAACCGCTGAGATTAAACCCGACGGGTTTAATCTCGGTATGAACCTTGGCAAGGTTGCCGGAGCGGGCCTGGAAGGACATATACATACGCACGTGGTGCCGCGCTGGAACGGGGACCATAATTTTATGCCTGTAGTGGCAGACACACGTGTTATATCTGAGGGACTGGAAATTACCTATAAGAAGTTAAAAGAGGGGTTATCCCGGCTTTCCCAATAAATCACTAACTCAGCAGCAATTTCTCAAGGATTTTTTCGCTGTCCAATGTGGTCAGTGCTATTACGCGGTCATTTTCCTTGAGAACTGTGTCGGCGTCAGGTATCCTCGGGCGTTCGCTTTCACGTATGACTAAAGCAATTGTAGTATCGGCCGGCAACCTTATTTGACCAATGGATTTGCCAACCGAGGGAGAATCCCTGGTGATGAGAAGTTCCACGACCTCTTCCATTTGCCCGCTCATGGTGAGAAGATGGATCAGAGGGTGCGCAGGTATCTCCTGTTCAACGTGCTCCAGTATAGTATTGGTTACAGATATCGTACCATCAACTCCGAGTTTCTTGAAAATTTTGTCGTTTATGGGATTGTTGACCAGCGCTATGGTACGAGGTACTTTGAAACGGTGCTTGGCAACCTGGCAGGATACCAGGTTATCCTCGTCCTGACTGGCCGTGGCAATTAAAACATCCGCCCTGTTCAGCCCTGCCTCAGCTAAAACAGCCGTTTCGCAGCCATCTCCGCGCATACAGCAACTGCCCAGTTCATCTTCCAGCCTCTCACATTTGCGCACATCTTTTTCAATTATCAATACCTCGTGGCCCTGGCTCATCAGTGCCTTACTGAGGTAATAACCGATGTTGCCACCGCCCACAATAACAATATACAACGATTTAGCCACTATTTAACATTCTCCAGCCTGTTGAAAAGCAGGTCTGCGAAGACTTCAGTCGGGCTTATCGATTCCAGTCCCAGTTGCTCATAGATATCCTTTCTTAAGGGATCGTAGATCCTGCAGATGACCCTGGGCACCTTAAATATATGCTTGGCTATTTGTGCTGCCATTACATTACGGTTATCACCCTGTGTCAGGGCTATGAAGGCGCTGGCGCCCTCGATACCTGCCTTGCGTAGCATCTCTTCATCCGTCCCGTTGCCTATGAGGGCCGTCCCGCTGAAAGTGGGAGGCAGCCTTCTGAAACTGTAGCCGTCGATATCGAGCACGGTAACCTTGTGTCCTGCGGCATCAAACATGGAGGCCAATTTGCCGCCCACCCGGCCGCAACCCATGATAACAATCACCAGTTTATTGTGTTTTAAGTTTTCGGTTCCCGGCATATCAATACTCTACAGGGTGCTTCCTCTAAAACGTGCGGCACGGCGTTGCCCATGGTGAAAGAGCCGAACCTCTTTTTATAGTTCATGCCCATTACAATCAGTTCAATGTTGTTTTGCCGCGCTACCTCAATTATGGCAGGGCCTACATCCCGCGCCTGGATAATCTCAGTTTCGACTTCGAAATCATGCGCCTGCGCATATTCTTCAGCTTCCATCAAGACCTTTTCGGCTGCCTCGATATCGGGCCTTATTATAGCATCGACAGGCAAGCTGCGGTTAACCTCAAGGACATAGACGATATATATTTTGGCCTTCGATTTCCTTCCAATCTTGCAGGCCAATTCCACGGCTACCTGGTCGACCCCATTGCCGCGGGCGGCAACTAATATCCTGTCAATGTCCATAATTCCCGATTACCATTATAATGTGGCCATCCACGTTAATCCAATCACGATTAAAACGCGGATTCATGTGCATGGTTGACAGTCTCAGCGTGGCCAGATCTACTGCGTCTGTGAGTGTACCAGTAAATAAGTACACCGATACCGATCCATGCGAACCCGATCCAGCGGCTATATGGCTGCATGATGACGACTACTATCCAGATTGCTGTGGTCCCAAGCAGGCCAAGTATGGCTGTCAACGGCAGGTCACGATCCTTGAACTTGATGTTCAGGCCCAGCCTGAAAGGCCTTTCAATATCCGGCATCTTCATACGCAGCGCAAGTATCGACGCATGCGCAATTGCAAACGACAGCATGGACCCGAAAGCATAAAGCCCGCCCAGGTTTGAGTACATATTGGGGATGAAAAATCCCGGCGACTGCAATATTATAGCGATACCGGAAAATAAAATTATAGAAAAATAAGGTGTTTTGAACCTGGGGTGCACCCGGCCCATTATTTCCGGTATCAACTTGAACCGGCTGAGAGAGAAGGCAAGCCTCGAGATGCCAAGCAGGCCTGCGTTGGTGGCTATCAGGAGGATAGTCGCTGCCAGTACGGCTACCAAAACGGGCAGGATGCGTTGTATGCCTGCCAGTATCCAGGCGAACACCACCTGGTGCGCTTCGCTATGGAAAAATTTAGCGGCCAGATCAGCCGGGATCATGCCCAATGAAAGCTTGCTGGCGATACCGGCTATGGGGTCGGTTGACCAGTTCTGAGCGAGTTCGGTTGGTGTCATAGTGGAGAAAGCTGAAACGGAAATCCCCGCATAAATCACCAGCACCACCACGGTCATTATGATTAATGCTCGGGGTGCGCGCACCTCGGGACGCTTGGTTTCCTCGGCCATTTGAGATATGGTCTCCAATCCTGTGAAAGCAATGGCGGCTATAGCTATTCCGAAGAGCATGTCCTGCGGTGAAGGCCAATAGTTCAAAACGCGCTCGATAATAATCTGGGGGTTAAAGAAAAATAGTAAAGCAAGCACGATTAATAGCAATTGTGTGGCCAGGTCAAGGATGGCCAGGGCGATATTTAAAATGGATGATTCTCTTACACCGATGACATTGATGGTCATCAACAAGGTAACGACCAGCATGGCGCAGGTTGTCATCACAACCGGGGATGCTTTTAGCGGCGCCCAAAACAGGCCCAGGTATGACGGGATTGCGAATGATGAAATAGCAATGGTTACTATATAACCGAACATCAGTCCCCAGCCGGCTATAAATCCTGTGAAATCATTGAAACCGTGGCGGGCAAAGCTGGCTGACCCGCCGGATTCGGGGAACATGGCCGTGCCTTCAGCATAAGATAGCGCAGTAAATACGAAGACTATGCCTGCCAGCCCAAGGGCTAAAGGAGTAGCTCCG
>Ga0247841_10013302_pt1 | contig 10547 bp, 9 predicted proteins | sample LaCruzMarch2015__2_FD_192410 | JGI IMG/M metagenome (GOLD analysis project Ga0247841, IMG submission 192410) | Freshwater microbial communities from meromictic Lake La Cruz, Castile-La Mancha, Spain - LaCruzMarch2015_18m | ecosystem: Environmental > Aquatic > Freshwater > Lake | place: Spain...
AAACAAATTTGGAGCTACATAGACGGCCCGCCGAGGCAAGCGGAAAATTTTGACACAGTCATGCAAGACGAGCATATAAATCTTTTGAATAAAAACGGCGTAGAAGTCCAAGGGGAATGCGGCGAGAAAATTTTAGTTTAATTTTTTTTGCACTCGATTTAATAGAGTGTTTTTATCGGTGTTGCTTTTTTATTCAGAAAGCGGTATAATTTAAAGTAATTAAATATGCCTAAAAAAATTGTAATAAACGATCCAAACGAGGCGGTTTTAATAAAAGAGCTCGATAAAAGGTCTGATATTAAAGCAGAACGCATTAAGAGGCTTTTGAGACTTCCCGATTTGGCAAGGAAGGAAAACTCCCCTGTAAAGTTTTTATTTGACCAAATAATAAATTTGTCCAGATTTAAGGATTTTGATTTAGTCGATATTCCTAAAATAGTTACCGTAGAGCAGGAGTTTGACCTTTTGAATGCCCCGAAGGATCACCCAAGCAGAAAAGAAACGGACACATACTATCTAGACGATATCCACATTTTGCGTACCCAAATGACAGTATTTTGGTCATTTTATTTAAATAATCCTGAAATTTTAAAAAAGTTAGAGGAAAGTGGCGAAATAATGGCGCTAGCAAGAGGTATTGTTTACAGAAAGGATGAAATTGACAGACATCATTTTCCAGCGTTTCATCAAATTGATGGACTATATATTTGCAAAAAATCAAAAAAGGTTATCACACAAAAAGATTTGGAAGAAGTTCAAGTAGATTTGGCTAAAAGTATTTTTGGAGATGATATAGAATATAAATTTTTAGTTGACACTTTTCCATTCACGGATCCATCAGTTGAAATGGATGTAATGTTTAATGGCGAATGGCTTGAGGTAAATGGGGCTGGTCTAGTTCACCCGCAAGTATTAAGGAATTTTGGCTTAGACCCTGAAATTTACAACGGCTGGGCTTTCGGATTTGGAGATAGGTTGGCAATGGTAAAAATGGGAATTCCCGATATCAGGATTCTATGGTCAGACGACCCAAGGATCACAAGTCAATTTAAGGACATAAATTCAAAATACAAAGAAGTCAGCAAATACCCAGAAACATCAAGGGATATCTCATTTATTATAGATAAAAGTATAAACTTAAATAACTATTATGAGATTGTCAGAGATTATGCTGAAAATTTAATTGAGGAAGTCAAACTTGTTGATGAATATGACGATGAAAAGAAATTCGGAAAAGATAAAAAATCTTATACATTCAGAATTACATATTGCTCCCCGGAAAGAACTTTGACCAGCGAAGAGGTCAATAAAATTCAAGAAGAAATTAGAAGCAAGACTGCACAAAATTTAAACGCAGTTCTGCGATAAAAATATGAAACAAAAAGAACTTATATTCTATTTAGAAAATAAAGAATTTAAGCAAGGTGCGAATAGTTTTGTACCATTTGATGAAAGTACGATGGACCGTGGCCGATCGATTTTCGACGCTATTGAATTATGCAATGGCGTTTTTATTTATATTGATGAACACCTTGAAAGGACATACACTGCTACTAAAATTTTTGGCGCTCCGTTGGAAAATATATTTTCCCGGGAAGAATTAAAAAAGAAACTCGAAGATTTAAAGCCGACTATAACAGATTGCTTCGGCAAAGATACTGTTGTAAAGATTGAAATTATTGTTTCTAGGCAGTCGAATGTTTTCTTGCGTGTGCTACCAGTTCCAAACGAATGGTTGAATCCAAAATTAGAGCTTGTTGTTGCCGCAATCCAATATAGATATCTGTTGCAAAGTTTAAAATACTGCGGTCGCTATGCAGAGCCATTGATTATTAGCGAGCTCGCGAAGGAGCAGATTGACTCAGAGATTGAGGAATGTTTGCTTTATTCTAAAACCGGAAAGGGTGGCAGAAATATGGCTCTTGAACTGAGTAATTCCGCATTTTTTGTTATAGACAACAAAAATCGTTTATGGGGGGCGAGATATCCGGATGTTTTACAGAGTACAACAGCCAAGGTTATTGAAAAAATTGCTGAGGACGATATGAATGACGATAGTATTCCCAAAAAAGAAAGAATTTCCGCAATTATGGGGAGTGGTTTTCCAATCAATGTTTTTGGTTATAAAGTCAAAGAGATGTTTTCTACATCATATTCAAGAATTTTGCCGATCGTTAGAAAGTTGATATTTGTGGACGTCAGGAACGAAAAAACAGGTATCATTGTTTGCCGGGCAAAAGAGATAAACGATATAGTCGTAGAAGGAGAAACGCCGATTACAGACAGATTGCGAGAACGTTTTCAAAAAGAAGTTAAAAACTATATAAACATTAAAAACAATGAAAAAAATATATAGGCAGGGAACAGAGGTTAAAAAAGATATAGATATTGGAATTATTGTGGAAAAGGCAGCTTGGTTCTCTTTTGTTGAATCGATATATCTAAAAACTGAAAAAATATATTTTCCGGATGACCAAGACGAAATGGTATGTATAAATCAAGGCGGGACAATAATAGGTTTTGTCGCAGGCAAGGGGTCAAGCGTAGCGGCTTGCATGACAGAGAGGTTAAGGGTTTACGGAGCAAAAGCAATAGTGAGAATTGGCACCTGTGGCGCGTTATCTAGATCGTTAAAGTTATGGAGCCCTATTATTACAACAGCTTGTTTTAGTAGCGAAGGTACTTCAGGGCATTATTTACCTAAGGGATATCCAATTATATCTGATCCTCGCTTAAATAGTGTTTTGATTAAAAAATTTACTGAAGCAAAGATTGATTATTTTCAAGGAGTGACAGTTACAACTGACGGTCGCTGGAGAGAAGATCCTAACATGATGAAACAAGCCGGAGAACTTGGAGCCGTATCGATTGAGATGGAGACAGCGGCTATTTTATCGGTTTGCCAATTTAGAAAAATACCTGTGGCCGCAATAAATGTCCCTGCGGACTTACCAACAAAGGAAGATAATAAAAACGATTTAAAGGGTATCCCGGATGTAGAAACGTATCATTCGGACGTCAAAAAAGCAATGACAAAAATAATACCGGCAGTGGTTGATGCTATAGATGAGTATTATAAAGAATCAATTAAATAAAATGACAGAGTGGTCAAGTGCGACATATGAGAAGCAAACAAAATTTACAACCCCATTGCCGAATGAGAAGTTTTTATCTTCTCTGCCCAAAAATATAAAAATATTAGATGCAGGTTGCGGATACGGGAGAGTTTTACAATATTTAGAGAAAATGGGTTTTAAGGATTTGACAGGCTTCGACATTTCTAGGGATTATATCGATGAGGCAAAACGTATATGTCCTAAAGCAAAAATTTTTACTTCCGACTTTGAAAACTTTGAACCAAAAGATAAATACGGCTTAATTTTGCTTATGGGTGTAATAGAGTATATCCTTAGCGATAAAAAGCAGGATATTTTTTTTGATAAAATTTCAAGAAGCTTATCGAGTGGCGGCTATGTGTTATTGGAGACATTTACTGTGGATTTTAGGGCTGGGTGGCGTCAATATATAACTGGATTTATAAATACGATGCATTTTGGGCGATTTAGAAATAGTAAAGGATTCGAGTGTTATCACCGGACAGCCGCTTCTCTTAAAAGAATTTTACAGAAATATTTTATTATTGAGTCTGCCGAGGCAAGAAGGTATTTGACTTGGACTAATAACGCTTGCAAAGGTCATTATTTTGTCTTAAGAAAAAAAGTATAAAATTTTTATGAGTATCAAATCAAAAATATTTCGTGAATTAGAGGCGTTCTGTAAAGAATATTTTGGTACACGCGATTATTTTACATTAGTATATGGATCATTTGCATCTGACGATTTTAGGGAAGACTCGGATTTGGATTTATTTGTGGCGGTTAAAGATAGTAAGGTAGATGATTTTAAAAATGTCCGAGATTTTTTTATCGATTTGAATATTAGAAACAATTTAAAAATCAATGAAGAAGTTCCCTATAAAAATAAGCTTATTGTGACATATAAGGACGCAGAGGATGCTTTAAGTCTCAAAGCCTTCATAAAAAATGGAGCAAAATATATAATACCTCCAGTGACTGCGGAAGAAGAATTTCTCGCATCCAAGGAAGTTCGTTTCAGAATAATTCTGAATGCTCTTACATCGCCAAATCAATATATATGTGGCAATAATGAAAAATATATTTTATTAAAGAAAGAGGCGGAGGCGGCAATTTTACGGCTTGCTCGCAACCTTACTGGAAAACCCAATCCTGATTCGGCTGAAATTTTAGAGGTTCTTTTAGAAGGAAAGAATGGTGAAAAAAGTGGAGATTATTTGGGATACAGAGATCATAGGCCGAGGATAGTCAAATATTTAAAAGAGCTCATTTCTCGCAATAAAACTTATTAATTTATTCAAATTTATGGTCAAAATTCCAAATAAAATCAAAAATTTATTTTATGATCCGAAGACGGATTCGATAAAGGGTTTGCTCAAAAATATTGATGCCATTCATGCTAAAATCATTGAAAAAACAGATTTCTCAAAAGGCACATTATTGTCTAAAGGCGAGAATTATGCGTCTATTATCCAAAATTTTTCCATACCAGAAGTTGGATTGCCTGAGGCGAAGTTGGCAGAACTTATAGCAAACTCATTTAAGGGTGCTCCAAGATGGCATTCTCCTTTGACCATGTTTAATGTGGCACCTCCACCACTCCTTGAGACGGTTGCCAGCACAACTCTTACTTCTCTATATAATCCGAACATAGTTTACGATACTGCGTCTGGTGAAATTGCCATTGTCGAGCAAAAGGTTATTAAGGCAATCGCGGAATATATCGGCTGGGATTGGAAAAAGGCCGGCGGATCGTTTGTTTTCGGTGGCAAGGCGACCACATTAAACGGGGTAAAACTAGGATTGGATAAATGTTCAGAAAAATCAGCTACGCTAGGCGTAAAGGAAGATATTATTGTTTTATCTACAAAAGTTTGCCATCCGTCTCACCCAGCCATTGGCAGTTTGTTAGGGATAGGGTCGGATAATGTTATACGATTAAATGTAAATTCCGATACTCAAGTTGATATTAAGGAGATGGAAGAAGTAATAAGGGATGCAGTAAAGAAGGGGAAAAAGATAGCCGCCATAGTGATATCCGGAGGAACAACCAATGATATGACTGTGGATCCTATCAAAGAAGTTGTAGAATTAAGAGATCGGCTTGCAAACGAACTTGATATGAAATATAAGCCACACGTGCACGTAGACACAGTAGTTGGATTTCCTTGGATTTTTTTCAAAGATTATGATATGGAAAAAAATCTTTTGAATATTGAAGAGCATGCAAAGGATAAAATAAATAAAATAGTTAAAAATTTGCGCGATTTAAAATTAGCAGATTCCTTTGGGGCGGATTTTCATAAAATGGGATTCTGTCCTTACATATCCAGTGTGTTTATAGTAAAAGATAAATCGCCATTTTATAAAGGCAAAGACGTGAATGTAAAATTTGGACGATACACTCCATTTGAATATACGATAGAAAATTCAAGACCTGCAAGCGGTCCTATGTCGGCATACGTCGCCCTTAATTTGCTTGGAGTTAGGGGATTTCAGTTTTTAATTGCACATCACACTGAAATTGCAGTAAATTTGGAAGAGTCTCTTGAAGAGACCGGGCAGTTTGAAATCATTAATAAAGATCATTGGGGGTCTGCGGTAATGTTTGTGCCCAAGATTCCCAATAATATCGCATTTAAAAACCGCGAGGAAGAAAAAAATATCAGGGATTCATACATTACAATTTTTATAGAGACAATAAAAAAATTAGGCAATCCATTTTATATAGATATGGTTCCCGAGTATTCTAGCGGTGGAGTGCAATATTCTTATAAATCCCTGAAAATTTATGTGATGTCACCATTCGCAGATAAAGATACCAACAAAAAGTTCGTATCCTTTATCCTGGATTTGAAAAAGAAGATAGACTCGAAGTTTGATTTTAGCTGTAAGAATAGGCCAGTAGTGGAATATTCTCACCCGCTAAAATAAAACTCTTTTAAGAATATGTTTCACGATGACTTTGAGAGTGTAAAAAGAAGGTTAGAGGGAATGCAAATATATAAGACAGAAAATGGATATGAATATTTTGTTTATCCCTATAAAGGAATAACTCCGATAAATAATAAGGAAATAAAATATATAGCAAGAAGTATCGCCTCTAAAATTTCAAAAGACGTTGACTTGATTTTTTCTGTTGAAACAGATGGAATTTTTACCGCATTGCCGGTAGCTATGTTGCTATGTAAGCCATTGGTTGTTGCAAGGTCATTTGATTATAAAATGTCTAAATATTTTCATTTTACCCAAAAGACAGGATACCACGAAAGAGAATTATATTTTTATTTCGATCCTCAGAAAGTTAAGAAGGTGGCTATTATAGATTGTATTTTATCAACCGGTGGTACAATCAAAGCATCTGTAGATTTATTTGAAAAGTTGGGAGTTAAAGTTGAAGGAATTTATACGGTTATAAATAAGATTAATTACTCGGATACTGTATTCATTCAAAAAATAGCAGATAAGTTTTTTTCTTTATTTGATGTTGAGATAAAACAGGCTGGTATGATTGCTGAGAAATCTAAATATAATAAGTAATTTTTTAACAAACAGGTGAATTTTGATGCCACTACTTAGGTGCTTTGGATTTGACTAATTTTAATCTTTTTGGTATAGTAATAATAGTTAATGCTGGGAGTGTTTCCCGGCTGATCGCCCTTTGAAAAGTGAATCTACTAAACGAAAGGAGAGGTTTATGGCTACCATTCTGCTGACCGGCGTAACCGGTGCGGTGGGATCGTGCTTGGCACCTCTCCTGAAAGAGAGAGGGCACAAGCTGATCTGTCTAGTCCGAGGCAACAATCCTGTTGCCCGGCTTCAAAAAACCCTGAGAAACGCTGATGACATTGCTGTTTTTAACGGCGATGTTACTCTGCAAAATCTCGGAGTCTGCGAGTGCGAAATGCAACGGTGGCGTGGCAAGATTGACAAGGTTTTCCATTGCGCTTCGTCGATCAAGTTTGACGAGGCATTAGCAAAGGAAATAACCTGCGTCAACGTCTGCGGAACGCAAAACGTGCTGGATTTTGCGAGGAATATGGAAATTCCCGAAGTTCACTACGTTAGCACTGCTTACGTGGCCGGCGATGCTGAAACTTTCAGTGAATCCGACACGGACATCGGGCAGAAATGCCGAAATGTTTACGAGCGGACGAAGCTGGAAGCTGAAAAGCTGGTGAAAAACTGGAGGCACGGAAAGCATTCCATTTACCGGCTTGGTATTGTGGTCGGTGATACTGTCACCGGCTACACACCGTTCTTTAACGGGTATTACGGTTTTCTGGGAAGCGTTTGGCATTTGAGGCAGAGTTTTGTCTCTATGTCAGAACACCGAGTGGGAGAATATGCGAGCAACGGAGTTGCTCTTTCTGCAAACGGAATGCTTAGGCTTCCAATTTACGGAAAATTTTCTCCCACATCTACTCTCAATATTTTACCCGGCGATTGGGTTGCGAGAGTGTTAACCGAACTCGTTGAAGTTTCGGCAAACGGACAAGTGTTTCATGTGGTGCATCCAAAACCTCCGAAAATTCGTTGGTTGAACGATGTTTCGTTGGAACACTTGGGCATAGCTGAGTTTCGCTATGGAGATTCGCCTGATTTTGATCCGAAATCATTACTCGGAAGATTTCAGAGAATCTTCGACCGAAGCACAGCACAGTATCTTCCTTATATCACTCGTGAAACGAAGTTTGCAGTGTCGAATCTGCCGAGTGTACTGGGAGGAAGCTATGTGTCGCCTCCGGACGTGGACGAAATGTTCGTCGCTAAACTGATGGGCTACGCAAAGTCCGTTAATTTTGGCAAGGACTGAAACCCAAAGCGGTGGAACGGACTTCCGTTTCACCGCTCTTTTCTTCTTACAGAAAGGACAAGAACATGAAAGCATACGTGATAAGTAACGATAAAAAGATTGAACCGTTTAATGAACCTGCCAGAGATTGCTTGGTTTTGAATCAAACAATCGCCGATGCACAGGCCGAAGTTTTTTCAAGGATGGGTATAGAATCAGTTTGCATCTCGAATGAATCAGAGATTGCTGATTCTGCGGAACACCTCGTGCTCGGCGACAATTTGTTTTTTACGCCAGAGCTTCTTTCCGAGTTTGTCAGACGATCTCGGAATCAAAAGAGTTCCACTGTTTGCGCATTGAAGCATGGAATTACTACGCTTCGGACAGCCGTCAGTGTGCAGAACGTGAAGAATTGTCAGGGTTACACGGAATATAACTTGCGTTATTTTCCGGAATCAGAATGCAGGAAAACTGTCCACGCACTGATAATTGAACCCGATGAACTTTCGGCTTCTTTTGCAGTGCCACGTCATATGTGCGGATCGAAAGAATACGAGATTCCGATGACCGAGAGATTTATCGTTCAGATCGATCACTGGGTCAACCTGTGGGTTACGAGCATCGTTGCTATTTTAGCCGGCGGAGCAAGATTGCAGAAAAGTTCAAAAGTAAAACTGCTTCTGCTTGCTTTCAGAGCACGATCCTTCAACAAGTGGAAAGTTCTGTGTCAGCTAAACAAGGTTGGCGAGAACTGCGACATTCATCCAACCGCCTACATCGAGGGTAGTGTGATTGGGAACAACGTCACGGTCAGTGCCGGAGCAGTGGTTAGAGAATCTGTCATAGGCGATGGTGCTTTAATCGGCAACGGCGTCGTTGTTGAAGAATCGGTGATAGGAAAAAACAGCACGATTCTAAACGGGCATATCCTGTATTCAGTTTTTTGCCCCGGATGTTTTTCTGTGGCGGAAATGGTTTCTGCCAGTCTCGTGGGTAGAGATGCGTTTATGGGATTAAACTCAACGCTGACCGACTTCCGCCTCGACGGAAAAAACGTTACCGTTCTTAAAGACGGAATCGTAGTGGACAGCGGTAATGTCTTCCTCGGTTCTTGCCTCGGCCACGGAGTATATCTGGGCTCCGGATGCATTGTGGCTCCGGGAAGAATGGTTCCCTGTGGTTTACACCTTGCTTCGTGCAAGGAAGGAGTTGTTTGGAGTAGTTTTGACGGCCAGATTCCTAATAGTCTCCGGCTTGTCAGAAAGTGAGCATCGCCGTTTCAGGATTTATTCTGGGACGGCTTTTTTATTTTTATAAATTAGTAGTATAATATTATTAATGAATAGTTTTGCCGTTGCAGGATTATTGTTTGTGGCAATCCCATCAATTATTGTGGGACCTTTTATGTTGCTAAAGGGAAGAAAAAAAGTTCACTTCCTTTGGGCTGCTTTTTTGTCGGCAGTTGCATTGTGGGGTTTTGGAATGTTTAAGATTGGCACAGCCACAAATCTCGTTAATTCAATGTTTTGGTGGCGCGTAGCAGAAATAGGAGTTATTTTTATTCCCGTATTTTTAGTTCATTTCGTTATAAGCTTTTTAGAATTAAAAAGAAAATTATTTTTAATATTATTTTATATTACTACAGCTCTATTTTTATATTTTGATATATTCACTAATTATTTTATAAAAGATTTATATTTTGCTTTTAATCAATTTTATTATATTTCTTCAACGCCTCTTTACAGTATTTTTATTTGCATGTTCGTGGCGTCTGTCGTCTATGTATTATTCGAGCTGATAAGAACATATAAGAAAGCTACTGGAGTATTTAGGCATCAAATAAAATATTTAATTTTTGCTTTTTTTGTAGGCTTTAGTGGTGGGGTGACTTCCTATCCTCCTGTATATAAAATAAATGTTTATCCCGTTTGGAACGCAACAATATTTATTTCTGTTATTATGGTAGCTTACGCTATTTTGCGTTATCGTTTTATGGACATCCGAATAGTGGTTAGAAAAATTGTTATCTATTTCTTATCCGCTGCGTTTGTTTATGGGATATTTTATTTAATTATTTGGTTTTATGGTAATATTTTTGGAAGCGTTTATAGTAACGGGGCATATCTATCAGGGTTAATTATTGCACCATTATTTGTGGCACTTTTTGCTTGGTTAAATAACAAGATAAAAGTTATTGCCAACAAATATCTATTTTTTAGTCTATACAGTCACCAAGAAACAATGGCCAAACTTACAGACGAGCTCACCAACTCAATTGATTTAAGTAAAATTGTAGACTCTATTGTTGGCAGTATAAAACAATCAATGCAATTAGACAGAGCGGGAATTTTATTGATTGACCAGAGTGACGAAGTTATAAAATACAAAATAGCAAAAGTTATTGGTTTCAACGAAAATAATGGTATTAGCTTGGTGCAGGATAATTTTTTAACTCGCCACCTTGAAAAAACGCAAAAGCCTTTGGTCAGAGATGAACTTCAAATGATTATAAAAGATTTAATTGATTCTGAAGAAAAACAAAGTTTTATTCAACTCTCTGACAATATGAAGCATATCGAGGCATCTCTTTGCTTGCCCATGATAATTTCCAACAAGCTAATTGGAGTAATTGTTCTAGGAGGTAAAATATCCGGTGA
>Ga0247841_10013304_pt1 | contig 10547 bp, 7 predicted proteins | sample LaCruzMarch2015__2_FD_192410 | JGI IMG/M metagenome (GOLD analysis project Ga0247841, IMG submission 192410) | Freshwater microbial communities from meromictic Lake La Cruz, Castile-La Mancha, Spain - LaCruzMarch2015_18m | ecosystem: Environmental > Aquatic > Freshwater > Lake | place: Spain...
TATTGACGAGCCTTCGTTTTTTCCCGAATTCACGATCCGGCATCCGGCAAATGACAATGCCGTCCTCCTGTGGCATGCCGCGGCATCCGTGTCTTTGCGCGATCCGGCAAGCCGTGTAAAACTGGCCCCGCCCTGGATTCTCAAGGGCCTGCCGCCCAGCGACCTGCACTTCAAGCTGAAAGACGGGCCGTTAACCGTCTGCCGGTTTGAGAAAGACGATGCCGATTATGTGCTGGGCATAGGCCAGGGGCACACGGTACCGGGACCGCACACCCAGGAATTTTATGCCTGGATGGAAGTGGATGACTGGCCAACCTGGGAACGCAAGCTTATGGAAGGACCGTATATCCATCATGTGTCGGCCAGTTATACGCACTGCGCCGACGTCCTGGTGGAGGCCTGCAAGTATATCCCCGGCCTGCACGCTCAGCGGTTTGAGAAGACGCCATAAAACTATCTCGGTCCTGTAGACTTTGACGGATGGAGAACGAAGTATTAAGTATTATAATGCTGGCCACGTACATGTCGTGTAATTGTTTTAAAACGTGTCATTGCTCGAAAAATAAAGCATATACCACGGGGGGTGATATGGCAACGGGTCACAACGCCACGCTTAAACGGATGTCCCTGCCGCAGAAGGTGGGAATGCTGCTCATGGCGCCGTTGGTCGGCGAGCGGCTGGATGAACTGCTGGGGCGGTTCTTCTGCGGATCGCTGCTCAACTGGGGCAAGGGGGGCTTCGGCGCAACCCGCTGCGACTCGCCTGACGAACTCCGCGCCCTGAACAACCGCGTCCAGGACGTGTCGCTCAAGCACCGGGGCGTGCCGGTGTGGCTGCACGGCCGGCCGGGCGACTTCGCGGGTATGACGGAAGGGAAGTGGCTGCGGACCGCCGCGGAGACCAAGCTTGATCCTCGCGAGGTGGAGGGCAAAGCACGCGGCTTCGGTGAACGCTGGCGCGCGCTCGGCATGCACAACCTGCCGGAGCCGACCGTGAATGTCCCGATTTTCGAGACGTGCATCTTCCGGCAACTCGCCATCTCCACGGACCCGGAGGTTGTAGCCACGTATGCGTCGGCCTTCGTGCGGGGCGTTAGCGCGGCCCGCTGCGGCACCATGGCGCAGCATTTCCCGGCGCACTGCGCAGCGCCCACCGACAGTCACAATTCCTTTCCCGAAGTCAGCCTGCCCGAGTCGCCGCTCTGGGCCAACCACATGATGCCGTACCAGCGTTGCTTTGCCGCAGGTTGCACCACCATCTGTACGGCACACCTTGCTTGCCTCGCCCTGGACCCCGACCCCAGACATGTCGCCACGACTTCCAGGGCCATCATGACCGACGCGCTGCGCGGCCGGATGGGCTTTACCGGGATCGCAATCGCCGACGCGCTGGAGATGAAAGGCTTCCAGAAGAACGGCCCCATCCCGGCCGCAGCCGTGGACGCCGTAAACGCGGGTTGCGACTCGCTATGCATGGTGGACGTCAAGAATGTCGAGCCCGTGTTCGCGAGTCTCCTGCAGGCCGCCGAGCAGCAGCGCATTTCAGCGGCGCGTCTGGACGAGGCCGTCCTGCGGCACCTCGAGTTCATGGATTGGCTTGGCTTGTTCCAGGACCCGTTCGCCGGACCGTTGAAGCCAGGCCTGATAGCCGGGCATTGCAAATAAAAAGGAGTAGTCGATCATGAATACGGTCACGTTCCATGAAGAACAGGGAACTTGGGACATTATCGCAAACAGCATCGTGGCCTCCGACACAGGCGCGCTGAAGGCCGGATTATACGGCGCCACTCTGACCCTTGAAGCGGGTGGCACAACCTTGTCGTCGAATAGCGTGCACAAAAAGGACGCGGAGCATGCTCAATCGTTTTCTGATGAACTGGGTAACGGGGAAAGGGCAAGATTTAGTTTTGAGTGGGCCGCGCCACGAATAAGGGCGGAAGTTATATTTAAAACTTACCATGCCAGGAGTTTTGTCTCGGTGCAAACCATTCTAACCAATACAGGCGCAAACGAGGTGGAACTGGGCAAACTGTTTATGCCTCGGATTGACCGGCGACATTCAGATGAGACGGAGCGACCAGCGCCACACGTTCAATTGGGAAATGGGATGGACTCCGCCAAGGTGTTTGTGGAAAGCGGCAGCTACGCTTGGTCCGGCGTGCTCGACATCAATACGAAGTCACAACCTTGCCTTGAATATATTCCCGAAAAACAGAGACGCTCAGAAACCAGAGAGAAAGATGTTCCGAAAGAAGGCGTGGTTCACCATGCAAGTTACGGCATGGGAGTGGTGTTTAATCCGAAGGCAAACATCGGGTGCATGGTGGGTGCATTGACCTTTGAGCGGGTGAATCCGTACATCGTTACCGCGTATCATCCTAAAAACGGAATTGAGTTCTTTGCGGTCCTTTCGAACTTTGCCGGTTTCAGGTTGCGGCCGCGGCAGACGATTAATACGGAAGTGTTTTTCATCGATTTCAGGAACGATCCGTTGGCGGCGCTGGAAGAATACGGCCGTTGTGTGAAAACGGTTAATCACATTGTGGTGAAGGAGCGGATGCCCATTGGATGGCTCAATCACTACTTTGGCGAAGGCTATTTCCCGGCCTATTTCGAGCATCCGGAAAAGTATGAAGAAATGCTGCTTGCCAACATGACGTTCATGCATACGCGATTTGCGGGGTATGGCGTAACGTATGTCTGGATCAGCCAGATAAACCAGAAAAGAGGATTGCCCGATTTCCCGGAAGAGCGGAACAAATTCCTGCCGCATGGAATCTCGTGGCTTGTGAACAAATTGACCGGGTTCAACATGAAGCTCGGGTTGTGGACCCCGCCATTCTGGTTCATGGAAACCGGCGCGATGTCAAAAGAACGGGGCAGGTTCTTGAGGAAAAAGAACGGCGAATATACGGATCGGTTTGTTCTGTCCTTTCATCTCGACAACAAATATGTGCCCAGCGATGAACGTCCGGTTGTGTGCGCGGTTGACCCGACTCATCCGGTGGTTAGAAGGGCCATCAAGGACAGGTTCAGCAGCTTGACGGAGATGGGCGCCCGATACCATATGGTTGATTTTACCATGGGCGCCTATGCTGAAAACGGCGACTATCATGACAAGAACGTTGTGCCGGGTTTGGAAGCATACCGGATGGGAATGCAGGCTGTCCGAGAAGGCGCGGGAGATGATGTTTATCTTCTCGATAGTTCCGGTCCGAGCATTGCCGGAATCGGTATTCGCGATGCGGTAAGGGTCGGCCCGGATTACGGCGAGAGCATGACGCTCCAGTGTGCGGACTGGAGACTTCACCAGGAAGTGGCCTCGAACATGAGCGGCAAATATTTCACGCATAAAAATTTCTTTATAAATGATTCCATGAACTGCCTGCTGGTAGGGGACCCGTGTCCGGCTAAAACGGCGCAGTTCAGTGTGGGAATGTTTGCTTTGTGTGGCGGCCCGATCATGCTGGCTGATGACTTTACCGTTCTGAGCGAAGAAAAAATACGTCTCATTGAGAAATGCCTGCCGTCATACGGACACATAGCAAGGCCCATAGACCTGTTCCGGAATACGAAACCAGACGGCTATCCTTCGATATTACATGTGCATGCGGAAACAGACTGGGACACATGGGAGATCGTCGGCCTGGTCAACTATGGATTGACATCGGAAAAAAGACATTTGCGTTTCAAGGACCTCGGTTTGGAAATCGCCAGAGGATTCCCCGTGTTTGACTTCTGGAAAGAGCAGTTCCTTGGCGTCTTTCAGAACGAGGTGGAAGTGGATGTGGCCGCGCGGTCGCTGACGATTCTCAGGATAAACAGCGGTAGCAGGAAAAACCATCCGTGGGTGCTCGCGACAAACATGCACGTAATTCAAGGCGCCGCAGAATTAAAGAATGTGAAGTGGGATAATTCACAATCGGAATTGTCGGGGATAGCTTCCCGTAGCCCGGGTTCCAAAGGCAAGATATTTTTGACCGTTCCAGATGGATTTGAAGTCGATGGCGTCAGCGGGGAAGGCGTGCTATATCAGGGAACGAAAGATGGCATTGCTGTCGTTGAAATCACATTCTCGGCATCCGATTTGGAGTTTAAGGTTATCACTCGGCCTTTTTGAAGGCAGACGCAAACAGGCTAAAGTTTAACATCGGGATACAAAACAACAAGCCAAGAAAGGAAATCGAAATGAAAAACATCCGATTCGAACGTCTCTTTAACCGCAATGAACGCGCGGTGATCATCGCCATGGACCATTGCGAATTTGACGGTCCCATTCCCGGCATGATCAACCTGGCCGAAACGGCCGCGAAGGTGGACGCCTGCGTGGATGGCATCCTGCTTTCGCCGGCAATGTTGCCGCATTGCGCGCATGCCTTCAATTACAAGGGCGCCCCCATGGCGGTTACGCGTCTTAACTGGAGCACGGTTTATTGCTACCAATGGCAATATAAAGATTCCGTTACCGTTCAAGCGTTCAGTCCAGCGGAAGCGTTGCGGCTGGGCGCGGACGTGGCGCTCATTTCGCTCACGCTGGAAACCGGCAGCGAAGCCAATGACGCGCATAATGTGGAAGTCTTCCGCAAGCTGTGCAACGAGGCTAAGCAATTGGGCATGCCCGTAATTGGTGAATATTATCCGGCCGATCCCGACAATCTTTCGCCGGAGGAACTGCACCGCAAAGTCTATGCCTGTGCCCGGATCATCGCCGAGCTGGGCGCCGACCTGATCAAGACTTTTTTCACTCATAAGTTCAAGGAGATAACCCGCAGTTGTCCCGTGCCCGTGCTGGGTTTGGGCGCGGCCAAGTGTCCGACGCAGTTGGAAGCCCTGCAGTTGGCGGCGGCGGAGGTGGCCGGCGGTGCCGGTGGCGTGGTGTTCGGGCGCAATGCCATCCAGGTGCCGAATCCGGCCGCGTTCCAGCGGGCTTTATGCGATGTTGTCAAGCGCGGGGTCAAGCCAGCCGCTGCCGTAAAAAAATATGGGCTGAAAGACTGAATGACCGCGAGTTTTACGAGAAACGTCTGCGCGACTGACTGCCGGACAAGATTATGGATATTCGCATGTTCAATGTTTGTATTGTAGCGCATGTTTTGCAAGCGGTAATTCGCTCGTGAAATATATGGCCCTAAGAATACAAGCTCGTTGTTGACAATAACAAGAATCAATATTAGTATTGTAAGAAGTGAATAATAATCAATACATTTCAAGGGCATTAGGACCGGTTTTAAAAAAGACTCTTGACGGGTTTCCGTCGGTTATTATCACGGGACCGCGTCAATCCGGTAAAACAACCTTTCTCCGTCAAACGCTCGGTAAAACCCATGAATATGTGACCTTCGACGATCCATTACAACGTCAGTTTGCCGCAGAAGATCCGCGAGGCTTCCTTTCCCGTTTTCGTGATAAACGCGTCATTCTTGACGAAGTTCAATACGCTCCCCATCTCTTTTCCTATCTTAAAATGGAAATTGACCAACAGCGTCATTTATACGGACGATGGGTAATGACCGGCTCGCAGCATTTTGCCCTCATGAAGAATATCAGCGATTCCCTGGCAGGCAGAATCGCCATCCTGGAATTATTCCCCTTTCATACCGGCGAACTGCGCATGAAGTCCGATATCCAAGTTCAGGAATTGATCTGGTGCGGCGCGTTTCCTTCGCTTGTTATTAATCCGGAAAATAGAAACACATGGCTTTCAAGTTATATCCAGACTTACCTTGAACGCGATGTCCGCCAGATGGACAACATCAGGGATTTGAAGGTGTTTGAGCAGTTTCTCGGTCTGACGGCTGCGCGGCACGGTCAGGAAATGAACCGCGCGGCTTTGTCGCGCCTATGCGGCATCAGTCAGCCGACGGTACGGGAGTGGTTATCGGTCATGGAGGCGTCCTATACGATATTTTCGTTGCCGCCCTATTTCGAAAATTTCGGGAAACGATTGGTAAAGACGTCGAAATTGTATTTCGTTGATTCCGCCATAGCGGAGTACTTGACGCGCCAACCGGATGCGGACACCATGTGGGCCGGACCGATGGGCGGCGCTTTTTTTGAAGGATGGGTTGTTTTGGAGCTGGTTAAAATGATTGCCTCGAAGGGTATAAGACCGGATTTATATTTTTGGCGTTCCAACGATGGAATGGAAGTTGATCTTGTGATTCGTCATAAAGGTCTCTTATGGCCGGTGGAAATAAAAAGGACGGCCACGCCCATGCCCCGGCATCTCGATATGCTGAAAAAATTCGTAAAAACGGTCGGACAATCGCGTTGTGGACATCCGTTTCTGGTTTGTTGCGCGGAATCCCCGATTGATTTGAATGGCATTGCCGTCAGACCATGGAGGGATTTTTTGAGGGAATGGGACGCTATGGGGAAAGACTGAAAGCATGAAACCATTATTTGAAGTCAAAAACATTGACCGCGAGTTTTACGCCAAACGCCTGCGCGACTGGCTGCCGGATAAGATGATTGATATCCACACGCACGTCTGGCTGAAGCGGTTCAATGAAAAGGCAGGAAAGAAAACAATGCGAACCGTATCATGGCCCTCCATGGTAGCTGACCAGAATCCTGTGGAACACCTGATTGAAACGTACGAATTGATGTTTCCCGGCAAATCCGTCACGCCCCTGATGTTCGCGAACCTGGCGGGAGCAGAACATTTTGACGCGGCCAACGATTATGTCAGTCGTGCCTCGCGGAAATACGGGTTTCCGGCCCTGATCTTTTCGGATCCTTGCTGGGGAGCAAAGGAATTCGAACAAAATATTAAGGCCGGCGGCCTATTGGGCGCCAAGAGTTACCTGACCATGTCGCCTGCGTATCTGCCGACCGGCGAAATCCGGATTTTCGATTATTTCCCCCATCATCAACTGGAAGTGATTAATCGCCACGGCTGGGTCATGATGCTCCATATTCCCCGCAATGACCGTCTGCGCGACCCGGTCAACCTGGCACAGATATTGGAGATTGAAGAACGCTATCCGGATATTAAATTGATCATTGCCCACGTCGGACGGGCTTACTGTCCGGAAGATATCGGGGATGCGTTCAAGGTTCTGGCAAAAACAAGGAAAATGTGTTTTGATATTTCTGCCAATACAAACGCAGAGGTGTTTCGCCAATTGCTTGAGACAGTCGGGCCGAAACGCGTTCTGTTCGGAAGCGATATGCCGATTTTGCGTATGCGTACCCGCCGGATTTGCGAGAACGGCAAATACATCAATCTGGTACCAAAGGGAATATATGGTGATGTTTCCGCAGATAGCCATATGCGCGAGGTGGAAGGGGATGTGGCGGAAAAACTCACGTTTTTCATGTATGAGGAATTGGATGCTTTCCGCCGCGCCGCGCGCGCCGTCAAGCTGAATGCCAATGATGTTAAGGATGTGTTTTATAATAACGCGGATCGGATGATCCAAGCCGCCCGGCGCCACTGAGCGCCGAACCGCTGACGGTTAGACAACTGACCGTGGAAGAGATGCGCGACCTACTGCCGCCGGAGGTCGCGGAGGCGTTCAAGCGAGCCATGTACCCAAAATTCAACGAGAACGATTTGCAAAATATGGATTCTGAGCCGTGCCGGCCGGCCACGGCGGCACAGAGATAAAAACGAGGGGAATCAATGAGCGTTAATCCTGAAATGAAGGTAGGTATTATCGGTTTTGGCGAGATGGGGAAAAGGCACGCGCTGGAATATCATCATGCCACGCAGGGAAAAATGGATTTCGTCGCCGTGGTGGAGCCGGAGGAAAGCCGCTATGAAGAAGGTTGTGCGTGGTACGGCAAACGCCCCAGGCGCTATACCAGCGTCAAAGAAATGCTGGCCGCGGAAAAGCTTGCCGGCCTGCACTTTTACAACATGATGCAGGGCAAGGCTGAGCCGTTCACGACGGTTGAAGACGCGTTTGCCGCCGAAATGGTGGGGATCGGCGCGATGAAGTCCTCCAAAGAACATCGCCAAATTGATCTTGAGAAGGATGTCGTTCCGAAAGACCTGTTGGCCGCCTTCAGAAAAGCATATTGAAGAATAACGACCAAACGTGCCCGTATGATTAAGGAGATGACGGCAATGTCGAAGAAAGAGCGGATTAAGATCGGCTGGGCGGAAGCGGATATCACCCCGCAAGGAAAAATCGATCTGTCCGGACAATATTATCACCGTGTTTCCAAGGGGATTCATTCGCATCTTTCGGCAACGGCATTGGCCCTCGAATCGGATGGGGGCGACCAAGCCGTCATGGTAACGCTGGACCTGGCTGGTTTAACAAGCGGTTTCCAGGAGGAACTGCGCGCGCGCTTGCGTCCCCAATTGCCGGAACTGGACCCTGCGTATGTTTTTCTGAATGCCATCCATACGCATAATGCGCCCGGCGAAAAACGACTAGACGGGATCGGCTGGCTGGCGAAATTGCCGAATGTGTTGTCCGCCGAGGCCTACCGCGCCTTTCTGCTTGAAAAAATCGGCGCAACGGTCATTGCCGCGTGGCGCAACCGCAAGCCCGGTGGGGTCGCCAACGCACTCGGCTTTGCCCGCGTGGGGCATTGTCGCCGGGCAGTCTATGCCGGTGGCACCGCCGAAATGTATGGAAGCACCGACCGCGCCGACTTCGTCGGCATGGAAGGGGGGGAAGATTCCGGGGTTGACCTGTTGTTCACCTTTGATGCAAAGAAAGCGCCGACCGGCCTGATTCTGAACCTGGCCTGCCCGTCGCAGGTCATGGAAGCGACGTATAAAATTTCTTCCGATTTTATCGGTGAGACCAGGCGCCTTTTGAAACGGCGTTTCGGCGAACAGTTCCATACGCTGGGGCAGATCAGCGCCGCCGGCTGCCAGTCGCCGCGCGACCTGGCCAGAAACTATAAGGGTGAGCCCGATTTCTGGCACGAAGACGGCGTGACCGAAATCGGTAAAAGACTTTTGGCCGCGGTTGAAAACGTTTATGCCGTTGCCGCCGCGAATATTAATTCTACGCCAATTCTACGGCACACCGTCAAAAAAATTACGTTGCCGCGTCGCCGCGCATCGTATCAGGACTATCTTAATGCACAGAGAAAATTGAAAGAGCTCGAAGACGCCATGCCGGAAGATGAAGCGTATCGCCGGTTCTGCGAGGAAGTCCGGCGGAATGAAAAGATTCCCGGGCGGCCCGGACCCTACGACAGCAAGCTGCATCATTTTGTTCTGATCCAGAATAACAAGGCGGTCGTAGCCCGCTATCATGATCAGGAACAACATCCTTCGTTCGAAATGGAACTGCATGTGCTCCGGCTTGGGAATGTGGCTTTTGCCACCAATTCCTTCGAGCTTTATCTCGATTTCGGGCATCGGATCAAGGCGCGGAGCGCCGCGCAACAGACTTTTATTGTCCAACTCTGCGGCGGAATCGACGGCTATCTGCCGAGCGCGCGCGCCGAACGGCTTGGCGGCTACGGCGGTTTGATCATTAACGGTAACGTCGGCTCGGAGGGCGGTACCATACTGGTTGATGCAACTTTGAACGATCTTAACGCTTTGTTTTAATCATTTAACCGGAATTTCATTGCGGTTCTACCGAACCGCTGCTACACCAGCATCCGTTGTGTGGCCGTTCAATAGAACGGCATGGTTGTCGAAGGCTTAATTTAATGTATAGGAATTTTCCGCCATTGGCGGATCCGCCTACGGTGGACAATCTTTGTAGCCGCGCCGGCTCGTCTCGGCGTAGCGTTCCGGACTTCGGCGAGCTCAGTCGAGCCGCGGAGCCTGGGTAACGGCATGGATTCTTTCACTCTGAGGCTTCGGAACGAGTTCGGCGGCCACGGCGTCACCGCCGCGGCTACATGAATCAGTCGCCCCGTTTCGGGGTCTAATTCAAACGAGGTTTAACATGAAATCTGCTCGAGCACTGCCGGGAATACGCGCGGGATTTGTGGGATTCGGCGAAGTCAATACCCCGCGGGAAATTATTGAACGCAAATGCCGGGACGCGCGCAAACAGCTCATGGATTCTGGCCTGGAAGTAATCTGGACTGATCCGGTCAGCGATGATCCCGCCGGTCGGGATGTCGCGCGCGCACGGGCGGAATTGGCTAAGGCGGATTTCGATCTACTGGTTGTGTGCCTGGCAGGCTGGATCCCGTCCCATGCGGTCATGGGCGTGATTGACCGCTTCAAGCACAAGCCCATGTTGCTATGGGGGTTGACCGGGTGGAAGGAGGGTGGCCGGTTTGTGACCACCGCCGACCAGGCCGGCACCACTGCCCTGCGTAAAACCATGCAGGACATGGGGTTCCGGTTTAAATATGTCGTCAATTATCTCGGCGCGCCTCCGGATATGCCTAAGATCATCAGCTTCGCCCGCGCCGCTCAAGCAGCTTCGCGCTTGCGTGATGCCCGGATCGGCATGATGGGCTACCGGGACATGAATCTCTATGCGACGCTCCATGACGGCGTGTCACTGCGGTCGAAAATCGGGCCGGAAGTGGAAGTTTTCGAGATGTTGGAGATGGCCCAGTTAATGAAAAAGCTGGCGCCGAAGCGCGTTGACGATTTGGGGAAGTCA
>Ga0247841_10013306_pt1 | contig 10545 bp, 10 predicted proteins | sample LaCruzMarch2015__2_FD_192410 | JGI IMG/M metagenome (GOLD analysis project Ga0247841, IMG submission 192410) | Freshwater microbial communities from meromictic Lake La Cruz, Castile-La Mancha, Spain - LaCruzMarch2015_18m | ecosystem: Environmental > Aquatic > Freshwater > Lake | place: Spain...
TCTGCGTAAGCAATAAATCGTAAATCGTAAATCTAAAATTGAAAAAACATGAACTCAAACTTCTTCGCACTCAACTGGATGGATCTTCTAAAAGGTCTCCTCGTCGCCGTCATCGGTGCAATTCTAACGGGTATTTATGAAGCCATCACGGCAGGCTCATTAACCTGGACATGGGCATTCTTTCAACCCATCGTGTTAACTGGCGTTGCCGCGGGTATCGCTTACCTGATCAAGAATTTCCTCTCCAACAGCAATGGGATGCCGCTAAAACCAGAGCAATGAACCTGCTCCTCAAACGGCTGAATAAACTCACCGAAGGGATTCTGTTCATTGATGGATTGCTCTTTTGCGGTACCCTGGAAGATGCATGGCGCGACCTTTCCAGGCAACAAAAGGTCCCAGGTGAAACGTGCATCCCTGCCGGCGCCTATCAGGTGATAATCGATCATTCGGCAAGATTTCAGAAAATGATGCCACATGTGTTGAATGTGCCTCATTTTGAGGGGATCCGCATTCATTCAGGCAATACCCGGCGCGATACCGAAGGCTGCATTTTACTAGGGCGGCACCTCCAGGAGTGCGTTATTTCCGAAAGCCGGGCAACGGTTGAACGATTTATGACAGTCCTGCAAAATGCATTAAACAGAGGTGAGGAGGTCTGGTTAACAATTTCCGACGATGGCCTTCTCATTTGATTCATCCCGGATCATTGGTGCAATAAAACATCCTCTGGTTTGGGTCTCCATCCTGATCTTGGTGCTTATCGGGGCCATAGTATTGGAGCGGGTTCTTCACGACAATGCTAAAAATAAGATCCTTCAGGGCCAGGCTGCATTGATACTGTCACTCAAAAACGCCCCAACAAAAATTGACACAGTCCACGATACAATTCACCTTCCCGGGAAAATCATCATCAAACCTATTCCCATCAACGATTCAGTCATTCAGTCAAGCAATCAATCAGTCAATCAGTCAATCCCTATATCCTGGTACGATTCCGTATTCAGCCATAGCGGTATCCGGTTCCGCTGGCAGGCAAAAGGCGACCTGCAGTTCATCTCATTTTCTGATTTCGTTTGGCCAAAAGAAATCATCACCATAACCCGCCAGGTTGATACCTGTCTTACAAAACCTCTACCGATTCAACCTGTCTTACGAATTGGGCCTTATGTCGGTCTGTCCCTTAATTCATTCACTAAATTCCCGGGCCTCGAAGCCGGTGCCCAGCTGGTTATCAAAGACCAACTCATTATATCAGCTGGTGGATTGTACCTCGATGAGATTTACGGTAACGTGCGCTTGGGGTGGTTGATTAGATGAATCTTCAATGAAACTTATCCAAATTTTTATTCTGCTGTATATATTTCCAACATTAATGACAAAGGTTGCGAAGAAGGTGTAATATTGGATAAATAAGTATTAAGACTCTCAAAAAGAACCGGAGATTGAGAAATCTCAAAACCGGATATTTGAGAACACCAATTTTTTAAACCCGGTGATGAGGGTTGTTGACATGTGTTATTGGCAATTGGGTTTCGAAAAAGATAATTAATATCCCTCATTGGGACAATACTATTCTTGTATTAATTTGTTGAAATGTTCAGGGAAAATATGAATTGTCGGATCTGTCTTTTTACAATCTGTTATCCAGTGAATATCACGGTTGAGTAGGTTTATCACAAATGGCACACCACCGAATTTAAACTTAAACAAAAGCGTCTTTGCATCAAATTCAAAGTACTGTAGTGTGCAATATGCAGCGCTTAGTCTAAACTTGTCTGTATATCGAGGTATATCAACAAATTTCATTTCAGGTAAGTTTCTTGACACAAAAGCCCAATCCCTATTTGTTTTTAAAGTCAAGTATTCTTTCAAAACATGAAAATCATATTTTTTTAACAACGATTGTTGGGATTTATATAGTGACTCATACCCCATCTTTAATAAAAACTTCGAGGTTGCAACCTCGCTTTTATCAAACCCTTTGACCAAGAGCTGGGCATTTTTAGTGACAGGATCAAAGTTTAGAAAGTTCTCCGGACTTAGCCCTTTGACATTTAATAATCCTTTGATGAAATTTTCATCTCCTTCAATTTCAAGCTCATTCACCTTCCCTTTTACCGGCTTTCCTTTTTTTGATTTAATAGCCTTCTTTGCTCGCTCGACGATAAAAACGGTGTTGGATAAAGCCTTCATCTCAGATTCAGAGAAGCTGTTATTGCACTTAGTACATAATATTCCTCCTTCAAGGACATAATATTCATTCCCAAATGATTCTGGCACTATATGCTCCACTGACGAATTTTCAATCATTTCGCCACAAAAGATGCAAGGGTTCATAGGAATTTTGCCACTAGATTATAAAATCATCAACTTACTTGTAAAAGTAAGAACTTTACGTTTAATCCCTTTGAATTAATCGCATATGTAAACGCTGCTGAAGATGACCAACCTTGATCGTAGTATTTTGTCCACGACTCGGCCAATTTAAATTCATTACTCCAAATATTAGGATAAAAAGAGAATCAAGCACTTACAATCGATTATGTGTGGTTGTCTTGTTTTACGCCAGACTCATGCCAGATTTTGGTAAGATTTTCAGGTCGGCCTGAATAAAACTTCTAACTTTGGATTATTAGAAAATAATGAATGAAACAAATCTTGGATCAAGATTTTAACTCGATGATAGAAGAAATGAATACGATAAAGAGGCCAGTAGATCTTGCTTTAGATGAGCAGAGAAAGGAAAGTGAAACAAGGGCAATTTTACAAGATCTTGAAAAACTGAAAACTATCCCTGTTGAAAGAAAAAGAAGATGGGTATGGGAGCTTATCCAAAATGCAAAGGATTGTGCTAGAATAGTGGGGGAGGAACAACCCGAGGTTAATATTAATTTCATTCTTGAGGAAAATAGGTTCATTTTTACTCACGATGGAGAACCCTTTACTCTTAAAGAGTTATTGGCATTAGTCCGTCGTACTTCAACTAAATCTTATGATGCGGAAGATGGGAATACTGGCAAATTTGGAACTGGTTTCGTCACGACACATGTTCTTAATAGAAAAGTTAATGTTTCTGGTTGTCTTAAAAATGAAGCAGGTCTTCGAAGATTTGGAATCTGTATTGACCGTACACACGAATCATTGGAAGCCCTTCAGTCAGAACTAGATAATACTTTTAGTGCAATAAATAATTTCTATGAACAACCCCCACAATTCTATGAAAATTCATTTCTAACAATTTACGAATACGATTTGGAGCCTGAAACACTTCAATTGGCAATTGATAGTATTGATGAATTGATTAGGAATCTTCCATTCACTTTACTAATAAATCCTTTCATAAAGTCTATAACGGTAGACGATAAAAGAAAAGGGAAATATCTGATTTTTAAATTGGATAGCAGTACAGAAGTTTCACCTGGTATACATTTTTCTCGACTGCAGAATGGCAGTGATAAGGGAAGTGCACCTATTCAGGGATTATTTCACTTTTCATTTAAGAAGTCAACAATCGCTTTACCTGTAGAACAAATTGAAGACAAATGGAATATCCAATCAATTGAAAACCAAGCAAGGCTATATTGTGAATTTCCTTTAGTTGGGACTGAACAATGGCATATCCCATTCTTTTTTCAGTCTGGGGATTTTATTCCGGCAGAACCAAGAGACGGAGTTAGAACAATTAAGGATAACGAGACAAAAGAAGACAAGACGGCAGATGAAAATAGATTAGTTTTTGTGGAGTATGGCAAGGCAGTTAAGGAGTTTTTCAATCTCATAAACAATAATTCAATTGAAGATTTGTACCTTATTTCTGAAATTGGATTACCTTACGAAAAAACAGAATATACTGCTAAAGAATGGTTTAGCAATTCTCTTCAAACACCGTTAAGATCCTTTTTTCTTGATTTACCTCTTGTCAAAACAGCCTCGGGTAATTCTGTTTCAATTAACAAAGCTATATTTCCTGCTATATTTCTGGATGATGAGATCAATAACCAATTTTATTCTATCGCGGTTAAATTTTACAGCACCCAACTTCCAGATGAAATTAGCTTTAAGCACTGGCAAAGAATTATTTCTCAGGAGACTATTATCTGGGGTGAAAACTTACTATGTACACCCGAAACTCTCGTAAAAGAATTAAGCACACCTGAAGGATTTTTGAAATTAAAGCAATGCTTAGGGGAAAACTATATTAAATGGTTAGATAGCCTCATTATATTTCTAAATAAAATCAATAGAACTGACCTAGGAGAAAACTATTCCATCTATCCAAATCAAGAAGGAAATCTTAAAAGAAAACAGGAAGTAAAAATAGATCCCGGTCTTAATGAAAGAATTAAATCTATCGGAAGCAGATTAAAACAACCTGTCTATGAAGAATTACTTCATAAGGGAATCTCACAACGGGAAGGGTTAAGTTTATACAACACAAAAGGTTTTTTTGATGTACTTAACACATATATAGGAAGTCTTAGTCCTTCAACCAATTCATTAAGTGAATATACTGCTGTTTTTGAACTCATATGTATTTTTAATGATTCGTATGCAAAGGAAAGGGAAAGATGGTTTCAAATATCACACAATCTATTGCCTGAATTAACTCCCGAAAAGATTGTTTTAAATGACATGGGAGAGTTTAATTATGACCCTGCCGAATTGGCTACTATCAAGTATGTATGCTTGATTATAGAGCAACAAATAAATTTTCCGTCTTTTTGTAATAATTATTTTAAGCACGATAATGCTTCCGCTTACGATTGGTTGAACAATTTTCTTGATGTTCTTTTTCGCAATCAAAAATATGAGGAACTGATCAGAAAAAATGCAGTAATTCCAATGCAAAATGGTGTCTTCCGCAAATTGGGGAATGGTATTTATAAGGAAGAAAAAGGCCAACCATTTGATGTATTATTCAAGAATTTGTTCAAGGAGTTATTCAATGATGTTCCAGGGAAAGGTGACCCGTTGAATTTTTTAATTGCAAATGAAATCACAACTGAAAACCTTCCTTGTAGTACTGTAGATATTTTGACGAAACCAATCGATGATATCTTTATGGATAGCCTAGTTGAGAGGAAAGTTGAACCAGATGGTGCTTTGAATCAACTATTTCACAAACTTAATGAATGGGTTGGCATTCACGAAGTAATCAGTGAAAAGCTTTTTCCGCATTTCTGCCGTCGTCGTCCCATGTTATATATCAAGGCTTTCGGGCCAGAAGTCAGTGCAATGATCATGGCGCTTCATAAAATGAAGAAACCAATAGAGGAATTACAAGCATTGGCAAATCTAAATATGAGCGCAGCTGAATTAGGTGTACTTGTCAAGGCCTCGAAATTGGCTGGTGGAACAGATGTTTTATTGGCAATTGCAGAAGAAATTGCCAAGGATGCTGAAGATGCTGAATGGAGGAAGAAAGTTGGCGATGCAGCAGAAAAAGCGTTTAAAGAGGCAATTGCTGATGTAAATTCATTTGATATAGAAAATCCCGATAGGGGTTATGATTTTGAAATTATGACGGCCGACCAGCAAATTTCATTTTTCCTTGAAATAAAAAGCACTGTTCAATACAAAGAAAATATCCAAATGTCGTCTTTACAAGGTCAAACCGCTAGGGATAATCCTGGAAAGTACGCTCTTTGTGTTGTAACAAGACAGGATGCTAACGACGAAGTAACCAAAGAATATTTTATTAAACGAGCGAAATTCAAGTTAGATATTGGTCATTTAGTGGCAGAAAAAGTGAATGGTATTGATAATGGGTTAAAATCAATACGCAGTTTTAAATTTGGAGAGGAAGTTAGTTCTGCACTTGAAAATGAAAAATATTCTGTATTTGTGGGGAAAAAAACTTGGGAAGCTGGTATCAGTTTCCATGAATTTGTAAACCATCTATTAAGTTATTTCAACATTAGTCATTAATATGCATGAAGCTCAAATTGACTTTGTTATGTCTTCAAATCAGTTACAAACGATTTACAGCAATTAACCTAGTAAGTCAATTAGTGTCGAAGGTTCAGGAAAGACTAAAAATAATTGAAGAATAAAATGGAACAGCAAATTATCGATAACTTATTTTCAAAGGAGAAATTGTATTTTAATGAAAACATCCACTCCAATCTTACTACAAAAATACAAAGTGTTCTGCTTGACAGAAAAGCTGAAAGATTGCTCGACCAGGCAGAATATATGGTTCAGGCGACAATAAATGATTTTTTAAACAATCAGTTGAGAAATACTGCATTTTCTGCAGTAACAGAAGTAAATGCATTTGCACAAAAAAGAATTGACAATGCAATTATACATACGGCAACTAATTCACAAATAGTGTTATACGAGGTCAAATCTTATATTAAATCACGTGAAAACAGAGTGAATGATAAGTCTATTTATAATGACATAGTGAAATTAGCGATTAAGAAAAAAGAATTACCATACTGCGAAGTATATATGTTGATTGCTGGGAGAACAAAAGTGCTTAAACAGGCTTTGGTAGAAGAAAAGACTTTGCAACTCCCCCATAAATTTTTGGATTTACATAATAGGTCTTCAATCACACATGACTTGGCTTTTTTTAAGGATAATATTGAAAAAACTATTTTCGAAAAGGCTGTTAAAGATGGGATTAAAAGAATCTCAATTAGCCCATCCAGATGGAGAAACTACGAAGGGATGGTTGTTTTAACTTGGAGAATAAATAAAATTTGACTTAACAACAATAGCACTTGCCACTCCGCGCCCGACATAACCTGACTTCCATCATTTGTCCTAAAGGACATAGAAATATTACAAAATCGCTTTTTTCACGCATTTCTTAGGCAATATCGGGAAGATCCTCGAGATTAGTTGAATATTCTCAATAGTAGTATGGCAAAGCAAGTTAAAGTCATCAATACCAAAAAAATATAACCTGCTAATGAAGCAAAGGTCATTTTACTTAATATTCTCAGCGAATCTTTTAACCAGGGCCTCTATTTCATCTCCTTTTGCCAGCACGTCCATCCACTCTTTTGGTATCTGGTCATACCCGTAGAGCAATCCGGCCATCCCACCAGTCACCGCTGCAGTAGTATCAGTATCTGCACCCAGATTAACAGCTGCCAGTATGGTATCTGTAAAATTATCGTACTTCAACAAACACCAAAGACTCGCTTCGAGGGTATGAACAACATACCCATTTGACTGGATCTCATCTTCCGGTAACAGGCCGATATCCTCCAACAGGATCCTTCTGAAATGTGGTGCCTCCTCCTGCATATCAGCAATGGAGTGAATAAATGCATTGACTTGGTGCTGCATATTCCGGTATGCCTCCTGTTTGCTGAAGCCAATGATTAATTCACGCGCAAATTCAAGGTAGATATGGCAGGCCAGTGATGACCGAGGATGGCCATGGGTAAGCCGGCTCACTTCGTCGGTTATCCGGAAACGCTCTTCAACTGGGAGATTCATCATAAAAAAAGCAAGCGGCAAGGTCCGCATGAGTGAACCATTGCTGCATTCCATCTCGTGCTTGCCCTTTTTTGGATTGATTTTCCGGTGCAATTGCATCAGGTTATGTAACCTGTTAAGCGCTTTGTAGGTGACGTTTCCATAATCGAAGGCCTCATCTCCTGCGCACCAGGTTCCATTGAAGATCCAATCGACAAACTTCCGGGCAATATCATCCAGGTCATAGCCTTTGCAAAGGCTTTCAGCCAGGCAAAAGGTCATGGAACTATCGTCACTCCAGTTGCCTGCCATTTGATTATGGGTTCCCAATTCCCGCATGTTATGAACTGGGTTTCGTTTCAATGATTCACGGCTTTCATCCTCCACGGGAACGCCCAGTGCATCTCCGACGGCCAGCCCGAATAGTGCTGACACGATTTTTTCTTGATTAACTTTAAGTGCATTGTTCATATAATTTATTTTATAAAGTGATTGAAAAGAGGGTAATTATCAGCCTAACGTACCCCGGGAAAATTCTCCACAAATTTCACCCTGATGTCAGGAAAATCGTTGACTATCTTGACCTTCAGATCTGGGAAATACTCCACGACCTGCCATTTGCCGCATCCATCGGGAAAATCCCTGACAAGTTTCACCTCCAGGTCAGGAAAGTTTTCTACAACCTTGATCTTCAGATCTGGAAAATCATTCACGAACTTGACCTTACCGTAAAGCTTGTATCCATTGAAAGTGAAGTCATCCTTCTTAATCTTTGGATCTGAGAGATTTAGAATCAACAGAAATTGGAACAAGAATAAGGGGTAGCTCATAATATCAGGTTATTAATGATCCTCCGGAAAAATGAATACATTTTTATTTTTCAGTTTACATTCTTTCTCAAATGCTTTGATCAACCATGTGAGTTTGGGATCATTAATACTTGTTAGAATCTCCATACATTTTTCAAAATCACCTGAATTCCTGTTCAATTCCGCGGCAAGTATTTTTTGATTCAAATCTTTATGATCCAAGATTCCCATTAATTTCTGAATATTATCATGATAAAGACTCTTGTCTGAATCATGAATAAACATTGGGTCTCCAGATCGCACCCTGTCATTAAATCCCCACAGGATCCTTTGCCGAAAGAATAGTTCTTTATAATCTGAATTAAATATGTTGCGTTCCAATGCCTGATTATACTCATAAACATTCAAAAAATTGGCCTTTTGCGCATTTGCCCACCGTTCGTCAATCTCATCACCTATCCTGTATTTTCCTAATTTTTTAGCTTTATCGATCCAGAATATTTCGTCGCATTTTGAGCATTTGGTTATCTTCGGAAACTCTGGATCACAGATGGCTATGAATTTCCCATCTGAAAACATTTCTGCTTCAAAGGTATTTCCAGTATACAAACTTTCAACAGAAAGCAGGTTGTCACATTTTGGACATTTAAGAATTGTTGTCGGGCCAGGTAGCATAAGTTAATTATTAGGGTTAGTAATAAATCGTTTTTTAATTCTTTCTTTCACGATAAATCAAATCAAGTATCAGGCCGGGTCAGCGTTTTGTCAACGAAACTTTAATTTTCTCACCTTCTATTGGTATATCCGGACCGAGGACATCTTCATCAAGCTCCGGAATATATTTAAGCATGACGATCCCGTCGGCCATGCTGTCATCCCTGATAAAATACAAAGGTTCGTCCAGGTCATGGCTTGTTCCGAGAGCATAAATGGTAACTCTTTTACTGTAATTCTCAATCTTCAGGTTAGTATCAAGATCAACTTCACCTTCAATCAGCTCCATCCCCAGGTCCTCATTGGGCTCCGTAACCAGGCATTGGTTTGCCAAAATCATAGTGGAAGCATTAGCAAACAAGTAATTTGCGAAAAAGGGTGAATACCGGTCGTAAAAATCATCCTCCCATTTCCTGATCATATCCAGGAAAAATTCATCATTCCTTATGCTTTTACCGTCTCCGTTAAACTCCCTCCTGTTGAATTTGTAATGTTGTTCCATAATTTTCCCTTTTCTTTATTTGGTTTTTTCCGTCCCGCGTCCAGTGTCCCGTGTCCCGATTTTACGTCCCGCGTCCCGATCTATGCCACCCTGAACCCAATCGCCTTAGGCATCGGAACAGAAAAATCCTCATCTGAAAAATGACATACATCTGCCAGGGTCATCTCGTGGCTGAAATTGGCCGGGTGCCCCAGTGTTTTTGCAATGTGCGTTGCTTTTTGGATCGTCAGAGGCTTGAATTCATATTTGGCAATGATCCGTCCTTTACGAAGCAGTGCTTTGTCGATCCGTGAAATATCCGTATTGAAGGTGCAGATCAATTGCAGTTTCAAACAGTCACTCAGGAGTCCATCAGAAATATTGAGTAGATTGGAAACGCTGATATTTTCCTCGTTCATCCGGTCGCATACCACATTCTCAGCATCTTCAATGATCAGTACCGCATTAGGATGGTCGATCATCAATGCCAGAAAATCGGGCGAAGCAATCTGAGGCGCCATTTCAGGCGGAATGAAGATCATCTTTTTACGGATCAATGATGCCAGGTGGCGGATATAGGTGGTTTTTCCTGTGCCGGGTCGGCCATGCAAAAGAACGATTCCTTTACCATCAGATTGGTTGAGTCTATCAACAATGGTATCATGGATGGCACGAAAATCATCATTATAGGCAAGGGAAATGTCGATATCAGGCATTGTCACTGCAAATTCCTTTATATACAACCCCTCCATGGGATCAGCCACCAATACCCCAATACACCTGGGTTTTGGTACGGGTACCATCGTTTGAAGGTATCCACATACCTCTTTCAAAAGCATTTTATTCGTACTTCCCGAGAACAGAATTGAAACCGTGGGCACATCCTGAAGGTTTTCAAAATAGACCAGCAGGTTTTTTCGGATCATGAGCACCCCCTGGTTTTTGACATATTTGCCTGCCCGGAGATCATAATACCATTGGATAATGGCATTGGTTTCCGGAATCTTGAACCGCCGGATAATCTCATCTACTGTTTCATCACCCGGAAAAATCCTGTGCATGACACGGTGTGAAGGGATCTGCTTATTATGAAAGATGAAA
>Ga0247841_10013307_pt1 | contig 10545 bp, 6 predicted proteins | sample LaCruzMarch2015__2_FD_192410 | JGI IMG/M metagenome (GOLD analysis project Ga0247841, IMG submission 192410) | Freshwater microbial communities from meromictic Lake La Cruz, Castile-La Mancha, Spain - LaCruzMarch2015_18m | ecosystem: Environmental > Aquatic > Freshwater > Lake | place: Spain...
CAGTTGTTTCTTTACCCTAAATCTGGCTATCGCCACAGCCATGCCTTTCAAGGCCCGTACCTCGGCAAGAGCGGTTTTAAGGTTCTCAGCCAAGTATAGAACAGGTTTATTCTTTCGGTTTGCCCGGCCTGCCCTTGTATTTTGTGGCGGGGGTGCACCAACCTCATCTCGACTAAACCACTTTTCCCGAAATCGATCCTCGTGAATTCTCGCGCGATAGAGAATACGACTCGGCTCATAGGTGTATGAGAGGTCTTCAAAGGCTACTGCCAATTGGTCAGGCAGATCATCATCTGGAGCTATTTGATTGGGGTTTGCGGGCACAGTGTCTTGCAAGGCCCTCTGCCCACCAAGAAAATAGGTCTCGGCCTTCTCATGCCAGTGCTCGACAAGCCACTCATTTTTTCTATGAAAGTATCCATCAAAATCAGGGTAATCGCCTGTAGAATAATCCCTAGGGCTCAGGCCGGCTTTCAGGATAGCGATCGTCAGGTCTTGCATCAGATCGTCAGAGGCTTGCTCTATTTGGTCACTGAAAATATTCCAATCTTCCTGCAATAAAAACGATAAGGTGTCACCATTTATATCACCGGGCTGGTAAATTGAAGCAACATCTCTTAACATCTCACCCAGTTCATGGAGTGGAGTCACATAGACGTTTCTTCCTCCGCACCAGTCGCACCACCCTCGCTTCCCCTCGCTTCGGATCAGATCAATAAGGACTTTGTCCTTGAAGCAGCGATGACAAGCATGAGAACAGTCTTTTCTCATCATGCTCCCTTATTGTTAACACCTGGCATGAGGTCTTTGATGAACATAATCAACCGTTCATTTCCCGACTCACAATGTCTGTAAAGCATTCGGAAAACGGCAGCATTGAGAAAATATTTATCTCTGACTCCCAGCTCGCTAAGATATTCGGAGTACCGTTTCAACGTATCTATTACATCCCGATTTGACGATGGTGGTGTTGTGATATGAGAGCGGCACCAAGCGGAGAAGGCACGCAACCAACTATCAAACGATTGATCGAGCACGTCTCGTTCATATCTTTCCCGGATGTGGAATACCTCGTCCCAAGTATCCACTTCCTCGATATTTTGGTTAAACTCTATGGTCCATCGTGGAATGCGACCGTTTACACCAGCGAAGGGTTCGCTATTATCAAGAGAAATCGTTATGGCCGCATCGCCGTATGGATCAAATGACCGTCGTCGTGAACCATCTTTTCTCTTAAGAATATCCTGTCCACGTTTATAGCTGGAATTGCACCTATCCCCTATTGGTACGAGATTGCGAAGATTTGCAGCGGCAAATGGATAATAATCTTTCGCCATGTAGTGATCCAGGTCGTGACGGGGCGCGCTTGGCGCATCGAAGCATTCACACCCACAGAAAGGGCAAACAGGATACGGTACAGCCCTATAGATAATGTCATAATGCACGTCACGAATTCCTATCTCAGTCAGTAAGATAAAGGCAAATTTGAATAGGTCCTTTGATGGCTCTCGAATTGGTTCCGGTAAGTCATAAAGGGCATCACAATCGCATTGGCAAGTCAGAAGTTCCGGGATCCTGTTCTGATTGTCTAAGGCAAGAAGGACGCGATCTTGGTTATGAGGGGTCAAGGTAACCAAAACTTCCCTATATTTCATCAATCTATCTTTTAGCCCCGTACGGCTTCGTAGCCTTTCCCTATATTCTATGGGGATAATACCTGGCCATTCCAGCGGCGAATCATCTGCCCGTAGATTGGCATGTATTGACCGAAGTATTTCGCACAAGCAGTTATGTAACCAGTTATCAACCGTAGCTGTCACAGGATAGCAATAAAGCACGCGACTAAGCTTCCCCCTTTTTTGTGAGCTGGCGAAGATGATCAGCCAGGAATGCTTTCTCAACCGATTGGCCAAGTCCATCAAGACCTGCTCTTATGTCGTCAGGATCATCACTTTTCAGGAGATCATTGATTTCTTTTTTGGAAACGTCTGAAATAGGAGGGTGAACATCGAAGCACTCCTCCAAGATTGTATCGAAAGTCGTACCAAATGTTTCAATATCAGGATGTCGGACGGTAATTTTTTTCTCATTTTCCGGCTTCGCAAATATGAAAACCTTATTCCTCCGCATGTCGGAGGGGACAAAGGGGGAGTGTGTTGTCAGGATACATTCTTGTTCGGCGGCCGCTGTTTTACCTTTTCTTCTGCCATCTTTCGTTGGAATATTCAGAACCTGAGAAATAAATTTTACTCGCCATTGCGGGTTGAAATGCGATTCAGGTTCGTCAAGTAAGAACAACACATTTGAAAACGAAACCATACAAAACATACCTAAAATTTGAGCATGCTGATGTTCACCATCTGAAAGCGAGACATAATCTACAATGCTGGAACCACCTTGCGGGACAAAACATACCTGAGCAAATCGGAATACCTTGTCTTCATCTTGAGGTTCCGGGAGCCGCGATGCAAATCTACGAATAGTTGTATCCTTTCTAAATCTATCTCTTGTCGTCTTAGGAATCGCTAAATCATTCAGCATTGAAAGTTTGTGGAACGACGAGTAGAGTCCGAGTGCCGTACTCCAAAAGGAATTAAAAGCCTTTTTTGTGTGCTCGTTGATCCAGAAGTCGAATATGTACTTTTCTGTTTCTTCATCATAACTATAGCACGTTGCACAACGGCGGAGATTGTCTAGATAATTTTTCAATTCTTCCGTTAGTTGAATACTCTTTCTAGAGGTGGTCCTGTTGGCAAGTTGAACTGTACAACGGAAGGAATGGAGATCCTTAAGCCTTGCATCTTGCAACAATGCTTTTTGCTGATCTTTGCCGCCCATTAATAAATTTGAGACCAACACCTCAAGATGTGTTCCATAGTCAATCAGCATAAGTCTTGTGTCGGGTATGGTCTGGTTTTGCGCTTCAGCCAGGGCTAGTTCGCTAACTTCTTTTGCGTATCCGCTTCGACTCACCAGAAAAGGGAGACTGAGCGTTTCGTTATTACCAGAGGTGTAGGCAACAATTTTATCTGGCAGCAACTTCATTGTTGCTGGGGCTTGCAGATTACAATCTTGCCATATATCGCCATCTTTTTTCTGGATGGAGATTGTCGGGCGTTTTTTCCCTTCCCTTTTTCGGGAAATGCGGATGTGGTCAAAAGGTTTCTTTTCACTTTGGTGAATGAGATATTCTATCTCGAACTGGAGGTTCGGATTACCCTCAATCCGTTCCTCCTTACTGATACATGCATGAAATATCGATTGAAATATTTCGGCTAGGACTTGCAGAAACTGAGATTTACCGGAACCATTAGGCCCAACGAGACACAGTGGATCAAACGCACCATCACAATCCAGTGGTTGTCTCAGCCATAGGTCTAACCCGTCAAGGAGTCCACCACACGTATCTGCCGATATTATATGGACACGAACGAGCTTCATGATTTCACCCGAACGAAGCGGATTGCCTTCGCCTCCTTGTCAAAAACCTGTTTTAGAATGGGTTTGGCTTCATCGAGTAGCGCAAAGAGAATTTCTTTCAGTGCTTCGTAATCACCCGGAACCATATTTCTAAGCTCTTCGAAGGAAATAGATTCCTCTGGTAGCAAGCGGATGGTTTCTTTCAATGATTCCTTTGACATCTTTTCCATTTGAGGTTTCCTTTCCGTCACGCTTCGTTTTGCTTTCATCGGCTGCACCGTCTTGGTGGAACTGATGCGTTCAAGGAGAACACTTGCGGGCTCGTCATTGGGATACTGAGGGACCAACTCACCACGGAAGGCCTTGGAGAGAATAGATTGATCAAGATAGTTTAGGTTATCAAAAAGACTATATGCCCATTTTTTTACATTACTGACGCCGGATATGATTCGTTCTGCCATAGCTATAATGACATCTTGTTCCTCCTGCGAGCATAAGGAAATAGGAAAGGATGCAAGTTTGCTGGCATTTATGTTTGATTGACTGACGGCATCTGATTTCACTGAGGTGCACAACTGCCTTGTATATGGAGCGTTAAGCATTAGGTTCAGATACTGGGGCAAGATTTGCGGTGCATGGTTAATTCGAATCAAATAGCCAGCGAAAATAGCTTCACGTTCCCCTCTGAAAATGGATGTTTTTCCTACGAGCTCTGGGCTATTTGTTCTGTTGAATAGGACAGTTCCCGGAGATAATGCATATTTTTTAATTTCTGCTTTATCCGAAGTATAAACGAGGTCTGACCAGTCAATTTCACCATTTTGGAGATTACCCATGCGGATAACAGGAATGTGGCCATCCTTTGAAGATTTAAGTGAACTCCCATACTGAAGACTATCGCTAAGCTCACCAACACTTGCCCAGCACCAGCTCTTTGGTAGCTCCGGTAAATCCGAGGTATCCAGCGGGGTTGGTTCCTTATATTGTCTGCGGCGGCTGGCAAATGCTTCTTTGAGTTTTTCCTCTGAGAGCCCTTTTGCCTTTAGTTTTTCCAGTTCCGTTTCTTCCCAACGCTTGCGTCGCTCCGTTCGGATACGTTTTAGGAGATCTGATGCCGGTTCGACATTTGGGTGTTTTTCACGCCATTCTTTAGTCAGGTCTCCCCGAAAAGCAACAGCCAGAATTGATTGACGAAGTTGATCAAGAAGGTCCGGAATATCCTCCAGGACCTCCCGTGCACGTCGACTCCGGGCCTGAAGCTCTTCGATTCTGGCGACGATGCGTTTTTGTTCGTTGAAAGGTGGGATTGGAAAAATGGAGTTTTTCAGAAATTTGAAATGTCTACTATATCCCTTATCCGGCAATGAAGTCTGCTTTAAAGCCCAAAAACAATACTTTGGATCCATGAATATGTTTGGTTCTATAACTTTGACTCCATCGGCTCCCTGTGAAAATCTGAAGTCTATAAATTTCAAACACCTCGTATGATCTCCAAAGACGATAAGAGGTGGCATATTAGGATGTAGCAACATCTCATCGTCAGTATATCCACCAATCAAGTCTTGGCCTTGATCTATCACTGGATACTTTCCGAAATGTTTGTAATGTTTCTGTTGAATCTTCAGCGTACTACTGGTTACATTCCTGAATAGCAAATCAAAAGTATCCTCGACCCACCAAGTTGGCAATTTCTTTTGGGAGTTACTCATTCTCGATTTTCCCCCAACAACCTTGCCAGTTCCTGCATCTCCTCGGTGGCGATACTGAGATGGGCGATGATCTCGTCAGCTATATCGGCGGGTTCGGGAAGGTCATCTCCTCGTCGGACACTGTCATCCTGGAGCCAGGTTATGTCGAGGGAATCGTTTCGTTTGGCGATCTCGGCGCGGGTGAAACAGCGGAAGCGTCCCTTCTCTCCTTGGTCTTTTCGCTTTTCCTTACCGTAAGGGTCTTCTCCATAAGCCTTTATGAAATCCTGAAAATGCTCAGTGCCTAAGGGGGTGCGCTTGCCGAAGTTGGGCATGTTGGCGCGCATATCGTAAATCCAGATCTCCTTCGTGTTTCCCTTGTCCTTCTGTCCGCGGGTGAAAAACAGGACATTCGTCTTGACGCCTTGGGCGTAAAAGATGCCCGTAGGCAGGCGCAGAATGGTATGGAGGTCGCATTTATCCATCAGATCGGCCCGTACCTTCTGGCCGTCGCCGTCGGCAAATAGGACATTGTCGGGCAAGACCACGGCGGCCCTTGCCTTGCCGGTTGTGCGAAGAGATCGGTAGATCATCTGCAAAAAGTTGAGTTGCTTGTTGGACGTGGGATAGGTCAGGTCATCCCGTGTCGGGCGTTCCCCGCCACGCTTGGTGCCAAAGGGCGGATTGGTCAGGATCACATCGTAATCCCTGAATCGCTTTCCGTCGCTGGAGAGGGCATCGGTCTGAATGATTTCTCCCTCGATTCCGTGGAGCATGGCGTTCATCAGGGCCAGGCGGTGGGTTTCCGGGACCAGCTCTATCCCGGTGAATGCCTCCCTTTTCTGGAACTCTTGCTGTTCTGTTGTTTGGCCGAAGTAGTCGTCATACATTACCTTCAGGTACCGGTCGGCGGCGATCATGAACCCAAAGGTGCCGGAGGCAGGGTCACCGCACCGTTCTCCAAGGGCAGGCTTGACGAGCTGCACCATGGCATTGATGAGCGGCCGTGGCGTGAAATACTGCCCAGCGCCTGATTTTTTTTCATTGGCGTTCTTCTCCAGAAGTCCTTCGTAGAGGTTGCCCAATCCCTCTTCCCGGGCGCTGTACCAGTCCAGTTTGTCGATGTCGTTGATGATCTTTTTCAGGTTTTTCGGTTCGTCGATATTGGTGTGGGCATTCACATAGATCTGCTGGACGCGGTTTTTTCCTTCAGTACCGAGTTCCAGCAAGAGCTTACGGTAAAACTGGTGCTGAGATATGCCATCTTTTTTGGTCAAATCATCCCAACGGTATCCCGCGGGGATTTTACTTTCTGCGCCGGTTTCCTTGGCCATTTTCAAGAAGAGGATGTAGGTCAGCTCCGTGACGTACTGGTGGTAGGTGATGCCGTCATCCCGCAGGACATTGCAGAGACTCCTAAGTTTTTGAACGATTTCAGTTGTGTTCATGCCGACTGCCTTTCTGAAGCATACAGGGTCGTGTTGATCTCATCCATGATCTCCTGGAAGTTGCCCTGGAAAATCTTGTTCAATCTGCTGAAGCCACCATGCTCGGCAAAAGCCCCGCGGTCGAAATCTTCGCGATCCAGGATCGTCTGAGCGATGAGCTGCTTTTCGATCCGTTCCAACCATTGCCGCTGGATGGCTGCCCAGGGACGCATGGCGTAGATGCGGGCCATAGCCTTTCTGATCCTCTCTTCATGACTGATCAACGGGTCACCCAAGGCCTGACGACGGATGAAGGAGATGATGTCCGCCGCTATTTCTTCATTCTTCCAGTCTTTCCAGGCAACTTGCAGATTCTTTTCGGTATAGCCCGCCTGATCTAGGACAAGTTTCAGTTCCTTGAGGGTTTTTCGGGTCAGTTCCCGAGGACGCTGGCAAACAATGGCCAAGGCGGGCACTTTGTTCATGTTGGTGACGATGAATTCCCGGAATGCGTTGAGATAGTCTTCCGGTTTTTCAGACTTGCCGTAGCCGCGGGTATGAGACTTCAACTCGTCTTCATGGTGGGAAATGAGCTGCTTTTTCGGACGATGGCGATTCTCGTCAAGGAAGGCGAGGATGGTGCGCCGGGCGGCAAGTTTGCGGCGGCAATCTTCAGGATCGACGCCTTTTAGCGTCGCGATGAATTGTTGCAGGGTCTGGCCTCCCGAGAGGGTCTTGAACTCGCCCAGGGTTTCGTCATCCATGCTCCTGAGGATGCGTTGCAGTTTAGCAAGGATCTGCTCAACCTGCTTCTTGAGCGATGCCGATGCCGCATTGTTTTCCGTCAACTGGTCCAATTCGTCGAACAGCTGTCCCAGTGTATGGCTGGGATCGGCGGCGACGGGTTTCATGGTGGAGACCGGTTCCAGGGCTTCATAGATGCTGACGGCATCGAATATGTTGAAGTGATCCTTGCCGATGTGATCACAACGGCGGGTAGCCCGCCCCAGCATCTGTTCGAAAAGGATGCGCGACCGTATGCGGCGGATAAAGACCAGGTTGCAGATTTCAGGCACGTCGATGCCAGTTGTCAGCAGATCGACGGTAACGACTATATTGGGCAGGCGTTCGTTCTTGAACTGCCGGATCGCGCCTTCCGGGCGATCAATGGAGCCCGTGATCTTGGCAACGGCCTCGTCGGGAATGGGGATGCCGGCGGCTTCGTACTCTTCCTTCAAAACCCGAACGACGGTGTCCGCATGATCATCCGTGGCTGCGAAGATCAGTGTTTTCTCCTCGCCGTCGGGATTCAGATATTTGATCAATTCCTTCGCTACGGTGCGATTGAAGTTCTCCGTCAGGACGAGCTTGTTGAACTGGTCGATTTCGAGCTTCACTTCATCGGGAATATCCTCGATATTCGTGATCTGCCCCGTTGCCGGATCGTAGATCGGAATGGTGTCGCCTTTTTCCCACTTGATTCCCTCTTTGGACAGTCGGGTGACGAGCTGGTGGGGAGGTTCATGATCCATCAACCACCCATCGACAACAGCCTCCCGGTAGGTGTATGTATAGACAGGATGCCCGAATATATCTATCGTATGAGGCGCAGGAGTCGCTGTTAACCCGATTCTTGCTGCATCAAAATGGTTGATGACGCGCCGGAACTTGCTGAGATAATCGTTCTGATCGCGGTAGAGAAGTTCTTCTGCCCCCAGTTCACGATCGAGTGTATATCCCCGATGTGCCTCATCCACAATGATGCAGTCATACTGTCCCACACTAGGAATGGCACGCGGATCGGACGGATACATGATGGCATGCATCAGCGCTTGAACAGTGGCGATTCTGACCTTGGTGGTGGGTTCGATGATGGACTTGTCTACTTCCTTGAGATCGTATATTTGGTCAAAGGTTTTCAGTTCTTTCAGGCGCGTTTCCTTGAACTTGTCACCCGCCTGCTCTCCCAAGGCGTTCCGATCCACAACAAAAAGAATGCGCCGGAACCGTTGTGATTCGATTAACCGGTAAATCAGTCCGATGGCCAGACGAGTCTTGCCGGTGCCCGTTGCCATGGCAACCAGGAGCTGGGTTTGTCCCTTATCAAGAGCGGTCTCGATTCGCCGGATGGCTTTTTCCTGATAGTCCCGAAGTCCGAGGTAGTCCATGGGCTCATGGGTCAATTTTGCATGGGCTGCGGGAATATCCTGCTCTAATAGTGATCGGAGTTCATCGGCGGAATACCACCCTTGAAGAGGTCGGGGATGATTGGCTGGATTCCGCACATCGAGAAACCAGACACCGGATTTTTCTTTGAGCTGCTCCAGATATGGCCTGGCGTTGGTAGAAAAGAGAAAGGGGACTTTAAAATCATTCCATGGGCCGGCGATAAATCTCGCCTCACCGTCAAGAAGGGGAGAACGGGCATAGCGCTGGCCTTGTGTCAGGTCGGCTACAACATCCTTGCCCATCTTTTTCGCTTCAATAAAGCCGATGAGATCAAGACCAGAGAACAGCGCATAATCTGCCGGGCCTGTTTCCGTGGGCCACTCGGCAATGGCCTTGTCGGCTCCCTTTTCGGGACGGGCGCCCTGGGAATATCGTAATGATAAGGTGTCGGCCTGCCATCCGGCGGTTTGGAGCTGGTAGTCGATGATCACCCTCGTTTCATTTTCAGCGAGGATTATTGCGGCGGCGCGTTGCATTGCGGATTTTCGTGCCGTCCGCCTGACGGAATCGTCAGGTGGGTGCAAACGGATATCCTGAAATAACTCTTCCACGCTTTTGGATGCCATTGCGGTAGGCGGGAGGTGCGGACCGTAGGATTTGTTGAACCATTTTGTTATATGCACGGCAAGCTTGAGATATAGATCCGCCCGCATCCGGATTGTCGCACCGGGGATAATCTGACCGTCGTTTTTGCCGACAAGGGCATAGAAAAATGGGAGTAATGCGGTCGGGAACAGACCGCGATTGTTAAGGGTGTTGAATCGGGCGACTTGGGTCCCAGCGGCAGGTTCGGCAAGGCCCTCAAAGGCAAGAATGGCCTGGGTGAGATAAGACACCAGACGTTCGATATTTTCCAAACTGAGCAGGGGGTTATCGGTAATGGTTTCCGCTGCGTCACAGCCCGGTAACGCCAAGGCAGGACATATTCGTCTCAGTTCAAAAAATGCATTCACAGCAACTTCCCCGTCTTGATGCTGTAGGCCTGTAGTTTCGTTACGATCAGATGATCCAAGAGCTTAATATCAAACATGGCGGAAAGATCCTCGATCTTCTTCGTCAATGCGAGATCATTCTCTGAAGGCACAGGTTGCCCGTCCGGATGGTTATGAACTAGAATCATGCCTGTTGCGTTATGGATCAGCGCCGGTTTCAGGACTTCCCGAGGAAATAATGTTAACCGGTCAACCGTTCCCGTTGCCACTTCTTGATGGTGAACAACATGCTTTGCATTATCAAGATAGAGAGCATGGAGACATTCGATTGTGCTTGGTCCAACATGCATACGAATGAAGGCAAAGATATCCTCAGGTTTGGTTACTGTTTTACGATGCTCGACCACTGTTTCGGTGGCATGTGTCAAGCATGCTTGAATCACACGGATATAAGTTGCAGCTTCTGGTCCGATGCCCTTTATCTGCATTAGGCGCTCATATGGTTGCTGAAGAACGTTAAAGATGGTTTTGAACTTCTTTAAAAGAGCTTTTGCCGTAGGTTTTGTATCAACACGCGGAATGGCATATGTCAACAGGAGTTCGATCAATTCATAATCGGCAAGGGCTTTGCGGCCGGCATTGAAAAAGCGTTCCTTAAGTCTACGCCTGTGCCCGGCTGGGCCTATTTTCTTATCAATTTCCTTGTTCATAAAAAATAGTGTTTATCTGTTTCACTGATGAGAATTTTCAGCCAATCTTTTCCCTTTTCTGTCACACGGTATTTCTGTAGCGAGCTCTGGGGTTTATCGGGAATAGTCATTTCGATAAGTCCCTCGCCTATTAGAGGAT
>Ga0247841_10013308_pt1 | contig 10544 bp, 8 predicted proteins | sample LaCruzMarch2015__2_FD_192410 | JGI IMG/M metagenome (GOLD analysis project Ga0247841, IMG submission 192410) | Freshwater microbial communities from meromictic Lake La Cruz, Castile-La Mancha, Spain - LaCruzMarch2015_18m | ecosystem: Environmental > Aquatic > Freshwater > Lake | place: Spain...
CAATGTGGTTATGCTCAGGGTGTCACTGGATAACGTGAAATCGCGTTCAAACGAGAATGTGGCCGAGGTTGGATCGAAATCTAGGAGTTGCCATTCAGATTCTTCTTTGTCGATCTGACTTTGCAGCGTTTTGTAAGCTCCCGACACCTGGCGAGCTACGTTACAAGCCATCTGAGATTTCAGGTTAAGATTGTTTCGTAGATGCCTGTAAGTAGCCTTTTGGATCTGGCCGCTTCCGATGGGCTTGCCGATGTCAAACACGATTTGCGAGGCGTAATTCATGCCTTGCGAGAAAGCTTTTAGCAGCTCGGCTAGATCGTTATCTAGCGAATCAAGTTTCAGGATAATGGTTTTTGTGAGCTGCATGATTAAGTACATTCACCTGATACTATATCAATCTGTTGTAGGTGAAAGTAATCATGTAAGGGGTCCAATTCCTCCCCACCCTAAAGGATGGGGACTCCTTGACCCCTTAACCCCGCGAGTTGAAGACTCGCGTCGGCGAAATAATTCTAGATATGCATCAATTTAGAGAATTTCCCTTTGAAACGAAAGTATTTGAAACATGCATGCGTATGCCCAGCTGCTGCTACAGGAAAAGCATGGTTGAACTGTGTTTAATAATTGTACTATTGATCCTAAAAAGTCCAGGGTTCTGGACAGGATGCCGGTCCCAGCAAAGCGGCAAATAATCTACCTTTACCTGGACTTGCCCTGCGATCCTGCAAAAAAAGGCGCTACTGCTTCTCTCTGCTCAGTGCCTTGGATCTCTTTCCTTCTTCAATGAGTTCTTTGACCCTCTGGCCACCTTTGTGGCCGATTTCTTCATAAAAATCCTTGCCATGAGTCTGGGCTGTCTTCATGCCGCCTTTTCTGCCTGCCTCCTGAACGGTCATCGTGCCCTTTACATCTTTTTTGGAACTTCTTTTCTCTTCAGCCATCCATATCTCCCTGAAACTTGTGATTAAAATTAATGCATTTGCCAGTATTCTTCACATACATCTTTATGGGATTCGCGATAAATGTGATCAATGTAGCTTTTTCAGCATATTCCCGGGATGCAAATCCCAAGGGAACTTTAAATCAATCTTTATCAATTAATTCGCCATTGATATCTATACTATCTTCTTTAAATATTTATGTTTTGCGGCTTTATTTGTCTAAGATTGGTGTCGAAATTGTGGCATAAATCTTGAAAAAATGTGTATTATTTAGTCCTAATAATATCATCTATAACAAATAGATGTTGATACATTAACGATTAGCAAGAATACCACTAAATACTCCAATGCCAAATCATTGATCGATTGCTTTTGAAAGAGCTATTTCGCAGTACAAAAAAGAATCTCAGTTTATAATCCTTAAGTTAGTTCATTACTTACTGATCAGATATTATCAATAATGAATGTTGATATTACTAACGGACAAATCATTCCTGGCCTTCTTGCCGTACGTCAATATCCTGGTATCCGACTCTGGTTATCGTCATCTCTTTGACCAATGCCCTGGCTATTTCCCGGAGCCCCAGCTCTTCTTCTGCCAGGAGGATCTCGTCCTTCTTGGCCCGGGTCATGGGCTTACTGGGCACGGCAGTGCAGGTTTTGGTCTCTGCGGCAATGCCGTAGGTTCCGACCTTTCTGGCCAGATCAGTGATCTCCGTTTTGTCCAGAGAGATGAGCGGATGGAAGACTGGAACTCCAATCGCTGCCTGCTCAGCCAGGATGTTATCTGCGGTCTGCGAGGCCACCTGACCCATGGAATAGCCGGTGACAATGCCCAGGCACCCCTGCATCTGCATGACCTCGGTCGCTATGCGGTACATCAAGCGCCGGCAGAGAACGCAAGTGGCTCTAGGATAGTGAGATGCTATTTTCTCAATTCCCCGGCTGATGGGAATGGTGATAAAATCAATCTTCCTGCCTGTCGTCCAGTCAGCCAGAACCTTTGCGCATCTCATGGACTGGTCTATGGCATCGGCATAAGGCCGGGAGTCGAAATGCAGGAGAGTGACCGGACAGCCCCTCTTCATCATCATCCAGGCGGCAACCGGCGAGTCAATGCCACCGGAAATGAGCACTAACATCTTGCCCTGCGAGCCCAGAGGCAGGCCGCCCACGCCCTTCACAACCTCGGTGAAGATGAGGGTTCGATCCTTCCTGGCCTCAACGAAGATCTCCAGTTCCGGCTTATCCAGGTCCACAGAGGAGAGCGTCGCAACTCTAACCGCTTCGCCCACGACCCTTCCGATCTGTTCGCTGGAGAATGAGACCCCTGAGCGCCTGGGCCGGATGGCAAAAGTGCTCGGCTTGGCCAGGCCTGCCAGCTCCGCTGCCGCCCGGCTTATCTCTTCCAGATCGGAAGCTACAGTTAGGGCGGGGCTGGTTGAGACCACACCAAAAACCCGTGCTGCAATCTCGCTTGCCCGGGAGTCAGAGGTATGGACGAAGATCCTGCCCTCGCCCCTTTCCATTCTATGCTCCACCCCGGCTCGATGCAAGGAAAAAGCTATATTGCCGGCTAAAATGCGTTCCCAGTTCTGCCTGGTCCAGCTATCTTTTAATGTGATCTCCCCGTAGCGAACTAAGACTACGTCCTGGGAGATCATGTTCTGATTTGAGTAGCCTTCAGAGATCTCTTTATCTTCTTGACTCTAGAACCTGCTGCAGTATATCTTTGCATTGGACCGGGCTTCTTGTGAGTGGCCTCGGCCTTTGTAACCTGCCGGATCTGACCCTTTCTACCCTTAATCTTGACCCATACTATGCTTCCTGTCTTTCCCATGAGATGTCCCTATCAAAGCAGGATTTAAAAAGGTTGTGATTAGTTTTTTCTCGAATCGCAATGCTTTGATGGTCGGACCAGGGAAATGCCTAGCAAAAGCCTTTTAAAGACCACAGACCAGTAGGCCTACTGCATTTTGGGACAGTGGGGTAGCCTGGTCTATCCTCGAGGGTTTGGGACTCTTGGACCGCGGTTCGAATCCGCGCTGTCCCACTAATTATTATTCTCCAATCATACGATTACTATCTCTTTACAGCATCGGCAGGCCCTCTCCAGCTCCGCAGTATTAGCACCGGGAAAGTGATCGATCAGGCAAATGTCGGCGGGCCGCGCTCTGGAAAAGAGCCGCAAAAGGTCGCCATGATAGACCTCTATCTCACAGGCCCCATGGGCGCGACCGACGAGCACCGGCGCCTTTCCCACGACGCTCCTGGAAGTTTCCGGATACTCTATCTCATCGATTCCAAGCAAGCTTCTATTAACTTCCAGATTGAGCAGCACGTTTTGCACGCTGGCAAGCCAGGCATCATTGAGCACCACGCGCTTGGCCCCGGCTAAAACGCACATCAGGCCCAGTGTTCCCGGACCTGCGAGCCCATCCACCACATCGCGAAGCTTTCCTTGCAAATATAGCTGCTCTAAAATTCTCATCTTGGGGGCACTTTGCCGGGAAAATTCGATGTGTATTCGCGACTGGCTTTTGTATATCACCGTTTCCCCAAAGAGGCTCTGAGAGATGTCGGCGCGCATGTCGCAGCCGGCCATTAGCACATTCTCCTGGGGCTTTTTCCCTGAGTCGATCACTCCGGCAACGCCTCGGCTCAGAATCACTCCCTTGATCTCCGGAATATGCTCCAGCATCGCCTGGGCAGCCTCTTTGCTGTACCTGTCACCGGAAAGTATCAGGCTCCTGGGCCCAAGCCGGGGCGAGTAGGCCAGGGGATAGCCAACCTCAATGAGCGGCGAGCCCACGGAGCGCAACGTTTCAGCTTCATCGCGCAGACCGTAGCCTTGCAACAGGCGCAGGGCATCGAGCATTACGCCGTCAAGCGTTGCTTTGCCGCAGGATCTGCACCTTTCCACCCTTTCCGGAAGAAGCTTTGACCCGGCAGTTTTGTCTAAATTGGGCTCTGGCGCGCATGCGGGGCAGGCCGGGTACCTTTGCTCGATCTCTGCCAGAACCTCTTTTGCAGGCTGAATGCAGCCTTTTTTGCAAACAGGACACTTCATGGTATGCCGGTCTCCCGGAAGTATTTCGCCATTCAAGAACGATTTAGGCTTTTCCTTTAGAAAGGTTTGTAAATAAGAAAATCATTAAGGCGGCGAAGGTGGTTTTGAACATGGCACAAAGAGGCATTAGGGAGTACGATGCAAAACGTTTGCTGGCCGGATTCCTTCCCCAGTACCTCAATGAATTCTCCTATAAGGGCGACCTCGCCCTTGTAGGACCAGAGACCGATCTGGAGGAGTTGGCATCAACTCATCCCTGGCTGAAGACGGCAAGGCTAGTCGTCAAGCCGGATCAGCTCTTTGGAAAGAGGGGCAAGCACGGTCTGGTTCTTCTAGATGCAGATTGGGATCGGGCGAAGAAATTCCTTCAGGAGAACATGGGTGCATTGGTCGCAGTTGGAGACATAACCGGCAGGCTATCCCATTTCTTAATTGAACCCTTCATACCCCACATAGAGGAGCTTTATGTGGCCATCAGCTCGAACAGCGATGGCGACAACATATTCTTCTCCATGCAAGGCGGCGTCTTTGTGGAGGAGAATTGGGACAAAGTAGTTCGTTTTCATGTAGATGTACTGGCCGGAATAGATGGCGTTGATATAAAGTCCAGGTTGCCCAAGGATTTAGGGGAAAAGAGCACCGCCGTTGAGAATTTCATCAAGGCTTTGTGGCGCTTTTATGCAGAAACGGGCTTTTCCTATCTGGAGATCAATCCCTTTACCTTCCATAACGGCTCCATTGTGCCTTTGGATATGGTGGCCAAGCTTGATGATGCCGAGGAGTACTGGCAGAGGAAAAGATGGTCTGGTCTCGCTTTCCCCGAGCCCTTCGGCAGAAGCCTGTCCAAGGAGGAACAGTTCATCAAGGATCTTGATTCCAAGACAGGAGCCTCTTTGAAGCTGACTATTTTAAATCCGGAAGGAAGGGTCTGGACCATGGTGGCCGGAGGCGGGGCGAGCGTGATCTACGCCGATACCATCTGCGATCTGGGCTTTGCCAAGGAGATGGCCAATTACGGCGAATACAGCGGCGATCCCAATACCGAGGAGACTTATTACTACACCCGGACCATTTTGGACCTGATGACGCGTCGCATTGACCCTCGCGGAAAGATGCTGCTCATCGGAGGCGCTATTGCCAACTTCACAGATGTGGCCAAGACCTTCAAGGGCGTGGTCACGGCCTTAGAGGAGTACCAGCAAAAGCTACAGGATGCGGGCGTCAAGATTTATGTGAGGAGAGGCGGCCCCAATTATGAGCAGGGCCTGAAGCTCATGCGTAGTGTTGGCGGAAGGCTAGGCGTGCCCATTGAAGTATACGGACCACAGACGCATATGACCAGAATTGTTCCCCTGGCATTGGATGGTGCATCGACATGAGCCAGAATTACGTTCTCTTTGATAGAAATACGAAAGCCTTCGTCTACGGCTATCAGACCAATGCCATCCAGCGCATGCTGGACTTCGATTACATCTGCAATCGCCCCGATCCGAGCATCTCTGCCATCATCAATCCCAGCCGAGCCGGCATTCACAAGGCCTTTTGGGGAAGCAAAGAGATAATCCTGCCCATGTACCGGAGCATCGCCCTGGCGGCCAAGGCCTATCCAGAGGCCGATGTGATGGTCAACTTCGCTTCGCACCGTTCCGCCTTCGATACCACCATGGAGGCAATAGCAGAGAAAAGCATTCGGGTTGTGGCAGTCATTGCCGAAGGGGTGCCGGAGAGGCAGTCGCGGATCATGAGCGCCACAGCCAAAAAGCAGGGCAAGATCATCATCGGTCCGGCAACGGTAGGAGGCATGACTGCGGGAGCTTTTCGTATCGGCAATACTGCAGGAACCATTGAGAACATCATCGCCTCCAAGCTCTACCGGCCGGGATGTGTTGGTTTTGTCTCCAAGTCGGGTGGCATGCTCAACGAGGCCTTCAACATCATCTCCCGAAACTCAGACGGCATTTACGAGGGGGTGGCCATTGGCGGAGATCGCTATCCCGGCTCGACCATGCTCGACCACATTCTGCGCTATGAGGAAAATCCCGCTATCAAGATGATTGCCTGCCTGGGAGAACTGGGCGGTGAGGACGAGTACAGGATCATTTCCGCCCTAAAAGAGGGAAAGATCAAAAAGCCGCTGGTAGCCTGGGTGACGGGGACCTGCTCGCCCGTGCTTCCTGCCAGCGTTCAGTTCGGCCATGCCGGAGCCAAGGCCGATACTCACAAGGAGACGGCTCAGGCCAAGAATGAAGCCTTCCGTGAGGCGGGTGCCTATGTTCCCACATCATTCGACGGCTATGGCGACTGTGTGCGACAGGTATTCGAGATGCTGCTCTCCCAGGGCACAGTTTTGCCGCTCATTGAGCCGGAGGCACCAAGAATTCCGGCGGACTACAGCAAAGCGTTGGCTTCCGGCGACATCAGAAAGCCAACCACATTCATCTGCACCATATCTGACGACAGCGGAGAAGAGGTGCTCTATGCCGGAAAGAAGCTCTCTGCCGTCCTGGAAGATAAGATGGGTATCGGGGGGGTCATCGGCCTGCTCTGGTTCAAGAAGGAGCTGCCCGACTACGCTGCTGGCTTCATTGAGCTCGTCTTGCAGATCGTGGCCGACCATGGTCCGGCCGTATCCGGGGCCCACAACGCCATTGTGGCTTCCTGCGCCGGAAAAGACCTCATATCATCGCTATGCAGCGGCCTCTTGACCATCGGCCCGCGCTTCGGCGGAGCTATCGACGACGCTGCTCGCGAATTCAAGCACGCTAAAGAGGCGGATCTGACGCCCGAGCAGTTCGTCAATGACATGAAGAGGAAGGGCATCAACATCCCGGGCATCGGCCACAAGATCAAGAGCGTCAAGAACCCGGACAAGCGCGTGCAATTGCTCATAAGCTACGCCCGGGCGAACTTCCCCAGCACACAGTTGCTCAATTACGCCCTGCAGGTGGAGGAGCTTACCACGGCCAAGAAGGGGAATCTGATCTTGAATGTGGATGGTTGCATAGGCATTCTCTTCCTGGATCTGATGACCTCCTGCGGGGCCTTCAGCAAGGCGGAGATCGATGAGGTGGTGCGTCTGGGCTATCTCAATGGGCTGTTTGCCCTGGGCAGAAGCATCGGCCTGATCGGGCATATCCTGGATCAAAAAAGGTTGGGTTCAAGGCTCTACCGTCATCCTGCGGAGGATATCGCTTACATGATGCCTTCCCCGGAGGACATTGAATGCAAGCGTCGAGCTTAAGTGATAGGATCGCCGTTTAAGCCCTGAGGCGGGCGATAAAAATGGCGAATGGAACGATAAGCCAAAAAATCTTTTCACGGGCCTCCGGTTCCGCTAATTTGGTGGAGCCGGGGGAGATTCTTGAGGCAGGCGTGGATTACGCGTTGTCTCATGACGGAACTAGTGTCCTGGCCATCAAGGCTTTCCAGGAGATGGGCTCGGAGAAGGTATGGGACCCGGAAAGGATTGTCATACCCTTCGACCATATCGTTCCTGCCAACAATGAGACGGCGGCTGAGCTGCAAAAGGATGTGCGGGCCTGGGCAAAAGAGCAGAATATCAGCAACTTTTTTGACTGCGGCTCTGGAGTCTGCCATCAGGTCTTTCCCGAGCAGGGATTTGCCTTGCCCGGCCTCTTGTTGGTAGGAGCTGATTCGCATTCCTGCACCTACGGGGCCCTGGGAGCGTTTGGCACGGGCGTGGGGGCGACGGATATGGCCGAGATATATTCTCGCGGGCGTTTGTGGTTCAAGGTGCCAGAGACCATAGCCTTGCGGGTGTCCGGCACGCTTAGGCCCAACGTCTCCGCCAAGGACATTGCGCTCATGATAATAGGCAAGCAGGGCGCAGACGGGGCGACCTACAAAGCCGTCGAGTACATCGGTCCGGTCATTGAGGACCTGAGCATATCCGGCCGGATGACGCTGTGCAATTTGGGCGTGGAGATGGGGGCCAAGGCCGCAATTGTTCCGCCCGACAAAAAGACAGATGCCTGGCTGGCGGGCCGGGCGCGCCAGCCTTACACGCCGGTGTCCTCCGACCCCGGTTCATACGATTATGAATACGAATATGACATAAGCGATCTGGAGCCGCAGGTGGCCGTGCCCTACCGGGTGGACAACGTTCGGCCTGTCTCGGAGCTGGACGGCCTGGAGGTCGATCAGGTCTTCATAGGCACCTGCACCAACGGAAGGCTGGAGGATCTGGCTGTCGCCGCGCGCATCCTGAAGGGAAAGCGGGTTATGGCGAGGACCCTGGTCATCCCCGCCTCGCGAGAGGTTCTGCTGGCGGCACTGCAATGCGGCATCATCCAGACGCTGGTGGAAGCGGGGGCGATGATCGGTCCGCCGGGATGCGGGCCCTGCCTGGGTGCGCACATGGGCGTCCTGGCGGAGGGGGAAGTATGCGTCTCCACCTCCAACCGCAATTTTCCAGGGCGGATGGGCAAAGGAGGACTGGTATATCTGACAAGCCCTGCTACAGCGGCGGCCTCGGCCCTGAGCGGCTATCTGGTTGTGCCAGAAATTAGCGGGTAGTAGTCAGTAACCGTTTTGGCTATAACCAGCGGCTAACGACGAATCCACCACAGAGACACAAAGCTCACAGAGAACGCACAGAGCGACTAACTAATTTGTAAAATGGAGCCCCTGGTGAAGATGAGATTTGATCTGCATGTGCATTCCAACTGTTCCGACGGTCGCGATGAGGTCAGGACCATTCTCCGCGCCGCCGTGCGCCGCGGATTGGCCGGCCTGTCCATAACCGATCACGACACTCTGCAGGGCTCTCTAAAAGCCATGAAGATCATCCGCGATGAGAGGCTCGACCTGATCCTCATACCCGGTGGGGAGGTCACCACCGCCGAGGGCCACCTGTTGGTTTTGGGCGTGCAGGAGCTGCCGCCCCGGGGCAGGAGCCCGGAGGAGACGGCGGAGATGGCCCGCGAGCAGGGGGGCATCACCATCGTTCCTCATCCTTACCATCCCTTCCGGCATGCCATCGGGCGCATACCGGATTGCGATGCCGTGGAGGTCTACAACTCCAAGCACCTCTTCGGCATTGCCAACGCCAGGGCCCGGAGGAACGCCAAAAAGCTAGACCTGCCCATGGTGGCGGGAAGCGACTCGCACTTTGCCGCCACGGTGGGGCTGGGTGTGACGGAGATCGAGGCAGCGGACGCAGAGGAGGCAGTGGCGGCCATCCGGGCCGGGCAGACACGGGTGGTGGGCAAGCGGACGCCGCCGCGGTTCTTTATCGGGAATACGGTGCAGTCCATTTACACGATTGTGAGGAAGGGAGTAAGGAGAGGGCGGAAGGTATAGATGAGGGAATGGGCCTGAGGCCACAAAGTCTATCCGTTGAAAAAGCAAAATTAAAGCAATGACTACTTCTTGTCATTGGGAATACTTTTAATTATATTTATAAGGCGATTGTGGATACAAGGAGAAGGAAAATGGATACAAATAATTTAGCAATGCCTCATTATCCTCGTTATTTTGATGGGAACTACTCCATAAACCAATTTAATACATCCTTTCCCGAAAGAAGAATAAAACCTTTCTTAAAATGGCCGGGAGGAAAACGCTGGATTGCAGGAACATTGGCTTCTACCATTGTACCCAGGCTGAAAAATCGATATTATGAGCCATTTCTAGGTGGTGGAGCTGTTTTCTTTTCGTTATGCCCTAAAGAAGCAACCCTATCAGATATAAATGTTGATTTAATTAATGTATATAAGCTAATACAAAATAAATCGGAAGAAATAATCGAAGGTTTAAAGATATTACCGGTCAATAAAGAAATATATTATTTTATTAGAATAAATGAGCCAGAAGATCCTATTGAAAGAGCTATCAGATTTCTCTATTTAAATAGAACTGCATTTGGGGGAATATATCGTCTTAACCTTATGGGCAAATTTAATGTTCCCTATGGTGGCGGGAACCGTACTCCTGAAGTCTTATGGCGAAATGGGTTAATCAACAATGCGGCCAGAATTCTTCAAGGAAAGGAGCTGTTAGTATCTGATTTTGAAGAGATTCTAAACAAATCTGGAGCGGGCGATGTAGTTTATTGTGACCCTACATATACTACTAGTCAGAATAATTGTTTCATTCGGTATAACGAAAGAAATTTTTCATGGAATGATCAAAAACGACTTGCTGCATCAGCTATGAATGCGTGCAAAAGAGGAGCATATATTCTGGTAAGTAATGCCTGCTTTGAAGGTTTTTATGATTTATATAAGCCTTTTACACCACAAGTTCTGACAAGAAAAAGTCTAGTAAGTCGTATTTCTGAGTCGCGACGTTATGTAACTGAATATCTCTTTGAATTAGATCCGGAATCAATTTAATGTAATAACTTAAATATAATATTAAACAAAAAATTTATAACCAAAATCAATATAGTGAAACGGCGGCGGCGCACCCGCGCAGCAAGCTGCGGGGCATCCGAGGCGCCGCCGCATGAAGCTGGAACCAAGCTATGCTGATACAAACCTAAGCTAAATACGCATGTTCATAATCCCCGA
>Ga0247841_10013310_pt1 | contig 10543 bp, 4 predicted proteins | sample LaCruzMarch2015__2_FD_192410 | JGI IMG/M metagenome (GOLD analysis project Ga0247841, IMG submission 192410) | Freshwater microbial communities from meromictic Lake La Cruz, Castile-La Mancha, Spain - LaCruzMarch2015_18m | ecosystem: Environmental > Aquatic > Freshwater > Lake | place: Spain...
GATACCCCAACCCTTGCGAACGAGCTGGACGGCCTCTCTGCGAAGCCTCGGAAGATGTGGATTGGTGCTGTAAGCCATTGCAGGAAACAATACAGAGGGTGTTTCCAAGCTATTGAACCATTACGCACTACTTGACAATAAAAGTTGTCAATGTAACAATATGCCTCCTGCGGGCAATCAGCAGGAAACTTCTTACCTAGCGCTTTATGGATCGCAATGAGACACCTTATTACTCTGGACAGGGCATTACACAGGAAGAGCATTACAACCTGGCTCAGGGATGTTTGGATTCAGCAGATCAAGCCGGTGCAGGATTGCAAGGGCTGAGAAGTGAGATTGAACAAAATGCTTCCAATCTTCCTCCGTTGGATTTTGCTGAAGTCTTAGTTCGATTGAGAGTGGTTCATGAACAGATTGAAAGCTGTGTCAGAACGATCAGAAATGGACCTAATTGTCTCAAAGCCATTAAAGAAGGTTCCTCAGAGACTACACGCGACGCATCGGCGATGATCGGAGCACATTGATATTGATCGGAGCTTTTTTGCGTGCGCGACGGTACCATGTGTTCGTGCTTGAACGCCTTCAGAAGATTCTCTCGGCCCGTCACGCCTCGCATGCGAGGCGTGACACGTGGAATCGCTTCTCCTGAACTATGCTCGAACGTTTGCAGAAAATTCTTTCGGCAAGGGGTATCTGTTCCCGCCGCAAGGCCGAGGAGTACATTCTGCAGGGACTGGTGAAGGTGAATGGCAAGGTGGCGGAGCTCGGGCAAAAGGCCGATCCGGATACCGATGCCATTGAGGTGGATGGCAGAGTGATCGAGGCACGCAAAGAGATGCTCTATTACCTCATGAATAAGCCACGGGGAGTCGTGACGACGAATATTGAAACCAATAAAGGATTTGAAGAAAACAACGGAAATACAGGATATAAAGGATTGAAAGGAAATACAGGAAATAAAGGAACGAGAGGAACGAAAGGCGAGCGGTCATCCTTTATTCCCTCTGCTTCCTCTGTTTCTTTTCCTTCCTCTCTTCACGCCCCTACTATCCGTGATCTTCTTCCGCCGGATCTTCGAGGGAAGGTCTTCCCCATTGGCCGGCTTGATAAAGAGAGTGAGGGGCTTTTGCTCCTCAGCAATGACGGGGTGCTGGCATTCCGCCTGACGCACCCGAAATTCGATCACGAGAAGGAGTATGAGGTCACAGTGGAGCAGCCGATCATGGAGGGGGCGCTCGACAAAATGCGCAAGGGCATGATGATCCTCGGCGAAAAAACGAAGCCTGCCAATGTGGAAAAGACCGGACCCAAAACATTCACGATTGCGCTTACAGAAGGCAAAAACCGTCAGATCCGCCGGATGTGCGAAAAGGTGGGCAACCCTGTGGTATCACTCAAGCGCACGCGTATCATGACGATCATGGATTCCCAGTTGAAAGCGGGGCAGATGCGCGCGCTTACGGCTTCTGAAAGAGATCAATTGCTTGGCGCGATTGGACTAGGATAAGAATGTAGAATTTTGAATTTTGAATGTAGAATGTCTTTGTTCCTTTCATTCTCAATTCTACATTTTACATTCCATGAAATTCATTCCCCACGGAGCAGCGAAGGAAGTCACTGGCAGTTGCCACGAGATTCAAGTGGAAACTCCCGGAGGCATAAAGCGCATTTTGCTCGACTGCGGGCTTTTTCAGGGTAAGCGTGCGGAATCATCTCAGAAGAATGCCGCTTTCACGTTCGATCCAAAAAAGGACATTGATGCGGTCATTCTCACCCATGCGCACATGGATCACGTGGGGCGGATTCCCGTGCTCTTCAAGCGCGGTTACGTGGGGCCGGTCTTCTGCACTTTTGCGACCAAAGATCTGGCAGAAGTGATGTTGCAGGATGGCGGTTACATTCAGGAAAAAGACGAAGAGTACTTCCGCAAGCACGTCGCAAATTCACGGCTACCTTCTCCGGGGCCGCTCTACACGCAAAAGGACGCCAAGGCCTGTCTGGTGCTCTTTCGGGGCGAGAACATGAGCGAATGGTTTCAGGTCTGCCTGGGAGTGCGTGCGCAGTTTGTAGAGGCGGGGCACATCGTCGGAGCGGTGATGGTTGTGCTGGAGGTGGCGGAGCAGGGGAGAGTCCGGCGTATGGGATTCAGCGGGGATCTGGGGCGCAACCTATTGCCCATCATTCGTGATCCGGCGCCCATGCCACCGGTCGAAACGTTGATTTGCGAGAGCACCTACGGCAATCGCATGCATGAGGATATCGCGACGGCCCTTCATGCTCTGCGCGATGTGATCACACGCACGGCCCAGCGCGGAGGCAAGGTGTTCATTCCCGCATTCTCTCTCGAGCGCGCGCAGGAAATCCTCTTCGATCTGCATTTGTTGTGGGACCGGAAAGAAATTCCCGCTCTGCCGATCGTGGTGGATTCGCCGCTCACGGCCAAGGTTACCGAAGTTTTTATGAAGCATCCGGAGTGCTACGACAAAGATATGTACGACAAGTTCCTCGTGCAGGCGAAGAATCCGTTCCAGTTCTCCCTTGTGCGCTTTACCGAAACGCCGGAAGAGAGCAAGGCGCTCAACGGAACTCCCGGACCGATGATCATTATTGCCGGGTCGGGCATGTGCGAGGCGGGGCGCATACGGCATCATCTGAAGAATGGCATCGAAGATCCGCGCAATGCGGTGGTGGCAGTGGGCTATATGGCGGTGAATACGCTCGGCCGGCGGCTCGTGGATCCCGCCATCACGCAGGTGAAGATCTTTGACCAGATGCTCACGAAAAAAGCGGAAGTGGTGAGTATCGCCGCCTATTCCGGTCATGCCGACATGAAGGACTTGGATAGCTTCGTGCTCCAGACCGGCGAGCTCAAGACGCTCATCCTCGTTCACGGGGAGACGGAGCAGATGGATCCCTTTGCGGAGCGGATGGCGAAAGCGCGTCCGGGAATCATCATTCATCAGCCGGAACGCGAGGAGGTGGTGGAGCTGGGAAATCTTTGAATATCAGAAGCTTCTGTCATGGTGAGCTCTGCCCGCCCGCTGTAGCTCGCAAGCGAAGGTCGGGTCGAACCAGACAGAAATCAAATTGTCGATCCTTCGACCCATTCGACAAGCTCAGGGTCGCCCCGAGTAAGCCGAGGGGCGACAGAGCTCAGGATGACAATTTTCTTTGTTAGTAATCATCTTGGTTACTTATCATGCCAACCAACATTTTTGATGGTGTGCAAGAATTCACATCGGGGAAATGCTCGCGGAAGTGATACAGTGGCGCAAAGATCATGTTTCGGGTGCTGCGCTCTCCCTTTTCGGCGACATTCTTCAGGGGCGGCCTGGGTCTTTTGGGGTTCGTGGCAATAGCGTGGGCGCTTCAGCAGAATGTGCGGAGCCCCGGTTTTTTACGTGCACAACTCTGTGGTGATGCAGTCTGCGACGAACAGGAAAATCTCACGAGCTGCGCTGCCGATTGTGCTGTGTGTAACGATGGAGTGGATAACGACTATGACAGATTTCCAGATTATCCCCTCGACCCCGGTTGCTCTTCTCCTCAGGATAACAATGAATCCGATGGGAAAGCGGAATGCGAGGATCGCATGGATAACGATGGCGATGGCGTGACGGATATGGATGATAGCGATTGTCTGACTTCTGCTGATCAGAAGGAGCGCTGCACGGATATCAAGGCTCACTGGACCGACGTGGGGGACTTGCCCGTTTCGGCCTATGAGCACACGTCGCTCGTCTACGACGGAAAAATGTGGGTGATCGGGGGATCGGGTGACGGTGGCGGGAGGAAGGTCTTCTTTTCATCGGATGGCAGTACGTGGACGGAGGCCGGTTCCAATGCCTTACCCATTTCCTTGAAGCGTCATAGCTCCGTGGTATTCAACAATAAGATGTGGGTCATCGGAGGAATGACTGATGGGAATCTTCTCAGTAGAAAGGTGTTCTCCTCAACAGATGGAGTCACCTGGACCGAAGCCGGGACGAATGCGTTGCCGATGGGGTTACAGAAGCATACCTCTGTTATCTTCAATGAACAGATGTGGGTGATTGGAGGAAATGCAAAACCGTATGAAGATGTCAATCATCGGAAAGTGTTCCATTCTTTCGATGGCATCACGTGGACCGAGGCCGGGACGGATGCACTGCCAAACGGACTCGCGTATCACCAGTCAGCGGTCTTCCACAATCTAATCTGGGTGATCGGCAACCGGTACGATACCGTCGTGTACTGGTCCCGTGACGGGTGGCATTGGTATGATCGGGGTTCATTGTATTTCGGTGGAAATGACGACGGTCATACGGTCAGTGTGTTTAGCGGGTTGCTCTGGTCCCTTGCCGGAGAGAAATATAGGGGAGGCTCGTCCGGTTATGACGCAGTATCGCTGGATGGATCGGCATGGCAAAATGTGTTGCCAGACCGCAGTGTTGGCATGACGATCGGTTCCACTTCATTCGAATTCAACGGAAAGCTTTGGCTCATCGGAGGAAAATTCAGGAATGGTCAGTTCAACAGGAAAGTGACGTCTGCAACTCTCGTCCCTCAGTGCCAGCAATGTTCCGATCACATGGATAACGATGGGGACGGTCAAAAGGACTACCCGCTCGATTCCGGCTGCACCAACATGCAGGATGATAGTGAACAGGCCTGCGGGAACGGTGTCCAAGAAAACAGTGAAAGCTGTGATGACGGCGACACGGCTTCCGGTGACGGCTGCTCTGCCACTTGCACAGTCGAAACCGGATGGACGTGTACGGAGACGGCACCATCGACTTGCACGCGCACTGTTATCTCTTCTTCCTCTTCATCCAGTTCCCCCTCGTCATCTTCCACTCCGTCTTCAGACTATAACTATCTCACGACGCTTGATGTCATTCCGTATATGGGCGGTACGGGCAACCAGACACAGTTTTTCCGGGTTCTCGTGACAGCCCGCAACAACAGCGACACAGATGACTCCGTACAATCGACTGTTGTGACCAGCCCCGCGACCATACTCAATCTGGACAACACGGGAATATGGAAGACGAACGCCGACTGCTCCAAGCAGTATGCGGATTACGCGACGCAGTACCATTGCGATTATCTGGATAGCGGCTCCCATTGGATACTTCTCCATCCCGGAGAAACGCATACCTTTCAGTATGTTTTCTCCACGTTTACGCCCGCGCCCTTCACGCTCACTGCAACCACCGGCCCCGTGAACGGGTCACAGGGGCAATCCCAGCAGTGGAGCTGGCAGGGTGCGGCATCGTCTTCTTCTTCCAGTAGTTCCGCCCCTGCAGATTCTGGAACTATGATCTGGACTGCAATCGGCGACATGAAATTCGGTTTAGACCCGATCTATGCCGTCACGTATGGTCTCAGTAAGTTCGTGGCTGTGGGCTACAACGGCAAAGGTTCCTATTCCACCGATGGCGTCAATTGGACGGCCGTGAGCATGGCAGTCGGGACGACACCTCTCAATTCCGTCACCTACGGCAACGGTAAGTATGTTGCAGTGGGTCAAAGCGGCAAAGGCGCGTACTCCACCGATGGCATCACTTGGACTGCCATATCCCCGACCATTCTTTCGAGCCATCTCTATTCCGTCACCTACGGCAACGGCAAGTTCGTGGCGGTAGGCGCCGCCGGCGGCATGTACTCCACGAATGGCACTCAATGGACCAGAATCAGTGACGGGCGTTTTAATGCTCCGTTTACATACAAATCCGTCACCTACGGCAACGGCAAGTTCGTGGCCGTGGGCAATGCTGCCGCGGCCATCTATTCTTCCGATGGCATCTCATGGACATCGATATCCGACACGAAGTTCGGGTCCACCAACATGACCTCCGTTACCTACGGTCCCGGACGATTTGTGGTTGCGGGCTACAACGGCAAAGGATCGTACTCGAATGACGGCGCCACATGGACGGCAGTCGATGGCATGCGGATGGATGCGGATTTGAATTTCTATGCCAGCGCGTACGGCAACAGCATGTTCGTGGCTGCAGGCGTGAACGGGTCCTTCTCCAAGGACGGCGGCATCACGTGGACACCGATCAGTGATATGAAACTCGGCTTCGACGCCATCAACTCCGTTGCCTACGGCAACGGTAAGTTCGTGGCGGTGAGCCAGTCCGGCAAGGGTTCTTATTCCGTTGTCAGTGGGTATTACCTGACGATTCTTCCTCCGGCGTCGGTTGTCTACAGGCAGGACGCGGAATTCACGATGACGATTCGTAACCTTACATCGCAGTCCTCGCCGCTTCTCATCGTGGATATCCTTGCCTTTAGCGGGCTATTTGATTATGGCCCGAATTGCGAAATATCTAGTAACATGCAAAGCGGTTGGTGCGGCGGAAACAATGGATATTTCAGTATTGCACCAGGTGCCTCCGTTTCCTTTCCGGTCAGCGTCTCTCTCAGTGGCGGGTGCGGGCCGAGGAACATCACCGGTACTCTTCGGGGGCTTGCCTCCACTCCCATTCCTGTCCAACCCACCGTGCAGGCTTCTGTGGATGTGCCCTGCTCCAACTCTTCCAGCAGTCCCTCCTCCATTTCTCCGCCCGGTGCCAATGTCTCTGTTACGGGTCCAGCCAAGTTAGTCATGGGACAGACGGACGAGTATTCCATAAAGGTACGCAATTTGGGGACAACCCCGTTCACTCCCGTTCTGTATGTATCGTGGTCGCCGACAAGTTTTAGTTATATTTCTTCCTCGGATCCGTCATGCCAATGGGGCGGTGGATCAGTTGTTGCCTGTACTCCTTCGGAAAGGCTGACGACGCTGTTACAAGAGCAGACTTACACGTTTAGTATGAAAACTGCGACGGGCATGCATCCCAGCGTATGTTCAAGCAGTATCGAAACGCTCAGCGTGTGGCTCTACTACGATCACTATGATGTAAATGCGAGTCGGGCGGAACATGCTTCGCTCAGCGTTCCTGTGAGTTGTGAGGTCACACCGTCGGATGACATCATGGTGTGGAACATGGTGACCGATATGAAGATCGGCGGCTCTTTCAAACACATCAAATCCATTGCCTACGGTGCCGGAAAATTTGTGGCGGTCGGAGATAACGGCGAAGGGGCATATTCCGCCGATGGCGTCAGCTGGACCAAAGTACCCGACATGAAATTCGGCACCGACGGCATCACGGACGTTGCCTTCGGCAACGGCAAATTCGTGGCGGTCGGGGCAAACGGCAAGGCAGCCTATTCCACTGATGGAATCACGTGGGTGGCGCTGCCGTCCACGGCCACGAAAATCGGATTCATCATCCATTCCATCACCTTCGGCGACGGCAAGTTTGTGATGGTGAGCAACGGTCTTCAGTCTTCCTATTCCTTAGACGGAATCACGTGGACAAAGGTGAATCTGGGGACATCGGAAGACATCACGGCGGTGGCCTACGGCAACGGAAAGTTCGTGGCGGCGAGCAACGCGGGGCGTGGCAGGTATTCCACCGACGGCATCACGTGGACGGCGATTGTGGACATGAAATTCGGGTCGATTGGCGTCAGCGACATCGTCTACGGTGGCGGAAAGTTTTTGGCGGTTGGTGGCAACAACAAAGGCGCCTATTCCACTGATGGCATCACGTGGACGGCGATGCCGGACATTCAATTCACAGGAGGATACATGATCTTTTCCGTCGCCTATGGCAACGGAAAATTCGTGGCAGTGGGCGGCAATAATAAAGGTGCCTATTCCACCGATGGCATTACATGGACGGCGATACCGGATATGAAATTCGGATATGACGGCATTAATGCCGTTGCATATGCCAACGGCCGGTTCGTGGCGGTCGGGGTCAATGGCAGAGGCTCCTATTCAGGACTGTTTGCTGCGGCTGGTTCTTCCTCCTCTTCTGTGACCTGTCCCGTCACGATCCTCCCTGCAAATCAAATTCCTTCATGGATGACGAGTGCGGATTTCAATGCCGATGGGCATCCTGATCTTGCAGCGCTCGATGTTTCCGTCGGTTCAGGAGGTCGGCATCTCTCTATTTTCATCAACAACGGAGATGGAACATTCCTTCCCAAGGTCGACTACACGCCCGGAGATATCTATGAAGGAATTGCTGCGGGGGATTTTGACAATGACGGTTATCCGGACATTGTTCTCTCGCATATTGGCGGCACAGGAAAAGTCCTCTCTCTTCTCCGCAACGACGGAAGCGGAAAATTTTCTGCTTCTCCGCAGTATGCAACACTGACTCATATTGCTCTTCCGGATCAGATTGCAGTCGGCGACATCAATGGCGACGGAGATCTCGATCTGTTTGTCGGAGGGTTGGCTGATGGAACAGAGATTCTCTATGGAGCATCGGGAATGAATTTCTCTGCCGGGCCACAACTCGCAACTCTGGTAGGAAATTCGCTCAATCCGACGCTCGTCGATGTCAATGCGGATGGCTGGCTGGATGCTGTCTCGACGCCGGCAGGTGCCGGTCACAAAATGGTGGTGTACCTGAACGATCAAAAAGGGCATTTCGATACCGGGACTTCCTATGAAATTTCTGGGAATCCGTACACGTCGAATCTCTACTCCGGTGATGTGAACCATGATGGATACATCGATCTGCTCCAGGCCACCAACTACGACGGACAGATCATCATCTGGCTTAACAATGGCAATGGGACGTTCAGGGAGGGGAGTAGGTTGAATCCGGATGGGATCCGGGATGGAGCCCTTACTGATTTTAACGGAGACGGGAAACTCGATCTCTTTGTCGGGAATTACACTCAGGAATTTGTGCTCTATCGGGGGAATGGAGACGGGACATTTGCCTCTCCTGTCGGCGTTGCTCTCCCGAAGGTGGGGAGAAAAGTGGTGACGGAGGATTTTGATGGAGACGGGTATCCGGATTTCGCCATGGCTCTGGCAGAAAACGACGACGGAGTTCTCATTCTCCTCAACAAGGATTCGTGTCTCCTTGGCAAATCAGCAGATTCCGTTCCGCATTTCTCCTCATCTTCTTCACGGAGGTCTTTCTCAAGTTCCTTTAACTCGTCCGTGTCATCAATTATTATTATCGATACGATTTCCTCTTCTTCCCGTTCCAGTAGCTCCTCTTCCGCCCAGCCTGCCGTCTGCGGCAATTTCACGCTCGAAGATGGTGAGGAGTGCGAAGTGGGGCAGTGCTGTGCAAGCGGCTTCAGTTGCGATACGCGCACCTGTTTCTGTACGCCACTCGCCGAAGTTCCCACGCAGAATTCCACCTGCGGCAATTACCGTATCGAGGTGGGCGAAGACTGTGAGGACGGCATTTCTCCGTTGCAGTTACCCTGTGCGGGTACTGCGGTATGCGATGTCACGACCTGCCACTGTCCCGCGGGCACGGCCCGCTGTCCGCGCTGGCGTTCAACTCCGTGATTCTTCATGTTTTCCTCTCTCTTCAGACATCGGCTTCTGTTCGTGGGAGTGGGCATCCTGGGGATAGGGTATAGCGTATGGGTTCTGCAGCAGGATGTGCGGAGTCCGGGTTTTCTGCGGGCAGAGGTGACACCCACGAGCTGGGCCACAATCAGCAGCATGAGCAATACTGCCGTCTTTGCCGTCACGTACGGTAACAACAAGTTCGTTGCGGTCGGCCAAAACGGTAAAGGAGCGTATTCCACGGATGGCATCACGTGGAACATCATCGGCGACACGAGGGATTCGATGGATTTCTATTCCGTCACGTACGGTAACAACAAGTTCGTAGCGGTGGGCTACGGGGCACAGGGATCGTATTCCACCGATGGCATCACGTGGACGGCAATCGGGAACATGCATATCAGCACCAGAGCCAATGCCGTCGCCTTCGGCAACGGCAAGTTCGTGGCAGGGGGTTTCAATGGGGCGGGAGCATACTCAACGGACGGCATCACGTGGACGGCGATCGATACCATGCAGCTCTGGGAACATATCGCTGGCATCGCCTACGGCAACGGCAAATTCGTGGCGGTTGATGATAACGGCAGAGGTTCCTACTCCACCGATGGCGTCACATGGACGGCGATCGTCGATATGAAAGCTGGGCATGAGTTCGATGGAATTGTCTACGGCAACGGTAAGTTTGTCGCAGTGGATATCAGCGGACTTGGTTCGTATTCCACCGACGGCATCACGTGGACGGCGATCGGCGACATCAGGGCTGGGATACCATACTCCATGACAGGCATTGCCTTCGGAGCCAATACGTTCGTTTCGCTGGGGACCATGGGGAAAGGTGTGTACTCTACCGATGGTATTACATGGACCGCGATAAACGACATTCAGGATGGGGCGGTAGGCAATGCGATTGCTTACGGAAACGGCAAATTTGTGGTTGGGGGCGGCAATAGCGGCGAAAGTGGCAGAGGTTCGTATGCGGATGTGCTTTCTGCAAGCTCTTCTTCTTCCGCTCCCACTACTCAGAATGCTGATATCAGCGTGATTCACATCTGGCAGGGGGCCGATGGTGGGAGTACGCAGATTCTCCCCGGCCAGACCGATGTGCAGTACTGGGTGTCGGCGGGCAATGGCGGACCGGCCACCGTTGCCAACACAGTGGTCACCGTCACTCCG
>Ga0247841_10013314_pt1 | contig 10541 bp, 13 predicted proteins | sample LaCruzMarch2015__2_FD_192410 | JGI IMG/M metagenome (GOLD analysis project Ga0247841, IMG submission 192410) | Freshwater microbial communities from meromictic Lake La Cruz, Castile-La Mancha, Spain - LaCruzMarch2015_18m | ecosystem: Environmental > Aquatic > Freshwater > Lake | place: Spain...
TAAGTTCTTAGATTTTATCTTTTAAATCAAAAATTTTAAACCTGCTGAGTCTTTTATTTCTTCTGTCAAAAATAAACAAATCGATAATTAGAATTAGAAGTGCTAACAAAGCAAATGATTGAAATTGTTCGTTATAATCTGAAAAAACACTGGTTTTAATATCCGATTTTGCTAATTTATCAAGCTCTTTATTTATAACTCTGAATGCACTGTTACTATTGTCGGCTCTTACATAAATTCCTTTTCCAGCGGCTGCTATATTTTTACACATTTCTTCGTTTAGCTTTGAAACAACCACATTTCCATCTTTATCTTTCCAGAAACTCATAGTTCCGGGCACTGGAATTGGAGCACCATCAACCTTTCCCATTCCAATAACGTGAACCGAAATATCATTTTCAGTAGCTAATTTTGCAGCACCAATTGCATCATCTTCATGATTTTCACCATCTGTGATTAAAATAATTGCTCTTCCGGCAGCACTTTTCGTTCCAAATGATTTTATTGCCAAATCAATAGCACTTCCGATAGCGGTTCCCTGGCGAGGAACTAATTGTGGAGATATTGAAGAAAGAAACATTTTGGCAGAAACATAATCAACTGTTATTGGCAATTGTGTATAGGCGTCGCCTGCAAAAACTACCAATCCAATTTTGTCATCTGTCATTCCATCCACCAATTTGGATAAAACCTGTTTTGATTTATCTAATCTACTAGGTTGAATATCTTGTGCCAGCATTGAGTTTGAAACATCAAGTGCTATCATGACTTCAATTCCCTGACGTTTAATATTTTCAATTTTAGTACCAAATTGTGGCTGTGCTAGTACGATAATAAGTAAAATAATAGCAGTTAACTGCATGTAGAATTTAACCTGAGGTCGTACAAATGAAACATTTGGCATTAAACTGGCAAGCAGTTCCGGATTTCCAAATTCTTTTAAATGCCTGCGTTTTAGAATACCTGTATAGACAAATACTGCTATTAATATAGGTATTAGCAGCAATAAAAATAAATATTCAGAATGTGCAAATCGAAACATAGTTAGTTTTGTTTGTTGAAAAAATTGGTGTTCTTACTAATGAATTTTTTAATTTTTCACCATTTACCTCTTCATAATTATGGAATACGTCTTAATAATGTGTTTCTTAACATCACCTCTAAAATCAAGAAAATAAATGCAAGCAAGCTGAATAAAAAGAATTGTTCATTTTTCTTACTGTATTCACGAACATTGATTTTGGTTTTTTCCAATTGGTCAATTTCTTGATAAATTCTACGAAGTTTGGAATTATCGGTAGCTCTGAAATACTTTCCACCAGTCATTCCGGCTATCGACTGAAGCGATTTTTCATCAAATTCAGATTGCATTTGCTGATATTGAATTCCCATTGGAGTAGGAACAGGAATATTTACAACTCCATACGATCCAACACCTATAGCATAAACCCTGATTCCAAATGTTTTAGCTATTTCGGCAGCAGTAATTGGAGCTATGTCACCTCTATTATTCGAACCGTCAGTTAACAATATGATTACTTTTGATTTTGCTTTACTTTCCTTTATTCTACTTACAGCATTTGCCAAGCCAAGGCCTATTGCAGTTCCATCTTCGATTAATCCATAGTTTACACCCTTGAATAAATTGACCAATACGGCATGATCACTTGTTAACGGACATTGGGTAAAACTTTCGCCTGAGAAAATCACTAATCCAATATTGTCATTCGGGCGCGAAAGAATAAATTCAGATGCAACAGATTTTGCGGCTTCTAACCTATTGGGTTTTAAATCCTCTGCCATCATTGTTCCAGAAATATCCAATGCCATCATAATGTCAATTCCTTCGGTATTTTCGGTTCTCCAACTGTTTGAAGCTTGTGGACGTGCAATGGCAATAATTATGAAAACAAGAGCCAAATTTCTAAAAATAAAAGGCACGTGGCGTAACTTAACTTTTAGGCTTTTGGGAAATTGTGCTAATTTTTGATGCGATGAAATTTGTAGACTTGCATCTGAACGCTGCATTTTCCAAACGTATAAGAATACGATTGGAATAAGTAGCAAAAGTAAAAACAAATATTCCGGGTTATGAAAAGTCATCGGTTAATGGTGAATGATTAATTGGTAATTGGTTCTTTCTCGTTATTTTCTTCAGCAACTGTAAGTTCTTCAATTTTGGTCTGATTAACAAACAAATAAGCATTACGCAAGCTTAATTCATGCTCCTCTGGATTTGGATTCCATTTCGCAAACTTAACTAAATCAGCTAGTTGCAAAATCTGTTTTAATCCTAAATATGCAGATTTATCTTGTTTACGCAGCGTATGTAAATGTTCTAAAATTTCTTCAGAAGTCATTTCCATGCTTTTCATTTCAAAAACTCGCTCAGTATATTCACGCAAAACATCTGTTAATTCAGTGTGGTATTCTTTAGTGCGACCTTGTTGCCATGCTTTTTCTTGCTTGATTTTATCCAATTGATTGAGAGCAATAATATGAGCAGGTAAAATTGGTTCTGGAACGGCTTCAAAAATTGGTTTTTTCAGCCAGTATTTTCTAATAATAAAATAAATAAGTATCAGTAAAGCAATGATTACCAATACTAGCAAAATTATTTTAAATAAACCCATCCAATCAAATTTTCCTTTAAAAACAGGTTTAATATCAGCTATTGAATTTGATGCTGTGTCAATTTTGAAAGGTTGTACAATCTTTATTGATAAAGATTTAGACCAAACTGTGTCACCATCTAAAACAAATGGGAATGGTGGAATATAAAAAAGTGAATCTTCGAATGCAGTTACAATGTAACGTTGAGTTACAAGAATTGGTCCATCGGGCGATTTTACTGTATCAGTTTTTAATCGTTCAACCAAATCCAAACCTCTCACAATTGAGTCAGAAAAAATTGGCATTATCACTTTTTGATTCGGCCTTTGTGATACTTCGAACGATAATTGTGCCTGACTTCCAATCCACAAAACAGTAGAATCAAGACGTGCATTTACTGTTATTTTCTGAGCAAACAAAGCTGAATGCGCAAAAAAGTTTATAAATAAAAACGATAAAAAGATTTTTCTCATACTAATTTTCAATTGTAAATTGTCAATTGTCAATTGTCAATTATTATTTAGGCTCTCATTTTAAACAATTTCATCAGTGCTCTTACATAATCTTCTGATGTGCTCATTGATACTGAATCAACTCCTGATTTTGTAAAAGCCTTTTGCAATGTCAATTGACTTTCACCCCAGGCATGTTTGTATGTTGTTCGTAGTCGTTTGTCGGAAGTATCTACCCAAATTCTTTGACCAGTTTCAGCGTCTTTTAGTTTAATAAGCCCAACATTTGGTAATTCAGTTTCACGGACATCATACACCTGTAAAGCAACCACATCGTGTTTTCTATTGGCAATTGTCAAATCTCTTTCGAAATTAGTATCAATAAAGTCGGAAATAATAAACGCCGTTGAACTTTTTTTAATGGCATTGGTAAAGTATCGTAAAGCTCCGGCAATATCTGTTTTGGTACTTTCTGGTTGAAAATCAAGCAACTCTCTGATTATAAACAAAACATGCTTTTTCCCTTTCTTAGGTGGAATAAATTTCTCTATTTTATCCGAAAAAAATATTACCCCAATTTTATCATTGTTTTGTATTGTAGAAAAAGCCAAAGTAGCAGCAACTTCTGTAAAAATGTCTTTTTTCATTTGCGTTACTGTTCCAAATTCCCTACTTCCCGAAACATCAATCATCAACACCACTGTTAACTCACGTTCTTCTTCAAAAACCTTAATATAAGGATGACCAAAGCGTGCTGTTACATTCCAGTCAATTGACCGAATGTCGTCACCATATTGATATTCACGTACTTCGGCAAAGGTCATACCACGTCCTTTAAAGGCTGAATGATATTCACCTGCAAAAATATTCTTCGACAAACCACGTGTCTTTATCTCTATTTTTCGTACTTTTTTTAGTAATTCGCTTGTTTCCACAATCTTTTTGTCTTAAGTTTAATCCCTATAACAAAAGGGACAAAGGAGTGATGCAAAAAGTCTAAAGTAAACAATTAACTATCAACTGATAACTGTCCACTGTACACTGATTATGGCACTTCAACAGTGTTCAGAATTTCAGTAATTATTTCATCCGAAGTCATATTATTAGCTTCCGCTTCATAACTTAAACCTATACGATGGCGCATTACATCATAGCAAACAGCACGAACATCTTCAGGAATTACATATCCTCTTCGTTTGATAAATGCATAAGCGCGTGCGGCCAATGCTAAATTGATAGAGGCACGAGGCGAAGCACCAAAAGAAATCATTTCTTTCAAGGCATCCAATCCATAATCTTGAGGATAACGTGTTGCAAAAACAATATCAACGATGTATCGTTCAATTTTTTCATCAATATAAACCTGACGAACTACATCACGGGCTTCTACAATGTCTTTTGGAGTTAATACCGGAAGTACAATTGGTTTTTCTTTAAGTAAATTCTGACGAATAATCAATTTTTCTTCCTCTTTATTGGGATAATTGATGATTACCTTCAACATAAAACGATCGACTTGTGCTTCAGGAAGTGGATAAGTTCCTTCTTGTTCAATTGGGTTTTGAGTAGCCAAAACCAAAAATGGCTCGTCCAATTTATAAGTATTTTGACCAATTGTAACCTGACGTTCTTGCATAGCTTCCAACAAAGCACTTTGTACTTTAGCCGGGGCACGGTTAATTTCATCGGCCAAAATGAGATTGGCAAAAATCGGTCCCTTTCTAATACTGAATTCTTCCTTTTTCTGACTGTAAATCATTGTTCCGATAACATCAGCAGGCAATAAATCGGGAGTAAATTGAATTCGGCTGAATTCTGCTTTAATTAAATCAGACAAAGTTTTGATAGCCAAAGTCTTTGCCAACCCGGGCACACCTTCTAGTAAAATGTGACCATCGGATAGTAACCCGATTAATAGTGACTCTACTAAATGTTTTTGACCTACAATAACTTTATCCATTCCCATGGTTAACGCATCTACAAAAGAACTCTGACGTTCTATGCGTTCATTAAGTTCCCTAATATCAACAGATTGAATCATATTTATAAAATGTTAGTTATGCTTGTTTTTTGTAGCGCAAATATAGTGTATTTCGATATGTTAAAGCGCTGATTTAATATCTATTAACCTGATTTTAGATTATTAAGTATAGAAAGTTTTTATGCCTATTTATTGTCTTAAATTTATACATTTATGAACAAAAAAAAGTTCTGTATATGTTAATATATGCAGAACTTTTACAGTGTGATACACTAATTTTCTTAATTTACAACTCCGCTAAATTCAAATTTATTTTTTTACATACAAATCGTGTAATTCTTTTGCTTTTTTAATACATCTGGGATTAGTAGCATCAATTAAACGTGGATCCAATTTTGGAATATAGATTAATGTGTGACTAGGAATTACATCGGGATTTGAGATTCTATCTTTATTTGCTTCATAAATATAAACCCAAAAATCCGGGGTACCATAATACCTTTTTGCCATTTTTGTTAATCTACTACCACTTCTTATTCGTTCGGAAGCTATAAAAACCGGATATACTCTTGGTGTATCAAATAATATTTGTAAACTGTCAACTGGCTGATTATTTGGCATAATTGCAGTAGAATCACTATCTTTTGGAATAATAATAGTTTCAAGCGCAGGAATTTCCTTTGGCGAAGGCGAAACCCATTTCGATACAGTATTCAATAGTTCGGTAAATGATGCCGTTTCTCTGAAACTCTTAAAATTTATTTCGAGCAAAATCAAAGAATTATTGACAAATTTATTGGCTGGTGGATAAATATAATACAAGCCGGTTCCGGTGGCTCCTACTATCAATAAAGTAATGAGTAGCCACGGCCAGAATTTCTTTTTTTTCAATGGTTTAATATCTTCAAGAAATGGATTAGGAGAATAATCATCAGTAGAATCATCTATCTCAGCATCATCAGATACTTTCGTTTTCTCAGGTTCAATATCAGGAATATCCTCTTCAATAACATTCTCAACTTCAATCAATTCTGAAGGTTGTATTTCAATTTGTTGTGGCTCAGTCAATTCAGCAATCTCATCAACCTCAATTTCAGGTTGAGTGACTTCTTCTGAAATTGTCGGACGAGTATTAGAAGATAAAGCCTGAATCTCCGAGATTAAATCTTTAATTTCCGAAGCTTGTTCCGTGAAAATTCTCAATGGATCTAATTCAACTTCGTTTTCTTCATTATTTGCTTTTTCTGATGAATCAGAATTAATCTCTACCGGTTGTAAATGTGCATAAGGTTCATTTACCAAATCTTTCAAAATCACATCTGGTACAAATATCACTTTATTATAACCTGCCAACAAAATTTCTTCTCCTGTTTGGATATTGACACTTTTCCTTGGTTCGTTCCAATGAAGTTTAAATGTTCCAAAATTCTTAATTTTTACTGTTTCGCCAGCCAATAAACTATCCTCGATGGTAGTAAACAGCACCTTCAGAAAATCCTCTGCGACACGTTTACTTACAGATGCTTTTGAAGCCAGAAGGTCTGCAACTTCTTGTAATGAAATTTTCTCCTTATTCATGGTGCGGCAAGTCTTTAATTTTGTCTTTCAATATAGCACTTTGTTTAAAATTCACTACCAATTTTGGTGGCGTTAAAGTACGAATTTGCGTCGAAGGATGTACTGAAAGTCGTTCTTCCTTTTTCCTGATTTCAAAATTCCCAAAACTCTGAAATCCGATTGTTTTATTATCAACCAATTGTTCAGTAAAAGTAGCAATTGTGGTTTCCAATAAGTCTGCCACCACTGACTTTGGTGCATTCATTTTAGAAGCCATTGCGGCGATTAATTCTTTGTGATTCATATATTAAAATTTGAAAGTTTGAGAAATTGAAAGTTGAAAAGTCCGTAAAGTTATAAAAAAATCATCATATTATAAATTTTCTATATTTCCCCATACAAATCAAAATCAGTAGCACTCACAATCTTTGCGTTGTAAAATTCACCTATTTTTAATCCTAAAGTTGAAATGGGTATTAAAACTTCGGGGTCAACTTCTGGAGAATCGTATTCAGTCCGTCCAACAAAATAAGCATCCTCAACTCTATCAATCATCACTTTGTAGGTTTTTCCAATCTTGGCTTCATTTATTTCAGCCGAAATTCCTTGTTGTATCGACATAATATCAGCTACACGTTTGTTTTTTTCTTCTTCCGGAATATTGTCTTTATATGTTTTATATGCATAAGTTCCTTCTTCATTAGAAAAACCAAATGCTCCTAATCGTTCAAACCGTGCTTTACGAACAAAATCTTTTAGTTCTTCCACATCCAAGTTAGTTTCGCCGGGATGTCCAAGTAATAATGTTGTGCGTAAATGAATATCAGGCACTTCTTTGCGTATTCTATCAATCAATTCATACGTTTGAGCTGATGTAATATTTCGACGCATTTTGGTCAGCATATTGTCGCTTATATGTTGCAATGCCAAATCGAGGTAATTACAAACATTATCGCGCTCGCGCATAACTTTCAATATATCATAAGGAAAATGAGCCGGATAAGCATAATGCAAGCGTAGCCATTCTACGCCCTTAATATCCGAAAGACGTTCGGTTAATTCGCCTAATTTCAGTGTTTTGTAACGATCTTGTCCGTAATACGATAAATCCTGAGCAATCAATTGAAATTCTTTTACTCCTTGCCCAACTAATCCTTTTACTTCATTTTCAATATCTTCCATCGAACGCGATCGGTGTTTTCCGGTAATAATTGGAATGGCACAATACGAACAAGTTCTGTTACAACCCTCTGATATTTTGATATATGCATAGTGATTTGGCGTTGTTAAAGTGCGTTCCAATCGTAAATCAGCACGGTATTCTTGTCCCAATTCTTTAAGAATATCGGTATAATTAAATTTTCCGTAAAATTTATCCACTTCAGGAATTTCCAAACTCAACTCTTTCAAATATCGTTCAGAAAGACAGCCCATTACAAATAATTTGCCTATTTTATTCTGTTTACGTTTTTCGGCAAACTGCAAAATGGTGTTTATACTTTCTTCTTTTGCATCGCCAATAAATCCACAAGTATTGACAATAACAATTTCACCATTAGGATTTTCAGCATCATGCCGAACTTTGTAGCCAAGCACATCAAACTGGCGCATCAACTGCTCCGAATCAACTAGGTTTTTTGAACAACCCAGCGTAATTACATCAACTGTTCCTTTATTTATTATATCTAACATTGAATAGAAATTAATTTCAAAAAAGAAGTTTTTCTTTTTAAAAGCTTCAAAAAATCGGTCTTAAAGCCCCTTCAGGGGTTTAGGGCAGCTCATTCAAACAACGATGCAACAAACTCTGTTCTATCAAATACTTGCAAATGATCAATTCCTTCGCCTAAACCAATATATTTCACCGGAATTTTAAATTGATCAGAGATGCCAATTACTACTCCGCCTTTGGCAGTACCATCAAGTTTGGTAACAGCCAATGCAGTAACATCAGTGGCTTTGGTAAATTGTTTGGCTTGTTCAAATGCATTCTGACCTGTTGAGCCATCAAGCACCAACAAGACTTCGTGTGGTGCATCCGGCACAACTTTTTGCATTACGTTTTTAATTTTTGTCAACTCGTTCATTAAGTTGATTTTATTATGCAATCGTCCAGCTGTATCAATAATTACCACATCGGCGTTGTTGGCTTTTGCCGAAGCAATTGTATCATAAGCTACGGATGCAGGATCAGCACCCATTTTTTGTTTAATCACCGGCACTCCAGCACGCTCACCCCATATAACCAATTGTTCAACGGCAGCAGCCCGGAAAGTATCGGCAGCGCCAAGATATACTTTTTTACCCGCCTTTGTAAACTGATAAGCCAATTTTCCTATTGTAGTAGTTTTTCCAACACCATTAACACCCACAACCATAATTACATAAGGCGAATTTGGAAGTGGTGCATCAAAATCAATCGGCGAATCGGAATTGTTTTCGGCTAACAATGCAGCAATTTCTTCTTTCAAAATTGCATTTAGCTCAGTGGTATTTACATATTTATCCAGAGCTACACGCTTCTCAATTCGCTCAATGATTCTCAAAGTAGTTTCAACTCCAACATCCGATGTTATTAACACTTCTTCGAGATTATCGAGCACCTCATCGTCCACTTTCGATTTTCCGGCAACAGCGCGTGTTAGTTTAGAAAAAACGCTTTCCTTCGTTTTCAATAATCCTTCATCGAGCGTTTGTTTTTTTTCTTTACTAAAGAAATTAAATAATCCCATATTTTGTCTTGGTTCTTTACTCTTGGTTCTTGTGTCTGATTAATAACTTACAAAATTAAGTCTTTTTTTTGAGCTAATAGCAAAAAAAATCCTCTCATTTATAAAAATGAAAGGATTTTCTATTATTTGAGTGATGATATATCTTATTTTACAAAATATTCTTTCACTTTATCGTTGTGTACAATTTCTTCCTGAAACATATAAGCACCGGTTTTAGGTGATTTCACCATCTTAATAACCTTTGCAAATGAACGTCCTTCTCCTTTTTGGAGTGATGCAACCGCTTTTTTAGCCATGATTCAAATCTTATTTAATTTCTTTATGAACAGTTACTTTTTTCAAAATTGGGTTGTATTTTTTCAACTCCATACGTGCGGGTGTATTTTTTCTGTTTTTCACAGTAATATAACGTGAAGTTCCGGGCATACCGCTTTCTTTATGCTCTGTGCATTCCAATATAACTTGGACTCTTGCTTCTTTTGTTTTCTTAGCCATTGTGTAGTTTTCCTCCTAAAATTATGCGTATAAATACCCTTTATCTGACGCTTTTTTAATGGCAGCATCCAATCCCACTTTATTGATGGTACGTAGTCCATTAGCCGAAACTTTCAAGCTAATCCAGGTATCTTGTTCTACCCAATAGAATTTCTTTGTAAACAAGTTCACCTCAAAAGTCCTTTTTGTACGACGTTTAGAGTGTGATACGTTGTTTCCTACCATTGCTTTCTTTCCGGTAATTTGACAAATCTTTGACATTTCTATATCTTTTTATTGTTTACTTTTTTTCTCAAAAACAGTGTGCAAAAGTACAGCATATTTTTCAATTGTGCAAGTATATTAGTCTAATAATTTTTATAAAAATACTCAAAGCACAAATAAAACTAATATATAATTGATAATGTGCACATTAAATCTGATCTTTTACATATATTTGTTGAACAAATACTATATTTTCAGCAAAACACAAACAATTAATTTCAAATCAAGTGATATTAAATCAGATCTTTCAATAAAAGTAATGCAGCTTGTGTAGCTCTCTGTATATTCTGAGTCCTCAATGAACCAAATTGGTATAATTTACTTATGGTTTTATCAGCAGAACAAGCAGAAATCCAAATTGTTCCAACTGGTTTTTCTTTAGTTCCACCAGTAGGGCCGGCAATTCCAGAAGTTGCTATGGAGTAATCAGTTTTCAGTAAAGTGCGT
>Ga0247841_10013315_pt1 | contig 10539 bp, 9 predicted proteins | sample LaCruzMarch2015__2_FD_192410 | JGI IMG/M metagenome (GOLD analysis project Ga0247841, IMG submission 192410) | Freshwater microbial communities from meromictic Lake La Cruz, Castile-La Mancha, Spain - LaCruzMarch2015_18m | ecosystem: Environmental > Aquatic > Freshwater > Lake | place: Spain...
GTTCTCTGCGACCAGTATTTTACATTTTATGAATAACGTTCTGATCCTCTCCGGTATATTGTCCCTGCTCGTTTCCTCGGGTTATATGCTTAAAGCAAAGCACAATAAGCGGATGCTGGCCTATTCGAGCCTTGAGAATATGGGTATTATTGCCATCGCAATCGGTATCGGCGGAATCGGGTATTATGCCGCTATCCTGCATATCATCCTGCACTCGTTTACAAAAGCAGGTCTCTTTTATCAGATCGGGCAGTCCCATAAAGTCATGGGAACCTATCAGCTGGATAACTCCGGTAACTATATGACCCTTTATCCCGCCGGTGCGACTGCCCTGCTGCTGGGATTGCTTTGTATAACGGCAATTCCACCTTCCGGAATGTTCATCTCGGAATTGCTGTTGTTAAAAGCCATGATCCAAAGCGGACAGTATGTTTACCTGGTCATTACTGCTGTCATCCTTTGTTTTGTGTTGTATGCGCTGCTTACCCGTGTATTGCATATCGTATTTTCACAGCCGCGTGGCGGAGACACCTTGCCTCATCAGAAGGTCAATCCATGGCAGACGGTAACACAGTTTGTATTATTCGGAGTGGTTATCTTTCTTTGTTTTGTTCAACCAATCCAATTACGGGAACTTATCGATACCATCATCAAAGTATTGCCAAATTAACAGGCATATGGGAAACCTCTATACGATAATCGAAAATAATCCTGCTGCAATTTTACTGGCCGATATTCCTGTGACCGGATATCCAGAATTTTCTGATGAGGTGGATCGATTGATGATTTCCGGAGCCGTTCATTGTCTGACCTATTTTGTAATCCCCGTAAGGGATGTTTACCGGTTCATCTGCTTTTTGGCCGATGATTCGAATGGAAAAATTCTTGCTTTATCGCATGAGCAACCCGTAAAACAGGAACTTATCCTGGAATCGATCACGGCAAAGCACACCCCCTTCCATATCTTTGAACGTGAAATTCATGAGGAGTACGGGATTCTTTTCTCCGGTCATCCCTGGCTGAAACCGTTGCGCTACCCGTTTTTCAGGGCAGACGGGAACAAGCGTATTGATAATTATCCTTTTTACCGGATCGGGGGAGATGAGCTTCACGAAGTAGGGGTGGGACCCATTCATGCCGGAATTATTGAACCCGGCTATTTCCGTTTTATCTGCAACGGGGAAAGAGTGCTGCACCTCGAAATACAATTGGGTTATCAACACCGGGGTATAGAACGGCTGTTTACGGGGGAAGGGTCTGCCCTTAAAAAAAACATACTCTCCGAAAATATTGCCGGGGACACCACGATCGGCCATGCCCTTTGCCATGTCCAGCTGATTGAATCCCTGGCGGGGGTTTCGATGTCGCGGGCTCTTCAGAAAGAACGAGTCATCGCACTGGAAATGGAAAGGATCGCCATTCATATCGGTGATACCGCTGCATTATGTGCAGATATTGCCTACCAGTTCGGGCAGGCAGTAAATGAAGCCTTACGAACAATAATCATAAACACAATACAGCATTGGTGCGGGAATCGTTTTGGGAAGGGATTGCTTCGGGTTGGAGGAAGTCATTATCCATTGACTTCTGAGTTTTCGCAAGTTCTTCTTTCTGACTTGAAGGAGGTAGAAGAGAGATATCGTCAAATGAACAACATGTTGTTCTCAATGCCCAGTGTATTAAGCCGGTTTGAATCGACCGGTAAAGTCACTTCACTCCAGGCCGGATCGTTGGGATTGGTCGGAATGGCTGCGCGGAGCAGTGGTCTGAAAAGAGATATCCGGTGGTCTCATCCTTTCCAGGCTTTCAGAGGCCTTAAATATGAGACGGTTATCCTGAAAGAAGGGGACGTATGGGCGAGGGCCATGCTAAGAAAGAACGAAATTGAAAAATCAATCCAGATCATCCGGGAATCATTATCCGGATTCCCGCGACAGGAAAAAGAAGAAAGCCCCAGGTACGATCTTGCTTTATCACCCTCATCCATTGCTATATCGGCAACGGAAGGATGGCGTGGTGAGATCGTCCATACCGCTGTTACCGATGAAAGAGGAAAAATTATCCGGTATAAGATAAAAGATCCCTCATTACATAACTGGATGGCATTAGCGCTGGCAATGAGAAACCAGGAAATCTCTGATTTTCCGTTATGCAATAAGAGTTTTAATCTTTCCTATTGCGGTCATGATTTGTAATTTTTGATCAATGAAGGAGATATCCATATACAGGAAACACGGGCGGCAGTTTATTAAGGACTTGAGAAAAGCAGGAATTGCAACTCCTTTCAGGGGAAGGCCTGTGATCGGCAGGGATATCACCACGAAAGAAGCGGAGCAAACAGCCATTCTCTGTCCGTGCGGAGCCATTCAGTCATCTCCCTTTTTTCTCGATCTCGGGAAATGCGAATTCTGCAGAGAGTGCGAGTTTATTTTACCCGGGAAGATCACTTTTACAAACGACCACAGGCTGGCTACCAATACCCGTGAACAGTTAATTCTGGAACCTGGAAAAGATAGACCAATCGGTGTTGATCCGGATAAAATAAGGAAAGAGATCCGCTCCTTATTCCGTCACTCCCTGAAGCTGAGGCAAGTCTCTGCCGGAGGGGATAATGCAGCAGAGATGGAGTTGAATGCCTGCGGGAATGTGAACTTCGACATGGGACGGTACGGCATTGAATTCGTTGCTTCTCCCCGGCATGCCGACGGATTGGTCATCACCGGACCCATCACCGGAAATATGGCGGATGCCCTCCGCATCTGTTACGAAGCCATCCCCGATCCGAAAATAGTGATCCTTGCCGGAACCGCCGTCATCAGTGGCGGTATTTTCCACGATAGCCCGGCCCTTGACCGTAGTTTCCTTGAAAACATCCACATAGATCTTATGGTTCCGGGAAATCCGCCACATCCGCTGACTTTTATAAACGGAATACTCGATCTGACCGGCAGATAACCGGGTAATGAAACCCGCCGGAAAGTCATATATTTGAGAACCAACTAAAATAACTATGATCAAAACAGTTAACCTGTCGAAGGTTTTCCGGACCGATGAAATAGAGACAACGGCGCTGAATCAGGTAAGTTTCGAAGTAAAGAAGGGGGAGTTTGTCGCTATAATGGGACCTTCCGGATGCGGGAAGTCGACCTTGATCAATATTTTGGGTTTGTTGGATGATCCCACCAGCGGCGACTATTATTTCCTGGAGCAAAATGTCAACCCCCTTTCGGAACGGCAACGGTCGAAACTACGGAAGCAAAACATCGGTTTCGTCTTCCAGAATTTCAACCTGATCGATGAAATGAATGTCTTTGAAAATGTAGAGCTTCCATTATTATATCTTAGCCTGTCGTCAAAGGAAAGAAAGAAAATGGTAGATCAGGTCCTTGCCAGATTAGGGATTGCGCACCGCAGGGAACATTTTCCGGGACAACTCTCCGGTGGGCAGCAGCAGCGGGTGGCCATCGCCAGGGCGGTAGTTGCTGATCCATCGCTTATCCTTGCCGATGAACCAACCGGTAACCTTGATTCTGCCAACGGGGAAGAAGTCATGCGTATGCTTAGCGATTTGAATGAAAAAGGGACCACCCTCATCATAGTGACCCATAGCCAGCGCGACGCCAAATACAGCCGGAGGATCATCAACCTGTTCGACGGACAGATCATCAGCGAAAACAGGTAAAAAAGATCTTTACATTATTCAAAATAATATCTTTACTACAAATTATTCATTTATGCAGATCAGAAATTTACTTTTTACCGGATTATTCCTGATGCTTGCTTTTAATTCTCTCCATGCAGGAAATATAAATCCCATCCAGCCTACCGATTTCCCGTTAGCGCTGATCAACAGGACCGACACCTATAATCTGGAATCGATATGGTCATACAATAGCAGTCAAGCCGATCTGTTAATTGAATTCGGATTTCAATCGTTGCTGGTACAGGAACTCTCCTTCGATAACGAGAGGATTACGGTTGAGATATACCAACTCGACTCCCCCGAATCAGCCTTTGGGATTTATTCCCTTACCCTGGTCAATTGTGAAAAAAGAGATACCTTATCGTCCTTCGACTGCGTTTCCCGTTTTGATTACCAATTTGCGCACGGAAACCTTTATGTTATCGTGAAAAGCGAATCGGGATCCATGTCCGCCCGCAAGCTTTTTTTTGCGGTTGCCAAGGTGATCCGGCAAAAAAATAACCAACCACTCCTGGTTCTTCCGGAGGTTTTCAACTTTCCTCAACTCGCAAAATCGCGCGGGAATCTCGTCTATGTGAAAGGACCTATAGGGATGCAGAATTGTCAGGTGCCATGGCAGGAACTTTTCCTGGGAATGAAATTTTCCATGTATGCCATTTACCTGCCTTCCCTGGAGAATGATGTATATTTTGGACGGATCACCTTCCCGACCCCCGATGACCAGGCGCGTTTCCTGTATGCCGCAGGTCTGATGCGCGGATCAGTTCCCATTCCAAATGCTACCACTTCCGATCACCGTTACCATGAATACAAACAAGTCGATCCGCAAACCATTTATTTCCTGCAAAGCCAGGAACCCTACCCAATTGATGCAGTGCTGAATACCCTGAAATAGAATCACCCGTCGCCTACTGCAAGCAACTTTTTCAAGGAAGAAAAGGTCTATTATCGTTAATCATACCAAATTCTATCCATAATTCATTCCTTCTAACACCCTATACGATGAACACTAAAAAATCACTGATTGCATTTTTTCTACTCATTAATTTATTTTCTTTCGGGCAGGGGATAGCTATCTCCGATCAAACCAACCCGGTTGTATCAACCGGAGCCGTGCTGGATGTCAGTTCTTCTTCTGTAATCCATCAGGCCAAAGGATTTCTTCCACCAAGGATTGTTGATGAACAGTATGCCGTTCCTTCAAAGGCCGATGGATTGATGTACTTTTTCACGGGTACCAAATCTTACGGATACTATGTAAATGGCGTTGATGAGGGCTGGTATTCTTTTGCAGTATCGGGGCCGTACAAGGGATCCGATGTCGATGCCCTCGATCCGGTCGTTCAGAATTCCATTATCACTCCGCTGGGTGGATTGGCGATAAAACTGTCTAACAACACCGGGAGTACGATATTGAAAGGTATGCTGGTTAAAGCATCAACTACTATAGATAACTCAGTAGTGCTGACAACAGGAACTGATTTTGTTACCATGGGGGTGGCTTTTCAGGATATAAATAATGGTTCCGAGGGATGGATCGTTATTTCAGGAGTTGCCGAAGTACTTCCCTATTCGAATGCCCCTGTAAGAGGGGATATTGTTCGGATTCATGCAACTCAGAACGGCTATGGGGATTTTTCAAGTACTCCTTCCGATACCTATCAGTTACGTGCAAAAGAAATCGGGCATTGTATAAAATCAGCCTCCATCGGAGAATTGGCAACCGTTGTTTTACAGTTTTAATCAGCCTCATCCCCTGCACCCCTTCTCCTCCAGGAGAAGGGGACGGGGGTTGAGGTGCTTGGGTTAATTCCCCGCTGCTTGCAGCGAATAATAATTTTGTTCCACTGATACCTCGCTGCTCTGCGGCGAGGAGGTTCATTAAATCTCCATAGGAAGATAAATGCGATTAATCAGGGTAAAAAAAGATCGGTAATATATTAATTGCTACATTTGTTCTCCCGGAACTATTTTTCGTGGATATTCAAATCTGATTGAAAGTCAATATAAAAACAGAAACTGACAGTGCGGAATCAGCACTTTAATCACTGATGGAAAATATGAAAAAGACAATCATTTTATTTGGTTTGCTGGCATTCATTGTGATGTCCGGTTGTAAGAAAAAAGAGACGACCGGCGACACTACGGTCGACAACAAGGATATGATCAATGAAATCTTCAAAGCGGGAATGGCCTGGAACTCAAAAGCAAAGGAGATAAAGTCAATAGTTCCCATAAACATTCAGGTGGATAATACCGTGGTGGGCACTGAAGGCGGCACGATTCATGTTCTCGGAAGTATCACCGGCTCAATGAACATTGACGATAAAACCGGGGCTGTTCTTGGCGGTACGATGTTGCTTGGATTAACGGAGACAATTAACGATTACACCTTTGTATCCAACGGTCAGACCTATACCATGAACGGAGCACCTTATATATCGCTTACAGGAACGTTCACACTTCTTCCGGGGGGTACAACTTTTGGTACTGCATCCAGCATGCAGATAGGAGGAGGGGTTCAGGTTTCAGGTCCCAACTATAACCAGACGGTTAACATCCAGTTGACGATAAACATCAATTCAAACGGAACCGGCGGCAATGTGAGCGGGACAATTAATGGGGTATCAGTCAATTACTCCTTCTGAACAGAGATCTAAACAAGATTATCCAAAACCGGCTTCAGAATCTCCGGACCGTCGTTCTTCGGGGAGTTAACCAACGTGGATACCGGATAGGTAATCATTTTTTCCGCAGGATAAGGTTTCAACAGGTTCAGCAGATCCTCTTCAGAATTCTGTCCAATCCACCTGGATTCGTCTTCTACCGGTAAAATCACCGGCATGCGGTCGTGAATGGCAGCAATCTTTTCATTGGACCGGGTAGTAATGATGGCAAAAGATTGAATGATTGCTCCATCCGGACTCACCCATCTGTCCCAGATACCTGCCATGGCAAAGGGGGAACCATCAGACATCTGAATACGATAAGGTGTTTTTTCCTTTCCTTTTGTCCACTCATAAAAACCATCGCTGGGTACCAGGCAGCGTCTGTTCCGGAAGGCATTTCTGAAGGAAGGCTTCTCCGTGATGGTTTCGGCTTTGGCATTGATCAGCCGGTTTCCGATAGCAGGATCTTTTGACCAGTACGGGATCAGTCCCCAGCGAAAGAAGGAAAGCAGGGAAAGATCTTCATTGGAAATTACGGCCAGATCCTGTCCCGGAGCACAATTGTACCGGGCCTTATAAATGGCAGTCCGGACTCTGACACGAAAACGTTCCCAGATCAGTTCATCTTCAAGAGCAAAAGAGTATCGTCCGCACATGAGCGAGAAAATTATGAAAATAAAGGTATGAAAATTTTTCTTATTACATTTGATCTTCCATAGAATTGATCCACCCATGCAGATTCCTGAACATAGTCACCACCACAGGCGGAAAAAAAGTCTTCCTGAAGAGTATAATAAACAGCGCTCTTTCAGAAGAGTTGAATCGGCGGTGTCCAGATATATCCTGCAGGGAATCGGGATCATCTTCATTCTTGCCAGTATTTTTTACGTTGCCAGCTCTTCAGAAACGATCATTAGTATTGTTAAAAAACTGGGAACCAGCGAGAACATCATTACACCACAAATATTCTCTCCCGGTCATTCAGCCATTCCTCCGGAGGAACCTGAGAAGCAGGCCTGGTTTACGGGACCCATGATCCTCTGGATTCTTGTTATTACCGTAATAATACTCGCCGGTTTCATGCTTGAACGACTTTTTCGAAGAAAAGAGATTGGCCGACTATTCGTTCTGGCGTTTTATCCTGTATTGATATTTTTAGCAAGGGGTTTTGGATGGCAGGTACACCTCCTGTTTCCCCTTGTGCTTTTATTTTCGATCCTGCTTTTTCGCAACGGGATGAAATTACGAACTACCATCGCTTTAAAGGTCAATGTTTTACTGGCATGGATATTTTTCGGAGTATGGTGGTTTTTAAAGGTTGCTTTGAAGGGGAAAGAGGATATGTTATTCCCCTTCCTCCTTTATTCCTGCATCTTTTTTTTCTGGTTTTTCTGGGCTGGAGTATACCGGGGATATGCGGGGTATCATAAGTCGACCAAATACACCGAATACATTATCATATTGGTAAATATCGGAGCGTTTTACCTTTTAACCTCCTTGACCTTCTTTAAATTCGGATTGACAGGATGGCTTTGGTTTTTTACGCTGATCATGTCATTATTTCTTTTCGGATCAATATACCTGTCTGAAAAATTTAAACGGCAGGTCAACAAAGAGCCAATTCTCCTGGGGGGAATATTCCTGATGAGCCTTGTTCTCCCCCTGCTGTTCCGCCAGGAGGTTTTTTTAATCTTTTTTGGATGTTTATCGGTATTGCTGCTTCTTTATGGGAAGTATAACGGCCTGAAACCACCCATTATCGGATCACTGGTTTCTCTTCTGGTAATGATGCTCTTTTTTCTTGAAAACTGGATTCTTCACTTCTTACCAGCTGTTTTTTTCCGGGATATACTATCCGAACCTGTCATGGTGAAAAGGGGCATTCTTGCCGGACTGATCGCCATTCCTGTCCTTATAGCTGATCGTGTCTTACTGAAGAAATTGAATGTTGTTTTATCTAAAAAATGGTTCAGCCGGAAGTCTTATTTACGGCTGATGAAAGCAACGATCCTGCTGACTGTTTACCTGACCGGATTCTGGATCTTCAGCTATGTTGCCATGGTCGTCATTAAAAATGATGAGATTAAATTATTAAGCTGGTTTTGCTTCTCCTGTCTTTATTTTATTGTCGTTTTGCCTATCCTTTCAAAGCAGAAATCCTCTTTTCTTCGACCCTTTGTCTGGTTTGCACTTTTCAATCTTGTGATCTATCCCGGGCTTGTCCAATTCTCCGTCATTGATCTGCGTAATGAATCATTGAAATTTACCGGTTACTCCTCGGCCGGTTTTTTATTTCATTATCTCGCCACTGCATTACTGATAAGTAATTTATGGTTGGCCGGAATCTATTTCACCCGGATTTACAAAGGAAAAAGATCCTATCTGCGTGGATTGTGGATATTCATCATTCCGATGGTCATCTTTCTGTTTTTTTCCGAAATGGACCATCTGACCATTATCAATGGTTTGAAAAAGGGCGTGAGTATCGAGGATATTGAGTCGAGAAATTTCCACTTGCCGTTAACGGTTGTGATGGTACTCTTTTCAACAATCATTTTATTTTTGGGATTATTCCGGAAAGAACGTTTCCTGCGCGCAATGGGACTGGTCCTGTTGGTGTTGACCCTGATAAAGTTCATTTACTTCGATGTCAGAACTATGGACCCTGCCGGAAAGATTGTCTTGCTGTTTTTCATTGGAATTGTGACGTTAGCCGTTTCCCTGTTCTATCCGAAAATACGTAATTATTTTCATTATAGAGATCCCCGTAGTCACCATACGCATCATCGCAGTCCAAGCGATGAAAATGGTATAGCAAACAATAAATCCCGATGAAACATTATGATCTGAAAATTTTCGGCCTTGTACAAGGAGTGGGTTACCGCATCCGGAGATCATCAGCATCACTGTTTCCTTTTCCTTCCACGATGATCACAATTTCCCCCTTAACGGTTTTCTTCCCGAAGTGGGCAATAAGTTCTTTCAGTGATCCCCGTGCATTTTCTTCATGTAGTTTGGTCAATTCCCGGGAAACGCATGCATAGCGGTTTTCGCCGAGGACTTCGGCAAGTTGAGACAGGGTCTTTAAAAGCCGGAATGGAGATTCATAAAAGATCATGGTTTTTTCCTCCCCGGCAAGTTTTTCAAGTTTTGTCTGGCGCCCTTTTTTATGCGGAAGGAATCCCTCAAAGACAAAACGGTCGGATGGGATTCCGGAGTTGACCAGGGAAGGAATAAATGCGGTAGCTCCCGGCAGGCATTCAACCTGGATCCCGGCCCTGATACATTCCCTTACCAACAGGTAGCCCGGATCGGAAATCGCCGGTGTGCCGGCATCACTGACAAGGGCAATGACGGCACCGTCAATGAGCTGCTTGACGATATTGGAAATAGTTTTGTGTTCATTGAACTGGTGATGCGATACCAGTTTTTTTTCAATACCATAATGTTTCAGGAGAAATCCGGTGGTACGCGTGTCTTCGGCCAGGATAAAGTCAACCTCCTTTAAAATCCTCAGGGCTCTCAACGTAATATCCTCAAGGTTTCCGATGGGTGTCGGGACGATGAAAAGACGGGGGACACTCATTTGTTCATCACCAGTTTAAATCCCACACCATGAACGTTCAGCAATTCAACTTTTGGATCTTCTTTCAGGTATTTCCGGAGTTTAACGATATAGACATCCATGCTCCGGGCGTTGAAATAGCTGTCGTCGTTCCATATCTGGTTCAGGGCTGTACTACGGTCGAGCACCTGGTTGGCATTGAGGCATAGAAGTTTCAGAAGACTGGCTTCCTTGGAGGTAAGTTTTAACTCTTTCCCCCGGATAGAAAGTAACTGGCGGTTAAAGTCGAAGGTATAGTGTCCGATGGAAAAGATATTACTGCTCACCGGTGTCTTACCGGGTTCGTCGGTCCGGCGAAGGATAGCATGCATACGCATCAGCAACTCTTCCATACTGAAGGGTTTTGTGATATAATCATCGGCTCCGATCTCAAATCCCTTCAACTTGTCTTCCTGCATAGCCTTTGCCGTTAAAAAAAGTATGGGAACCTTCTTATTGACCGAACGTATTTCTTTGGCTACGGCAAACCCATCCTTTACCGGCATCATGATGTCGAGAATGCAAAAATCAAATTCCTTTTTCCTGAAAATCTCTGTGGCTTC
>Ga0247841_10013316_pt1 | contig 10538 bp, 9 predicted proteins | sample LaCruzMarch2015__2_FD_192410 | JGI IMG/M metagenome (GOLD analysis project Ga0247841, IMG submission 192410) | Freshwater microbial communities from meromictic Lake La Cruz, Castile-La Mancha, Spain - LaCruzMarch2015_18m | ecosystem: Environmental > Aquatic > Freshwater > Lake | place: Spain...
ACTCATAGAAAAAGAGCTCGAACGGCAAAACACCTGGCAAGGCAAGTTTTATATGTGAATGGAGACGTTTGATGCCATAATGGCGCGTGAAATGGCTGTCTGAAGTAATTTAATCACTTCTTCTGTCTCAGTTTGCGGAGTTTTAAACTGGGTAATCTCATTTATCCGTCCACGCATTTTCAGATATTGAATAAAACCACCGAAATTTTTTCTGACCATTTTGCAGTTATTCATTACAACAAGTAGCATCAGATCAAAATCGCTGAGTACCCTGTCCGAAACAATGCTTTCGTAAATCTCTTCCTGTAATTTCCTTTTAATTTCAATATTGATCAAGGGAAATTTTGTCTGGTAAAAGACCATCATCAGGGTGTACTCCTCCCTGGTAATTATCTTGCTATGAATCAGTTGTTTCAGGATTGTTTTGCGCAGAAGGAGTTTTTTATAAACAATGCGTTGAATCCAGGAACGAAGATTCCGTTGTTTTTTAGCGGATTTAATCAGGTTTAGTACCCTGTCGAGCACGACATTGTCTGTCGATTTGGCGTTAATGACAATGACCTCATCATTCTGAAATGTAATCCGTTCCTTTTTATATAGTTCAAACAGAATGGCTCCAGCCAATCCGAATTTAATTTTATGTTCGGAGGTTCCAAACCATCCCTTATCATCCAAAGCGAGCAGAACGATTTTTTGGAGGAAGGTCAATTCCATCTTCTTTTCTGATTTATCCATCTAATAAACAGGAATTAATTCCAGCCGATAAAAATAACTAAAATTTCACTAAATATGTAACTAATTAAAAGTTCCTCCCAGGTAAAGCTTCGTTTTTTCCATTTTCGGATTGCCAAATACCTCTTCAACACTTCCTTGTTCAATAACATCGCCAAGATACATAAAAACAACGTTGTCGGCAATTCGTTTTGCCTGGCGCAAAACATGTGTAACCAAAACAATGGTGTAATCGTTTTTCAGCTTTAAAAAAGTTTCTTCAATAAATTGACTTGATATTGGATCAAGGGCGGAAGTTGGTTCATCAGCCAGGATAATCTCAGGGTTTACGGCTAATCCCCTGGCAAGGCAAAGACGCTGCTGCTGACCAATTGAAAGTCGCGAGGCTGGCTCCCGCAGCCGGGTTCTGATTTCTTCCCAGAGGTTGGCCTGTTGCAGATAGTGCATCACAAGTTTATGGGTCTCCCTCCGGTTCTTAATACCCCTGAGTTTCAATGCATAGGCAATATTATTGTAAATGGTCATGGGCAAGGGATATGGCCGCTGTGACAACAATCCCATTTGCTGCCTGAGTTTATATATGTCTTCCTTGGCGGCCAGTATGTTGCTGCCGTCAATCATAATCTGTCCACTGACTTTTAATTCCGGGTAAAGGTCCGTAAGCCTGTTAAGACACTTCAGCAGCGTAGTTTTTCCGCATCCTGAAGGCCCCAGGATAACCGTAATTTTATTCTTTGGGATGTCAATATTGATATTCCTGAGAATCTGGGTTTTCCCGGCAAATACATTAAGGTCCCTGATTTCTATTTTAGTTTGGCTATCCATCAAAGATTCAAGCTAGAAGTTGATTTTTGTTTTATGATATCGTTTACCAAGGCCACGGGAAAACAAACTTACGATTAATATGATTAACGTCAACACCAAGGCTGATGCATACGCCCGGTTTTGAACTTCGGGCACGGGTGACGAGAGTTGAAAAAAGATCGACAATGGCAGGGTGGCAACCGGTTCAAGCAAGCCATTGGGAAGGTGATCCGTATAACCAGCTGTAAATAAAACGGCAGCTGCATCACCAATTCCACGTCCGAACGAAAGTAAAACTGCTGTAACAATCCCAGAGAATGACTGGCGGGTAAATATTTTAAAAGCAATCTCTGATTTATTGGACCCCAGCGAATAGGCTGCTTCCTGCAGCCCGACCGGCACTGTACGCAATATTTCATCCATCGACCGGATCATGATAGGCAAAATAAACAGGGTTACAGTAAGTATCCCGGCCAGCAATGATGTTTGGAGTCCGAAGAAGATCATCAGAGAAAAACCAAAGGCGCCATATACAATAGAAGGAATTCCCCATATCAGGTCTAAAAGAAATCGTATTACATCAATCACTTTCTTATGCCGTATCAGGAAAACGTTGAGGTATAAAGCCACAGGCAATCCAATTACGAAAGCCAGTATTGTGGCGCCCGTTGCGAGCGCCAACGAACCCAGAATGGCATTCAGGATACCTCCTCCTTTGCCATAATAATACCCTCCTTTCGGAATTTGTGTCAGCATTTCCCATGAAACAGACTTTATCCCTTTTTCAAAAATGCTGTAGATAATGATGGCCAGGATAGCAAGGATAAAGAAGGTCGCAAAGATCATCAGCGACTTGAAAACTTTTTCTTCTATTTTTTGTCCGCGGGTCAAGGGTTAGAATTTGTTATATCTGACAATAAAAAAATGCATTACAAGGTTAAAAAAGAGCGAAACAGCAAGCAAAAGCAACGCTGCAAACATTAAGGCCGAATCATATTTCGGTATCGACATCATCTCACCATAATTGTTGGCAATGAGGGCTGGAAGGGTATAACCCGGATCAAATAAGCTTTTAGGAAGCCTCACCACATTTCCCACTACCATCAACACTGCCATGGTTTCACCAAATGCACGGGCCAATCCAAATCCAAAAGCGGCGATGATTCCGGGAAGCGCTTTTTTGATCAGCACATGCTTGATGGTTTGCCATTGGGTAGCTCCCAATGATAATGCTGCTTCCTTGAGTTCCATAGGGATTGACCTGAAAATCTCAATCAGGATATTCAACACGAAGGGGATGATCATGATTGAGAGGACAAACGAGGCAGCAAGGATACTGTAACCCATTGTCTTAACGCCCATCCAGGGGCCAAGGTACTGTGAAATGAACGGAACAATCACCAGTATTCCCCAAAGTCCATATACCACCGATGGTATGCCGGCAAGGATATCGATAGCCGGATGCATGATCCGGAGGAAATACTTCCGGGTATATTGAGTCACATATATGGCTGTAAGCAGGCAAACCGGCGCTGTGATCAGCATAGCTACGAGGGTCACCCAAACCGAACCAACAATGAAAGGATAAAAACCGAATTGTCCGCTTGACGGTTTCCAGGTTCTTGAAAAAATCAAATCAACCAGCGAATAATCGTCGAGAAGCAGAACAGATTTGATATAAAGGCCAAGGAAAAGGAGAAATGGCAAAAAAGCTACAAGCAACAGGCTGATAATCATCCATGTATAGTTTACGGCATGACGCTGCTTGCGGTTGAGGAGATACATTTCAGTCTAATTTTTGCAATTCTGATATAATCTGGTCCGGATGGATCGCTACATACCCGGCTTCGTTAACAAATTTCTGTCCGTCAGAAAGAATCCACCTCAGGAAGACAACAACGAGTTTGTTATCAGGTTTCCCACCAGAAACAAAATACAGGTCACGGGCAGGCGGAGAGGGATATTTCCCCTCATTGATGGCCTTCATAACTCCATCCATGGTTCCATAAAAATCTTCATCAGGATCAATAATTCCATTTTCATTTAGGTCAATCGGAATTACATTCAGCCCCTGATAAATTTTCCTGGTTTGCATTTCATAAATAAAACCAAGATTATTAAAACCAATTCCTTCCACATTTCTTCTGACAGCATCTGCAACACCCGGGTCGCCGTTTACACCAAGTCCAATCAAGTCTTCCTGCTTCGTGTTGTTGAGATATTTAGCCCACATATCGGCCGCTCCGCACGCATCTGAGCGGGTAAATGCCTGTACGTCAACCGTTGAGCTATTTCCAACTGCCTGCCCCCAGGTTTTTATATGCCCCGTAATAAAAATATCATAAAATTTCTGCTTTGTCAATCCTTTTTTTTTCAGATCAGGCAGTACAGGATTATTTGCATTGATTGTTGGAAGAACGGCGTCTTTTGCCACTGCAATCCACCACGCCCCTTTAGCTTGCTCTTCAGCGCTTACTGCCTTTGAGAACATCCCCAGGTCGACCATTTTTGAAAGAGCATCTGTCATTCCTTTTCCAGCGCCTCCGGCAGATACATTGACTGTAACCCCGGGGTGCAACTTTTCAAATTCCTCTGCCCATTTTACAGCGAGCGGATAGAGTGCAAATGCCCCCGAAAGTGTTATTTTACCATTCAGGGAGTCGTTAACATTGCCGTCATTCCTTTTTGGAGCCTGATTGCAGCCTGTTAATATAACTCCTGAAATCCATCCAATTAGTAGGAAAACTAAAAATGAACGGCGTCTTCCTGTCATAATTTAAACTTATAAATGAATGTAAAGTTAAATTAAATGATTGATCGGAATCGTACCAGTAGATATTAATTAATTCTATTTGGTCAATAATGACCCCACCCCGTCCCTCCCCTTTGATGGGAGGGAGACGTAGGACGTTGATTTTTAATGTTTTTGTTTCAAACCATTTATAATATTTACTATCACGATTATCAGAATACAACATTTCACTCTTGGCAGAGCATCCCCCTCCCCTCCAAGGGGAGGGACGGGGTGGGGTCATTGATATCTATGCAAGTTCCTTAATTTCACTGGTAAGATTGCGATCAATCTATAAATTAAACTGATAAAGTAATAAGGTACTGAAGCAGGAAAAAAATTGAAATATTTCAGGATAAAAAATGGTTTATAATATCCTCCACCCTGATTCCATCGGCCTCGGCTTTATAATTCCGCACAATCCTGTGACGAAGCACAGAGGTAGCGACTGCTCTCACATCTTCTATATCGGGCGAATATTTTCCATGAAGTGCGGCATGGCACTTGGCTCCAAGAACCAGGTATTGCGATGCCCTGGGTCCGGCTCCCCAGGTGAGGTATTCGTTTGCCCAGCCATTGGCTTTTCGTGTTTTCGGACGGGTCATCGAAACCAGGTTTACAGCAAATTGAAAAACATTATCGGGAACTGGAATTTTTCGCACCAGATTCTGAAAAAACAGGATTTCATCGGCAAGAAGCACGACTGAAGGAGACACGGATTTTTCTGTTGTGGTTGCTTTAACAATCCTGATTTCCTCTTCAAAAGTAGGATAATCGAGCCATATGTTAAACATAAACCGGTCGAGTTGCGCCTCGGGCAGCGGGTAAGTACCTTCCTGTTCAATTGGATTCTGGGTTGCAAGCACAAAAAATGGTTCATCAAGGTGATAGCTTGTTCCGGCAACTGTTACAGCTTTCTCCTGCATGGCCTCCAGAAGCGCCGACTGGGTTTTCGGCGGCGTGCGGTTTATCTCATCGGCAAGGATAATATTGGCGAATACAGGCCCTTTAATGAAGCGAAAATGACGGTGTTCGTCGAGGATTTCAGCGCCAATGATATCTGAAGGCATGAGGTCGGGTGTAAACTGAATCCGGCTATAACTGAGTCCCAGAGCCTTCGACAACGTGTTCACCATCATTGTTTTAGCCAATCCGGGCACGCCTACAAGCAGGCAGTGACCCTTACAAAAAATAGCGATGAGCAGATTTCTGACAACCTCATCCTGCCCAATGATAACCTTAGCGATTTCTGATTTTAATAGTTTGTATTTCTCTACAAGTGCATCAACTGCTTCAACATCTGACGAAAACTGCATGATTTTCTGGTTTAGTTTTTAATCCATTTTCGTTGGAAAGTACAATTGCGAAAATCATCCATGATCGCAACGTAGGTCGTATTTAGTTTATTGGTTATCCATTCATTTATTATATTCATTTTCTTCGATTCAAGCGCGATTAGCTGAATGCGGGCATAATCTTCCTCAAGATTTGCTTTATGCGGATTTGTTCTCGATTTCAGGTAATAAATCCGATAATCCTGTTTCCCCCGATCAGTTGTTAACACAGGAGAAGAGATCTCACCCACCTTAAGTTTGTCAATTACAAAGAAAATTTTCGGGTCAACCTGGCTTGATTCAAATTTACTGTTCCCTGTCTGCTGATTGATCATCAAGCCTCCGTTGTTTTTACTGGGGTCATCTGAATACCTTACAACTGCATCGTCAAAAGTCAACTTTTTCATCTGAATCAGGGATGAAATACTGTCAAGAGATACTTTTGCTTTGTTAAGATTCACGGGTGAGACCTTTGGTTGCAGAAGGATATGCCGGACATTGATATATTCTCCCCTGCGCTCAATCATCTGAATCAGGTGAAATCCATCCTCGGTTTCAACAATGTCGGAAACTTCTCCAGGTTTCAGTTTAAATGCTGCTGCTTCAAATTCAGGGCGCATTTCTCCCCTTTTAAACATTCCAAGTTCTCCTCCCTGTTTTGAGGAACCCGGATCCTCAGAATAGAGCACTGCAAGCGTGCTGAAATCATCGCCCTTGGTAAACCTCTCCTTGAACCCCTTCAGTTTATCTTTTGCGGCCTGCTTTTCTGCCTCTCCAATTAACGGTAGTTTCATTATAAAGCCAATCTCAAGCTCCGAATTTATCAGGGGAATGCTGTCCTTGGGAAGCTTCCTGAAAAAGGATTTCACCTCTGCAGGGGTAATAGTTACATCTTTTGTTATTTTTTGCTGCTCCTGTTCAGTCAGCATTGATTCCTTGATTACATCACGGAGTTCGTTTTTTATCTCAAGTAACGATTTGCCAAAATGCTCTTCGAGTCTTTCAGGAGTTCCGGCCTGGGAAATGAAGTAACGCATTCGCCTGTCCATTTCAAGTTCCACCTGTGTATCTGTAACACTCAGACTGTCAACTTGAGCCTGGTGCAGGAGCAATTTTTGAAAAAGCATATTTTCAAAAACCTGGCATTTCATTTTCGGAGCAGTACCCTGTATGATTCCCTGGCTCCGTATCTGCATGTATTGGTTCTCAATATCGGATATAAGGATCACATTGCCTCCAACAATTCCAACAATACCATCGATGATCGAATCGCGTTGTGCCAGGGCAGTCGATGTCGCAGAAAACAAAATAAAAACCGCAATCAGAATCAATATATTTCGCAGGACCTTCATCTTCTAATCTTTATGTTTTACAAATTGGTCAGATGGAATTCCCATATGATCATTCTCATTATTATTTAATAAATCTCAAAAAGATTTTTCTTCTGTGCATCAGAGTATATATCTTCCTGCATACGGCTGATGAGCTCAATTCTCCGTTTGTTGAAGATGATATCGCGGATACGTTGCTTTTCAAAACTCAAGGGGGATATGCTTTCTTTTATTTTAAAGTCTTTAAATCTGACCAGATAAACGAATGTGGAATCCTGGTATTCAAGATCCCTGTGGTTCTTCAGGAAATCCTCCTGATTATAGGTCTTGACCGGTATTTGTTTTAATAATTCGCTGAACAACAACCAATTTTGATCATCAAGAAAATAATCCTCCGCTTGTTTTTCACACAACTCTGAAAGTTTATTTCTATCGTTCGGGTTGTTGGATGCAAGGAGTTTTTTGAATTGCTTAATATTTCCCGACTTTAATGAAAGCTTAACATATTGGATTTGAATGATGTTATCTTTGAGCAGGAAATTTTGCTGGTTATTATCGTAGTAATTCTGAATTTCTTCATTTGTGATAAGCGTATCGAGATTCTGCCTTACAAGCGCATTTTCATAAGCATAGATGATCAGTGAATTTTTATAATTTTCGAGTTGCCTGGTAAAATCCATCTGCGTTTCAGACAAATTCTTCTCTGCCTGGTGAATAATCAGCTTTTGACGTATCCAGTTTTCGATGTAACTCTGGTTGATGGAAAGGCTGTCTTTGGGAATTGTTCCGGGCATAATAATTCCTGCCAGGTCAGATTCATAGAGGTACTCGTCATGAACGCGTGCCAAAACACGTTCATTTTTCTTTTTGAAAAATGTGGTACACGAGGTAAGGAAAATCAGAAGAAAGAAAATCGATTTATTCAATGGATTCTATTTAATTTTTGCCAACACATCCCTCTTTACCAAAACGGGATATTTGGATCTCAAAGCTGTGATCCATTCCTTTTCCAGGTAATTCTGGTAATCGGCTGTGATCAGGCCACGGGCTTCATTAAGTTCCTTGGGTTCCGGCTTTAGAACCTTGCGAACATATACAAATACCGTAGAACCATTGTTTATTATATCCTGTGAAAACCCAGGAACCCAGGCAATCGAATCGATCAGTTTGTTATCCTTTTTTGAAAATTTACTGCTTTCAATAGTTACGATTTTCAAGGAGTCATTATTTATCTCCTTCTGAAGGTCGTTATCTGACAACCCCGACTTTATAAGGTTCTTGATTTTCGGAACCGACTGAAGATCCTTTATGGTGTAAATACTTGCATCCAGCCGGTTATCCCATTTGTAGTTGTTCCTATTCTTATTATAAAACTCCTTCAACCCCAGGGTATCCTTTACTGCTTTGGACCATACCTTCTGATCAGTAAGGTCAAAAAGAAGGATACCATCGCGGTATTCAGTCATAAGCGCCTTAAATTCAGGATACTTTTGCTCCAACTTGGTATTTTCAAATTTTATAAGACTTTCATCCAGAAATTCGGCATACTTATTATCAACATAGGCAGCAATGCTCATCTTATCCTGTTTGCGCTGGGTGGAAGCCAAATAGGAAGCAAAGTCCTTTTGATAGGTAGCCGCATTGCTGATTGTAAACAGCGTTTTGGTTAAATCACTTGCCTGTGCCTCTTTCCATTTTGCGAAAAAAATGCTGTCGGTCACAACCTTGTAGAACTCCTCACGGGCTTCTTTATTTTCGGCGACTCCGTATTCCGACCGAATTCTGGCGAGAATAACCTGGCGTGATTGATCCCCCCGGTTATCTTTCATGACCTTTTGTTTAAGCTCAGCTTTTTCCTCATCGAAGGGCTTGATGCTTTTCTTTTCGATCAGCTTCACGATATGCCATCCATAAGGGGTGAGGATGGGTTTTGTAATATCACCAGGGTTTTTGAGGGTGTAAATCGCTTCAATAAACTCGGGAACCATTCGGTTAACCCCGAATGCAGGCAGCACACCACCTTTTGCGGCAGAACCTTTGTCGTCGGAATAGGCTTTAACCAGGTCTTCAAATGCGGTGCCACCGGTTAAACGAGTATAAACCGAATCAATGCGTTTTTGAATGCGGGCAGAATCATCAGCGGAAGCATTTTTCGGGATAGCCATAAAAATATGGGCAACCGTTACCTTGCCAAGCGCTGGTCGGCGGGCAGTGACTTTTATCAGATGATAACCATATTCGGTATGCACCGGAACTGAAACCATTCCAACTTCCGTTTTATATGCGCCGTTTTCAAACGGATAAACCATGTCGAAAACAGTGAAAAAACCAAGATCACCCCGGTTTCCCTTGAGAAAAGGGTGTTGTTGCGTTGCTTCCCGGTCTTTTGCTGAAGGGTCCTCAGAATAAGCGACGGCAAGTTCTTCAAATGATTCACCCTTCATCAGTTTATCTCTGACGGATGCAGCCTTGTTGTAGGCTGCCAGCGTATCGTCAGGAGTTGGATCTGTTTTCAGACGAAAAAAAATGTGACTGGCGCGAAGATCCCATGCTTCCCGTTCGTAAGCCTCCCTGACAAGGCGATCAATGGTAGCTTCATCAGTAAAATATGGTTTGGCAAGCTGCTCGCGGTATCCATTTAATTCGGTTATAAAGGTAGAGACGGTATCAAGTCCGAGTTCTTCAGCCTGTTTCACTTTAAGTTTGAAATTGATAAACAAATCAAGGTATTCATTCAATGATTTTTTATCAATATTTTCGCCTTTCACATTGTTTTTCTGATAGATGTTCATAAACTCACTGACGTAAACCGGTTTTCCGGCAATAGTCATGAGTACTTCATCATTTTTATCCTGAGCTGTTGCGGAGATGAACGAGATAAAAACCAATGCAAAGGAAAAAAATGTAAATTTCAAGCTATTCATTGTTCGTAGGTGTTAATTTGGTTGTTTTAATAACGATTGAAACAAAAATTAATTGCTGTTTACAAAAAGAATTAGCGGCTGTAATTTGGCGCTTCGCTAATGATTGTAACATCATGCGGATGACTTTCAGTTACACCGGCTGATGTTATTTTAATGAATTTTGCTTTTTGGAGAATGTCAATGGTTTGTGAACCTGTATAACCCATGCCAGCCTTGAGACCACCGACCATTTGATAAATCACTTCAGATAAGGAGCCCTTATAAGGCACCCTCCCGACGATACCTTCCGGGACCAGTTTCCTGATATCATCTTCAACATCCTGAAAATAACGATCCTTCGATCCTTGCTGCATGGCTTCGATGGAGCCCATTCCTCTGTAAGTTTTGAATTTTCGCCCCTCGAAAATAACGGTTTCTCCGGGTGATTCATCAACTCCGGCAAATAGAGAACCGGCCATAATTGAGTGGGCGCCTGCGGCGAGCGCCTTTACGATATCACCGGTATAACGTATTCCGCCATCAGCAATTGCCGGTACGCCACTTCCCTTCAGAGCATTGGTAACGTCATAAATTGCTGAAAGCTGAGGAACCCCAATTCCGGCAATTATACGCGTGGTGCATA
>Ga0247841_10013318_pt1 | contig 10536 bp, 8 predicted proteins | sample LaCruzMarch2015__2_FD_192410 | JGI IMG/M metagenome (GOLD analysis project Ga0247841, IMG submission 192410) | Freshwater microbial communities from meromictic Lake La Cruz, Castile-La Mancha, Spain - LaCruzMarch2015_18m | ecosystem: Environmental > Aquatic > Freshwater > Lake | place: Spain...
ATGCCGTACCTCTGCCGGTTGCCATCCGGTGAGTCGATCGCGATCTTTTTTTATGATGAGGCAATCTCACAGGAAATAGCGTTTAGTAACCTTTTAGAGAATGGTGAAGTCTTTGCCAACAGGATGATCCGCTATTTTTCCCAATACCAGAAACAGTCCGGTCTTTTAAATATCGCATCCGATGGTGAGACCTATGGGCATCACCACCGGTTTGGGGATATGGCACTTTCTTATGCCCTCTACCTGATAGAATCCAAAAATCTTGCACAGATCACTATCTACGGTGAATATTTAAGTAAAAATCCACCCACTCACCAGATCGAAATCATTGAAAATACATCATGGAGCTGCACTCACGGGATCGAACGCTGGAGAGATGATTGTGGATGCTGTACCACAGGTTCCATTGTCCAGATGACCACATCAAATCCGTTTGTACATTACCCGGCAAAAAATGAACCCATTACGGCTAAAAGTTGTCCACTTGTCTCACGGCAGAAATGGCGCTTGCCGCTTCGTGAAGCCATGGACTGGCTTCGTCAGACTCTGGTGTCATTGTTTTATGACCGGATGAGCCTTTTTGTAACAGATCCGTGGCAGGCACGGGATGATTATATTGACATTATCCTCAACCGGTCACCTCAAAATATTGAAATATTCTTTTCAAAACATGCTATCCGTACTCTTTCAGATAAAGAGAAGGTCGAAGTACTCAAGCTGCTTGAGATTCAGCGAAACGGAATGCTCATGTATACCAGCTGCGGATGGTTTTTTGACGATATTTCCGGTATAGAATCTGTCCAGGTACTGCGTTATGCCTGCAGGGCAATGCAGCTGGTACGGGAAGTGGCAGGTATTGATCCAGAACCGGAATTTATCCTCATATTAAAAAAAGCCCCCAGTAATGTACCGGAATATAAGGATGGGGCTCAGGTTTACCGAAATTTTGTCCAGACCTCGGTTGTTGATCTCTCACGGGTAGGTTTTCATTATGCAGTTTCATCGATGATTGTTGATTTCCCTGAAAAGATCCGGATAAAAAATTATACTCTTAAAAATGTGGATTATCATACCAGAGTATCCGGAGAACTCAAACTGGCGATTGGAAAAGTCTTTTTGTATTCCGATATCACCTGGGAAGAAACTACGCTGATGTTTGCCGTTCTTCATCTGGGAAACCATAATTTCATGGGCGGGGCAACAGAATTTTCAGATGATCAAAAATATGTTGCTATGCGAGATGAATTACTTGATGCATTTTCGAAAAGCGACATTCCAGGGATGATTCTTAAACTTGAAGACAATTTTGGCAGCCGTTTCTATTCACTTTGGGATCTGTTCCGGGATGGACAGAGAAAAGTATTGTACACAATTCTTAATTCCACTCTTGCAGATATGGAATCTGCATTCCGGCATATATACAACCAGTTTTTACCGCTACTCCATGCCATGAAAGGGATGCAGATACCCCCGCCAAAAGTGCTGGAGGATCCTGTCTGGTATATCATCAATCTTGATCTGAAAAAAGTTCTTTCTGATTCCAATCCCGATACGCAACGACTTTTGGTTCTAGTCGATGAAATGACCAGAGGAAAATTTGAACCGGATAAAGCAACTCTTAATTTTACTGCAAGCTTTGCAATAACTAACCTTATGCAGCGTCTTTTTGAGAACCCGGACGATCTCGTTCTGATGGAAAAGATTGCAACTCTCTTTAAAATATTGTCTCCGCTCTCACTGAAATACAATCTTTGGGAATCGCAAAATGACTATTTCTTCATAGGCAAAAAAAAAGCAGCAGTTATGCTGGCACTTTCCGGATCCGGGGATACTCATGCAAGACAATGGACCCGACTGTTTGAGGAGCTTGGTGGCTACCTTGGAGTGAAATTTTCATGATACATAAATGTCGGTTGAGTGCCTGCCGAGACGACCTATTGACATTACATAACGATAGATTTGTCAGGAAGCAGCCCATGATTACTGCCCCCACAAGAATACAGGTACCAGAAAATGGCAAAATCCTTTCGATAGAAAAAACAGGAGGCATTATATGAATCGAAGGGGAAGCGGAATCCTGTTACATATCACTTCTCTTTTTTCAACATATGGAATCGGAGATCTTGGGCCATCTGCATGCAGGTTTGTGGATTTTTTATCGGATGCAAAACAGAGTTACTGGCAGATACTTCCCTTAAATCCCACCAGCCCGGAGTTTGATAATTCCCCTTATCACAGTACATCTGCCTTTGCTTTCAATACCCTGCTCATTAGTCCTGATTGCATGGTAAGAGATGGTTTTTTAAAAAAAACTGATATTGCTGTAATTCCGCCTTTTCCCAGCGGTAGAGTGGATTTTAATGCAGTTATCCGGTTCAAGGAAAGAATATTTTCGCTTGCTTATGATCGTTTTATACGGGAAAAAACCGGGCTTTCAGAATATGATGAGTTTTGCAGTAAAAATTTCCGGTGGCTTGAAGATTTTGCACTCTTCACTTCATTGGACCGGCATTATAAGGGGATCTGCTGGAGCAGTTGGCCGGATGAGATAAAATATCGTAAGCCTGCTGCAATGGATGCAAAAGGACAGTCTCTTAAAAAAATGGCAGGTAAGGAAAAATTTCTCCAGTTTATTTTTTATAAACAGTGGCAGGCGCTGAGAAGATATGCCAAAGAAAAAGGGATCTGTATAATTGGGGATATCCCGATTTATATTAATTATCACAGTGCCGATGTCTGGACACACCCGAAATTATTCCGGTTAGATAACAAGCTTTTACCTCTTGTTGTGGCAGGAGTGCCTCCGGATTATTTCAGCAAAACAGGGCAGCTCTGGAAAAACCCGCTCTATTGCTGGGAAGAACATGAAAGAGAGGATTTTTCCTGGTGGATCAGTCGTGTTGAGCACAACTTAACCTTGTTTGACTATACAAGAATCGATCACTTCAGAGGACTTGTCGCGTACTGGGAGGTGGCGGCAACAGAAAAAAATGCAATAAGCGGAAGATGGGTTGCTGCACCAGGTGAGAAATTATTAACGCTCCTGAAACGCAGGTTTGTAAATCTTCCTCTTATTGCAGAAGACCTCGGGATTATTACTACTGATGTGTCTGAACTTATTGACCGGTTTGATCTCCCTGGCATGCGGGTTTTACTCTTTGCCTTTAATGATGATCCTGCTAAAAGTCCGAATGCTCCTCATAATATGAAACGAAACTGCATCCTGTATACCGGTACGCATGATAATGCTACAATACGGGGATGGTTTGAATCGGATGCTTCATCAGATGAAAAACAGAGACTTTTCAAGTACCTTGGACGGGAAATCACCGCAGAAAAATTACCCGCAGAATTAATCCGGATAGCTATGATGTCAGTTGCAGATACGGTAATTTTTCCCATGCAGGATATTCTTGGACTGGGGGAAAAATTCCGGATGAATCGTCCGGGAACTGAAGAGGGCAACTGGAGATGGCAGATGGAAAAAGACGGTATTGATCCATCTGTAACCCAAAACCTTGCCGATCAGACTCGGATTTTTGGGAGATCCTTAAAATAAAAACCATGTATCGCTTTTTTAGCAGGTGATGCATGAAAACGCAAAGCGGGAAGAAGAATTTACGGATAGAGTCCCCTGAATAATGATTCGAATTTTTCAGGATGGTTGAGAAATTCAAGGACAGGAGCCCGGTTTTCAATGAGATTGTAAAGCGGGTCCGGAATTGCATCCTTTACATCAACAAGTCGTTGCGCTTTTACAAGTCGGAGTTCCGGGTGGTTCCTGTATGTAGGGTTCTTTACAAACCCTTCTTTTATCCACTCAAAAAAAGCTGCACCGTTCTGCGCTTCATAACCGTGATAATTGCTTGAAAATCGCGAGGAGACAATATTTGCCATCTGGAGAACGGTTGATTTGGTTGGATTGATGGTCACATGCCCATAACCCGGAGGGACCACAACAACATCTCCGGTACGGGCTGCTATCATCACCACATCGGAAAATTTCTTGTTCTGGATCAGGTAATGTGCTTCTCCAGCAAGGACTTCGTAGATCTCCGGGTATCCGGTACCTGAAGGATCTGCAGGATGATAATGCCCTTTTGTTTTATTGTACTCCCCACAGAGATCACGCGGGGGGATAACTGTAATATCGAATCGCAGATCCTGTGCGGCAAGCCAGCTACGATCCTCATGCGTCCGGGCGACATCGCGATACATATAATATACCGGTCCGGTGCAGGTACAGCCGGGATTTGCCATAACCCCCCGTAGATCTTCAGCAGTTCGGACAGCCGGTTCTGGCAGCGGTCCTTTCCAGCAGACTGTAAATGCAGGACAATCTGGCTTAACATTTTGAGGAAAGTTTCTGTTCATTTCCTCCCCCCGATTACCGTCATTGCCAGTTCATAGAACTCCGGATCCACCGTTTTTAGCTGGTTAACAGCAGATTCAAGCGGTATGCTGGTTATCCGGTTTCCCTGCAGAGCAACCATCTTCCCAAAATCACCGGCATGTACCAGTTGAACAGCTGCAACACCAAACCGTGTGGCAAGAACCCGGTCGTACGCAGTTGGCGATCCTCCCCGTTGTACATGGCCCAGAATGGTGACGCGTGTTTCGATACCCAGACGGCGCTCCAGTTCTTTTCCTAATATATTTCCCACACCCACAAACTTCTCGTGACCGCATTCGTCCCGCTCATTCTCAGGAACTGAGGCAAGGCCGAGATCTTTTTCATGAGCTCCTTCGGCAATCACTACAATTGAGAATTTTTTTCCTGCATCGTACCGGTCCTTTAATTTTTTACAGACCCTGTCCATGGTAAAATGTACTTCCGGGATCAGGATCTCATCAGCTCCTCCGGCAATCCCTGCCGTCACAGCGATCCATCCCACGTTTCGTCCCATCACCTCAACAACGATGATCCGGTGGTGCGACTCAGCCGTAGTATGAAGACGGTCGATCGCTTCAGTTACTGTAGAAACTGCGGTATCAAAGCCAAATGTCATATCGGTTCCGCAGATATCATTGTCTATAGTTTTTGGAATTCCTACTACAGGAATTCCCTGTTTTGCAACATCTCGGGCAGCAGAAAGGGTCCCGTCACCACCAATGATTATCAGCGCATGGATACCGAATTTTTTAATATTGGCTTTAATCTTCTGGAAATCGGATGTTTTTTTTAACGGGTTCGTGCGCGAAGTACCGAGAATCGTTCCACCCTTGGGAAGGATTCCTGAAACCGAGAAGTCGGTAAGCGGCTCGACATCGCCATCGATGAGACCCTGCCACCCGTTCCGGATACCCAGAGTTTCAAAATTATATTTTATTCCTGATCTCTCGACAGCCCGAATCACCGCGTTAAGCCCGGGACAGTCACCCCCTCCGGTCAGAACCCCAATGGTTTTAATAACCGGACAACTGCTGGATTCATTGTGTCCTGCACCCGGTTTATCTGAATGATGATCGAAAGGCACATCATGCGGGATATTGTGGGTTTCATCGGTTTTCATTGATCGCTCCTACTCTTTCCTTTTCATTCACAGTTTATGGACTTTTTGTATGCAGGGATAGTTATGAATGGCTTTACCTGATAGTTTCCATAAAAATCCGCCTATGGATAATGCGCCAGCAGAGAATAAGTTGGACAAGATCTCCTGCTGTCACATAAGTGCGGTCTTTAAAGATGGAGATGGGATGGACCCGGGTCTGCTGTTCTATGCTGCGCTCAAGTTTTTTCACCACATGTTCGCTCAATTCACCGTCAATAATCAGCTCGCCCATCTTGTGACCATCCTGCTCGCATGTCACAAACTCTAAAGAGAAATTCCGTTCGGATAGTGAGAGTATGGAATACAGGTCTAAAGAGAGGTCGATATTTTCAATACTCTGTTTCATCCGGTTCTGGGAAAGGGTGACCTTGTACACGTTACGCTCTTTTCCTAACTGCTGCCCATACCGGGAATAATCGATACCTATCACTGCATCTGCATACTGCTTCTGGGGGGCGATATAGCGTTCATACTCCGGTTCGCGTTCTTCAATCTCTTTTAGGACTGCCTCACGTAAATATCCCCGATTGTTAACATCCCTTTGGATCTTCCAGTCATACTTTACCTGTTTTGCCGGATCCACAAAGAGGGTAAAATCAAGATATTTCCGCAAAGTGGGCGTGAACAGCGTGTGAAGCCCTTCAAGTATTAAGATCTTTTTTGGACGAAAGATAGCCGGTGGATCAAATGTGCCTGTGTTATGGTTGTAGGATGGTTTTTCCACGGGAACCCCTCGTCGAAGCGATATGAGATCCTGCTCGAGCCGATCAATCCGATTTGCCTTTGGGTTTAAGGCAGTGATTCCCTGTGCTCTGCGCCCATCCCTGTCAAGACTGTGGTAATCGTCAAGTGTAATGGTCGATACGAGATCATTTCCAAAAATACTCCGTATACCTTGTGTGAAGGTAGTCTTTCCCGAACCGCTGTCCCCGGCAACTCCAAGTGTAAATATATATGGCGATGCTGCAATCGTGTCCTTAAAGTTTGGATGGAGCATGCGTAATTTCTCTATGTACTTGTATCATGTAAAAATCATCCTGCAGTTCCTTTGATGTTGGAGTGACACTTCAGAGTTTCCTGATTCAGATGAGATACCTGTAAGGTTTATCAGTACCGTAAAATCCCGGATATAAATAAAAACACCAATCATGTATCCGCAAAGCATGGAGAAAAGCACTTTTAAAAGCTGGAAAATCACAAACCAAAAAAAAATGTAGGGCATAGCATATCCATGCAATCCCTTTTTTTCAGGAGAGCGTTCGGGCATAGGTTTCAACTAGATCTTTTACTATCGGACCCCATAGGAAGAGTCGATCCACTTTCTTTCTTCCTCTTTTTCCCAGAGCCTCTGCATTCCAGGGTTCGTCGATCATGGTATTGATACCCCATGCAATGGATTCCGGGTTCACATCAACTTTTACACCATTTACAAACGACTCTATGTTCTCTGAGAGTCCGCCGACATTGGAAGCGACAACACATTTTTCAGCACTCCATGCTTCGAGGAGCACAAGACCAAACGGCTCGTTGCGACTTGGAATTACAACAATATCTGCTGCATTCAGGATGCGGATGTACTCTGAATCAGTTATATAGCCAACAAAGTTTACCGGCAGATCTTTTGAGCGTTCCTGCAGGATCTGCCGCATACCTCCATCACCGGCAACGATCACTTTTGCGTCCCAGCGGTGCTGGCAGACTTTTCTTATCGCCTCGATAAACAGATCCGGCCCTTTCTGGTAGACTAACCTTCCGACAAAGAGGACAAGGGGGGCATAGGGATGAATTCCATAAGCTCGCTTCACTTCACCCGGATCAATATTAGAACGGTACTCGCGCGGGATTACACCGTTTGGAATCACATCGCATTTCTCATAAGGGATATTGTATAACTTCATCACTTCGTTTTTGAGTGTTGCCGATACAGCAGTTACCCGTTTTGCAATGAGCCCGCCATACCACTCTTTTCCGGAGATCTCTTTAAACTCCCACCAGTCCCCGTACTGGTTGCCATTCCTACCGAATTCAGTAGAATGATAAGTGAGGATGGTATTTCTGTCCTGCAGGAAATGGAGTGCCTGAACCACGTGCCAGTCATGGAAATGAAGATAGTCAAACTGGTGAGGGCTATCATATTTCCGGAACTGATCCACCATTGCTCTGCTCATGGCATCGCAATATTTTACAATATTTTCTCCTTCAGGCTGGCAATAGTGGTAATAGACACCTTTGATGGTCTGATCGGGCATTTTTCCGCGAGTGAAAAAATGAACTTCATGCTGCTGCTTTACTAATGTTTCTGCAAGATTGGTTGCTGCGTTAGCAAGCCCGCCAACCCGTTCTGCGTACATCGACTCCCAGCAGAAAAAGGCTATTTTAAGTGACTCCACAGCAGATCTCTCCGTTCTTTTATGATCTGAGCCAGATCATGGCGCTCTGTCAAGCCGGCAATGCTCTCCGAAAGATATGGATCTTCTAAAATATCTGATACCCACCGTGAGAAATCACCTCGTTCCTGGTGGAACTGGATTGAATCCTTTGGTACTATGTATAATAATTCTTCAAACTGGTCAAGGTTATAAGCGGTATGTCCGATAAACCCGGATGGCCCTGCGAAATGAAATGCCTGTTCAGGAGCAAGAGTTCTCAATGTTTTTGCCGACTTTCGGTTTTTCATCACCCGGATATTTCTCAATTCATAGTCTGCCAGCACACTCATGTATGTTTTAAATGCATCATCGGCCTCGTGGTGACTGAAGTATGTATGGACTTCTCCGCACGTGCCGTATTTGGAAGCCATGTAATAGAAATGGTCACTCGTCAGTAGATATCGCCAGATTGGCTTGTCAATGGCATAAGGTCGTGCTAACTGGACTGCATGAAACGCTGCCCGCTGTCGATCGTTTCCCATCCATGCAGAGGTATCCTTCTCAAGGTCTGCCCACGAGATGGTTTCCCTGACATCTATCTCACCTACCGTGGAAAAACGAGAGATGCTTTCTGATGGCAGTATCGACTCTACATCCCTTTTTGCAAGTTCATCTGGCAGGGAGTTTAAGAAATTAAAAATCCCGGTCTCCTGCCAGAAGTGCTCGCCAAATGTTTCGTAATCCAGGAACACATTGATCACTTCTCCCTGGGATGAAGCGATCCATTGGGCATAGGTATCGGCAGTTAACGGAAACATGTCCCAAGTACGGTTCGCAAACCGGAATGCAATATCATCTGAAAACCGTGTGTTTCGAAGGATTACTGGAAGATCATTACAGCTGTAGAGATGATTCGGACTGCGCCATCCTAGAATGCGATCAACGCCTTCAGTATAGATCCCGGAAAAACCCATCTCTTTTGCTGCAACGGCCACATCGTTATTGAACGTGAATTCAGTGTTTTCAAATATTGTCGGTCGGACTTTGAACTGGTCATGCATCAGTTCCGAGTGAAGTCTGACCTGCTCTTTAAATTCGGTTTTATCATGAAAACAACTGGCAATACTGTGGTAGTATGTCTGCCCAATTATCTCGCAATTTTTATGCTGTGCCACCTGTTCAAAAAGCGAGAGAGTATCCTTGCTCCACTTTTCCAGTTGCTCAATGAGTATTCCCGATAAGGAAAAAGAGCAGCAAAAACCATCATCGAGTTTTCCTAAAATGATTTTTGTTGCAGGATTGTAGCACTTTTCTGCTACACGTTTTAGTATTTCCTTATTCAGGCCGTCAAAATAGTGATCAAAAAGATCTTTTTTTTTCATTTTTGGGACTGGTTCAAACTGCCGGTTTAACCGGTACGGCTGATGAACTTCAAACCCGATACATATGGGTGGCATGGCTAACAGGTCCTTTTTTTAAAAAGGGGAAAACAATCCACCGGGTACCAGACCAACTGAATCATATGCGCTGGTCTTTTATTATTTATTTAAGATATCCATGAAACGGCAGGGATGGGATAAACACTCATGGAAGTTACAGACTGTACTTCCCCCTAGTATTACTAAATAACTGTGATGTATGATATATATGTTTCTACGACTTCCAAAAAAAGAGAATTGCAATAACTGGACTTTTTTAAAAAATGGAACGGATAATAAATTCGTGCTGTTTTTTATCATGAAAAACTGAGAGCCTGATCTTTACCAGATTTCCTATGAAAATCAGCCTGTCATTTTCATTTTGTATGTTTTTGGCCCATTCGTATCATGTCCGTTTTCATGACAAAATGATAATAAGAGTAATCCTATATCAAAAAAACACATACTGGATATACGAGCCAAAATATTTTCCGGTGCTTTTTACATGATTCCTCTTCAGGATTGTCTGCAATGCGGTAAGTGCTGCGAGAAGTGGGGCTGGGGACAAAAAGGGGTAATCGAAGATCTCATCCCATGGATCGAAGCAAACCGGCAGGATATCCTTGAACATGTTTTGATCAGGTTTGCTGACGGGAAACGCTGCACCGCAAGTGGGATGTCAAAAGAGAATCTGATCCATGTTATCCGCATAGACTACTGGACTGATAAAAATGGCCGTACTTTATCGTACTGTCCGTTCTTCTGGCGGGCGGAGGATGGAAAGGTTTACTGTAAAATTCATGACACAAAACCAAAAGTTTGCATCGGGTTTACGCCATGGAACGAAGGTATCCGGGATTATGCCCTGAACTGCCCGGCGTGCCGGAACAATTCGCCATGAAAAAATTACGTGTTTTTAATATTAAATTTTCACTTGTTGATGTGCACAACCTTTGCCGGTGGAAAACCGTTGAAGTATGTGGATGAGGCGTGGGAATAGGCCCCGATGTTTTCTGAATAGACGAGATCGCCAATCTCCAGATTGGGAAGTTCTGCTGATAGCGTGATTGTATCAAAAGCGTCACAGGTTGGTCCAAAGACTGCGGAAATATGTGTCTCTCCTTCTTTGAATGACAGGACCGGGTAAGTACTGTGGTCAAAGACCTGGCCGGAATACGTGTGGTAGACCCCGTCGTT
>Ga0247841_10013320_pt1 | contig 10534 bp, 7 predicted proteins | sample LaCruzMarch2015__2_FD_192410 | JGI IMG/M metagenome (GOLD analysis project Ga0247841, IMG submission 192410) | Freshwater microbial communities from meromictic Lake La Cruz, Castile-La Mancha, Spain - LaCruzMarch2015_18m | ecosystem: Environmental > Aquatic > Freshwater > Lake | place: Spain...
AGCGGCGAGTCATCACCTGGTCGCTTTGAGCGCCTTTTCTAACCTTTCCAGATCGGCGCGGGTAGAGACGAAGACGTTGTGCTCGCTGGCATAGACGCGCGCCGCTGGCGTGAAGCCGCTGCGGCTGATGCACCAGGGACGGGCGTGAAGGGCTTGGGCTTTGGCGGTCAGCGCAGTCAGTTCCTTTTCACCGACGGCCTTATTTTGCCATTTGAGCTCAACCGCCCAGCGTTCGCCACTTGCAGTCTCGACCAACGCATCCACTTCCACCTGCCCGTCGGCGGAGCGATAGGGCGCGACTTGGGTGAAGGTTGGCAGCGTCAAGCGGCCGCTACCGCCGAACCAGGCGCCGTCTACTTCCTGACCCGCAAACACGCGCAACGCTTCGCGTAACTGACTTTCGCGCGCGCGACCCAATTCAGACGAAAGCCGAGCGTGCTGTGCTTCCAGGTCGGCCAGGAGCGGTGCCAGGGCCGCGCGGTTGGCCAGCAGATCCACCTCGATCCCGCGCGTCATGGCTGCGACCCAGTAGCGCAGCACCGGATCGCGATAGAAGTACTCCCCGTCTGCTTCGATCAGCAGGTCCACTTCTTGCAGCGCACGCAAATAGCCGCGCGTGCCGGGTGCGCCCTTGCGAATCCGGCGGGCAATCTCGCTCAGTGTCAGCCCCTCTTCTTCCGCCAGGGCTTGGAGAATCGCCTTCAGGATGCCATAGCCGCGCGCGCGGCTCAGCGAGATATCGTACAGATAGCGGCAGTAGTTGTAGATCCGGCCGTCGCGCGTCAGTGTTTCCAGGAGAAAGGCGCGTTCGGCGTCCTCAGCCGTCATCGCTCCGGCCGCGGGGCTCAGATCGCCCAGCCGCGACGCCACGGCATAGATGTAGAATGGGTGGCCGCCAGTCAGCTCGTGCAGCCGCCGGCCCGCGCCCGCCGCGGGGGGGGTACCCAGAATGCGCTCGACCAGCGCCAGGGTCGCATCAGGTGGGAAGCGCGCGACCTCAACCGACTCGAATTGCAGGAACAGTGGCGATTGACCGTCCTGGACCAGGTGTTGCATGGCGCTGATGGCCGAGGCCGCCACGACGTACCCCAGGCGGCCCTGTCGCTGGAGCGCCGCCCTAAACAGTTGCACCGGCCGGCGCACGGCCGGGTAATTGCCAAGGACCGTCAACTCGGTGAATTCGTCCAGCAGCAAGAGTAGGTAGCAGTCTAACTCAGCGGCCAGTTTTTCGGGGAAATCGAGGGCCGCGCTGACCTGCAAGGCCGGGTCGTCACGGGCGCGCTCCAGGGTCGCCAGGGTTTGGGCGACACAGCGTAAGCCCGCGGCCGGCCCCCCCAGCAGGCCGGCTGGCGTCAAGAAGCTGTCTCGATCGCCCTGCCCCCCGGTCAAGGCCCAGAACGTCACCAGACCCACGTAGCGCCGGCTGAACAGCTCCGGCGATGTCACCAATTCCTCCATATCCACATAGACTGGTCGGACGGCGCCGTGCGGCGCCTGTTCTATCAACCGCGTCAGATGCTCCATCAGCAAAAGTGTCTTGCCGATACGACGCAGGCCGAACAATGCCAGGTGTCGCGGCCGCCCATCCGCCAGGCTGAGCGTAGCTTGTTCGAGCACGGCCAGCTCGCGCTCGCGATCGGTGAAGAGGGTACGCAAATGCGGCGGATAGAAGGATGTAGTCATGAGCGTCACTCTGGAACATTGGTTTAGGGCAATTGCCTTATAAGGCAATTGCCCTAATCTATCACAAGATTCGCTCTTCTGCAAGATCCCGCCGCTGGCGCAGTGAGGCAGCCGAGTTGGGCATGTGACGCGCCCTTATAGAGTCGGTGGTGTCGCAGACCTTCGTTGCGCTTCAATCTCCGCCTGGTGCTGTTAGCGGCTCAGGAAACCGACGCCCGTCTGTAGTTATTTTGGGTGGCCATGCGGATCGCCGTTGTTGGTATCCGTGACGGCAGCGGTAGTTTCCTGGCCCGCGGCCTGAGCGACGCCGACATCGCCCGGCCGGCTCTACCTCTCCGAAGGCACCGTGCGCAACTATGTCAGCGGCGTGCTCGCCAAGCTGGACGTGGCCGACCGCACCCAGGCCGCGATCCTCGCGCTGCAATATGGCGTGGCGGGGCCGGAGGAGGGGTGAAGCCAATAGTTACCACAGCAGGATATCCATTCATGCGCAAGCAACTTTGCATTGTGACGGTTATCTCGGTATAATCTCAGATGCCGCGCCGGCGCGGCGTGTTCGCTGATTGAAGTGACCGCCCTGCAGGTGCAGGGCGGAAAGGGAAACCATGATGCGGGGCATTGAGCATCTTTGGCAGCAAGCGGGTTTCACGCCCAACCCTGCCCAGCGCGCCGCCATCTTGCATGAGGCAGGCCCGCTCTATCTGCCCGCCGGCCCAGGGTCGGGCAAGACGCGCGTGCTCCTCTGGCGGACCCTCAACCTGATCGTCTTCCACGACGTGCCGCCGGACGCGATCTACCTCTCGACCTTCACGGAGAAGGCCGCGCGGCAGCTCAAGGAAGGGCTGCGAGGGTTGCTCGGTTTGGCGAGCAACTTCACAGGGCGGCCCTACGACATCTCGCAGATGTACGTGGGGACGGTGCACTCGCTCTGCCAGCGGCTGATCATGGACCGGCGTTTCTACACGGAGCGGCAGCGCGGCCGGCCGCCGGTCCTGGTGGATGACCTCAGCCAGTACTTCCATCTGTATCGGTCGAGCCGGTGGGAGGCGTTCGTCCAGGCCGCAGGGCTTGACGGCGATCCCGTGCGGGACATCAATGTCCTGTTCGAGGAACATCAGCACCCAGGCTCCCGGCACTACGCGGTCACGCACACCCTGGCGCTCTTCAACCGCCTCTCCGAGGAGTGTCTGACGCCCGACCAGATCGCGCCGTTGGTGGATAACCCAACACTGGCTGGGCTGGCGCGCATGTATGCCGCGTACCTTGATTCGCTCCGGCAGCCGGGCCAGCCGGCAAGCACCGATTTCGCGCTGCTGCAACAGGAGGCGCTCCGCGTCCTGGATAGGCAGGACGGCGCCACGCCGGTCTTTCAGCACGTCATCGTGGACGAGTACCAGGACACCAACACCATCCAGGAGCGGCTCTTCTTCCGATTGGCCCAAGGCAGCCGCAACCTGTGCGCGGTGGGCGACGACGACCAGGCGCTCTACCGCTTTCGCGGCGCGACCGTGGAGAACTTCGTGCAGTTCCCCCAGCGGTGCATGACTGCGTTTGGCGTCGCGCCGACCACCATCCCCCTGGACATCAACTACCGTTCCCGGCACCGGATCGTGGATTTCTACACCGGCTTCGTCGGCCAGTGCGACTGGCGCAACCCCGCCGGCGGGCACTTCCGCGTGACCAGCAAGCAGATCCGGGCCGCTAACCCCGATGCCGGCGTCGCCGTGGTGGCCAGCACCTGGGCCGCGCCGGACGACGTGGCCGCCGAGATCGCGGACCTGGTGAAGCGGTTGCTGGATGCCGGTCGGGTGGAGAACCCCAACCAGCTCGCGTTCCTGTTCCCGTCGCTCAAGTCGCCGATGGTGGGGCGCATGCAGCAGGCGTTGGAGGGCCGCGGGTTGCGGGTCTACGCGCCGCGCGCCGGCTCCTTCCTGGAGGTGGACGAATCGGTGGCGCTGTTCGGTCTGTTCCTGCGCATCTTCGGCCGGCCGGTACGTGGCGACTTCGGCGGCGAGGAATATGAGAACTACCACCGCTGGTTGGATCGTGCCGAGGCCGAGGGGGAGAGACTATGCCAGGCTGATCCCCGGCTGGCTGTCTACGTGCGCGACCGCCAGGCGGAGATCAGCCAGGCCGTGAGCGACTACGGGGCGCTGGTGCAGGTGGCCGAGCGGCAGAATTGGCCCTTGGATCAGCCCTACGAGCCGCGGCGGATGAAACGGCTGTTGTACGACGCGGCGCGGCTTTCCGAGACCGCCCGCCGCAAGCTCGGCAGCCCCTATTTCGAGAAGGTGATCGAGCGCCGCAGCGCCGACGGCCGGCCCTTCACCCTGAGCTACATCCTGGCGAGCATGACGGCCCTCGACTGGGGCGTCCTCGACCTTTTCTACCGGCTGTGCGGGTTCGACCACTTTCGGGCGATGTTCGACCTGGCCGAATGCGGCGAGGACGAGGGGCCGATCTGCAACCTGGGCCTGATCTCGCAATACTTATCCCGCTTCATGGACGAGTACGGCGCCATCATCACCGCGTCGCTGCTCCAGGACGAAGGCATGCCGCGCATCTTGTTCAGCTCGTACCTGTTCGCCCTCTATCGCCGCGGAGAGAGCGAGTACGAGGACGCCGAAGACCCGTTCCCGAAGGGGCGCATCCCGTTCCTGACGATCCATCAGGCGAAGGGGCTGGAATTCCCCATCGTGGTGTTGGGGAACGCGCGCAAGGACACGCACAAAGGGCCGCAGCCAGTGGAGCGTCTCGTCCAACCGTTGCTGGACCGCGAAGGGGAGCCGCTGGATCGCATGGCGGAGTTCGACGCGATGCGATTGTTCTACGTGGCGCTGTCGCGGGCCAAGAACCTGCTGGTGATCGCGCATCCCAGGGGCGCGGGCCAACGCATCAACAAGCCGTTCCAGGAAATCCTGGACGACGCCTTCCCGCGCATTCCGCAGCTCGACGTGACCAGCCTGCCCGCCGCGCGCCTCGAACAAGATGACACGCCGCGCTCCTACTCGTACACCGGCGACTACCTGTTCTATGGCCGGTGCCCCAGGCAATACATGATCTTCCGCAAGTACGGCTTCGTGCCGTCGCGGTCGCAGACGATGATGTTCGGATCGCTGGTGCATCGAACGTTGGATGATCTGCACCAGTTGTTGATTGCGCGGCGTAGCGAAGTCAGTTAAGGCGACTCCCGATCGCTGTCATGCTGAGCGGGTCTACGACACAAGGCATGTAACGACGACTGACCAGCGAAGCATCTCTGTGGCAAGGGTTTCCAGGTAACCGCTGTCATGCTGAGCGGGGCTGCCACACAAAGTATCTAGCGACGACTGACCAGCGAAGCATCTCTACTTGGCCAAATGTGGGGAGCGTACCGTGAGGCAGTACTACGTGTACATCATGACCAATCACTCGCGCACTCTGTACACCGGAGTGACCAACGATCTCCAGAGGCGGGTGCTTGAGCACAAACGGAAACAGATTCCGGGCTTTACCCAGAAGTACAACATCACGCAGTTGGTATACTATGAAGAAACCCCAGACGTAAAGACAGCAATCGCCCGAGAGAAGCAGATCAAGGGCTGGCTGCGGTCGAAGAAGATTGCGCTGATCGAGTCACTGAATTCGGGGTGGCGCGATCTGAGCGATGAATGGGACAAGTGAGATGCTTCGCTGGTGGCTCGCCGCGGTGAAGGTTGACTCGTTAACCCGCTCAGCATGACAATGGCACTTTGTCACCCTGAACGGGTTAACGAGCTGAGTCACGTTGTCCCTGACCACCAGTGAAGGGTCTCCTGGCCGTCGAGGAGATGCTTCGCTGGGGGCACGCGACCACTGACCTTGACTCGTCAACCCGCTCAGCATGACAAGGGACGAGATATGAGTATGATCCAAACCAACGACATCGAGCAACGGCTCAACGAGTTCTTCGACGAGAACATGGCCGCCCTGGCGCTCGAAAGCGGCCACTCGTTGTCGCCCGAGGTCAAAGAGACGGCGCGGCAGCAGGTGTTGATGTATTGGCGCAAGCTGCGCGACATCGCCGAGCGGGTCACAGACACCGAAGTGCGCCTGAGCTTGCCCCAACAGCACAGCCCGGCCGGCCGCACCTTCGCCATCGAGGGAATCGTGGACATCGTGCGCGAGGACGAGCGCGTGGTGATGTACGACATCAAGACCCACGACACCGCGGCGATCCGGGCGAACATCGAGGACTACGAGCGGCAGTTGAACGTGTATGCCCACATCTGGCAGAATTTGCGCGGCCAACGGCTGGACGAGACCGCCGTGATCTGCACGCAACTGCCGGAGGCGCTGCGGCAGGCCGCCATCGTGCGCGATGAACGGCGCATCGAGCGCGAGCTGGCCCACTGGGAGCCGGTGATCGGAATCCCGTTCGAACCGGAACACGTGACTGAGACGGTGCGGGAATTCGGCGCGGTCGTGGATCGGATCGAGGACGGCTGCTTCACGCCAGCCGACCTCGCAACGCTGCAAGGCCGTCTGCCGGGCACCACGCGCACCTTCGCTTCCGAGATCTGCCGGCGCTGCGATGCCCGCTTTTCGTGCGCCTCGTACCGCGCGTACGCGCACGCGGCCAGCCAGGGAACGGAAGTGCGCTTCCGGCAGTACTTCGATGATTTCGGCGATGATGTCGAACAGAGCGAAAGAATCACCGCCGGACTGACCGAATGAGGGAGAAAATGCCCATCACCAAACTCCGCCCCACCTTCACCTTCGACCAGGCCCGCCTGGACGCGCTCCGCGCCATCGCGCCCGAAGCCTTCGCCGACGGGAAGATCAACCGCGACGCGCTGCTCGAAGCGCTGGGCGAGCACCTCGAAGACGAGGGCCGCGACGCCGAGCACTTTGGCTTGTTCTGGCCGGGCAAGCGGGACGCGCGGCGGCTGGCGAGCACGCCCAGCACCAGATCGCTGCGGCCCGCGCCGGGTGAGGGCGTACACGAGGACACGACGCGCCACCTCTTCATCGAGGGCGACAACCTGGAGGTGCTGAAGCTGCTCCAGAAAAGCTACGCCGGCCGCGTGAAGATGATCTACATTGACCCGCCATACAACACGGGCAACGACTTTATCTACAATGACAATTTCGCGCAATCGGTGGATGAACACCTGCGCGCCACCGGCCAGGCGGACGAGATGGGCCGCGTGTTGGTGACGAACACGCAGGCCGGCGGCCGGTATCATTCGAACTGGCTGAACATGATGTATCCGCGGCTGCGCTTGGCGCGGAATCTGTTGCGGGATGATGGGGTAATCTTTGTCAGCATTGATGATCACGAGGTTCACAACTTGCGCGCCTTGATGAGCGAGGTTTTTGGTGAAGAGAACTTCATCGCACAGATCGTAATTCAGAGTAATCCCAGGGGGCGGCAGTCCGAGAGTTTTGTTGCCTCAGTGCATGAATACGTCCTCTTGTTTGCAAGGGATGTGAATGAATGTGCCCTTCGAGGGAATCAGTTGACGCCAGATCAATTGGCAGAATTCGATCTTACGGACGAACAGGGCCATAAATACCGATTACTTGGTTTGAGACAGCGTGGCTCAGCCTCGCGCAGGGAAGATCGCCCTAAGATGTTCTTCCCCATTTACGTGGACCCTGACACCGGTACCGTAGCATTGGAGAGAACTTCAGGACACAGGGTGGAAGTACTTCCTCGCAAGTCAACGGGTGAAGATGGCCGATGGATGTGGTCACCCCAAAAGGTGAAGGCCAATCTGAGCTTAGTTGAAGCCCGCTTGATAACGAGGCGGGATGAATGGGATATCTTTGTTCGAGACTTTCTGTGGACGACCGAGGGACAGGAACGCACCCGGAAGATTAAGACCATCTGGGACGAGAAGGAGTTCAACTACCAGAACGGGACGCAGGAAGTGAAGGAATTGCTCGGCGAGTCAGCAGCTGAGTATCCAAAGCCGGTAGCTTTGCTCGAGCAGATCATTTCGCAGACCATCGATGAGGACGCCATCATCCTCGATTTCTTTGCAGGCACTTGTCCAGCCGCACACGCGACATTGAAGCTTAACCGAAGCGAAGGCGTAGAAATGCGCTTCATGATGGTACAGCTCCCCGAGTCGACGCCGCCAGATTCACCGGCTCGCCGCGCCGGCTATGCCACCATCGCCGACATCGGCAAAGAACGCATCCGCCGCGTCATCCAGCGGATGCAGGCCGAGGACGCCGGCAAGCTCACTACCGGCCGCGACGCCCCCGAAGACCTCGGCTTCCGCGTCTTCAAGCTCGACCGCTCCAACTACCGCGCCTGGCGCGACTTCGCGGGCGGCGACATGGTCGAGCTGCAAACCCTCTTCGACCGCTTCGAGTCGCCGCTGGTCGAGGGGTGGCAGGCGGAGGACGTGCTGGTCGAAGTGCTGCTGATGGAGGGCTTCCCGCTCGACAGCACGACCGAGCCGCTGCCGGAGTTCACGCGCAACACGGTCACGCGGGTCTCGTCCGACCTGGTGGCCCACCGGCTCTTCGTCTGCCTGGATGCGGCCGTCCACGACGAGACGATCGTCGCGCTGGCGCTGGGCGAGGAGGACATCTTCATCTGTCTCGACGCGGCGCTCACGGACGAGGCGAAGGTGCGGTTGGAGGATGGACGCCGAGTGAAGGTGATTTGAGATGGGCGGCAACTGTCATTCTGAGCGGGTTAACAACTCAACACTCGTTACGGCGCGGCCCCAGCGAAGAATCTCCTTTTGGAATCCAGAGAGATGCTTCGCTGGTCGTTTGCCGCGACTGACTTTGGGCCGTAGACCCGCTCAGCATGACATACAGGGGGTTTGGCGCGAAACCATAAACCGCCCCATCCCTGGTGATTTGATTGACCGTCGAGGATATAAATGGTACAATGCTGTAGATGTCAGTAAGCGACACTGGGAGGGTGAAGATGGCTCTTGAAGATGCTGGACCGCGGTTACACGATCGTGCCACGCGCGGACAATCCTTGACGCAGGAAGAAGCAGCCGCGCTGCAGGCCTGGTACGCGCAGCAGGATCGAGCCGAATTGGCCCTGATCGTGCGCACACCAGGGCAGGATGCCACCCTGTTGCAGCAGCAGGTAGACATTGCCTTAGCGCAGCTTGCCAAGACGACCCAACAGATCAGGCGATTGGGCAAGGAAAACACCTCCCTGCGTCGCGAAAACGCTCGTCTGCGTGTCCAAGTGGCCAGCCGGGCCGCACTCCAGCCAGCATGACCATCAGCCTTGCGCTTCGCGACGATGTGCGCCGTCGCGCCGGCTTCGTGTGCGAGTGATGTTCTGGTGTGGCTGGACCGCTATCGTGATGTCGTTCAGGCAATTGAAGGCTAATTCATGCCGACCGTGCTATTCGTAGCCGAAACCGCCACAGGGAGCCATTACAACCAACACCAACCCAGCGCAAACACCAAAGTCGGTTAGCTACGTCCTGACCGGCTTCGCAACCCGAATCCTGCTGCCCCAGGAGCCAGGCATCGCAGCTCTTATCTGAGCCACCATCCTTCTCGCGCAGACAAGGTCACAATTCCTAGCTTGGGATCACAGCCTCGTCTACGCTTTCAGCGGAGCCAGTTCGCGCCATGATACATTCTCCTACCTACCGTGCAACCATTTCCGGGAAGAGCACCCTGCTCGATGAGACACTTCTCGTGCTCCAGCAGATCGCTCGCGGCCACACCGTTGCCCAGGTCAAGACGCTGGTCATGGAGGCCGATCTGCTCGGCAAGCTGACCGACAGTACGCGCAAGTCGGTCTGGGATCACCTCCACACGCGCTATCTGGGCGACGAAATGCAGGCCGCCACGCTGGCCCGCATGGTGACGCGCGCGCCTGACCGGCAGACGGCCCACCGCGTGTTGCTGTTCGAGATGTGCCGATCGTTGCCCGTGCTGCGCGATGCCGTGGTCGGCTGCATCTACCCGCGCTATGCAGCCGGCTTCAGCGGAGTGGGCAAGGCCGACCTCCAGCGCTTTTTCGACGAGAGCGCCGGCAGTCACCCCGAACTGACCACCTGGTCCCCCCAGACCCGCGAAAAAGTGGTCAGCAATATCCTGACCATCCTGCGCGACTTCGGCCTGCTCATTGGCGCCCAAAACAAGCAGTTTGCTCGCTTGTATGTGCCGCTGCCCGCGTTCGTCTACGTCCTGTATCGGCTGGCTGGGGACGGCGTGCGCACAGCCCAAGGGGCGCTGGCACACGAGGACTGGCGGCTTTTCCTGCTGGAGCGCGGCGATGTCCAGGCGTTGTTGGCTGAGGCCAGCGCGGCCGGCTACTGCACCTTCAAGGTCCAGGGCGACGTGTACAGCCTGGACTTGCGCTTCCCATCCCTGGAGGCATGCGTTGAGAGCCTTACCGGAGAAGTTTGAGGAGTTGGAACGCTGGCTGTTGCGCGATCGCGCGCTGCTGGCCCAGAGCACGGGCGTGCCTTTCATCCGTCTGGTGTTTCGCCCTGAGGAAGAGGTTGACTGCGTCCGGCGCCGTGAGTTGCTGCGACGTACGGTGGAGGGGCAAGGGGTCAAGGTTCAAACGGTCAGTTGCCGCGATGTGATCTTCGCGCACTACGAACGCCGCGGCCGGCTCGCGCAGCTCTTCGAGTTGGAGGCGACCGCGGGTGCTGACCTGAACGACAACATCGCCCGGCACGCCGCCCCGGAGTTGACGACCCGGCTGGTGCAGGCGGTCGAGTCCTTGGGCCGCGACGGCGTCATCTTGCTGACCGATGTGGCTTTCCTCTATCCCTATCTCCACCTCGGCCCGATCCTGGACGATTGCACCAACTGCATCCGGCCGCCCATGGCGTTAGCCATCTTCTATCCGGGCGAGGTGAACCTGGAAGGCCGGCTATTG
>Ga0247841_10013321_pt1 | contig 10533 bp, 13 predicted proteins | sample LaCruzMarch2015__2_FD_192410 | JGI IMG/M metagenome (GOLD analysis project Ga0247841, IMG submission 192410) | Freshwater microbial communities from meromictic Lake La Cruz, Castile-La Mancha, Spain - LaCruzMarch2015_18m | ecosystem: Environmental > Aquatic > Freshwater > Lake | place: Spain...
TATTATCCGACGTTGATGTTCTGGTTACTCCTGTCTCCCCTTTCCCGGCTTTCAAAATCGGTGAGAAGAAGGAAGATCCGTTAGCTATGTATAAGGCTGATGCTTACACTGTTACAATAAATACTGCTGGGGTGCCAGCAATGAGTGTTCCTGCAGGTTTTACTGAAGACGGTTTGCCGGTTGGAATGCAGATAATTGGTCCGATGATGGGAGAGGGGAAGATATTTGAGGTGGCTAGTGCGTTTGAGAAGGCAGTTAATATAAAAAATAAAAAACCAAACCTATAAAGAATCGGATCGCTTACCCCACTCCTAAGCGCTTTATTCGCAGTAGCGAATGCGCCCGCAGGGTCACTACGTAGACTTGCGACTGTCGTCGTGGGACAAGCGCTCCAATAAGCGAAGAAGTAAGGAGAAAGATGACAAAGGCTGAAGTAATCGAAATGGCAAAGAACAAAGGGGTGAGGTTTGTTCATTTACAGTTTTCTGATTTGGATGGCGTAACTAAGAGTGTAGAGATTCCAGTTTCTCAACTCAAAGACACTTTGAACCAAGGAAAATGGTTTGACGGTTCTTCGATCGAGGGTTTTGCTAGAATCGCTGAAAGTGACATGTTTTTAGCTCCAGACCTAGATACTTTTAGAATACTGCCTTGGGACGGTGACGATGGGGTTAAGTCTGCCCGAATTATTTGTGATGTCATGACACCGGATGGTGATTCTTTTGTTGGCGATCCGCGAGGCATCCTAAAAAGAAATATGGCAGTTGCAAAGAAGCTGGGCTATATTTATAACGTTGGTCCTGAATTAGAATTTTTCCTTTTTCGTAAAATGGAAGATGGCTCAATAGATCTTTCCCCTACTGATTCAGCTGGTTATTTTGATTATTCTGACGATTGGGCTTCGGCAGTTAGAAAAGAGATCTCTAATGCTGCTGAAGAGATGGGGATTGAGATAGAAACAATACATCACGAAGTATCTAGAAGCCAACATGAAATTGATTTCAAATATCAAGATGCCTTGAGCGCAGCTGATTGCGTTATTACTTTAAAATTTATTATCAAAGCTATCGCTGAAAGATACGGTTTGCATGCAACTTTTATGCCAAAACCTGTTTTCGGTATAAATGGTAGCGGTATGCATGTACATCAGTCGTTATCTCAAGATGGTAAAAATATATTTTACGATGCCAAAGATTCTTACAGTATTTCTAAGGTTGCTAAACAATTTATAGCAGGTCAGCTAAAAGAAGCTACTGGAATATGTATGGTTATGTCCCCGTTAGTTAATTCTTACAAAAGGTTAGTGCCCGGTTATGAGGCTCCGGTTTATCTTTCTTGGGCGAGAATAAATAGGTCCGCTTTAATTCGTGTGCCTAGATTTTCAGCAGATAATGGTAAATCGGCAAGGATAGAGCTTCGTTCGCCAGATCCTTCATGTAATCCTTATTTGGCTTTTTCCGTTATGCTTGCCGCTGGACTTTCTGGTATAAAGCTAAAACTTGAGCCACCAAAACCGGTAGAAGAAAACATCTATGAAATGAACGATCGCGAGAGAAGTAGGCGTAAAATAAAAACTTTGCCGGATTCTTTAGGGAGTGCAGTGCGTGAATTTGAAAAGAGTGATATCGCGCGCGAAGCACTTGGCGAGCATTGTTTTGAAAGATTGATTGATTCAAATAAGCGTGAATGGGACGAGTATCGCTTGCGCGTTTCAGAGTGGGAAGTGGAACAATATTTAGAAAAATATTAACCACACTGATTTTATTCGCTGATTATTACTGATGAATGCAAGGAAATTTGTCAGTGGAAAGTCAGAGTTGAAATTATTATTGGAGAAATCATGGGAAAGAAAGCACGACTTAGGAAAGATAAAAGAGTTTCCGAAGAGAAGGTCATAAAGGAACACATAGAAGCCAAAGTAAGAAGCTTAAATCCTTTTTATTTGATTTGGACAAAATGGCAGTTTTGGGCGTATGTTGTGGTTGTTGCATTGATAATATTGTTTCCTTTTTATAATAAAGTAACGAAAGAGAGAGCCATGAATAAAGATAATGTAGCAGTTTTTCACACAACCATGGGTGATATAACCGTCGAGCTCTATAAAACAGATGCACCAAACACGGTCAACAATTTTGTAAAACTTTCGCGTCAAGGCTTCTATGATGGATTGTTATTTCATAGGGTTATAAAGAGCTTTATGATACAGGGCGGCGATCCAGAAGGTAACGGTACAGGTGGACCGGGATATCAGTTCGATGATGAGCCTACTGACCATAAAATTGTAGCTGGCACACTCGCCATGGCAAATTCCGGACCAAATACAAATGGCAGTCAATTTTTTATTGTGACTGAGCAAGCGCAGACTCACCTTGACGGTAAGTACAATGTTTTTGGAAAAGTTTTGTCTGGCTTGGATATTGCAGTAAAAATATCCGAAGTTGCGGTTGACGGTAACGATAAACCTATAGAAGATGTTAAAATAAATAGTATAGAGATTCAATCAAGAAAGTTAGCGGCGACAGAAGAAACTACAAGTGATGGTACTTCGGTAAATACGGATGGCAGTGACGCATCCGCGACTACCGATGGGACAACTTTGCCACTTTCTAATACAACAGGTGAATAATGAGCAATCGGCATAAAAAACAAAATCAACGAACCGCGCTGGAGATTATTTTTCTTGGTATATTTAAAGGTTTGTGGTGGTTGGTTACATTGCCATTTGGTAAACATAAGAAGAATAAATCAAACGTTGACCAAGCTTATCTTTCTAGCAAAAAAAATGAAATTTCGATGCTGCTTAACTCTGACAGTCATATTGAATTAAAGCACGCGGTGCTTGAGGCTGATAAATTAGTTGATTACATTTTGCAAGCTCGAGGTTACAGGGGCGAAACTTTTGCAGATCGGCTCAGAAGTGCGCAGTCGTACATTGACGCAAGTACTTATGAGATGCTTTGGCAAGGCCATAAAGTCAGAAATCAGATTGCTCATGATGATACCAATTTTTCCAATGATGAGCTAAAAAGTGCGGCGAGAAAATTATTAAAATATGTAGGTTAAGATGGATGAAAGTGCTTTAACCAACCTTGAGACAGACGAGAAGCTTAGCCACATTGTGGCAGATATTTATCGTAACGGAAATCTGCTAAAAACTATGATTTTGGGTAAATATTACGACAGGGAAGTTAAAGAGCAGATTTTACAAAGTGATCAAATATCTTTGACTAAAGATGAAAGAGCTGAGGTGCGAGTTATGATTGATAGGTATCTTGAATGTGAGAGCAAGATTCAAGAGTTAATTGCTTCAGCTGGTATTTCTAGTGAAGAATTGGAATTATTAGATTCCGTGAGTCGAAGATTAAAGACCCAGCTTTCCATGGATGAGATCAAAGAGTTGCAAGAAGCATACAAAAAGTTAGTATTAGTTGCCAATGAACTTTCGGAATATAATGATTTATTTGGGAAAACAAATGAGTAATTTTAAAACAACAATCGGATTGGAAATTCACGTACAGCTGGACACAAAGTCCAAGATGTTTTGTGGTTGTGACAATAATTCAGAAAATGCTGAGCCAAATACCAATGTTTGCCCAACCTGTCTTGGCATGCCTGGAACGCTACCTTTGGCAAACAAACAGGCGATTGAGTGGACCATTAAAACTGGTTTAGCGCTTAATTGTGAAATAAATAAGTTATCTAAATTTGATAGAAAGCATTATTTTTATCCTGATTTGCCAAAAGGATTCCAGATATCTCAGTATGATGAACCATTTTGCAAGGGCGGGTATTTGGAAGTTGATGGCAAAAAAGTTCGATTAAATAGAATCCATCTTGAAGAGGATGCCGGCAAGCTTATTCATAAGGGCGAAGAGAGTTTTGTCGATTTAAATAGAGCAAGCACACCACTCATGGAAATTGTAACTGAGCCAGATATTGAATCACCGGAGCAGGCGAAGAAGTTTTTGCAAGAACTTCAGCTCATTGTAAGATATTTAAAAGTTTCTGAGGCTTCGATGGAAAAAGGCCATTTGCGATGTGACGCTAATATTTCAGTCAAAGATGAAAATGGTGTGATGTCACCTATTGTTGAGATAAAGAATTTAAATTCTTTTCGTTTTGTGGAAAAAGCTTTGAAGATAGAGGAGAAACGTTTAGCCGAAATCAGGTCTGAATGGCCGGTGAAGAACTCAAAGGTTACGAGAGGCTATGATAGCGATAAAGATGAAACATATGCCCAGAGAGAGAAGGAGGAGGCAGCAGACTACCGTTATTTCCCTGAGCCAGATGTCCCGCCGATTGATTTGGAGAGATCGGCTGATTTCGATATTAAAAAGATTAAATTGGAGATAGAGCATTTACCTGCGGATATTCGCACAAAGATGATTGAATTGGGTCTTTCGCACGAATATGCAGAAAAAGTAGCAACTAACCCAGACCATGTAAATTATTTGCTTGGTGGTGAAACTCTTGAAAAAGAGTTGGTTGTTTGGGTTACTGAAGAGGTTAACGCACAGATAGATAAACATAAAATATCTTACGAGGAGTATGTAACCAAGGTTCCTCTGACTCATCTGGCGGATCTTGTTGGATTTGTTAAAGCGGAGAAAATATCTGTAAATACCGCAAAAGATATTTTTGCCGAAATGATAAAAACTGGCGAAAGAGCCGGTAAGATTATTCAAGAACGGGGGTTGGAGCAGATTTCAGATCAGGGAGAGATTGAAAAGATCGTTGACGATGTAGTTAGTGAGAATCCGACTGAATTATCTGCTTATCGCGCAGGGAAGAAACAGCTGATGGGCTTTTTTGTCGGCCAGGTTATGAAAAAGTCGGCTGGTAAAGCTAATCCTAAAATTATAAATGAATTTTTAAGAAATAAATTAGACCAATAGTACTATTTTATAGTTGGTTGAAATTTTAGTTGGTATAAGTATCATTGAAAGAAGCAGTGAAGGTGGTATAATAGTGAGGGATAAGTGTGTTTTGTGAACAAAAATAAATAAGTTAGGGGAAAATTATGTATTCTTCAGCTCTTTATCAGGTTTTGCTTCTAGTCTTAATTATAGCTACTATTGCTTTAATTTTCGTTCTGGTTCGGATGTATTTGATTCTGACTGATTTAAATGATTCGAGTAGGAAGATTAAAATTATTATCGATGACGTTTACGCTACCGTGACTAGCATTAAATCTTCATTATTAGAGTATCAAACTATGATTAAGGGATTCATTTTAACCATTACTTCGATATCGGGAATAAAAGAATTAATAACCAAATTTAAAAATAAAAGTGAAGAAAGGGAATAAGATGTCTAAATCAACAGGAAAGTTTGTCGCCGGAGCATTGATCGGTGTGGCCGCTGGAGCGCTCGCTGGTGTTTTGCTAGCGCCAAAATCAGGCAAGGAGACCAGGAAAGATATTGCGAACAAAGCAAAAGAATACACAGCTAAAGGCAAAGAGATGGCCATTAAGGGTGAAAAAGTTGTAAAGGGCGCTATACACGATGCAGCTGAAAAAGTAGTTGAGAAAACTTCTTAAGGAGAAATATGTCTGCAAAAATCGACTTTGACGATAATTTTCATGATGATAAATCTATGATCAAAAAGAAAAAGTCTAGAAATTATTTTGTTCTAGCAACTTTCCTTATAGTAATAAGCTTGATCGTCGGCGCTGTCGGCGGTGTGGGCGGAATTATATTATTGTCTTCTGACAACGGTAAGGTGGCAAGTCAACTTGGCATTAAAGATATTAGCAGTCTTTCTATACCAACCACAAGAACAGAAAAGATCGTTGTCGAAGAGTCAAGTGCGATTATAGATGTTTCGAAGTCGGTATCTCCGGCTGTGGTTTCGATCGTTTCTAAGGCAATATATCAAGATATCTTCGGCAGAACTTATCAGGCTGGTGGAGCTGGAACCGGATTCATTTTGACGAGTGATGGCCTAATTATTACAAATAAGCATGTAGTTGCCGAGATAAATACACAGTACACGGTGGTTTTATCTGACGGAAAATCATACGATGCTGAGGTGAAGTCTCGAGACCCTTTAAATGATCTTGCTGTGCTTAAAATCAATGCAACTAATTTACCTGTTGTAGAGCTTGGCGATTCTGATCAGCTTGCCGTGGGACAATGGGTGGTAGCCATTGGTAATGCATTGGGTAAATACCAAAACACTGTAACAGCAGGAGTGGTTTCCGGAACAAATAGATCCGTAGAGGCCTCAGATTCGACAGGCCAAAATTCTGAAAAGCTTGATGGTTTAATCCAGACTGATGCAGCTATTAACTCTGGTAACTCTGGCGGTCCAATAGTGAATTTAAAGGGTCAAGTTGTCGGTATAAATACAGCGGTTGCTGCTGATGCACAAAGTATTGGATTCGCAATTCCAATTAACTTAGCAAAGTCAGCGATCGATAGCATAAAGGAGACAGGTAAGATCGTTCGACCTTATTTGGGTGTGCGCTATGTGCCTATAACTAAAGATATTTCAGAACAGAACAAATTGACTGTTGATTACGGCGCCTTAGTTGTCCCGGGAAATGGTCTTGGACAGGTTGCGGTGGTCTCCGGTTCACCTGCAGATAAGGCTGGCATCGTTGAAAATGATATCATTTTGGAGATTAATGGTGATAGAATAAACGCTGAACATAGTTTGATACAATTAATTCAACAGTATAAAGTTGGTCAACAGATAGAATTGAAGATTTTGTCTAAAGGCAAAGAGAAGACAGTAAAATTGACACTTGAAGAGATGAAATAGAACTACGCTGTTTTCGCCTTCACCAGTTGGCGAATGGCGGATCACGCTGAAGAAACGCTGAAATAGTATTAAAAATACCCCGCCACTGCGGGGTATTTTTAATATAAGAAGAATAAATTTGAATCTTGCCACTCCCGCCGGGAGGCGGGAGTGGCGGGTGGGACAACTCTTTCTGTCCGCTGTCGGCCCTTAGGCCGGCTGCTTGTGCTCGCCTTTGGCGAGCTTGCTTCCTTCGGCTACCCAAATGTGAGTGACCTGTGATTTGTGGAGAATGGCCTCACAGTTGGGGTTCTCGCAGAAGCCGTTTTTGCCATCACGTGACAATGTCTTCTGCTTGCATGCGGGACATACGACCTCGACGGTTGTACTTGCCACAACATTCTTCTGAATCATGGCTCGACCTCCTGGGATAATGAGATATCGGAGGGCCGAGTGAACAGAACAGAGTTACCTATTGTTTATCACAATATGACTAATTATGCAATACTTTTAGGAACCTCTCACGTCCCGAGAGATCTTTTATGATTTGTACGTTATTATAAAATTTGAGAGCGTATTTTTTTATCTGCTGTATATTCCTGGGGTCGGTTTCAAGAAGTATCATTCCGTTTGCGTTTAATTTATCTTTTGTTTGGTTTAAAAAATCTTTGATAGTGCTTGTACCGTTATCTTCCGCAAAAATTGCATTTTGGGGTTCAAAATCAATTTCTTCATTATCATTTTTACCTTTTACTTTTAACTTTTTACTTTTATTCGGGACGTAGGGCAGATTAGCAAGTATGAGATCGTAACACTTTGGTAATCTTTTGTTGCTAAACAGATCTGATTTATAAAAATTAATACTTTCTAGATTGTGTTTTTTGGCATTTAGTTTCGCGATTTGCAGAGCCTTTTCGGAAATATCAGATGCAATGTATCGAATTAAGAATTCCGAATTAGGAATTACGGACTTTGCAAGAGAAATAATAATATTTCCACAACCTGTGCCAATATCTAGAATGATTTGAGGGTGGAGGGTTGAGGGTGGAAGCTTTTCTAAATTCTTAGCTCTTAATTCTAAATTCTTAATTACTAATTCTACTAGCAATTCAGTTTCGGGGCGGGGGATTAGCACATTTTTATTTACAATAAAATCGAGCCCAAAAAATTCTTTGTATCCAACAAGGTAGGCGATAGGGTAACCAGTTTTTCGCTTTCGTATAAGACGTCTAAATTGTTGATATTGCGAGTTAGTTAGGGGGAAATCTGGATGAGAAAATATAAAAACGTCATTTTTGTCTAAGATATATTGCAATAAAATATCTACATCAATTATGGCGGATTTTATGTCGCTGTTAGAGAGTTCTAGTATCGCTCGTTGTCGAATGTTCTTAAGATTCATTGCTTTCTTGTAGCAATCTAGTTCGGTCTTCGTTAATTAGCTCTTGGATGATTGGCTCTATTTCGCCGTTCATTAAACGTGGTAGTGAGTGCCACGACTGGTTTATTCGGTGGTCAGTAACGCGATCTTGAGGAAAGTTGTAGGTTCTAATTTTTTCACTTCTATCCCCTGACCCGATTTGAGATCTTCTGGCGTCGCCACGTTCTTTTTGCAATCGGTCTTCTTCAGCTTGTAATAATCTGGAGCGAAGAATATTCATCGCTTTGGCTTTATTCTTTAGTTGGCTTTTTTCATCTTGGCACGTCACAACTAGATTTGTTGGGATGTGGGTGATTCTAACTGCTGAGTCGGTGGTATTGACCGACTGTCCGCCTGGACCGCTGGATCGAAAAACGTCGATGCGGAGTTCTTCCGGTTTAATTTGAATATCAGCCTCTTCGGCTTCTGGCAGAACGGCGACTGTAACGGTTGAGGTGTGAATCCTACCTGCTTTTTCAGTGTCTGGGACTCTTTGAACTCGGTGAACGCCACTTTCGTATTTCATTCTTGCATATACTTTGGAACCTTTAATTTCGAAAGCAATGTATTTAAATCCACCTATTCCGGTAGATTGAGAGGAAAGAATTTCGATTCTCCAACCGTTTAACTCGGAATAACGATTGTACATTTTGAAAAGTTCGGCTGCGAAGAGTTCTGATTCGTCCCCACCTGCGCCTGGTCTGATTTCAACAATTACATTTTTTTTATCGGCTGGATCGGTTGGAACTAGGTATATTTCTAACTCTTTCTCTAGATTGGCTTTTTCCAGATTTAAATCTTCTAATTCGCTAGATGCAATTTCATTAAGTTCGGTGTCGTCGCTTTTGAGGATCTCTTCGTTTTCTTCAATATTTCTTTCGACGTTGAAATACCTTTTTATTTTAGATACAGCGTTTTCTAATTCAGCTTTTTCTTTGGAAATGTCCATGACTTTTGCGGGGTCAGAAAGATTAGCTGTGTCGCTAAGCTTTCTCTCTAGCTCTTCGTACTGTTCTAAAATTTTTAGTAGTTTTTCTTTCATAATTACACTGACGCCGCCTTCGTCGGTTGGCGAATGGCGGATTACGCTGAATTAACGCTGACAGGTTAATAAAAACCAGCTCGAATAATCTTGCTGGTTTTATTATATCTTAAACTGAGTTATTTATCTTTAGGTTGGTCAACTTTTGGTTGATCTTCGATCTTTAGAGCTGCTTTTATGGCTTCTGGGGTAAGCTCGGGCTCTTCATCTTCCTCTTTTTCAACTTTAGGTTTTTTCGAAGCTTTGTAATTCTTGGCAGCTTCCATTCTTTCTCTAAACTTATCTACGCGGCCTGCAGTATCAAGAAGTTTTTCTTTGCCGGTGTAGAAAGGGTGACACATTGAGCAGATGTCAACGTGTACTTCTTTCTCTGTTGAGCCAACAGTAAAAGTTGCGCCGCAAGCGCACTTGATAATTGCATCTTCAAAGTATTGTGGATGTAAATCTTTTTTCATAACAGAAATACTCTAACATATTTTATTATCTAAATCAAGACTATTGGTTAGAAAATATCATATATTTTATATTGGGACAGAGGGGCTTAGTTGCGAAGCAGCCACACACTTCCCCCAAGCCCCATCACCCCGCACGCTAATAATGTATCTTTGCCTAAGCAGAGACTCCAAAATTCGCTCGATTACTCGCTCAGTGTGCCCCTAGGGCAGTCTCGGCTTCAACTCGGCTCTACTTTGGGCAAAGAACTATTTAAATATTTCACTACCGACTTTTAGGCCAAAGGTTTGTTTTTTGTTAAAGGAATTGGGGACACTATCGTACTATGGACAAATAGCGTATTTTGTTGTATAAATGATGCATTCGACATCCTGCACCCGGAAGGGGGTGAAATGATGAAAATCGAAGCTAACATGGCTGAGCTGGTTGAGTTCACTGAGTGGGCTAACTCGCTGGAGGCCAAAGCAGTGCTAGCCTTCAAGTTCAATGTCGAAGTGATTCGGAGAACGACGTTCTTCGGGGAGCCTCTGTTGTGGAGCGAATACGGTGCAGTCCTGGATAGCAAGGACGAGGCTATTCGTATCGTTGTTGGCCCTCAGCCGTATGATGGAGGGTTCAATAACGTCGATATCTCTGCCTTTGTCGTTCCAGAAGAAGTCGAAGTCCTTCAGACCATTATCTGGCCAAGCGGTAAGCACATTTGTGCGGTGGAAATGGTCTGGCGGGGTCAGAAGTACTTGGTGCGCGTTCTCCGGCAAGTATAGAAATGTACTTGCTTTTTTTGTTCGTCAGGAAACCCCGTACGTGCTTATCACCGAAGCGAATCATGACATAAAACGACAGAGTTCACATTGCGCGTGCGGGGATGAATGA
>Ga0247841_10013322_pt1 | contig 10533 bp, 9 predicted proteins | sample LaCruzMarch2015__2_FD_192410 | JGI IMG/M metagenome (GOLD analysis project Ga0247841, IMG submission 192410) | Freshwater microbial communities from meromictic Lake La Cruz, Castile-La Mancha, Spain - LaCruzMarch2015_18m | ecosystem: Environmental > Aquatic > Freshwater > Lake | place: Spain...
TTAATTTGCCAGATACAGCCTGTGTTAGTAATTTTAAATTAAGATTTTCTTCTCGCAGCACAGATACAACAGAGAATATGTTGGTTGATGATGTTAAAATAACGGGGTGTCATGGCAATGGGAGTGTTTGTGCTATAACCACTGAATGTTGCTCAAACAATTGTTCTTCTGACCATGATGGTGTTGGCAAGTTTTGTTGTGCTAGCGGATCATGCGCTCATAATGGTATTTGCTATGCAAGCGGTCTTTGGGATGGGGGATATATTTGCAATGCTGGTGCTTGGCAGAATCATTGCACTAACAATGTTCAGGATGCAGACGAGACAGGCATTGATTGCGGCGGGACAAGTTGTTTAAGCTGCAGCATATTATGCCAAGATCACGATGTTCATGGTTGGGCGTGGTCAGATAATATTGGCTGGATCAGTTTTAATTGTATTGAAGGAGGGCTAACGCAAAACAACATCTGCGCCTCAAGTAGTTACGGTGTTATCATTGCAAGCTCTACGGGCATTATATCTGGCGATGCCTGGTCAGATAATATTGGTTGGATAAGCTTTGATGCAGCCGATACGGTTGGTTGTCCTTTAGCGCCCTGTGCTGCGCAGGTTACGATGAGTGGCGCTCAAATGGGACAGGTTTCTGGTTGGGCAAGAACACTTAATTCTATTGGTACTGATTATGGATGGATTAGTTTGAGAGATGCGCTTTACGGCATTGACATTGATACAAGCACTGGCCATTTCAATCATTATGCTTGGGGCGGCGGGACAACGACAAGTACAGCTGTTATAGGGTGGATAAGCTCTAATTGCAATCAAGGAGGATCAGGAGGTAGCGATATTTGCGCAACTCGCAGTTATTATATTTGGACCGATGCGGCAATTTTTAACACTCCTCCATATGTGGAGAATCTAAATGTTGCCGGACCAAGCAATAGCGATCTCTGTAATAATACTGCTAGTTATCTGCTGGGCTGGACATTTCGCGATATCGATGTTAACGCCTATGAAAATACTTATGAATTAAAGCTTACCAATACCGGAACTGGAGCTTCGGGAACCTCTTCTCCCGGACCATATCCTTATCCTCCTCCTATGTTTGACGATGGTCATCCTCAGTCGCAAGGGATTTTAATAGGAACAAGCGAGAGTTTATCTTTAATTCCCCTAAGGGTTCAATATGGCCAGACATATGCTTGGGAAGTTAAAGTCCAGGATAATTTGGGCTCTTGGTCAACGCCATCATCTGGACCAGTAATTATAGTGCCAATAAACTATCCCGAGTGCGGATTTACAATGAATCCAACAAAACCAAAAATTGGCGATGAAATTAATTTTCAAGATACATCAACATCTAACATAGGAGCTTATCTAATAGAAAACTATTTCTGGAATTTTGGCGATGGGACAAATATTAATACCCAAAATGCAACACATACTTATAGCGAAGTTTCTCCAAGAACAGTAACGCATACAATTTATTTTGATTCTGGAACAAAGAGTTGTTCAACATCAACGACATTTAATGTAAGACCTGGTCAGCCAGAATATATTGAAGTAATACCGCGCTAACAAAGAAACTGAAGTTCGAAGTATGAAGTATGAAGTACGAAGTACGAAGTACGAAGTGAGAAAAAGTAAGAATTTAAAAATTTATGGGACTTTTTTCAAACGATAATACATATCTGGGCATTGACATAGGAGGCTCAACCTTAAAATTAGTTGAGCTTGAAAAAAGAAGGGGCAGTATTTATTTAAAAAATTATGCCTCGACTTATTCTAATATAAAAAGCGATCCCTTAATGGAAAGTCGAGAGAATTTTTTGAAACTTTCGCCAGTGGAGCTGGGAAGAATCATGAAGGAAGTTTTTAAGGCAACAACTTTCCAAAGCGAAAAAGCAGCTGTATCAATACCCATACACTCAACTTTCACTACTATTTTACGATTACCTGCCGATCTTGAAGGAGAAGAACTTAATAATGCAATTAAATTTGAAGCGAAGAAGCATGTTCCCATACCAATTGAAGAAACTATTTTAGAATGGAGAGTTATTAGGGAAACTCAAGCAGGACTGACGCAATCGGCGGATATTTTGAGTGGTGATAAGCAAGGAATTATGATTCAGGAAGTGTTTTTGATGGCGGTGCCAAAGGATATTGTTACCAGATATCAAACTTTAACAAAATTTTTAAAAGTTGAACCAGAAGTACTAGAGGTAGAAATATTTTCCTTATTTAGGTCTGCCGGTCTATCTGAGTCAGGACATTACATATTTATTGACATAGGAGGACAGAACACAAATGTTACGGTATTTTTCGAGTCATTCATAAAAGACACTTTTAATATTAATATTTCTGGTGATGATTTCACTCGTTCTATTCTTCATGAAAAAAGAAGCCTGAGCTTTAATGAAGCAGAGAAGCTCAAGAAAGAAAAGGGATTAGACGATCCGATTGTAAAAAGTGCTCTTTTGCCTCACTTTGAAGACATAGTGGATCGGATTAAGCGTCGCCAAATTGAATCGCTAAAGGTTAATAAAATTATATTGTCGGGAGGAGCAGTTCTACTGAAAGGATTAGTTGGGTATTTTAGAGAAAAACTTGGCACAGAAGTGGAAGTTATTAATCCATGGAAAGGTATTATTATCCCGCCAACAATAAAAAATACACTAGAAGCACAAGGACCGTATTTTGCTGTTGCCGTAGGTCTGGCCAAAAGGGGATTAGAAAAGTAGTTATTATTTTTAAATTATTGTATAATTAAGACATAAAGAATAATTTTAGAGAAAAAATATGTCATTGAATCTTATTCCGCCAACAAATCCAGTAAGGGCAAAGAAAGGAAGAATCGGGTCTTTGGTATTAAGAAAAGCCAAAGAACCGAAAAAACTTATTTATATAATTTCTTTCTTGGTGGGAGTTTTATTGATTTTTGGATTCTATTTTATTATAAAAAATCATCAAAAATCTCTAGTTAAAGAAATTGCAAGATTAGAAAATGAAAATATAAAGAGAGACGAAGAGAAAAGAGAGCTAATGAAGAATAGCGAAGTTTCTAATTTTCAAAATCGACTATCTGTGATTGAACAACTTATCAAAGGTCACCTTGAGTGGGTGGGTGTTTTGGATTTTTTGGAGAAAAGAACCATGCCAAAGGTTCAGTACCAATCTTTTGGCTGTGAAATAGGTAGTAAAACTATTAGAGTTTCGGGCATAACGCCAAATTTTACAAGCTTGGCTGAGCAGATAATTATTTTAAAAAAACAACCACTTATCAAAAGCTTTAAGTTGTCTTCGTTTAGTATGAAAGACGAGGGTATTGGTTTTTCTTTTGAAATTATGCTTGCGCCTGAGGTTTGGCAAAAAAGTTCTGATAACAAAAACAATGAATCCTAAACTTTTAATAATTCTTCTGCTAGTTGTATTAGCATTTGTTTGGAATTTTTCTATCGCGCCCTTATTTAGTGATATAAAGGTATCAAAACTGGAAATAGGGAGACAAAAAGAATTACTGGCAGCTAAAGAGAAAGAAATTGCTAGAATTAATTCTTATGAACAGCAACTCAAAACATTAACAGAAGAAAAAGAAAAAATGAAAACGATATTGCCCGTTGAGCCCATGATAGAGGAACTTATGGTGGAAATCGAAGCACTTGTGATAAAAAGCGGCATGGTTTTGGATGGTGTTAATATAACTCCTGGCAACAACAATAGCGGTGGAGTTGGCGATCAAGCGGGAGTCAATAAGGCATCTATAAATCTTAGAACCAAGGGAACATACGAGACTCTTAAAAGCTTGATGTTGTTAAGCCAAAACGATCTTAGATTAATGGATATAACAAACATTTCCTTTTCTTCACCCAACAAAGATTCTGATAAAGTCAATGGTCAGACGGTTTATAATTTCAATATAAACATCGTAACCTACTACTACTAATTACTACCAACATCAAATAAAATGTCCCAATTCTTTGAAAATAAGAAAAACCTATACACAACAATTGTTGTAATACTAGTTTTAATTTTAATAGCGTCAATCTTTATCTATCTGAAGGTCTTTAAAGATAAAAATCTGGATGAGAATCTTTCCAAAGATAATATCCCGACAGAATATAAATTAGATCTAAGTGTTTTAGAGTCAGACTTTTTTCAAGGATTAACTAGGTATGGTAAATACCCCATAGAGCCAAGATTTCCGGGACGAGAAAATCCCTTTGAGCCGTACGAATAGATTTCAACATGAATCACGATCAGGAAATTGCCCAAATACTTACTAAAAAGGGCATTTTTAAAAAAGAGGATGTCGTAGATCATCTAGACAAAGCAAAAAAGCTCAACAAACCGCTCTCTGAATATCTGATCAAGAAAAATTTGATTGGCGAAGAAGAGTGGTTAGTGGCAGAAGCTGAGGTTTTGGATTTGTCGTACATGAATCTAGAAAGGATTAGTATTGATGAAAAAATTCTTAAAGAATTTTCCGAAGAAACTGTTAGGCAGTATAAGTTTGTTCCTTTTGCGAGAGAAGGTAATATTTTAAAGGTAGGATTAATCAATCCAGAGGATCACGAGGCCTTAGAAGTTTTAAGATTTATTGGCACAAGGCGCAATATTAAAATTGAAAATTATCTCATAAGCAAAGCAAGTTATGATACGGTCCTAAGACAATATCAAAATATAAAAGGGCGAGTTGAAGAGGCGTTACGAGAGCTTGAGGTCCAAACTGCTGCTGAAAAAATTCCAACGAGGCGAAGAGTTGTAACGGCGGAACCCTTGGCAGCCGAGGCGCCGATTAGTAAGATTGTTGGAGTTATCATTAGGTATGGAGTTGAAACAAAAGCTTCCGATATCCACATTGAAGCATTAGAGAATTCTGTCAAAATTCGCTTTCGTGTAGATGGTGTTTTGCACACAAGTTTATATCTTGAAAAAGAGGTTCATCAGTCAATCGTTACGCGTATAAAGATTTTATGTCGCCTCAAGATTGATGAAACAAGAATTCCCCAAGATGGTCGTTTTCATGTAAAATTAGACGATAAGAAAATTGATTTTCGCGTATCAACCCTTCCAACGGCCAATGGAGAAAAAGTTGTTTTGAGAATTTTAGATCCGACGGTTGGTATCTATAGCCTTGACGGATTGGGGCTGGTCGGGAGAAATCTTAGGGTCGTAGAAAAGGCCATGAATAGCCCATACGGGATGATTTTATCTTCGGGGCCAACTGGTTCTGGAAAGACAACTACTCTTTACACAATTCTCAATATTTTAAATCAGGAAGGGGTGAATATTATAAGCCTAGAAGATCCGATAGAATATTTCATAGAAGGAGTAAATCAGTCCCAAGTAAAACCTGATATAGGATATACTTTTTCTTCAGGACTAAGACATATTTTAAGACAAGATCCTAATATTATCATGGTTGGTGAAATTCGCGATCCAGAAACAGCCGAGTTAGCAACACACGCTGCTCTTACTGGTCATCTCTTATTGTCAACTGTTCACACAAAAGATGCTGTTGGTATTGTGCCGCGCTTGACTGATATGGGTGTTCAGAAATACCTATTACCATCGACTCTTTCGTTGGGAGTTGCCCAAAGATTAGGAAGAAGACTCTGTCAAGACTGCAAGGAAGAATATGAGCCATCACAAGAGATCCAGGAAATTATAAAAAGAACTTTAATAGAAATTCCCGAGTCAGAAAAAGAAGGAATAAGTGAAAAAGGACCATATAAATTATTTCGCGCTCCGGGATGTAAGTATTGTCAAAACAAGGGAGTAAAGGGGAGGATAGGTGTTTTTGAAATTGTAGAAATGACTCCGCAGCTTGAAGACATTATTGTTACCGATGCAGCTGATAGCAAGTTTAGGGAAGAAGCGAAAAGACAGGGAATGACGACAATGTTTCAAGATGCGATTCTTAAAACACTAAGAGGGCAAATTTCTTTTGAAGAGGTTTTGCGTATAACCAAAGAGTAAGAAAAACAGATATTCACAGACGAGAGAAGGACAGATCAACACAGATTTTTGATCTGTGAAAATCTACTTACCATTAACCTGTGATTACCTGTTTTAAGTGAAATGAAAATTCTTTTGGTTGAAGACGACATCTTTTTATCCGACATGTATGTAACGAAATTTTCTAAACTTGGTTATAATATTGACGCAGCCTACAACGGAGAAGAAGGGTTAAGGAAAATGAAGAGAATCAAGCCAGACATTGTTCTCCTTGATATAAAAATGCCGATAAAGAATGGCCTTGAAGTGCTCGAAGAGATTAAAAAAGATAAAAAATTAAGCAATATACCTGTAGTTTTACTTACTAATCTTGGACAAAAAGAAGATATTGAAAAAGGTTTAAAATTAGGAGCAGTGGATTATCTCGTTAAGGCGCAATTTACTCCTCAGGAAGTAGTAGATAGAGTAAAAAAAATAATAAATTAATTTTCTGGTCACTGGTTGCCAGTTTCTAGATTCATTATCTGGTGCCTGGTATTAGTGCCCGGTCTTCAAAATGCTTGATTTAAATGCGGAAAAACAAATAGAAGAGCTTTTAGAAATTGTTATAAAAAATGAAGCAACAGATCTTCATATTTCTGAAGGTCGTCCGCCAAGCATGAGAATAGATGGGCGCTTGGTTCCCATAGAAGGACAAGAAGTTCTTAGCGCAGAAAAGGCGCAATTGTTGGTATATAGTTTTTTAAGCCCAGAAGATGAAGCTCGTTTCGAGAAAGAAAAAGAAATAGATTTTTCTTATACATATAAAAAAAATACCAGATTTCGTACCAATGTTTATTTTCAGAAAGGTTATGTTTCTGCTGCTATGCGCTTAATTCCCAACAAAATCCGTAGTATTGAAGAGCTAGAATTACCGGCAATTTTAAAAAAATTCTGTCTTATTAATCAAGGATTCTTTTTGGTAGTTGGTCCGTCTGGCAATGGAAAGACTACGGCAATGGCAGCTATGATTGATGAAATCAATAAAAAAAGAAGCGATCATGTTATTACCATAGAAGATCCTATTGAATATATTTTTGATCAACAAAAATGTATCATTGATCAGAGAGAGCTTTATCGTGACACAAATTCAATGAGCAGAGCGCTCAGATCGGCCTTACGCCAGGATCCTGATGTTATTATGGTTGGAGAGATGAGAGATCCGGAAACGATTTCTGCTGCTTTGACGGCAGCCGAAACTGGTCATTTGGTTTTTGCAACACTTCACACCAATGACGCTGCTCAAACAATTGATAGAATAGTGGATTCTTTTCCTCCGCATCAGCAAAATCAGGTACGCTATCAGCTATCCAGTACTTTGTTAGGAATTTTGTCGCGACGCTTAGTGCCAAGAATTGGCGGAGGAGTAATTAATGCAATCGAGCTTTTAATAGCCAATAGCGCCGTTAGAAATATCATTAGAGAGAATAAAATCTATCAATTACCATCAATTATTGAAACAAGTTCTGAGGAAGGTATGAATTCTCTTAATTATTCGCTAGCAGATTTAGTTAAAAGAGAAATTATCTCTATGGATAGCGCAATGACCTTTAGTTCTAATCCTAATGAGCTTAGGCTCATGATTTAAATGAAATTTAGATATAAAGCGCAAAATTCTGAAAAAATCGTCCAAGAAGGGATTGTTGAGGCAGAAACAAAAGAAGAGGCGATTAAGACATTGCAAAACTACAGTTTAATAGTTTTTTCTTTGGTTGCCGAGGACGATATACCTATCTATAAAAAAAGAGTTAATATTGCTTTTCTTAATAGAATTAAGCAAAAAGATCTAGTTGTTTTTTCTCGCGAGTTGGCGACTTTAGTAGAAGGAAAAGTTTCTTTAGTCGAAGCCCTTAAATCGTTGGCGCGCCAAACAACAAATCCAACCTTTAGGGATATTCTTGCAGTGGTAGCGCAGGATGTTGAGGGCGGATCGTCTCTTTCTAAGGCCATGAGCAAGTATCCTAAGATATTTTCTGATTTCTATATGAACCTTATTCGTTCTTCTGAGGTTTCGGGGACTTTGGAAAAAACATTAACTTACTTAGCTGATTATGAAGAAAAAAGACACGAAACAACCAGTAAAGTAAAAGGGGCGATGATGTATCCTGCCTTATTGCTAGTATTCATGGTCATAATTGGTATTTTCGCTATGGTGAAGATTGTTCCTCAAATTACAGCGATGCTTGTCGAGGCAAAAGTTGAATTACCAATGACGACGAAACTTTTAATAGGATTAAGTGATTTTTTGCAAAAATTTTGGTATATTGCGATTATTGGGGCAGGAGGCGTTGGTTATGGTTTTTGGTATTGGATTCATACTCCTCAAGGTAGTAATATTATGGGCAAAATCGTTTTGAAAATTCCTGTTTTTGGGACGATATTAAAACATTTTTATTTAAACAGAATTGCAGATAATCTAAAAACCTTGCTTCGTGGAGGTATTTCAATATTAAGATCCCTAGAAGTGACAGCTAGTGTTATTGGTAATAGTGTTTACAAGGATATCATTTTAGAGACAAAAGAAGAAGTAAGGGGAGGAAAAAACATGAGCTCTGTTTTTATGACATATAAAGAATTTCCTCCAATGTTTACAGAAATGGTAAAAGTTGGGGAGAAATCAGGAAACATAGACAATATGCTGGACAAATTAGCGAGTTTTTACAAGAAAGAAGTTGATGCTGTTATTGATAATATTAGCAAACTTATAGAACCATTTCTTATTATTATTATGGCGCTTGGCGTAGCTTTTTTGGTCTCATCGATTATTATTCCTATATATAAAATGAGTGAAATGTTTTAAAACGCTGATTTACGCTTAAGAGAAACGCGGAACTATCGCTAATAAAAAAAACGCTGATTAACGCTGACAACAAATATAGAAGAAGCAATAATGGTTGATTGAATGATTCTGTATGTTGTGGATAAGTTGGTTATTTACAACTTTAAATTAACATTAAATAGTGTTAAAGTTAAGTAACAACTAGTTGTTGTTTTAATTTGAATAACAAAAGGTCGACCTTTCCGCGCGAATGCGGAGATTATTGAAAATTTAAAAAAATGATTAAAAAAAATAAAAGAGGTTTCACTCTCATCGAACTTTTGGTCGTAGTTGCTATTCTCGGTCTTTTGGCAACAATCGTTGCTGTTTCTTTGACAAGTGCTCGTGCTAGAGCCCGAGACGCAAGACGCGTTTCCGATGTTCGCCAAATTGAGTTGGCGCTTGAACTTTATTATGCCGCTCATTTGCAATATCCAAATGCTACTGGTACTGCTAGCGTAGCAGACCTTGCTACAGAAGGGTTTCTTAATATGAGCGCTTTTCCAACCGATCCGACATCCGATCATCCTTATTGTTATGCTGTTGGAACTGATTCATCTCTTATGTCGGGAAAACAGAGACAGTATTACCATATTGGTTCTAGGCTTGAAAATACAGATAGCGATATGTTATCTCAAGATGTAGATAATAATACTCAAGCTACTGGTACTATAACTTGGTTATGGAATGAAAGTGAAGATTGTGGTACAGCTGCTGCAGCGACAAATTTTGACGGAACAGATGGGACTCTACCAATTTACGACAGAGGAGTTTTTCCGAGATAAATTGTTGCTATAACGATAAAATTCTTTGCCATAAAGGCTTAAGGAGCTAAGAAGGATTGTGCCCTTAAGGTTCCATAAGCCTTTATGGTTTTCGTTTTTTTTGATAAAATAAAGTATATGGAAATATTTTTTTATATATTTGTTTTCTTTTTAGGTATTTGTGTGGGAAGCTTTCTTAATGTTGTAATTTATCGGCTTCCCAGAGATATTAGTATAATAAAAAAAACAAGATCTTTTTGTCCAAAATGTAAAAAGCAACTTTCTTGGTGGGAATTGATTCCACTTTTTTCTTTTTTATTTTTGCGTGGGAAATGTTTTAAGTGTAAATCGGCAATCTCGTGGAGATATCCTGTTGTGGAATTACTTACAGGACTATTATTTCTTTCAGTATTTCAAGGAATTAATTTTCAATTTTCCTGCCTTGCCGGCAGGCAGGCAATTTTCAATTTTCAATCAATTTCTAATTTTCAATTTCTCATTTACTTAATTTATTATTTTATTATTATTTCACTTCTGATTGCGATTTTCTTTATAGACTTGAAACATTATATTATTCCAGATAGTTTAATCATTATTGGAAGCGCAATAAGCTTACTCTATCTTTCAATCAATCAATTTTCAATTTTCAATTTTCAATTTACCAATATATCACAAATAAGTTTATTTTTTAATAAATTTATTCCCATTTCCAACTTATCACTGAGCAATTCTCACTTTATAAATCATTTACTCTTTGCTATAATTGGATTGACTTTCTTTGGTGTCATTATTTTGCTGACCAAAGGAAAGGGGATGGGCATGGGGGATATGAAGTTGGCCTTTCTGATGGGATTAGTTTTGGGAGAGAAATTACTGATTGCTCTTTATTTGGCGTTTATTGTTGGTGCGTTGGTTGGTGTAATTTTAATCTTATTTAAGAAGAAAAAATTAAGTTCTA
>Ga0247841_10013324_pt1 | contig 10532 bp, 7 predicted proteins | sample LaCruzMarch2015__2_FD_192410 | JGI IMG/M metagenome (GOLD analysis project Ga0247841, IMG submission 192410) | Freshwater microbial communities from meromictic Lake La Cruz, Castile-La Mancha, Spain - LaCruzMarch2015_18m | ecosystem: Environmental > Aquatic > Freshwater > Lake | place: Spain...
TTTCGGGCGATTTTCAGGTCATCGGGCTCATTCATTAAACTCCGTAAAGTGGCAGCCTGGTTTTTCAGAATATCCCACATCTCGCAAGAAGAAATAAAAGATTGGTCGTGTAAATCGTGATGGAGCCGCAGCGGGTGGGTTGCAGGCGAGTTTTTATCGCGAATGCCAAAAAGCAGCGCACCTTTATCAGGTCGGGTAAAAGCACTGGCATCGGGCAAAATGCAAACCGGTTGGTTGGCCGGATATTTTTCGGGATTTGGCTCGGTGATAAAATAAACACTTCGCACAGGAGCATACGGTAACAAAGCGTTCAGCGGCGAAAGCAGCCTGTTCGACCAGATTCCTGCTGCATCGATTACAACTTCTGCTTCAAACGGTCCGCCAATGGTATTTACACCCTTTACTTTTCCGTTTTCGGCTAGCAGTTGTGTTACTTCGTTATGAATAAAATATTTAACTCCCATTTTACGGGCTGCGGCTGCATAAACCAAACCCAATTGGGTTCCGTCAACAAAAAACTCATCGGGGACAAAAAGTGCTTTTTGAATGGCACCTGATTTTAACCAAGGAATGTGTTTTTTAATCCATCCGCTGGTTACTGTTTCTGTATCAATACCAAAATTATCAGCAGTGTTTTTTAGTTGTTCCAGATTTTTTTCAGTTTCGTCAGAAACCGCCACATGTAAACAACCAACCCGGCTTTCGTTAATAGAGCCAGGCATTAAATTTTTTAAAAATGATACTGCCCTGTGTGTTTCTTCAACCATCGGAATGAGTTGGGTATTACCACGCAGCTTTGTAATGAGCGAACCTGCCAGCGAAGTGCTGCCCGAACAAAGATGGTTTTGCTCGATTACTACAATTCTGGCGAGGGTTTTCATCGAAAGGTAATAAGCAATGGCATTACCAATTATTCCACCACCAATAATTATTATATCAGAAGTCGAATTACTCATGCTATTCCCAATAAATCGAATTTTTGATAGCAATTAAAAGGAGTTCCATATCAGAAGGATAAACATCTCCAATATTCCCGATTCTGAAACACTGGTAATCGGTTACTTTGCCGGGGTAAATTACAAATCCACGGTTTTTCAACTGATTGTAAAACTCCAGAAAATCAAATTCAGTCGATTCGGGTGAAATAAAAGTGGTAATGATTGGCGACTGAAGTTCATCGGGTAGTAAAGTTTCAAACCCCAAATTTCTCATACCATTTACCAAAGTCCGCTGGTTGGCGGAATACCGCAGGAAACGGGCTTCTATACCGCCTTCATCATTCAGTTCTTTCAGCGCCTGCCTGAATGCCCGAACCACATGAGTTGGCGAAGTAAACCGCCATTTTCCGTTTCCTTTTTCCATGGTCTGCCATTGATCCAACAAATCGAGTGACAACGACCGGGCATTTCCTCCGCATTTTTCAAGCAAACTTTTGCGGGCAATTACAAACCCAAAACCGGGTACACCCTGTATGCATTTGTTTGCACTACTGATGAGATAACCGATTCCAAGTTTTTCCATTTCAATCGGAATACCACCAAAACTGCTCATGGCATCTACAATAAAAATGCAGTTGTGTTTCTTTACCACTTCGGCAATTTCCTCAATTTGGTTCAGCATTCCGGTGGTGGTTTCGCAATGTACAACCGCCACATGTGTAATGGTTTTATCATTTTCCAATATGTCGGCAATCGTATCGGGGTCATGTATGTCAAGTTCTCCGACATCGTAAACCAGGTAATCAATTTTCAGATAACGGGCAATCGTTGCGATTCGCAGACCGTAAGCGCCATTAGCCAATACCAGAAGCTTTTCGGTTTCGCCAAGCGCTGTACCAATCACCGATTCAACAGCAAAAGTTCCGCTTCCCTGCATCAAAACCGAAGTAAATTCGGTTTGACTTACACCGGCAAGCTGTACCAGTCCGGTGCGGATTTCCTGCACAAGAGAATTATAATCATCGTCCCATGTACACCAGTCGCGTAACATGGCGACTTTAACCGTTTTGGTTGTTGACAGCGGGCCGGGTGTTAAAAGTAAATACGGATTTTCTTGAATATTCATCATTTTATAATTTTAAGTTGTTGCTAACTTTGGTGAGAATTGTCGCCGGTATTTCGTTTTAATAACCTGATAAGTGATTAAACTGAAGATGATTCCGGCAATTGAAAGTATAAATGTTAATGTTGAAAAGAAATTTAACCAACTGATATCGGGCGAAAAAAAGTTTTTTAAAAGGAAAGCTGTTACACTGCCAAGGTAACCGAAGGCATCGGCAAAATAAAACAGAAAACCTATGTTAGCGGCGTATTTAAATGTGGCGATAAACCTTTCGAAAAGCAGTGCATGATAAGCAATGTAACCAAGATAGAGGCCGAAACCCACCAGTATCATCCAGCTCAAACCACCCATTATTCCGCTTCTGAAAGCAAGTGTTGCTAAAATATTAACCACAAGTCCGGTAATAATTAACCCGATGGAAGCATTCAATGCCATCAGGTTATTTTTTACAAAAATCATGAGCGAAATGATGATTAAAACACCAACACCCACCGGAATTTCGGCAATGGTAAAAATGGCAGATGCGTTACCCTGACCCAGTTCCATCCATATTTCAGCAGCGAAATTATCCCGGATATCGCGTAAAACGGTTAGAAAAATATAAACAAGTGTGAAGGGTATAATTGCAGTAAAAAAATTTCGAAGAAAATCGTTGCGTTCAGTTTTTGTCATTGGCACTCTTTTGGTACGTAACGCAATATCCCGTTTGTTGGGAGGTGGAATTTTGTTGAGCAGCCAAACCGAAACCAGTAGGGGTAAAGTAAAAATCAGACCGGTAACAAAAGGCATCCAATATTCTGACACATCAAAATTTAGCAACAAATATTTGCCAACTGATTTTACAAATCCCGAAGCAAAAATAAAACTTACGCTTACTCCGGCACCCAGCAATTCGGTGGTGCGGCGACCTTCGAGGTACGAAAAAACCAATCCCCACACAATGCCCAGCGGCAATCCGTTAAAAAACATCCAGATAATATTGTAAGGGCGCGGTGTTACAGCAAACAAAAAAAGCGAAACCTGTGCGATGCCAATCACCACTAAAATGGCAATTGCCCGTCTTTCGGGTTTCATTTCAGAAACAAGTTTTATACCAATAAACTTTGAAAGTGTGTAACCCATAATTTGTGAAGCGATTAGCCAGATTTTATAATGCACACCCAAAAGAAAAACCCCGTCGAAAGTGGCAACGGTAAAAGCTCTACGGAAAGCATACATGCAAGAATAGGTAAAAAATGAGGCAGTAATGGCAAAAATTACAAAAAACAGTTCGTTATTTTCAACCATGCTTTTTAAGCTTTTCAGCTTCATCAGAATGCAATTAAAGTTTACAAATATGAAAAACTATCAGAGGTAAAACTAACCTGACAACTTCACATTACTGTTACAAAATAATTAATTGAGTATTACAAAAAGTGCCATTTAATAACGAAATGATTAATTTTTTAATTCATTTCTTAATGTTATACCAGCTTTACATCAAAATTTATAGATTTGACAAAAGTTGAATATATGTAAACTTATGGATGAACAGATTTATCTAAGAATCGGAAAACGGATGAAGGAAATCAGGCTCGAAAACCGGATAACCTTAAAGGAAATTGCACTTGAAGCCGGGGTAAGCAAAGGATTGCTTTCGAAAATTGAAAACGGACGCACAATTCCATCGCTGCCCGTTCTTATTCAAATTATCAAAGTATTGAAAACCGAAATGTCACAGTTCTTCGAAGGAATTTCGAACGAACTTGTATATGGTTATATTCATAAAAAAGCCTCAGAATACGAACCTGAACAAAAAGAAAAAGCCGAAGGATTTCAATATTTTTCAATTCTGAATACTTCAGTTTCAAATGCTGTATTTCAATCGGTGTTGTTAAAACTGGCGCCTGGTGCAAAACGCGAAAAAGTGGTTACTGACGGTTTTACTTTTTTATACCTGATTGAAGGAACTGTAAATTATTTACTTGCCGACGAAGTGATTACACTCGAAACCGGGGACTCACTGTTTTTCGATGGAAAAATACCTCATGTTCCGCAAAATCTTTCGGGTTCATCTGCAATAATGTTGGTTATCTATTTATTAAAAACATAAAAAATCAGTACAAAATGGAGAAAATCAAACTGGTTGTTTTCGATATGGCGGGAACAACCATAAGCGACAAAAACGAAGTTGAAAAATGTTTTGTTGAGGCAGCCGAAAGTACAGGGCTCGCCTACAGCGTAGATGAAATTATTTCGATGATGGGCTGGTCGAAACGACTGGTTTTTGAAACACTATGGAAGAAAAACCTGCCGGATGGTGATGAAGATTTAATCAGGCAAAAAACCGATGAATCGTACCAACGGTTTAAGGTTGTCCTGGAAAATCATTACCGGACACAACCGGTTTTACCATCAGTTGGTACACCTGAACTTTTCGGTTTTCTGAAATCGAAAGGGATAAAAATTGCGCTCACTACTGGCTTCTACCGAGAAGTAACCGACATTATTCTTAACCGGTTGGGTTGGGATGCAGGTTTAAATGCTGATTATGTAGGCGATACAACTTCTGTTATCGATGTTTCGGTTGCGAGCGACCAGGTAAAAGTTGGCCGCCCTGCACCCGATATGATTTTAAGAGCCATGCAATTGCTTGGCGTGTCAAACCCTGTCGAAGTCATCAATATCGGAGATACTCCATCTGATTTATTATCGGGCAAAAATGCTGCTTGTTTACTTTCGCTTGGTGTAACCAACGGAACCCATACCCGAGAACAACTTTCAGTTATTGAAAATGATGGTTTGCTGAATACTATTTCGGAACTCAAATGGATAATCGAAAATCTGACGGCGTAAAATCCGACGAACTGAATTAGTATAAAAAAGATAGTCCTGGCGGCAACATGCTACCAGGACTTTTTCTTATTGACCAAAACTAATCTATTGAAAAAAACTGCTGTTTATTTGTAAATCCACATTTCAGAATTTATATCATCGGTCGTACTTCCGAACTGACTTGTTAAAGCTGCATTGTAGTTCTCAGAATTCGCTGTTCTTTCTGAACTCGGATACTGCCAGCGTTTTGCAATACGTCCGCTGTTTGCAGTGCCAGGGCCAGTAAGGAAAACCGGAACTCCGGTGCGGCGATAATTGTTATAAGCTTCCCAACCCGAATTCTGGAAAAATGCAAGGTATTTCTGGGTAAGAATCTGATTTAGTGCATCAGCTGCCGTGGTACTCAGTTTAACTGTTGATTGAGCATAATAAGTTGTCCATTTTTCGTCAACCGATTGTACACCATGAAAAGTCCACGATGCCTTTATTCCCTTTACATAATAGTCTTCAGCATTTCCTGTTATCCAGCCACGGTTGATTCCTTCAGCAATATTGAAACACACTTCGGAGTAGCCAACCTGAATGCAGGGTTCACCGGTATATGAACTATAATATTTGCTTTTACTGATGGGTGAGTATTCGCCATTCAACATTTTGGTTGACATATCGTCAAGACTTTCACCTGAGCTGGCTCCAACATAAGCTTCATAATCCTGGGCGGTCAGTCCTGCCTTAATTTTGGCAGGAGCAGGGTCAGCCACGATGAAAGTACGTGGGTCTTTGAGCGAAACCAATTTATTCAGGTAAGTAGCCGACATGTTATTACGGGTGGCGGTTTGTCCGTAATTATCCTGGTTAAGCGGATATTTATCGGTTGAAGAGTTGTAAGTAAATTTGAGGTTATCATCCAGCGATGAAATAACAGGGTATTTTGTAGGATTATTTATAACTGCTGCAAATAGTGCTTTTACATTCAAATCGGCATCAGTTTCTTTTTTACTTAATGTGATTAAAACCCTTAGCTTGTATGAGTTTACTACTTTTTGCCATTTTTTTAAATCATTGCCCAGCATAAAATCACCAGTTAACGATTTGTCGTTGTTGTTGATGAGTTCCTGTAAATCAGTGTTCGACTCTTCAAGCCAGGTTAGTACCTGTTTAAATACGGCTTTTTGATTGTCGTATTTTGGTTTTACATTGTCGAGCATTTTTAATGCTTCCGACAATGGAAGGTCACCCAAACGTAAACTCATATCGGCATAATGATAGGCCATGAAAAATTTACCAATTGCTGAATAGGCATTATTTTTGGCTAATCCCACACGTTCAGCCTCTTCAATCATTTTATTGACATTTTTTAGTTTGTCGTAATTAAAATTAATGGTGGTCCAGTCGTATTCCTGGTCGTCGTAATACGCATAGTTACTGCACCAGAACTGATTCCAGCGATGTTCGTCACTCCAGGGAGAGTAGTAAGTGTTATACAAAATATTGGTAAATAAAAGTGAAGGAGGAACTTCTCCCGGTTTATTTGGGTCTTTTTCCAGGTCCTCGAAGTCCTGACACGAAGTAAAAGCCAATGTAAACAGCAAGCTGAATAAAATATATTTTTTCATTTCTGTACTTTTTAAATATGGTAAATCAGATTAAAAATTGATGTTAATGTTAAAACCAAATCTTCTCATGGTAGGAGTTTGTAATCCCGATTGGCCGTTGGTTCCGGCGTATTGTTCAACATCGATGTCGCTTTTTTCGGCAAAGTAAAGCAGGTTGCGACCAACAAGCGACACACTGGCCTGACTGACAAACGATCCTTCAAATAGTTTCTTTGGGAAATTATAGGTAACTACCACTTCACGAAGTTTTACATAGGTACGGCTCATATAATAAGATGAATTGGTTCCGTAATAACGGCTAATGTAATCCTGCAAATAAGTGGCCGTTGTATTTGGAGCATACTGTAGCTCGTTGTAATTCGTAACTTTTCCATCCGAATCATATTTGATTGCTACTCCATTGCTGACAACCACACCGTCGCCAACATACGATTTTATTCCCTTTGTATCGTTTATACGGGCTTCGCCCATTTCGCCCTGAACTGTTTTAATGTGGCGGCCACCCTGGAAGGTTTTTTGCTCAACATAGTCGCCAATGGTTCCACCAAAACGACCATCAAACTGAAAATTCAAGCTTAAATTTTTGTATGAAAGCGTATTTATAACCGAGCCCGCCCAGTCGGAATTTGCATTTCCCAAATATTGAGGAACAGAATTTCGGATTGGCCTCCCGCTAGCATCGTTAATAAGTTGTCCATCCTGTGTTCTAACAAAATCGGAACCGTAAATTTTATCCAACCTGTCACCCACTTTGTAATAAATATTCAGTTTATCAACTCCGGGGTAGATGTCTTTCAGGTATTGCTGGTTTGTTGAATAGTTTACAAGGATATTCCAGTTAAAACCATTGGCATTTCTGATTGGGGTTCCTGAAGCTGTAATTTCGATACCTTTTCTTTCAATTTCAATACCATTCACAAGTGCCGAAGTATAACCCGTTGCACTTGAAATCGGGAGTGAGAAAATTTTTGGTCCGTCAATACTTGTAAAATAAGTAAAATCGAAATTCAGGCGGTTTTTAAACATCCCAATATCGGTACCGGCTTCCCACGCTGAACTGAAACTTGGTTCAATGTCAGGATTGGAAATTGTGTTTGTAAATGAAGCAGATGGTGTTCCCTGGATAAGACCTATATTATAAGAAGAAGAATTTTGATAAGTCGGTCCGTCGTAGGGTGAATTATAGGTACTTCCATATCCAAGCACACTGGCGGTCGGACCAATTGTTGAAGATGTTAGTGCACTACCAACATTGGCATACGACCCTCTTAAACGCCAGGTATTTACAGTAGGAATGGTGAATAGTTTCGAAAGTTCGATACTGGTTGAAACCGACGGATAAAAATAGGTGTTGTTTTCGATTGGTAAAGTTGAGTTTTTATCAACCCTGCCGGTTAACGACAAAGTAAGAAAATCGTTGTAAGTGGCATCAACTGTGGCATAACCGCTTAATACCTGCATTGGTGCATAATAATTATACGCTTTCACCGGATTTTTAGAATTGTTTAAATTGTACCATCCCGGCACATTCAGGTAATCGGTAGTGGCATAACTGCTCCTGTAACTGTACGACCGGATGTTGCCCCCGGCAGTTGCATAAATATGAAGTTTTGGAACTACATACTGGTCATAAGATAACAGCAAATCGGTGTTGTTATCAAATAGATTACGGCTGTCTTCGCGGTAATCACCCATTTCGCCTTCACGACCATAGGGGTGAGCAGAATAAGGTAATTTTTCAGTTCTGAAAAGATCATAGTTGGTTACTGCAGTTCTGAGCTGCAAATTCAGATATTTATTAAATTCATAATTCATTGAAAAATAACCGTTCAGGTCGTTTTTGTAATGCCCTCTTAACCACTCATACGACATAAAATAAGGGTTGTGATAACGTTGATATTCGGCATAAATCTGCTGTACACCTTCTTTCCCGGGTTGCCAGTAACTGCGCATATCATCTATATCCCAGTCGGCTCCGGCCCATGCAATAATGTTGTAAATCATACTGTTTGGGCCATACTGAACGTCAGGGAAATTGTCGGTGAACTGACGGCTGTATGCCATATTTGCCCTGATACTTAGTTTTGAGGTAATTTTATATCCTCCTGAAAGTGAAAAATTGGTAACATTCAATTGTGTGTTTGGCACAATTCCGTTTTGATAACTGTATGCAGCAGAAAACCTGATGTCGTACTTGTCACCTTTTGCTGCAACCGATAAACTGTTGTTTAATAATAATCCGTCCTCAAGATAACGTTCGAGGTTATCTGTTCCGCGAGCTATCCAAGGTGTTGGTTTAATATTGCCTTTAAAGGTTTTTCCATCGGCAAAAGTGGTAGTATATTCTGTTCCGGGTGTATATTCTCCATCATATTGCGGAATCAGTTGTCCTTCGAACCGCGGACCCCAAACATCATAATCCGCATCATTCAATCCGGATCCTTTGCCGTTACCAAAAGCATACTTCCCATGGTCGCCGGGCCCGTATTCATCCTGAACATCGGGAATGGCAATAAAACTTTTTTCGAACATGGTACTTGAATTAAATTCCACAGAAAAACCACGTTTATCGGCTGTTCCTTTTTTAGTAGTGATCTGGATTGCTCCGTTCTGTCCGCGTGAACCGTATAAAGCTGCAGCGGTCGGGCCTTTTAATACGGTATAAGTTTCAACATCATCCGGATTAATGTTCCATGTGTCAGTTTGAACCGGCACACCATCAACCACATACAACGGTGTAACACCCCTCAGTAAAACTGTCGGGGCACCTAGTAATTCGGCAGAAGCACCAACCACCAAACCGGAAACTTTTCCGGTAAGTGAGTTGATTGCATTGGGCTCTCTTGCTTTTACAAGGTCGCTGCCTTTAACATCCTGAACTGCATACCCGATAGTGGTTTTTTCTTTGGCAATACCCAAAGCTGTAATAACCACCTCTTTTATTTCTTCTTCCGAAAGCCTGAGCATGGCCTGAATTGAAGTCTGGTTTCCCACTGCTACTTCCTCAGATTCGAACCCGATATAAGAGATTACAAGAGTATCCGAAGAATTTGCCTGAACTTCGAAATTACCATTCATATCAGTCGAAGTTCCATTTGTAGTTCCTTTCACTACAACTGTTGCTCCCGGCAACGACTCGCCGTCAAGCGTCTTTACATTTCCTTTTATTTTTGCCGTTTGGGCAAATAATGTTGTTACGGAAAAAAACAACACCATCAGAATAAGAATTTTTCGCATCTTGAATTTGTTAAGTTTATACTAAAGTTATTTCATAGAAGACATAGTGATAACAGGTTATGAATATTGATTATTCATAACTAACAGAATTATAATATCTTAAAAAATACCAGGTGTGCTAATTCACCAATTTTACCTGGTTCATAAAAAGTTGGGTAAGCGCTTGTGGATCTTTACGCTGGTCGATTTCTTTTTCAAAATTACCGGTATCCACTGTTAGAATGCAGTTGGCCACATCAAGCACCTTGTTCATGATTGTTGTTGCATTTTCGACAGACATTTCACCTTTTTTCACCGATTTTTTCAGGTACTTTTCAATTTTATAAACCGAATCATAAATAACCGGTTTCCTCACCATTGTTTTACTTTGTGGATTTCCGGGAATCAATGCTACTTCGTACGTGTATTTCGAATCGAGCAGGTAAAACTTTTTCGATACCATTTCTCCCAAATCATGGTTTTCGATCAATTCAGACGATAGTTCTCTGATTTGCTGTTCTGTCAGCGAAGTTCTGAATTCAAAGACAGGAAGTTTTGAGGCAGTTGCCACAGATTTGCGTGTTTCTTCCGGAGAATTAATTACCAGGGCATTTTGTGAATTCACTTTGCTAACCGGGGGTAAAACAAAGAGAATAAGTAACAGTAATACTAACTTCATACTTGATTTATTTTTATGGGGCAAAGGTGAACGTAATTTGTTAGTTAAAAATTAAAATCAAATTACATTAGTATTAAATCAGATTAAAAAACAAATAAAGTTGAGTCTAATTTGAAAAGTCCTTTGAAGCCTCTAATCCTAAAGAA
>Ga0247841_10013325_pt1 | contig 10532 bp, 7 predicted proteins | sample LaCruzMarch2015__2_FD_192410 | JGI IMG/M metagenome (GOLD analysis project Ga0247841, IMG submission 192410) | Freshwater microbial communities from meromictic Lake La Cruz, Castile-La Mancha, Spain - LaCruzMarch2015_18m | ecosystem: Environmental > Aquatic > Freshwater > Lake | place: Spain...
TCCGCGCGGAACTTCCGGTCAACACGAACTTAAACCGGCCACGATGCCGGTCGTACAGAAACTGCACCTCATCCAGCAACGCCGGCACTTTCTGGATTTCGTCGATGAACACGGTGGTCTCTTCCGGGCCGCGCGCCAGCAGCATTTCTGTCAAATGGCCGGGACTGCGCTCGTACTGCAGCCGCTCGCGGATGTCCTGCAGGTTCAGGTAGACATCGCGCGTGAGCAGGCGTTGCCGCAACAGCGTGGATTTGCCCGTCTGCCGCGCGCCAAAGATCAGCGCCACTTTCCCGCGTGACGCGGGCCGGTCGAGTGCGCTGGAAAGATGACGCGGATAATTTGTCATGACCTGTAAATTATACCGTATATCTTACATTGCGTCAATAATAAATGCGCCACGGGCACCGGTCAATTGGGTATGTGCAGACCGTCATCATTTCAGCCATTGCACGCGCGGTTTTTATGCAATGCCAAGAATGCGGCGGTTGCGCTTGGTGTCCGAGCCGGCGCCGGCGAAATCGTCAAACGCTTTCTTGGGCGTGTCGATCAGCATGCCGGCGATAAACTGCGCGCCTTCACGCGCGCCTTGCGCCGCGTCCTTGATGCAACATTCCCATTCGAGCACGGCCCAGGAGTGGTAGCCGATTTCTGTCAGCTTGGTGAAGACCTGCTTGAAATCAACCATGCCGTCGCCGACGCTGCGGAAGCGGCCCGGCCGTTGCTTCCAGTCCTGATAGCCGCCGTACACGCCGCTGCGCGGGCTGGGCCGGTACTCGGCATCCTTGACGTGAAAGGCCTTGATGAACTCGCCGTACACCTCGATGTAGCCAAGATAATCCATGCATTGCAAGATAAAATGCGACGGATCGTACAGGAGATTGGCACGCGGATGATTGCCGGTCGCGGCGCGGAAGCGCTCGAAGGTGATGCCGTCGTGCAAGTCTTCGCCGGGATGAATCTCGTAGGCCAGATCCACGCCATATTTGTCGGCCACATCCAGGATGGGCTGCCAGCGCGCGGCCAATTCCTTGAAGCCGGCCTCGACCAGGCCCGCGGGCCGCTGCGGCCAGGGATACAGCGTCGGCCAGAGCAGCGCGCCGCTGAACGTCGGCACGGCGGTCAAGCCAAGATTGGCCGAGGCCTTGATGACGTTCTTCATCTGCGCGACCGCCCATTTCGTGCGCGCCGCGGGATTGCCGCGCACGGCCGGCGCGGCGAAGGCGTCGAACATTTCGTCATAGGCCGGATGCACGGCGACCAACTGCCCTTGCAGGTGCGACGCCAGCTCGGTGATCGCCAGGCCGTTGCAGCGCGCCTTCAGATCGTCGCAGTACATTTTCGACGTGGCGGCCTTGTCCAGGTCAATGCAGTGCGCGTCCCACGACGGCAGTTGCACGCCGGTGAAGCCGAGTGCTTTCGCCCATGCCGTGATGTTCTCCAGCGTGTTGAACGGTTTCGTGTCGCCCATGAACTGGGCGAGAAAGATGGCGGGGCCTTTGATCTGGGCCATGACGTGCTCCGGGTAGTGATTAGCAGTCGGACGGATCGGACGGATCAGACGGATCTCATTATTCTGTTATAAGCGCACGCAGAATGGTGTCGTTGTCGCCGGGCGGCAGCGGCGCCGGGCGTTCGCAGCGCGACTTGACGCTGACGTACTTGTGCGTGGCACCGGCGGCCAGCATGGCGTGCATCACCTCGAGGACATGCAAGGCCAGCGCGCCACTGGCGCGGGCCGGCCGCTTGTTGACGGCGGCGCAGGCCAGGTCGGCAACGCCCAGTCCGCGATAGTTCTCGGCAAAGCCGTGCGTCAGCGGGACTTCTTCCCAGTCTTGCTTGCCGGAAATGCGGACGGACACCGGCCCGCCAAACGAGTTCGGATCCGGCACGCTCAACGTGCCGTCCGTGCCGTAGACTTCGAGGCATGGGACGCGCGCGCCCCAGACGTCAAAGCTCATCACCACGGTCGCCAGCGCACCCGAGACGAATTCGAGCACGCCGGCAATGTGCGTCGGCGTTTCAACCTTGATGACCGTCCCGCTCTTGGGCTTGCTGGTGATCGTGCGCTCGGCCATGGCCATGCCCGCGCCGCCGCACACGCGCGCGACCGGCCCGAGCAGCGAGACCAGCGCGGTCAGGTAGTACGGCCCCATGTCGAGCAGCGGCCCGCCGCCGACCTTATAATAAAATTCCGGGCTGGGATGCCAGCTTTCGTGGCCATGGCACATCATGAAGGCGGTCGCGGCGACGGGCCGGCCGATGACGCCGTCATCCACCAGTTTGCGGCAGGTCTGCAGGCCGCCGCCGAGGAACGTGTCGGGCGCGCAACCAATCAACCTTTTTTGTCGTTTGGCCAGGGCGACCAGTTCTTTGCCCTGGGCCAGTTCGATGGCCAGCGGCTTTTCGTTGTAGACATGTTTTTTGTTTTCGAGGGCGGCACGGGCCACGTCGTAATGCGCCAGTGGCAGGGTCAGATTGACCACGATGTCAATCTCGGGATGGGCCAGCAGCGCCGCGGGCTCGAGCACTTCCGGGATCGCATGCTCGGTCGCACATGCCTCCGCCTTGGCGCGCTCCAGGTCCGCGCAGGCCAGCACGTTCAGATGCGAAAACTCTTTCAGGCGCTTGCAATAAATGCCGCTAATATTGCCGCAGCCAATAATACCAATATCCAATTTCATAGCAGGGGTCCTTGATAATAGGGGGAATTACAGTTACACATATTTTGCGGGCAGGGACTTGCCCAGCTTGGCGCTGCGACATGCCAAATCCAGAATGTGAATCGGGCGGCGCGACCACTCGGCCGAGATGACCAGCCGCGCACCTTTTGCCAAGGCATCGGCGATGTTTTGATAATAACACTCATACGTGCCGGGTGGATTCTGGCCGTGGCGGCGGACGGTGATGTCCTTTTCCCGCGTGATAATGTCCCAGCAGCCGTGATCCATGAGGTACACGCCTTGCGTGCCGGTAATCTCGAGCACGGCGGGCTTGGGATTCATGTCGAGGTGCGAAATGCGCAGGTTGACGTATGCGCCGTTCTTGAAGCGCACGATGGCGGCGGCCTCGTCCTCGTTGGTGTCGTTCTTGAACGGCGTATGCGGCGCCCAGAAGCCCTTGTGCGCGAAGCCGCACACTTCACTGATGGGCGCCTGAATCAGTTGCAGCGAATATTCGAGCAGATGCACGCCCCAGTCATACAAAATACCGCCCGAGATTTTCTTGCTGGTGCGCCACCAGTCGCGCGGTTTGCTCCACTCGCCCATGTGCGCTTCGATGCGGACGATGTCGCCAATCACGCCCTGGCCGATTTCCTTGACCGCCTGCATGATGCAGCCGTCCCAATGGCGGTTGTGATAGGTCGAGAGCAGCACGCCGCTTTTCTTGGCGGCGGCGATCATGGCGTCACACTCGGCAGTGGTGATGGCCAGCGGCTTTTCGCAGACGACATGCCGGCCGGCCTTCAAGCATTGCAGTGCCAGTGGCGCGTGCGTGTTGTGCGGCGTGATGATGATGATCAAATCCGTCTTGGATTTTTTGAGCATCTCGCCGGCGTTGCGGTATGTCTCGATGCCCGGGAATTCCTGGGCGGCAATCTTGAGGCGGGCCGGGTCGAGCTCGCACACGGCGGCCGGCGTCATGCCTGCTTTCTGGGCCAGTTCCAGATGTTGCCGGCCCATGTTGAATGCGCCACCATACCCGATGACACCGACGTTGATCTGCGCTGCGTTCTTGTAACGTTTCATTGAAAGTATAAAATGTTGTTAGTGCAGAGGACACCCGTCACCCTGCGAAAAAACTACAAAAGCGGAGTATTATCGCATGTGGCATTATGTTTGTCAAACGCCAGCACAAGGGGAAACTTATGCCGGCGCGCGCGCCAGCATTTCAGCAATGCGCCAATCGAACGGCGTGGTAATTTTAATGTTCTCGGGATTGCTCTCGACAATCCGAATGACGCCGCCGTCCAATTCGAATATCTGACCATCATCAGTGATGGCGCCGACCTCTGCTTGGCTGCGCCAGAAATGTTCATAGGCCGTGACAAAGGCGCGCACACGAAAGACCTGCGGCGTGGCGGCGGCCCATAGCGTGGCGCGATCCAGCGTGGCCGTGACGCAGCGCGCGGCATTGACGGCTTTGATCGTCGGAATGACCGGGGTGGCAACCAGCGCGCCGCCGCATGCCAACGCCGTGTCAAGCGCGGCGCACACGATGGCCGGATCGACGAACGGGCGCGCACCATCATGCACGGCAACCAAGTCAGGCGTGCCCACCACGGCTTGCAGCGCGTGCCAGACGGAATGCACGCGGGTGGCGCCGCCGGCGATGACCCGCACCCGTTGGGCCCACGCCGGCTCAGCGGCCAGCAGTGCGGTGACCTCCGCCTCACTGCCGGGCTGCACCGCGATGATGATCTGCTGAAAGGCCTGGATGCCGGCGAGGGTGCGCACCGTGCGCAGCAACACCGGCACGCCGGCCAGCGGCGTCAATAATTTGGAAAAGCCCATGCGCCGGGAGGTGCCGGCGGCGGGGATGAGCGCGACCGCGGTCATGCCAGCCGCGGCAATTCAGGCTGGCCGGTTGTGGCCGCGCCATCGGCGGACACACTGACAGCCTGGGCCGGCACGCCAAAGCAGCAGCCGGCATCGAGCAATGCGGCGAACAACACCGCCATATCCGGCGGCGCGGCGGGATCGATACCCAACGGCAGGCAACCACCATCAAAAAAGTGCTGCAGCGTCTGATACTGCTGCACCACCCGGGCTGGCGGGCTGCCGGCTTCCACGCAGATTTCCACGGGCCGGTAGGCCGGAATGATGGGTTCGAGCGCGTCCGGATGCAACGCCAGAAAGCCAAACAATTCGGGGAACAAACTCTGGTCAACGGCGGCGAGGCGCTTGCCGCACGCCAGTGGTTCGCCCGCCACCAGCCGGGTCTGCACGCCGTCATGCGAGGTAGCGCGCTGCACACTCGTATGCAGCGCGCCCAGCAGCACGCGCAAGCAGGCGCGGCTCTCCCCGCGGTCAAAAATGCCAGCGCCGGTCAGAATCGCAATGGCGCTGTCCAATCCGGCGATGTCCAGTGCGGCATGCTGCGCCGTGCCGGCCAGGCTGCCAGGCTGCGTGCGCAGATACAGCGCGCGCTGATGACCTGCCTGCACCGCCAGTTCAAGCGCGCGATACAGCTCTTCAATGACGCCATCCAGATCGCGTTGCCGCGCACGATAGACCGCCTGCGGCAGATTGATGGTGCAGCGGCTGTGCCAGGTGTGCAACGCCGGCTGCGCCGCCCATGCGACGCCCCAGCCGCGCTGATGCAACGCCAGCATGGCGGCGACCAGCGCGGGCCGTTCAGCCGGCAGACCCTGCAGTTGGAAGACAACCTCCGGGCGGGACGGCAGGTCGCGCAGGCCCTGCACCAGCATGCCGGCCGCATCTGCGGCAATTTCATACGTGACACGCTGCCCCGGATTGAGCGGCGGCAACCACGTCAACACCTCATGCAACAGCGGCAGTGCCGTGGCCAGATCCGTCACGGAGCAGGCGCTGCAGGTGAGCAATCCGTTCTGCAACTGCTGCGACGTTTCGTGCAGGCGGGCCTGCACATGCACGCCGGGAAACGGCTGCAGCAGGCTGTAGACGCCGGCGGGATGATCCAGGCAATCCAGCGCGAGTATGCCGCGCTCGTGCGCGTCGGCGACATCCTCGGAGTAAATGCGCGCCAGCGCATAGGTGCGCGTGACCTGCCGGCCGATCGTCTGGGCGAGCGGCGCGCCGTCCAGCATGGCGCGGTCAACATCGGCAAAGGGGACGGCGACGGCACTGCGCTGGCGCAGCGAGGCGGTGAAGCCGCGCGCCAGCAGTTCGTTGTCGACCAGGGCGCGAATCAAGGTGGTGGTCACGCGCCGCAGGTCGGATGACAGCAGGCGTTCCTCGACGGCGCGGGCGATGTCTTCCGCGACGCGGCGCGCGAGGCGCGCCTCGCGTTCGAGCGCATGCACAATCCGCGTGCGATCCCAGGCGGCGGTGCGCTGGCTGCCGTCAAACGCAACGTGCAGGGCAAGATCGGCCGCAAACAAGGATGGCTGCAGTGGTTTGACGACGGTGCAATGCATGCGACTGTGGTCACGCGCGGCGCGATAGGCGCGATAGGCCTCGGCCGCCGTGCGCAAATTCACGCCCAGCAGGACGGTTTCAATCGCTTCCGCAATGGCGGCGGTACTGGGTGCGCTCGTGGGAAAACTTTGTTCAAGATGCAGGATGACGGCGTCGGCCAGTTCCTGGGCAAACACGGCCGCCGCGACGCCCGCGCTTTCGGCGGCCGCCTGGATACTGCGCACCAAGTGCTGGCGCTCGAACGGCACCAGCCGCCCGTCGCGTTTGCACACATGCGTGAGAGCAACTCGTGCCATACCGGGGCCGCGCTGGGCGATTACTCAGCCGCCGTTGCGGATTGCACTTTGCGGGCCTCATCCATGAATTCATTGACATCCTTGAATTCACGATAGACCGAGGCGAAGCGCACGTACGCCACGCCATCCAGCTCGCGCAGGCGTTCCATCACCATGTTGCCGATCAGGCGCGCCTCGACTTCGCGCATGTGCTGCTGCTCGAAATGGTTGAGAATGCTGTCGACCATGTCTTCCAGCACTTTGATGCTGACCGGCCGCTTGTGGCAGGCGCGCCGCAAGCCGTTGATCAATTTCTCCTTGCTGAAGTCCTGGCGGCTGCCGTCACGCTTGATCACTTGCAGCGGCGCCTCAATGACTTCATAGGTCGTAAATCGATAGGCGCAGCCGAGACATTCGCGCCGCCGCCGGATCGCGCGGCCGTTGTGGGCACTGCGCGAATCCACCACCTTGTCTTCGGAATATCCACACTTCGGGCAGATCATGGAGCAGGTCTCGTGTCAGGTTACAAACTACGCGGTTGCAGCACTATGGCTGTATTATACGCAAAGGCATGGCAAAACACAACCCCTAAACCCACTGACATTCCGATATAAGGTTTAGGATGCGGGCGCCGGCACGTTATATCGGAATTTCAGGGCATAGTGAAAGGATGTTTCATCTCGTTCGACGGGTGATTTGCGGCGCAGTGAGAAACACGGTGTGGGGCAAACCGTTTTGCACAAGATGCATGCTGGCCATTCATTTTTTTCCTTCGTTCAATCGTCAATCGCAAATTGTAAATTGCACATAGAGCAAGCAGCAGCGCGCTCCCCGGCTCGGGCACGAACTCATAGCAGCCCATGTCGACCAGGCCGTCCACCACGCGCGGGTTGCCGTCGAGATCCGTCGCGCCGGCCATCCACGGCAGATTGGTGCCGGTGTCAATGCAGGGCGAGCCGGCGAGCACATGAAAGTCAGTGGCGCTGGCAAACTGCGGCATGTTGCTGATGTTGCCGCCACTGCTGTAGAGCGCCGCCGGCAACGGCTCCGTGCAGGAATAGCCTAGCCGCCCGGCGAGCAACGAACAATTGGCCGCGCTGGCGGCCGTGTTGCCGTAGATAATGTTATTCAGATTGGAAGAGGCGGCCGCGAACAGATAGATGCCGCCGCCCGCCGTGCCCGCGCTGTTGCCGGCAATAGTGCAGCTCTGGCATTCGCCGCCCGCATTGAAATAGACCGCGCCGCCAGTCGTCTCAGCCGTGTTGCGCACCAGCAGGCAATTCAGCGCCAGGCCCGCACTGTTGAAATAAACCGCGCCGCCCTGCCCGGCCGTGTTGTCCTGCATCGTGCAGTTGTACAGGACGCCGCCGTTGTTGCACAGGACGCCGCCGCCGTATTCATCGGCGTGATTGTCCGCGATGATGCACTGGCTGAGCGAGACGTCGCGGTCGCACAGCGCGCCGCCACCGGCGCGCAGATACGTGACGGGCGTGCCCGCGTTGCGCGTGTAGCCATTGGCGAGGGTCATGCCGGTGATGGTGCAGCCATTGGTCAGATAGGCGGCGCGCATGGCAAAACCGTTGGTGCCGAGACCGCCGTTGATGTCCGACTCGCCCAGCACGAGCGTGGCGCCGGGCGCGTTGCTGCTGAGCGCCTCGATCGTGACGGGCACGACCGTGGCCATGCGATTCTTCAAGCCGCGGAAGCTGGCATAATTGCGGGTGTACGTACCCGGCGCAACGAGGATGCGGTCGCCGAGGCCGGCGCTGTCCAGCGCGGCCTGCAGCGTGCGCGCGGCGGTGACGGCATTGGTGTACGGCCACAAATTGCCACCGTCGAGTGCGACGTGGCGCAGGCCCGGGCCGAACACATATTCCGGCACATACTCATGCGCGCCGACATCCACATAGCCGGTGATGATGCGTTGCACGCCTTCGCGATCCTCCGCGTTGTTGACGAAGGCATTCGCGCCGGCGTTGTAACAGTCCGAGCCGAAGGTCAAATGATAATCCTGGCCGGCGGCATCGGCGAAGCGCGGGTCGCCGGCGAAATTGTCGGCGCACAGCGCGCCGCCGGTCGGCAGCGGCGCAATGCAGCAGTTGCGGAACACATAATCGGAATAGACCGTGAAGAAATTGGAGGAGGCGGCCACCCGCGCCGTGTTATTCAGCACGATGTTGTTGACATTGGTGGCGCCATGATAGCAGAGCACGCCGCCGCCGCGATTCGAGGCGCTGTTGCCGACCACGGTGCAGTTGACCATCAAATTGCCGAAGTCCTCGAGGTAGACGCCGCCGCCGTCATTGGTGGCGACATTGCCGCTGATGACACAATTGTCAATCAGGCTGGCGCGCGCCCAGACGCCGCCGCCATTGCCCATCATATAATGACCATAGACGGTACAGGCGGAGAGCCGCGCGTTGTCCATCATTAACACACCGCGCCCGTGATTGCCGGCGATGCGGCTGGCCACCAGCGTGCTGCCGGACAGCAGGCCAACACCTAAGCCGTTGTTGTCCTCGATGACACAGCCAATGCCATAACTGGCGCCATAGAGGCCAATCCCGGCGCCGTTGACCTGCCGCACAGTACAATTGCTCACCACGGCATAGTCGGCTTGGATGCCGTCATCACCGTAGTCTAGAGCCGTGGTGTGTTCAACCAGGCAGGCATCGGCGGTACCGCCCCACAGGGCCAGGCCACCGCCATAACCGCTGGCGGTGCAATGCGTGATGCGACACTGGCTGATGCGCGCGCCGCTGCGCACGATGGCGCCGCCGCCCCACGCGCCAGCAGTGAAGCCGCCCACCATGGTATAGCCGTTCGAGAGCGTGAAGCCGATCAACTGCGTGCCGTTCTGCAAATAGGCGCAGCGCACGGCGCCCGTGCCACAACTGCCGCCCGGCGCGGGCTGGCCTTCAATCACGGTCACGTCCGCACCATTGACACTGCGGATGGTGACGGGCAGGATGGTCACCACGCGACTGCTGTAGGTGCTGTCCACCCACGAGCGGCCGCCGGTGCGGTAGACGCCGTTGGTCACCCAGATGGTTTCGTTGCTGGTGGCCGCCGCCACGGCGTCTTGAATATTCGACGCCGCCTTGGCCCACGTGTCATACGGCGCGAGCGACGGCCCGTTGGGCGCGACAAAGCGGTCTGCGGCACACACGGCCGTCATGATGAACAATGCGCCAAGCAGATTGCATTTTCTCACAATACTCTCCTTCTTGAAATTGTAAATTGTAAATTGTAAATTGTAAATATCAGCAGGAAGCCCGCCGCCGGCTCGGGCACAAATTCATACGCGCCCAGATCGACACCCGCGCCGACCGGGCGGGGCATGCCGATGCAATCGTTGGTCACATTGATGAAGATGCCGGTGTTGATGCAAGGCGACGGCGCGGTCAATTGGTAGTTGAACACGGCCGGCCCGGCGAAGAGCGGATTCGCATCAAGATTGCCGGCGCCAGCGCTGCCGCCTTGCACATCGGAGTAATACACGCCCTTGGTGCCAGTGCCGCTGAGCTGCGCGCCGACATTGCCCCAGACAATGCAATTGGTCAAATACGCCGCGCCGATGAACATGCCGCTGCCCGTGTCAACCCCGTTGGACACATTGTTGGCGATGGTGCAATGGCGCGCGCACAGGGTGCTCCACAACACCGAGCAACCGCCCGCACTGCTGCCGTCATTCTGCACGACCACCGTATTGAGCAGATCAAAAGTGGCCCCGGCCAGGGCGATGCCACCGGTGTAGCGCGCGTGGTTGCTGACGATCAGGCAGTCCGCCACGCTGCCGTTGCCGGCCACCATGGCCAGTGCGCCGCCCGTCGAGCCGGCCGTGTTGTTGCGGAAGCCGCACGGCGGCAGGAGCAGCGGCGCCGTGAACGCACCCGCCACCGTCAGACTGCTGCCGTTGCAAAACACGCCGCCACCATCATTCGAGGCCAGATTGTTGGCAAACATCGCATTGACCGCGGTGAGCACGGCATTACTGTACAACGCAATCCCGCCGCCGCAATCCAACGCCAGATTTCCCGCCGTGAGGCCCCAGCCGACCTGCGCGTCGCGCAGGAGCACGACCGCGTTTGGGCCGCGCGCGCAGATGGCGCCGCCGCTCTTGCCGGCCCGACTCGCG
>Ga0247841_10013326_pt1 | contig 10532 bp, 6 predicted proteins | sample LaCruzMarch2015__2_FD_192410 | JGI IMG/M metagenome (GOLD analysis project Ga0247841, IMG submission 192410) | Freshwater microbial communities from meromictic Lake La Cruz, Castile-La Mancha, Spain - LaCruzMarch2015_18m | ecosystem: Environmental > Aquatic > Freshwater > Lake | place: Spain...
TCGTCGAGCCGCAGTTCAAAAGCGATGCCGGGATGCGCCAGCGCCTGGAGCAGGACGATCTCCCGGATATGCTCGTTCTCGATGGCGGCACTGCGCAGGAACTTGCGCCGCCCCGGCATGTTGTAGAACAACTGGGCCACCCGGACATTGGTGCCCGGGGCACAGCCGCATTCGCGGAAATCGCGCATCGCCCCGCCGTCGACCACGACCTCGTTGCCGGCGAGTTCCTCCGGTTGCCGCGACTGCAAGCGGAAGCGGCTGACCGCCGCGATGCTGGGCAACGCCTCGCCGCGGAACCCGAGGGTTACGATCCGTTCGATATCGCCGGCTTCGCGGATCTTGCTGGTGGCGTGCGGTTCGAGCGCGAGCAGAACATCGTCGCGGTCCATCCCGCAGCCGTCGTCGATCACCTGGATCAGGTTGCGTCCGCCCTGCCGGGCGTGAACGACAATCCGCCGGGCGCCGGCATCGATCGCGTTCTCGACCAGTTCTTTCACGACCGACGCCGGACGCTCGATGACCTCGCCCGCCGCGATGCGGTTGGCGATCTCCTCGGGCAGTACACGGATGATGCTCATGATGGGAAGAACTATAACGCCGGAACGCAGGGCAGGCGCCGCCTCTGCGTGGTGATTCATTCCTAGCCGCGCCGGCGTCCGGCGTGGCGGCATTTCGGGTCGCAGCACGGAGGCTGCTCCCACGCTTCACGGAGGAGCCGCGCCGAAGGCGGCTATATTACCGGAAACTTTTCCGGGACACATCACCTGGCCCGACCAAGCCGGAGCCAATTTCACGCGCAAGATTCTATGGTACACAAAGGCCACATTCCATGAACGAACTTCTTCCCTTCATTGACGGCAAGACCGGCTTCACCCTGGACATTTCCGGCATGGGCATCCGCGCCGCCGAGCTGCAGACGCTCCGCCAGCCGCTCGCGGCGGCGCATATCGAGATGCGGAAAATCGAAGCCGGCGCCATCAAGAATCCCGATGAAAAGCGCAAAGTCACGCACTTCACCGACCGGCTCACCTACACCGACTCCCCGCTTTTCCTGGAGTGCGAGGCGTTCGCGCGCGACCTCGCCGCCGGCGGCGAGATCGACCAGGTCCTGATCAACGGCATCGGCGGTTCGGCGCTTGGCCCGCAGCTCCTGCAGATGGCGGCCAATGGCCCGTACTGGAACGAACTTGACCGGAACACGCGGCGCGGTTTTCCGAAGATTTACTTTGTCGACAACACCGATCCGGCCGGCATCGTCGATGCGCTGGCGGTCCTGAACCTGCGCCGCAGCCTGGTGGTCACCATCTCAAAATCCGGCGGCACGCAGGAGACCCGGAACAACATGCTGGTGGTCGAGCAGAAATACCGTGAAGCCGGAGTGGCCGCGGCGCCGCACCTGGTGGCCGTGACCATGCCCGGCAGCGAACTCGATCGCCACGCCAGGGCCAACGGCTGGCGCAAGGTGTTCCCGATGGCCGACTCGATCGGCGGCCGGACCAGCGAGACCAACATCGTGGGGCACGTGCCGGCGGCCTTGGCCGGCATCGATTTTGCCGCGTTTGTGGACGGCGCCCGGCAGATGGACGTGCTTACCCGTGCGCCCGAAATCGAGCAGAACCCGGCGTACCAACTGGCGGCCGCGTGGTACCTGGCCGGCAACGGGCGTGGCGACCGGAACATGGTGGTCGTGCCATACTCCGACCGGCTCGGCCTGCTGGGCAAGTACTTGCAGCAGTTGGTCATGGAAAGTCTCGGCAAGGAAAAAGATCTGGACGGCAAGATCGTGCACCAGGGGCTGACCGTATACGGGAACAAGGGCGGCACGGATGCCCATGCCTATATCCAGCAGCTCAATGACGGGCGCGATGATTTCTTTATCACCTTTATTGAAGTCCTGCGCGACGCGGCGTCTTTTGCCATCGCCGATGGTCTGACGATGGGAGATTACCTGCACGGCTTCAAGGACGGCCTGGTGCAGGCGTTGCGTCAGAAGCATCGTCGGGTGATCGAGATTGCCGTGAACAGCGCCGCGCCGTTCAACCTGGGCATGCTGATCGCCCTCTACGAGCGGAGCGTGGCGGTCTACGCCGAACTGATCCACGTCAATGCGTTCCACCAGCCGGGTGTCGAGGCGTATAAGAAGGCGAGCAAGGAAGTGAATGCGGTGAACCTGAAGCTGCAGGCCTGGCTGCAGACGGTGTCGCCGCTGCCGTGGCGCGGCACCGCGGGCCAGGCCGCTGCGGCCCTGGGCGGAGCCGAGGAGAGGGCAGTCGCCGGCATTTTGGCCAAGTTTGCCGTCAACGGCCGCCGCTGCGGGGGGCGTGCGGTCAGCCGCCGTTTCACCGGCACGAACTGGGAATACACGATCGCGAAAGAGTGAAGGCAGTGGCATGTTGCCGCCTCGGACGGGGGTGCGCGTTCTCCGAACCCCCGTGTCCCCGGGAGAGGGGCCGGAATGGCCCCGTTTCCATTGGCGCAGGCAACGAAGCGCTGCCGGCGCCAGCAGAAAGCGTCCTGCGGTCACTCGCATGGGGTGCGGCTTTGCAGAGCGACAAAGTTTCCTGCGCGCCGTGCTTAACGCCGCTGATTTGGCGGTGTATTAACGCGGCAGCCAAAGAATCGGAATCAGTTTTTCGACCTCTCTGAACTCCGGATCTCCGGTGACCGCGGTCGCCGTCGATTCCTGCGCCAATGCGATCGCAAAGGCATCGGCAAACGACACTCTGTAATGCGCCTTGATGTGGGCCGCTGCGAATGTCCGGGCACGGTGGCCGGGCGTTGATAGTCCCGCCTGCATTCACGGTTTTCTTCCACCGGTGGCTGGCTTCGTGGCGGCCGGGAGCGGGACGCCGGTGGTCACCGCGGTTTCAAAGCCGGCGATGGCGTTGTTCAGCAGCACGACCGTGCCGGCGCCCGCGGCCGTCACTCCCTTCGAGCCGGCGGCGGCGGCTGAACCGCGGTCGAGCTTGTTGGCGTAGAGGAGCGTGTTGGCCACCGCGTCCGGGCTGGCCGGATCGCCGATCCTGACCGCCACCGGCAGGTCGCGCAGCGTGTTGTGTTCGAGCACGTTCAGGTCCGCCATCCGTCGCCCAGGACTGCCTCTCACTGCCAGCGTGCACCCCTCGTCCACGATGCCGCGCAGCGTGTTCCCGCGGGCCACCGTGCCGAGCGTGGACAGTCCCAGCGCCAAGCCGCTGCCGTCGGCGTCGGCCCGGTGCAGGATGCCGTTGCGCATCGTGTCAAACGTGTTGTGACAGTAGAGATTGAAAAAGGTCGGGCAGACCCCGCGGTTCTGGCGGTTCGCCAGACCAAAGGTGGCGATGCCGCAGCGCAGTTCATGGAACGTATTGCCGTCCACGATCAGCGTGTGCGAGCCGCCGAACGGCTCGACACCGGCCGACGCGATGTGTTTGTCGCTCTGCCAGGCCCGCGGTTTGCCGTCGAGCTCGTTCTCGTAGACGACCACCCGCTGAAGGTTGTGGCTGACGGCGATCACGCTGCTGGAATCGGGAACCACCCGCCAGGCGCGGGACAGTTCCGCGATGCGCGTGGACGCGTCGTACTTCATGATCTGGCGCGACTGGCCGAGCCCCTTGCCGGCGACGACCACGGCGTTGGCGTACCAGGGGATGCGCTCCCCCTTGACCGGCTGGGAAAACGTCACCGTACTGGCGGTGGCGGCCTGGACCATGGCCTGGTCCTGCACATCAATCGTCTCCCACATCAGTTGCTCGCCCGTGTTCTGGTTGAAGTACTGCGGGCGGACGGTGAGGTTGATCGTCTTGTTGTGGGCGATGTACCAGTTGTCCACCCGCTGGCCGTACGCCGTGCAGGCGATGAACCGGCCCTGGAACTGGTCCCAGGCATCGGGACCGGACTTGTCGTAGTCCTCGGCGGTGCAGCGGGTGACGCTGATGTTGTAGCCGCCGAGCCAGTACAGGGCCATGCCGGCATCGGCACGCCCGTAGAACTTGCACTGGTCCACGCGAATGCTGTTGGCCGTGCCCATCTGGTTTTCGTTCGCGGTGATCTCGCAGTCGCTGATCAGCAGGTCGCGGTAGCCGCCGAGCGACAGGGCGATGCTTTGCTCGCCGTCGAAGATGCAGTTGATCAGTTTCACGCCCGCCCGCCAGCCCTTGGCCGTGCTGAGCAGCATCTTCTTGCCGTTTGCTTTGTCGCGGCCGACGAGCGAGTTGAGACGGAACGCCAGGTCGCGCACTTCCATGTTATTGCCGGCCAGCACGATCATGCCCGACTGGGTCGAAGCGGGCAGACATTTGATGACCGATTTGTCTTTCCCCTCGCCCAACAGCCGCAGGCCGGTCTCGTTCGGACCGGTGACGGGCGCAATAGCGTCCGCAATCATGTAGGTGCCGGCCGGGAAGAACAGCGTGGCCCGTTCCTTTGCCGAGGCCGCGGCCAGCGCCGCCTTGATCGCCGCGGTGTCATCCGTCGTCCCGTCCCCTTTGGCGCCGAATTTCCGCACATCGAACGTGCCGCCGTCCCAGACCAGCGGCTCGGCCACGGTCAGCGACGAAGCGGTGAACGGACCGTTGTTGTCGGCGCCCGGCGTATGCCATCCGCAATGTCCGCCGTGCCCGTTATGGACCCAGACTTCGTAAGCGCCCTTCGCCAGCTTGTCCGGCACGACGAAATCCACCTTGTAGGGATTGACTTCGGTGACTTTGGCCCAGACGCCGGGCTGGCCCGCCGGTTGGAGCAGCACCCACGCTTTCTCCTTGCCGTTCTGGTACGAGAGGTTCCGGCCATAAACCGACACCGTCTCGCCGCGCGCGGCTGTTTGCGGGTTCACCCACCACGCCTCGGCGCGGTTGATCGCGACCGGCGCGCCGGCGCCTTGGGCCGTGACCGGCCAAACCAGGTACATGCTCCCCGCGGGCATTCTGGCATCGACCGTGATCGCTGCACCCGAGGTCGAGACCGCCGCCGCACGCGCATCGAGCAGCGTCGCATTGTCCTTGCTCGTCTGTCCGAACGCCACAAACCGCGGGCTTGGCCCCCATTGCCAGCCGGCCAGCACCAGCGTTTCATCCGGACCGGCTGTCCGCGTCCATTCGGACACGACGGGCGCGGCGCCGGCGGGGGCAACGTTATCAACCGGGGGAGTGAACGGCGCGAACTCCGCCGGCAGGGCGGGTTCGGGGTTCGGACGCACCAGGTCGGTCGGGGCGGGAAACGTGGCTGCGCTCACGCGCGTCGCCAACAGCGCCAGGGAAACCAGGCTGCCGATTCTCATTAGATTCCTCCATTCGCTGCAATGGCGTCGGTGATCGTCTTCTTGGCTAGCAGGCTGTCGGACTTACCCGTTGTGACATGCTTGGACCGGTTGACGACAGCCTGCTAATGGCAAAAACCGCGTCTGTTTTGAGGTGTTTCAGGCCAAGTCTTTCGGTTTCGAGCAGAATTCAGTGCGGTTTTGCTGGAGCAGCCTGTCGAAATACAGGTATCTTGACTCGCGAAGGCCTAAGTCCGACAGGCTGCTAGAGAGGGCAGGTAGGCGTTGATCTCCTGTTCGATGAGTTGGATCTTGGAGCGGATCATGTCTGCTCCGTGGCTAAACGTGTGATCTCCGCCATAGTACATGTCAAGGCGGACATCCGCCTCCATCACGGGCAAAGCAGCTTCGGCGTTGGCCTTCTCGTCCTTCAGGACCGCAAGCCATCGCCTGTAATCCCTGGGGGCTTGGGCACGATCCTCCCCGCCCGACAATCGATCACGCAACTGGCAGGACTCGTAGAAGTTCGCCTCGGTGCGCACGGTATGGTACAGCCAGCGGATAGGCGAGCACTCGGACTGAAACATCCGTCGATGGCGTTGCTCCACCAGTGGCTCGGCGGCATCGATCTCCGCGACCGCGGACTTCAGCAGCTCTTCCATCCGGCGATAGGCATCTGCGAACGCCGGCGAGCGGTTGCCGGGTTGGGTTATGAACGTGGGCTGCAGTCGCAGTCCATCGGCGTCCGTTGACTCGGCCTCAAACAGGAAAAGACCGTAAAACACGCGGGGCAATGCAGCGGCAGGGTTGGCGCACATGGGATGCGCGGGCCCCAGATAGTACGGCCCCCTGTAGTAGGGCGGTATTTCCGGCATCAGGCCAATGGCCTGGGAGACAAACTGCCACGCCCTGCGCAGATGCGGGCCTCCCCGCGTGCCTCCGATTCGCCGGGCAAGCGACGGCAGTGCATCATCTCTTCGGGGCGCCGGGTCCCACCACGCCAGCCTGCACACTTCGGCGGCGCTGCTGCCGTAGTTGGGACGGAACGCGGGGAACACCCAGGCCCCATCGGCCCCGCAGGAAGCCAGCGCGTCAGCCCGATCGAACCAGCGGTCCAAGCAGGGAATGTGCGGCAGGCCTGGAGCCTCCAGAGAGATCTCCGGCTCGCTCTTGAGATAGACGGGAATCCCGGCGGCCCTGCTCAAGCGGATTTGCCTCTTGGCGCGCTCGCCCGGGCCAATCAGGTCAATGCTGTAGTCCCACAGCGCTTTGGTTACCCCGCCCGTCTTGGTGATGCACTCATCCTTCTCGATCTCGGTAAACAACGCTGTACCCGGCTTCAGGCCTTGGATCAGACCGCTCTGGTAGGCGTCGGCCGACCAAACGTGCACTGCCGAGTAGGGCCAAACGCAGATTTCGGCTCGGGGGTTGGCCCTGCGGGCCGCATCTGCCAGCAGGTTGCATAGGTTCGCGACAACCTTGTCCGCTCCCAGGGCCTCGCAACGCGGGCAAGTGGTATGCCCCTTCGCGACGCCGAACGGCCTCATGAAGCAATGGTAGAACCCCTCGCCGCCCACGATGATCTGCATTCCGTCAAGTTCCGGCGCGGCGCGGAAAATTCCCTCTACAGTCTCGCGGTAGAACTGCTGTACCAGCGGATGCTCGGTGCACAGAATGTACTCGCCGTCGGCCTTCCAGGTCAGGGCTCCGCGAATCTCCGGGTGCTTCTGGAAGATCGCGTCGCTCTTTGGAAACTTCTTGACGGTGGTGGCCCGGAAATAGCTCTTCAGGCCATATTGGCGAGCGTCCCTGGCTTCCTGAGCCAAGCGCCTCAACGCCTCTGGATCTCGTCGGGTTTCCAAGCCCGGAACCGCGTCCGAGCCGGACAGCGCGAAGAAGTCGCCGCCGCTCAACGGCACGGCATTGAAACCCGTGAACACCAAATCGCGATATGACCCCAACCACGGCACAGCGCCCAGGCGCAACGCCAGGCGCGGTTTGTAGACCTGCTCATTCATCGCCAGGAAGGGCGCCTGACGCAACCCGATAATCTCCACCAGTTTTGCGACGCTGTCGCGAAGGCCCTCCTCGTCTCGTCCCGACAGCAGGATCCTGTTGCTGTTGACGGATATCGTAAAACTCCCCGGGCATTCCTGCTCGCCGCCACCCGATGCCGTCAGCACGATGGCCCGCTTAGGCAGGACTTTGGGGTCAACCTTCGACATCTCTGCGACGGGCAGTTTCACCTGCATGCAGCGGTCCAGGAAGTCCGCCAGGTCGTTGGCCATGCGTTGCGCCACTGCCCCGGCTTCCGAGGATACCCGGATCGTCCAGTGACTGGTGATTTCAACCTCGCCAGACTCCGGCCGCTGGTCGCGGTCGCGACTGAACCGGGCGAAGTAATCCTTGGACAGCACGGAAAAGGGGCACTTCTGATAAGCGGCAAGCGATTCATTGCCCAGCCGGCCATAGACTTCCGACAACGTTTCCGATTGAGATGGAATTGCCAAAGCACCTATCCCCGTTAGCAGGCTGTCAGCAAACGGTCCAGGCATGCCACAACGGGTAAGTCCGACAGCCTGCTAGCCGTTCCGCTAATCCTTTCTCCAATCCAGGGCGACGCCCACAAAGCTTTCCGAGTCGCGGAGGAGACCCTCGTATGCCTGCTTGATCTGCGCGGGCGGCAGCCGATGCGTGATCAGCGGTTCGATCTTCATCTGGCCGCTCTGCACCCAGTCGAAGATCATCATCTGCTTGTCATAGAGTGACGTGATCGGCAGCGTCCGGCCATTCTGCGAACTGACCGGCGGATAGGTCGGCGGGCACCATTCGAGGGCGCCGCGTACCGTGATGTAGCGCAGGTGGATCTCCTTGAAGGCCAGGGTGATGTCACCCTGGAAGGCGGCTCGCGGGGTGCCCAGGAGTACAAGCTGGCCCACATCGGCCGTGGCCTTCAGCGCCTGGAGCACCACGGGCGTAAGCCCAGTCGCTTCGACACTGATGTCAGCCATGCGGCCGCCGGTGATTTTGGCGATGGCTTGGTGCGCCTCGTCGGGCGTCCCGCCCACCGCGTGCGCCACGCCGCACTGCGCCGCCAGCCGGCGCCGGCTCGCGACCGGGTCCACCCCGATGACGCGCCCCCCGAGGATGCCCAAAGCCTGGGCCGCCAGGTTGCCGACGAGGCCGAGGCCGAACACCGCCACCCACGGGTGGATGGGAATCTGGGCCATGACTGCCGCCGACGTGGCGACGCCGGCCATGCGCGTGGCCACCGCGACGGCGGAATCCACGCCCTGCGGCACGGCCACCACCAGGCTGTCCTGGCTGACCTTCACAAACGTCGAGTGCGAGCCGATGGAAAAGACGCGGTCGCCAACCTTGAAACGCGTCACATTCTGCCCGACGGCCTTGACGATGCCGACGTTCGCGTAGCCGGAATTCCAGGGGTAGGCGCACCAGGCGCCCGGCACGAACACGTCCGGTTCCCTGCCCGTGTAATTGGCCAGTTCCGTGCCGGCGCTGATGAAGGTCCACTCGGTGCGGACCAAGAGCTCGTCCGGCTTCAAGGCGGCGGACAGTTCGCGCTCCTGCAGTTCCACCTGGTTCTGCCCCGTGATCATGACTTGCCTGATTTTCATGTACGACTCCCTAGCCCGGCCAAGCCGGAACCAAACGCTGTGACTTGTGCTAACCTGTGTGCGGCTTGGCCGCGCTATTTTCATGAATCCGGGAAAGTTGCTCAGAAAACAACACGTTTCACCCGAAAGGTTCTGGATTGACGTTGCGGGCAGGTCACCGCCTCTCCAGATTATAGGAGATCACATAGATCGCCACGGATACGGCGACGTAAATGTACTCCACGCTCTTCTTCTTTTGTGCGTCCTCTCGCGATTGCGTGATGTCCAGGATCGCGTGCCGGAGCAGGAAGGTGTAAAGCACGAAATACAAAAACGGGATCACATGCACATAAACCGGGTAATCGCCGATGTTCTTGCCGAAGAATGACAGCAGCCAGCCGATCTGACTATAGATGCCGAGCAGGCCCAGGCCGGCATTGATGAACATCCATTTGACTTCATCCAGTCCAAAAATGGTCAGGTAGAAAACCGTGTAGATCGCGATCGCAAAGCCGCCGTGCAAATAGAGGAAGATTACCGGTGGATGCTGTACGGCATAGGCCATGAAAAAGCCCGACCCGCCGAACATCAGCATGTGGAACAGAAAGAACGGATACACCATGTGCCAGGGGACATCGGCGCCCTTGGCGCAGGGGCGGTTGTTGATCGAAATGGCGCTGTGCAATTTCATCTACTCCCCCCCCCGTCGCACCCCGGCGGAATCAAAATTCCTAGGAGCCTGTCGGGCTTAGGCGTGTCGCGAGTTTCTGTGACCGGCTTTCGACAGGCTCCTCATGCAAAACCGCGTGGAAAATTGACCAAATTCGTGATAAAGCATAGAATAACACTAATCCTGGCGCGGTTTTGCCGTTAGCAGGCTGTTGTCAATCGGCCCAAGCATACCACAACGGGTAAGTCCGACAGCCTGCCAGGAGAAGGCACTCCGCAAAGCATGAGCCCTGTGCAACAGCCCGTTCCGGAAACCATGCAGGTATGGCGGCAGAGCGCCCGCGGCGTTGCCGTGGTCGCGGCGCTGTTCTGCGTGGTCCTCTGCACCCTGGTGCTGGCAAACTACGTCCAGCTCAAACTTGCCGACCCCTTGAACAACCCGGCGCTGCTGCAACTGATGCAGCGTACCGCGGCGGCGCCGGACGATCAGACGCTGAAGGAAGAGGTGCGCGCCCTGGATCTGTTGGCGCGGAAGGCGTATTTCACGAAACAGAGCGCGGCTCGGCTCGGTGGCTATCTGCTCCTGGGCAGCGCTGTGGTCTTGATCGCGGCGCTAAAAGTGCTGGCGGTGCTGCGACCGCCGGCCGGGCTGCTGACAGTTGCCGGCTCCCGGCTCGACGATCCATGGCTGGCTGCCGTGCTGGCACGCAAGTGGCTTGCCGTGTCAGGTCTGCTGCTGGTGGCGTTATGTCTGGTCATCGCCCTGACCTACCACCCGTCTTTCACCGGGGAAGAACAGGCCGGACCTGGGACGTCACCACCTCCGGCGCCTGGGATCGTGGCGTCGGTGCCGGGTCCGGCGGAGGTGGCAGCGCCAGTTATGCCGCCCGCGGCAGTGGCCGGCGCTGCGGACTTCGCAAGCGCGGCGGAGATGGCCGCGAATTGGCCCGCCTTCCGCGGCCCCGGCGGCAGCGCCACGGCCGCACCTGGGAAGTATCCCCTGGACTGGG
>Ga0247841_10013327_pt1 | contig 10532 bp, 11 predicted proteins | sample LaCruzMarch2015__2_FD_192410 | JGI IMG/M metagenome (GOLD analysis project Ga0247841, IMG submission 192410) | Freshwater microbial communities from meromictic Lake La Cruz, Castile-La Mancha, Spain - LaCruzMarch2015_18m | ecosystem: Environmental > Aquatic > Freshwater > Lake | place: Spain...
TACAGGCACCATGGTGCTCAGCCCTCCGCAAAGCGCACTAAGCGCCTCCTTGAGCTGGCTGGTCGGATCAGCAAACGCAAAGCCCGCAAGCAAGGAGAGCGTAAAAGCGAAGAATATTGACTTTCCAAATTTCATTGTCGCACCAGCATATCCTTTTGCGAATAAGGATTTTAAAGGGAGAGGTAGCCACGGGTGGTCTGAGAGACAGCACCACAAATATCCATAAAATACAAAGATTTAAATACTGAACGCACCAGAAAGGCATATCACAGAGGTGTATTTATGATGAAACTTTTTGCATTGTTTGCAGGCTTGCTTCTCCTTGTTTCCATGCCATTTGCCGAGAGCTATTCGAAGAAATATGTGACGGATGGATGGCTGGAGGTAACGCGCACCCTGGAGGATGGCACATCGAGCCAATGCCCGCTTCCGCAGGCTGGCATCAGCGATGTCTGCTCAAATAGCGGCGCAAGGCAGGCAGGGGGCAGGGGCGCAGTGTTCACGCTTGTGACGCTTTCATTGAAAAATATCGGTTCCATCGACAGGAGCAATGTCAACATAGGGGAGAGCCTTTCATATGTGCCAACTGGCGCAGCCATTTCCTTTTCGCCAAGCCCGGCGCAGTTCGACGGAAGGCAGGCAGTGTGGGAAGTCGCCGAGCTTAAGCGCGGCGAGACGAAGAACGTCACATATGAGTTCGGGGCGGCTGTGAGCGAGGCGGCGGTCGGAAGGATACCGGATGCGGTTGCCATTGCCGAGCCAAGCACAGTGATGCTTTTTGCGCCCTCCAAAGTCCCCCTGAACAGCACGCTCACGCTTTCCCTCAAATCAATGGAGGGAAGGCCGATAAATGGGGCAAAGATAACCGTGGACTACCCTGATGGGAGCAGGCAGGCTGTGCGAACCGACGGCACGGGCACAGTGAGCCTGGTTGCAACGCACGCGGGAGGTTACACCTATTCAGTAGAGGGCTACAAGCTCTACCAGATGGTATCAACGGTTGCATATGACAAGAATGCCTTGGAAGACAAGGCGCCGGAAACATCGGCAAGCGCAGCGGACGCGGGCATCCTGCCAGGCATTATGGGCGCGCTCCCGATATTTGCAGGCATTTTTGCAGCAGCTGTGATTGCGCTTATCGTCTATAATTTCCTTTCGGCAAGGCGCGAGGACGAGGATGCGTCCGAGCCTGCGCCCCAGCTTGCCGAGCAGCAGGCGAAAACAGATTCTGGCATGAATTACTCGCAGAAATTCACATTCGGCACTGAAGATGAGCACCAAAAAAACATGGACGACACCACGCGCCGCATGGTGGAAAGCCGCAAGAAGCGCATGCAGGAAAGCGAGCCGGCGCCGCCTGAAGAGAAGGAGGAGGCGCCCGCAGAAGAGAGTAAGGGGGAGAGGATTGATGAAGGCGCCAGGAGCATCGAGGAAACATATGCAGATGAAACACCGCGCGGGAGCTCGGGCCCTGACGAGTCCGAAAGGACAGTGGCAAACGGCGACATGGACGAAGAGCTTGCCGAGCTTGAGAGGAACGCGCGCATAGCAGGCGAGGTGGCTGAGCAGGAGAAGGAAGTGGAGAACATGCTTGCCCAGCTGGAGAGCATAAGGAACAAGCTGCGCGCAGGGCGGGGTTCTGCCGAAGAAGATGCAGAGGAGCCTGCAAGGAAGCAGCCAAAGACTTCTGCAAAGGCAGCAAGGCAGGTTGGCAACGCAGCGGCGCCTGCGGACAAGGCAGTCACGCCTGCTAAAAAGTACGCGGCAAAGCCCGCAACCAAGCAAAAGCCACGCAAAAAGTAAATCGCCCTAATTGCAAAATTGCATGGCATTGCAAGTAGCGCAAGTGGCATTTCCATTTTTAGAATCAGCAGTGCACTTGCCAAATCCCGTGCCGCACTGGTTGCACGTTATGTAGCCGAAAGAGCAGCCGTCTGTGCTGCAGCCCACCCTTTCGCCAGGCGAGCAGATTTTTTTCGGGAGCGTGCAGGATGAAAATACGCCCCCAGTGCATTTGCGCGCGCCTGTGCAGTTGTTCATTTCGCATTCCATTGTCTGGTTGCCCTCGCACTCGCGCGCAGCCACCTTGAAAGCAAGAGTTGAATTGCACCCGTTTCCCTGCGCGAAAAACGTGTGGTTGCCTTCTTCCAGCAGGAACGGCTGCGAAAGCGTGGCAGTGCCATTCCCAAAGCCTGCCTTGTCCAATGAGACATCGAACTCGCCGCATGTGGAAACCGCACGCAGCGCCACAGTGTTGCCGGAAACCAGCGGGCGGCCTTCGATGGAAAGTGAAATCTCCCCGCCTTGTGGCGCGTAGTTCCCCGCCTGCGGGAGGAGAAAATACACTGCCAGTATTGCAGCGCACACTAGGAGGATGGGAAGGAGGAATGCCGGCGAAATTTGTTTCGTCATCTTCTCACTTATAGGAGACGTGGAAGCCGCCTGCGCTTTGCAGGAAAAGCTGCAGCGCCTGGGCGGAGAGCGAGCCGAATATTGTTCCGCGCTTTTTGCCTGACGATATTTCGCAGATGCGCGGCTCGCCTTTCATGCCTGACAGGCGCGCTGCTGCGGCGATTGCCGCATCCTTGTCGCCAAGCTCATCCACCAGGCCTATCTTTTTCGCCTGCCTTCCGGTGAGGATGCGCGCGTCCAATATCTCTGCAAATCCTGCCTCGTCAAGCTTGCCCTTGCGCCCTTCCTCAACTGCCGTGCGGAAGGAAAGGAAGCTTTCGTCCACTATGGATTGCCATACTGCTTGTTCTTTTTCAGACATCTGTCGGTCTGATGATCCCATGTCCTTGAGGTCGCCTGTCTTGAATGTGGTGATGTTGATGCCGAGCTTGCCCATGAGCCCGCTGTAGTCGTCCAGCGTTGCGCGCGCGCCGATGCTCCCCGTGAGCGCATCCGGGTTTGCCACAATGTAGTCCGTGCCTGCCGCTGCATAGTAGCCGCCTGACGCGGCCATCTCGCGTATGAAGGAAACGGATGTCTTGTTGATGGCATGCACCGCTGCATACACCTCTTGGCTGCCCACCACGGAGCCGCCAGGGGAGTCTATGAGTAGCAGGACAGCGCGCACGTCCTTCCTGCCCGATGCTTCCTCAATCTCATCTGCCATTGTCTGCGAGCCTTTCTGCTCGTCGGTGAAAAGCGAGGGCGCGATATCCTGCGTTGTGATGACCCCGCTTATTTCCACCACCCCTATGCACCCTTCGGAGGGGAAGAATGAATATGCTGCGATTATGATGATTGCAAGGAGGAAAAGCCCGCCCACTGCAGCCACCAGGTAGTTTGATTCGCGCGTTTTGCCTGCCATTTTTTCCCTCCGGCACCCGTTTTGGTTGGAGAATTAATAAACTTCCTTGCGGAAATATTTGGCATGGATGCAGCCGCGTGGATGATGCAGCTTGTGATTTTCATACTTCCAGCCTATTTTGCAAACTCTGTGCCTGTGCTTCTTGGCGGCGGCGTTCCCATCGACGGGGGAAAAAAGTGGAAGGATGGACAGAGGTTGTTTGGCGACGGGAAAACCGTGCGCGGCTTTTTCGCAGGCGTGGCTGCGGGGGTCGCGGTGGGCGCAGTGGAAGGCCTGCTGCTTGCGGGCGGAAACTGGGACATTTACCAAAGCGGCGCCAATATATACGTGCTTGCGGGCCTGCTGCTGGGCTGCGGCGCAATGGCAGGGGATTTACTTGGAAGCTTCATAAAGCGCAGGCAGGGCCTTGCAAGGGGAAAGCCCTCGCTCGTGATGGACCAGCTGCTTTTCCTTGCCCTTGCCCTGCTGTTCGTTTATCCCCTTGCAAACGGGCTTCTCACGCTTGCGGCTGTGCTTTTCCTTGCCGTTCTCACCTATTTTGTGCATGTGGGCGCAAACGTGCTTGCCAACAGGCTAGGGCTGAAGAAAGTGCCCTGGTAGGCATTCGCGCGTGGCAATTGCTTTTAATTTAACGCAGGCAAATTGTGCCATGGAATTCGTGGATGAAGTGGTGCGCGTCAAAAAGCCGCAGGCAAGGCTGAAGGACGCGCTTGCTGAGCAGTACTCTGCGATTGCCTTCAAGTTCGGCTATCTTGAGGCGCAGTCGCCTTGCTGGCTCTATTTCATGAGAAAGGAGGGAAGCTCCGCCGCGTTCGAGGTCCAGTTCGGCAATATCAGCGAGTTCAAGTCGTCATTCGGCATGCTGACAAAATCAGGCGCAGAGCTTTGCTTCCTGGTGACAAGCTCGCGCGCGCACACCATGAGGCTGGAGGAGGCGCGCGGCCTGCTTCTTAGGAATTTCGAGATAAAGAAGCAGAAGTACGTGCTGATCGACATCGAGACAGGCAGACATCTTCGCGTGAATTTCGAGTGGGACAGCTTTGAGCAGAAGCTCTCCTCGCGCGCAAACGGCAGCGGGGACGGCGGGCAGGGGGGCGGCGCGCCCATTTTCCGCGAGCAGAGGAGGAAGAAAATCTACGGAAGGCGCGGAGAACACAAGGAGCAGGACTGACGCCTTGGATCGCAGTGCATGCGCTTGCCATTTTAAACCTAGATGCCAAAATGCATTCGGTGGGAGAATGGCAGCAGTTCCGGTTTCTTCTGGGCAATACCTTGTTTCGCTTGCGCGCGAGTCCATAGAGGGATATTTGGCAAATGGCAAGAAAGTTTCCCCGAAGCGCGCGGAAGGCGCGCTTTCGGAAATGCGCGGCGTCTTTGTCACGCTTGAGAATTACCCGTCGCATGATCTTAGGGGCTGCATCGGCTATCCCCTTCCCATAAAGGAACTGGCGCTTGCGGTGGTGGACTGCGCGCTTTCAGCTGCATTCGAGGATCCGCGCTTCCCGCCTGTGGAAAGAGGGGAGCTTGACAAGCTCGTATTGGAGGTAAGCGTGCTCTCGGTGCCTGAGGAGATAAAGGTGAAAAAGCCCGAGGAATACCTGAAAAAAATAAAGGTGGGCAGGGACGGGCTTATCATCAACTATGGATATTCATCCGGCCTGCTGCTGCCCCAGGTGCCGATAGAGTGGAACTGGAACGAGGAGGAATTCCTCTGCCAGGTGTGCGAGAAAGCCGGCTTGCCGAGGAACATGTGGAAGTCGCCCTCTGCGAGGATAAGCTCGTTTGGCGCGCAGATATTTTCCGAAAAGGCCCCATCAGGAGAAGTCATCCAGAAGAAGCTCATAAGGTAAATATGGTGGCAGGAATAGATACACTGAAAGTTGGTTTGATGGACGTGAACGTGCGGAAAAGCAAGGATGGCGCGGAGCTTTTTGGCAGCTTGCCCTCAGATATTGCAAATGCCCAGTCGCTCGAGCTATTCCCCCTCAGGGACGGGATATACCTTCTTTCAGTCAAGGGGGCGCTCGGGGGGCAAACGCTCCAAGCAGGGCTTTCAGAGCAGGAGAAGACGCTTGTGAAAAAGCTCCTTGCCATCAAGTTCGAGAAGCGCACGCCATCCGACGTCGACAGGACGCTTTCTGGCGCGGAAAAATCCACGCTTGCCTCCCTTGTGGAAAAGAAAGTGGTCACAGTTTTCAGGAGCGGCAAATACGAGAATGGCGTGTATAATGTCTCGGATGCCGCGTTCGGCCAGACAAGGGATGCACCGGGAGCGCTGCATCGCGCGGCAGCAGGCGCAGATGCATCGGCAGGCGGCAAAGAAACCGCGCAGATGCCGCGGAACTCCGCAGCAGGCGCAGCGCCGCAGCCAGCCCCATCATCAGCCGCGCGCGCAGCCCATGCTGCCCCAGACCCATTGGCAAACGGATACCTCGTGCTTGACAACGAAGGCGACGCGCGGGCGCTTTCAGGCGCGGTTGCCGAAAGGATAAAGGCAGGCGAGGTCGCAGGCCTTCGCGCGTTTGACAGGAAATACTATTTCATAAGGAAGGATTTTGCCACGGCGCACCAGCCAAAGATAATGTCCGCGCTTGAAAAGCGGGACATGACTGCAGAGGAGCTTGCGCGCGAGCTGAAGCTTATGCCCGAGGCATGCCTTGCGATTCTTTTGCATATGGCAGAGGAAGGGGAGCTTTTGGAGAAGAACAAGGGCAAGTTTGCGCTTGCTTGACCAAGGGGAAATGCATGTTTAGGATAAGGGACCCGTTGCACGGAACCATTTCGCTCAGCGGCACGGAGGAGAGGCTGCTTGACTGCTGCCACATGCAGCACCTGAGGGGCATACGCCAGCTTGCCACCGCCTACCTTGTCTATCCAGGCGCAAACCACACGCGCTTCGAGCATTCAATAGGCACTCTTTTCCTGGCCGACAGGATGTGCAGCGAGATGGGCATGGACAAGGAAAAAACGGCAAAGGTGAGGGCGGCTGCGCTGCTGCATGACATAGGGCACGTCTCATTCTCCCACGAGGCAGAGGCGGTGCTTAAAGGCAAGCTCGGCACGCACGAGGAAATCGGCAAGCGGATCTGCCTGCATGGGGAAGTTGCGGATGCGCTTTCGCACGAGTTTTCGCCGCGCGAGATCGCGCACTTGTGCGATACGCCGCTTGGCAGCGTGATAACGTCCGACATAGGCGCGGACAGGATGGACTACCTGCTTCGCGATTCGCATTATACAGGAGTTGCGTATGGCGTCATCGACACGCAGAGGATATGCACCAGCGTCTCGCTTGGAAAGCACGGGCTTCTCATCCGCGAGCGCGGGCTCGAGGCTGCGGAAAGCCTGCTCGTTGCCAGGGTGACGATGTTCTCCACGGTCTACCTCCACAAGACCGTGAGGATTGCCTCGCGCATGCTCCAGCAGGCAATAGTGCTTGCGCTCGAGGACGGCACGCTTGTGGAGGACGACTTTTTGAAGCTTGGCGACGCGCAGGCGCTCGACGCGCTTTGCGCCTCGCCCGACGGGCATGAGTATGCCGCAAGGATAAGGAAACGCAGGCTTTTCAAGAAAGCCCATTCAGTCCCAATGGGGAAAATGCGAGTTCCCCCGAGAAAAGCTGAGGAGGAGCTGTCGGACGCCTGCGGCTGCCATGTGCTTGTGGATGTCCCGAACCTGTCGGCAAAGGCGCACATCATGCTTGAGAAAAAGAATGGGAAGGTGCTTCCCCTACTGCGCGAGAGCGAGCTTGTCTCCGCGCTCGTCTCCATGCAATCGCGCAGGCAGGAGGCGCTTGTCATGTGCGACGAGAGGCATGTGAAAAAGGTCGCGCGCGAAGCGAAAAGGCTTTTTGGCTGAAGGCACCTAGAATTTTTTCATTGCTTCCTTGAGATTTTCAAAGAACTTTTCCTTGGGCATGCCCCCATTTTGCCATAAAAGGAAGTCCGCAGTAACTTTTTCATCTTTGCTTAGCTTGTAGAATGCCATGCTTACTTTAGACTGATCCTGTTGGAAATATTTTGATATTTCTTCAAATGCAACAATTGCCTTGCCAGGGTCTTTGGCAAAAAATGAGTTTAGGCTGTCATTTTGCAGGGCACCAACGTAGCTTCTCGCACTTCTACCAGCCGTGCGCCCCATTTCCACAAATGATGCACTGTGCTCGAAGAATAGTGCCGTTGTCTTTTCATTACCGAGGATTTCAATTAACATGCTTTTGCCGCACGCCTGCACAAGCTGGACGCATTCTGTAGGGAACATGTCGAGCATTTTTGCGGGGTTTTCATTATCGAAGAAAAGGATTATCTTGTCTGGGGCATCCACACCCTCTTTTCCTTCTGCCACCTTTGCTATTTGGACGAATTCCTTTGAGTGTCTATCAAAGTTGAGGGCGTTGAATTTTCCTCCAAGGGCACTGAAGGCCCAATATGCACCTTCCCGGGCAATCATTGCAATTTGGACAAATTCATCTGGGTGCTTGAAAAAATTGGGAATGTTTTCGCTTGAGCCGCTGAAAGTCCGAAGTATTGCGGACAATGCTAAAAACTGTCCTTTCGTTTTTTTTCCTTCCGCAAGCGCAATGTCGGACATTGCCTTCAAAAGCTCGCTTGTCTTCCGATTGATTGCATCGTCGCCCCCTAAAGACATGATTTCCCGGGCGAGTGACTGTGCCAGGTCATTCTTGTCATTACCACTCATCTTGAAACCGCATTTGGATTCGATGCCGGATATCCCGTCTAAGAGCCTGGTTGCCACCCCCATTTTAGTGACTTTGCTCCCTTGCTGGGGCGTTGTGAATTCAGATTCCCGCTTTTTAGGGACTGCACCTAGCTGAAAAAGAGTGTGCACGGTTTCATCCGTTCTGGTTTGGGCAGGGATTGCCATAGAGTGGATGATGTGCAAAGAGAATAAAAAGAAATGTTTTGTGACAAAGAATACAATAAACGAGATGGAAATTGATAACTGGCCTTATTGTGAAATGCACGACCGAGCCCTAAGAATCAAACGCTGCCGCGAAGCAGGGTGTCGATTATCTTCACAACCAGTATGAAGACTGCCGAGAAAAGCACCACTCCGCGCGGGTTGAATTTCAAGCCGCCCAGGTTGGTGTTGGAGGAAATCCCCATTATCCCCGCAGCCGACTGCGGGCCTGATACAGATAGCCTGTCTACGCTCATATCGAGGTCTGTGCTATTAAGACTTTAAAAGGCTATTTGCGTAAAGCCGGGCATGGCAGGCTTGTTCGGCACATCAGGCATACGGGGCATCTATGGCAAGGAGGTCAGCTGCGGCCTTGCCATGAGAACAGGGAATGCCGTTGGGAAAAAAGGGGAAAAACTCGTTGTTGCGCGCGATGCGCGCGCCACTTCGCCTGTCCTGTCCGATGCGCTCTGCGCAGGAGCAATGCTCTCAGGCGCAGGCGTGATTGACCTCGGCTTTTCGCCCACCCCGCTTTTGGCATATGCCGCCTTGCGCGAAAAGTGCGATGGCGCCATGATAACCGCGTCGCACAACCCGCCGCAGTACAATGGCATAAAGCTCTTCTGCAACGGGATGGAATTCACGCGCGAGCAGGAAGCTGGCGTGGAATCCGCGATTGCCCAGATGGATTTGCAGCAGGCAGGGGCAGGCATGGCAGGATGGAAAGCAGCTGCCTGGAACGAGGTTGGGCAGAAGGAGAGCAAGGACTACTCGCAGGAGTATATCAAATTCCTATTGGCGCAGGTGGACGCCGCCTCAATTGCAGGCAGGAAGCCGCGCGTGCTCGTGGATGCAGGCAATGCAGCGGCATCCCATCTTGCCCCTGCGCTTTTGAGGGCGGCTGGCTGCGAGGTGGTGGAGCTTTACTGCAACGAGCCAGGAAAGTTCGCGCGCGACTTAGAGCCGAAAGCCGGAACGCTTTCCGCCGCATCGGAGGCAGTGAGGAAAAACAAATGCGACATGGGGATTGCGTTTGACGGGGACGGCGACAGGGCGATTGGCATTGACGAGAAAGGCAATGTGCTGGCGCTTGACTCCCAGCTTTCCATTTTCTGCTCGCATTTCCTGAAAAGGAAACAGGGCGCTGTGGTAAGCACGGTGGAAGCATCGCTTTGCGTAAAGGAAACCGTGGAGGCGTGCGGAGGTAAGCTTTCCATCACGCCTGTAGGCAGCCTGCATGTGGCAAAGAGGGTGCAGGAAAAGCGCGCGGTTTTCGGAGGCGAGCCCTGCGGGGAGTACGTCTTCCCATCATCCGCGCCTTGCGCTGATGGCTGCCTTGCGGCGCTTTATCTTGTTGAGATATTCTGCATGCGCGGGAAGCTTTCTGCACTTGCAGATGCTGTCCGCACCTATCCAATTGAGCGGCGCAAATACAGCTGCGCCGGAAAAAGCAAGGGGAAAATAATGGTAGCGCTTTCGCAGTCCCTTGCATTCGAAGGTGCGGAACTTTCCACCATTGACGGCCTGCGCTATGATTTTCCAGATGGGTGGCTGCTGGTGCGCCCTTCAGGCACCGAGCCTGCCATAAGGCTTACCTGCGAGTTCAAGAGCAAGAAAAGGCTGGATGAAATTGTGGGCGAGGCAGAGGGAAAAATAAAGGCTGCGGTGGGCTGACTCGATCGCCCAAAAAGCAGCAGGCATTTCACTTCTTTTCAACTGCCAGCTTGAGCTTCATCAGCGTGACTCCAGACAGCAGCCCGAGGAACACCTGGACAATTGGAGAAAGTATGAAGGCAAAGCAGCAAAGCACTAAAAGCCCGATGCCGGCAGCAAGCCCAAGCAAAAGAAAAATTCCGACAAACCGCACCAGCAGCCAGATATTGCCCCTGGCAAGCGAGAACGACTTGCCCAGGGAATCGAAGAACGGGAAGCCGTCCATTGCATAGTATATCCAGGCGAAGCTGAGGAAAAACGAAACTGCAAGGAATGCAATGAAACATGCGAAGGCGACGCCTAGAACCGGAATAAGGGAGGACAGGAGCTCAGATGTGTCCAATCGGGCACTGGATGAGAATGCTCCCAGAAGCGGAAACATCATCACAACAGGCACTGCGAAAAAGAGAATGAACATGAGCCAGTAGAACAGGGTGTAGAAAAACGCCTTGATGCCCTGCCTTTCAAATCTGGGCTTCCAGTCAGTTGAAAGCTTCTTTTTCGTGAGCAACGAATAGAAATGCTCGTATGTATAGAACCAGATGGACTGCTGCAGGACGGAGAATATGAACAATACGACAACTAT
>Ga0247841_10013328_pt1 | contig 10530 bp, 12 predicted proteins | sample LaCruzMarch2015__2_FD_192410 | JGI IMG/M metagenome (GOLD analysis project Ga0247841, IMG submission 192410) | Freshwater microbial communities from meromictic Lake La Cruz, Castile-La Mancha, Spain - LaCruzMarch2015_18m | ecosystem: Environmental > Aquatic > Freshwater > Lake | place: Spain...
ACCGCGACGATGAGCATGCCCAGGCCCATGAGAGCCACTCGACGGAGCGTGCTCTCCAGCGGGATCGCCCGGAAGAACAGGGGGATGGCGAACAGCGGCAGCGCCAGGATCGTGCCGGCGCTGATGATGCTGACCGCGGTGATGCCCGTCGCCACCCGACCACCGCGGACCCCCGCCTGGACGAGCATCTGGTACTGGAGCGCCCCGGCCGATGCCGCGCCACCGGGCACGATGCGCCCGAAGGCGCTGCTCGCCAGCTGCGAGGCCCCGATGACGAACCAACTGCGCACGTGCAGTACGACGCGGTACAGCGCCCACACGCAGAAGAAGCTGCCGGCGACCGCCGCGACCATGGCAGCGTACCAGCCCGGTTCGATGACGCGCAGCCGCGGCCAGGAGGAGAAGATGTCCATGAGGCTCGGCCACACGATGTAGAGGCCGAGGAGCGCCAGAACCAGGAAGGTGACGCGCACGATGATGACCCGGAGCGGCCACCGGCGCGGCTCGAGCGCGGGCGCGGCCGCCTCTGGAAAGGGCTGCGGGCGGCCCTTCAGCGGGCCGTCTGCCACGCGGCCTGCCACAGAGGCCCGGCCGCGTCCCACACCGGCTGCCAGACGGTGATCCTGCCGGCGGGAGGTTCGCCGCAGGTGAGCCGAACCGCCCGCCGCCAGTACAGGCGGACCTGCCGCACGTCTCTGATCTCACTCCAGGGCACGAAGATCGCCGCCTGGACGCCCTGGGCCGGCGGCCGCGCCTGCACGTACAAGCCCGACTGGGCAACGATGAGCGTGGTGCACCAGTCGTAGCGCACGGTGCCGCCGAGCTCCACGCACTGGCGGTCCCAGCGCGCGCCCTCGGGCGCGGCGGCGCACGGAAACCGTTCCGCGAGCTTGTCGTAGCCGCCGAACCTGTTGAAGGCGCGCGTGAAGATGCTCATGACGCCGTCACGCTACCCGAAGACGCGCCCGCTCGCCAGTGCCTGGGTGGGTGGCCGCCGAACCGAGGGATGGGCGGTTCGGCGCTCAGCCGCAGCCACGGCACCCGCGCTCTGAGCAGCCGCACGCGGCAGCGTCGGCCCGGCCGTCGCCCTCGTCGCCGGGCGCGGCGCCCGCGGACGAGGCTGCGCCGACGGCCGCCAGCACGGCGTGAAAGCGCCGGTAAGGCTCGACCGGGTGGCAGGGGTCGCACTCCAGACAGCCGTGCGGCGCCTGCTCGCCGGCGACCAACAGGCGCCGCACGTCGACCTCGGCGTCGCGCGCCTCGTCGCCGGGCAGCCGGCGCAGATCGGCGAGCGCCTGCGCCGCTACTCCGAGCAGGCACTCGCAGCCGGAACAGCCCTCCACGGCGGCGATCTCGCCGAGCTCCTCGCGGAGCTCCCTGGCTGCGGCCTCGGTACTCATAGCCTTGTCATTCCCGCGGCGCAGCATCTCCAGTCGGCGCGCCGCGAACCAGGTACGACCGGCCGGCTGCACTACGTTCGCAACGAACCGGGTAGTGTTAGCGCCATGAGCGACGCGTGGCGCATCGAGCACGACAGCATGGGTGAGGTGCGCGTCCCGGCCGAGCACTACTGGGGCGCGCAGACGCAGCGCGCTGTGGAGCACTTCCCCATCGGCACCGACAGGTTCCGCTGGGGACGGCCGGTGATCCGCGCCCTCGGCATTCTCAAGCTGGCGGCTGCGCGAGCCAACGCGGAGCTCGGCCTGCTGCCACAAGACAAGGCTGAGCTCATCGCCCGCGCCGCGCACGACGTCATCAACGGCGCTCTCGACGCCGAGTTCCCCCTGGTGGTCTTCCAGACGGGCTCGGGCACGCAGAGCAACATGAACGCCAATGAGGTCATCGCCAACCGCGCCGACGAGCTGGCCGGCCCCGGAAGGGGCACCGGCCGGCCCGTCCATCCCAACGACGACGTGAACCTGGGGCAGTCCAGCAACGACACCTTCCCGGCCGTCATGCACATCGCCGCCGTGGAGCAGCTCGAGGACGTGCTCGTCCCTGCACTCACCGAGCTGCGCGACACGCTGCACGGCAAAGCCGAGGAATTCGCCGGCGTGGTGATGGTCGGCCGCACCCACCTACAGGATGCCACGCCCCTCACCCTCGGGCAGGTGATCGGCGGCTGGGTGGCCCAGCTGGACCAGGCCTTGGCGACGGTCCGCGGCACTCTACCGCCGCTTTGCGAGCTCGCCCTCGGCGGCACCGCCGTGGGCACCGGAATGAACGCGCACCCGCACTTCGCCGCGGTGGCCGCCCGACACGTCGGCGAGCTCACCGGCAGGCCGTTCCGCCCGGCCGCCAACTTCTTCGCCGCGCTCTCGGCGCACGACGCCGTCGTCAACGCCAGCGCAGCCCTGCGCACGCTGGCCGGCGATCTCATGAAGATCGCCAACGACGTGCGCCTGTACGCTTCGGGGCCGCGCGCCGGCCTCGGCGAGCTGCGCATCCCCGAGAACGAGCCGGGCTCGTCGATCATGCCGGGTAAAGTGAATCCCACGCAGGCCGAAGCGCTCACCCAGGTCGCGGTGCAGGTGTACGGCAACGACACGGCGGTGGCCTTCGCCGGCTCGCAAGGCAACTTCCAGCTCAATGTCTACAAGCCGGTAATGCTGCACAACCTGCTGGAATCTGCCGGCCTGCTGACGGACGCCGCGCGCGCCTTCGAACGCTTCTGCGCGCGCGGCCTCGAACCCAACCTGGCGGTGATCCGCCGCCATCTCGACGGCTCCCTGATGCTCGTCACGGCCCTCAGCCCGCACATCGGCTACGAGAAGGCGGCGCAGATCGCCCAGAAAGCGCACCACGGGGGGCTCACGCTCAGGGACGCGGCGCTCAGCCTGGGCTACGTGACGGCCGAGCAGTTTGACGCCTGGGTGCGGCCGGAGGACATGACGCACCCGCTCGACGCCTGAGGCGCCCACGCGGTCAGCGGCCGCGCGGACCGGCCGTCGCGCCGATCCCCGCGGCGCTCACAGGTTCGCGAGGCTCTGCGGCTCGGCCGCTTCGAGTGCCCCTCTGGCCGCGAGGGCGAGCTCGCGCTCGTGCTCGCGGCCGATGGCGAACACGCGGTAGAGGTGCGCCTTGGCCGGCACGAACTCGAGGATGCCGCTGAGCAGCTTCTCCTCGATGGCGTCGGTGGCGGGGTCGTACACGGCGATGCGCTTGGGCCCGACCAGCGGGTTGAGCGGACGCGGATCCTGCGAGGCGATGTCGACGACGAACTCAATGCCCTTCAGCGGACCCGGCAGCCGCTGCACGATGGCGGCGCGGAACTCCTCCTTCGTCAGGTCGCGCGCCGCGGGCAGCGGCTGCTGCCGCTCCACGTGGTGCTCGTACACCATGCTGTACTTCACGTGACGGTGGATGATGGACTGCCACTGCCCGGCCAGCTCGCGGCGTTCGCTGCCCAGCGGCTCGTCGAGCCAGCCCTCCACGGTGGTGAACAGCGACCACTCGGTGAGGCGCCGGTAGGCGGCCAGGTCGTCCAGAGGGCTCACCGGCAACACCAGCTTCATCGTGGGCCGGAAGATCTCGTGCAGGTGCAGGTCGATGGCGTGGCCGACGCGGTGAAAGTAGACGTTCTCGTACATGTAGAAGCGCGCGTTGAGGAAGGCGCGCAGCGTGCTGAGGGCGCGCTTGTGAAACGTGAGGCCGTCGGCGGTGCAGAAGGTGTAGTAGATGAGGCGGTCGACGTCCACTGAGCCGAGCGCGACGCCGCACATGTAGGCGTCGCGGCGCACGTAGTCCATGTTGTCGACGGTCACCGCGCCGGAAAGGGCGCGGTGGAGCAGGCGCACCCAGCGCGGGATGGGGCTGCCATCCGGGGCGGCTCCCGCGCCCGCCGGCGCGCCGGCCGCCCCGTTCGCGCCGTCCGACGCTTCCTCCGCGCGTACCAGGAAGGCGACGTGCCAGGGATCGACCGCCTCGGCAGCCGCGAACTGGCCCGACGGGCTGCGCCGCAGCTCCGCGACGAGCCCGCCGAGCTCGTTGACGATGAGGTACTGCGAGATCTGCTCGTGATCGATGCCGAAGACCGGCAGGAAGTACTGCTCGTCGCAGAAGTGGCTGAACGGGCCGTGGCCGAGGTCGTGCAGCAGGCCCGCCAGCCGCAAGGTCTCTTCGACCAGCGGCAGGGACGGCGCGCCCGGCTCGACCGCGGCCAGGGTGGGGTACACCTGCCGCGCGAGCTGACCGGCCAGGTGCATGGCGCCGAGGCTGTGGGCGAACCGGCTGTGCTCGGCGGCCGGGAACACCCACCACGAGCTCTGCAGCTGATGGACGCGCTTGAGGCGCTGCACCCAGGGATTGTCGATGACGTCCGCCTCGGCGATCTCGCCGGCGCGGGACAGCGTGATGCGCAGGTAGCCGTAGAGCGGATCGGCGATGAGATGGACGTCGTCGTAGGGAAGCTTCATGGCGTCCGGACTATCGCGACGCGGGCGTCTGAGCCGCATCCTCCAGGAGCTTGCGGTAGGCGGCCTCGTGGGCGGCCACGAAGGCGTCGCTGCCGAAGCGCTCCTCGACCGCGCGGCGGCACTCGGCCGGGTCGATCTCGTCGATGCGCCGGGCGGCCTCCACCATCTCGTCGGCGTTCTCGACGATGAAACCCGTGCGGCCGTGCTCGATGACCTCGGGCACGGAGCCGTGACGCATGGCGATGACCGGCGTGCCGCAGGCCAGCGACTCGATCATCACGAGGCCGAACGGCTCGGGCCACTGGATAGGGAACAGCGTGCAGCGGGCGCGCCTGTACAGCTCGACCTTGGTGTCGTGGTCGACCTCGCCGCGAAAGTGGATGTTGCCGGAGAGGAACGGCTCCACGCGCTCGCTGTAGTACTGACGCTCGGGCCCTTCGTTCACCTTGCCGGCCATGATCAGGCGCTTGTCGAGGCGCCGCGCCACTTCGATGGCGGTGTGGGCGCCCTTGTCGGCGGTCATGCGGCCGATGAACAACAAGTAGTCGTCCTTGTCCGCGCAGAACGGCATGTGCTCCACATCGACGGCGTTGGGGATGGTGCCCACGAAGTCGAGGTCCGGGAAGCCATCGCGCTGATACCCGGAGATGGCGATGAAGGAGAGATCGTGGCGCAGCGAGCTGAGGATCTCCTGCGTCGCGGCGTCGGCGGGGCCGTGCAGCGTGGCCACCACCGGAGTACCCAGGAGCCGGTGCACGACGGCGCCCATGGCGCGGCTGGACATGCCGTCGTGGTCGTGGATCACGTCGAACTCCCGCGCCCTGACGTAGGCCTCGAGGCTGTGCATCACCTCGAGGTGGCCGCCGTTCTCGATCTGCTCGAACGGGGCGCGCGCGAAGATGTAGCTCAGGCGCGCCTGCGTGGTGGAGTCGCCGCTGGCGAACAGCGTGACCTCGTGACCGCTACGCACGAGGCCCTCGGTGAGCAGGCTGACGACGAACTCGATGCCGCCGTAGCGCTGGGGGGGCAACGGGAACCAGGGCGGGGCGATCATGCCGACGCGCATCGCGGACCTCCGGGGACGCAGTGACCGGGCTGACGAGAGGCGCGGCCACCAGGGGCTTCCGGCCGCGCGCTACGGGGTTCATACCCGCGGCGGTCAGAGTGTATCCGGTCGCGGCCGGCGAGCGTGAGTCGCGGCCTCGTGCGGTAGGCTAAGACGATGATCGACCTGCACACGCACACCACGTTCTCGGACGGCTCGCTGACCCCCACGGAGCTCGTGGAGGAGGCGACGGCTCTGGGCCTCACGGCCGTCGCCGTCACCGACCACGACACGGTCGATGGCCTGCCCGAGGCGCTCGCCGCCGGCGAGCGCCTCGGCATCCGCGTGGTGCCCGGCGTGGAGATCAACCTCGAGCACGAGCGCGTCACGATGGACCTGCTCGGCTACTTCCTCGGCGGGCGCCCGAGCGAGGCGCTCAAGGCGGAGCTCGCCGAGCTCCGCGTGTACCGCGACGAGCGCAACGCCCGCATCCTCGAGCGCCTCGCCGAGCTCGGCTACGCGCTCGAGGCGGACGACCTGGCGGCGGCCGAGAACGGCGCCGTGGGCCGCCCGCACATCGGCGAGGCGCTGGTGCGCCGCGGGTACGCGGCCTCGATCGCGGAGGCCTTCGAGCGCTTTCTGCGCCGCGGCGCCCCCGCCTGGGTCGACCGCCGGCGCCTCTCGCTGGGGGTCGCCATGCGCTTGCTGCGCGCGTCCGGCGGCCTGCCCGTCCTGGCTCACCCGGGCATCATCCGCAGCGACGCCGCCGGCCTCGAGCACATCGTCCGCGACGCCGCGAGGCTCGGCATGGCCGGCATCGAGTGCTACTACCCGCTGCACGATGAGGCCACGGTGGCGCACTGCCTCGCCCTGGCGGACAAGTACGCGCTCGTGCCCACCGGCGGCTCGGACTACCACGGCTCGATGAAACCCGACGCGCGCCTGGGCGTCGGGTCCGCCGGCCTGCCGTTGCCGGACGATCTGCTCGCCGACCTCGACCGCCTGGCGGCGGCCGACCCGCGGCGCTGACGCCACGGCGGGCGCCGCCCGGCGCCGCCCGCACAAGTACCCCTACCCGCAGCGGGTACCCGTTTCGCCAGTCTCAGGCTTTCTCCTGATTGTCCCCTATCCCCCCCAGGGGTATAGTCGCCGCGTGGAGGAGTACATGGATCCAGACGAGGCGGGCCGCCTCATCAACCGCCTGCGACGCGTCGAGGGCCAGTCCCGCGGCCTGCAGCGCATGATCGAAGAGGGCCGTCCCTGCGAGGAGATCTTCACGCAGCTCGCCGCCACCAAGGCGGCGCTCGATCGCGTGGGCGTGCTGCTCATCTCGCTGAAGATGCGCGAGTGCCTGGCCGAGGAGGCCGGCGACGCCGTCGCCTCCCCGGCGGCCGTTGAGAAGGCCCTCGAGGCCTTTCTCAAGTACGCCCGCTGCGTCAAGTAGGCGCCTGCCTCGTGGCCGAGAAGTTCGACCCCAGTCACGCGTCCAGGCTCGAGAACCCCGACCGTCTGGTCGAGCTGCCGCCGGCCAAGCTCGTCGAGCTCCTGCAGCTGGCCGGCGCCGAGACCGTCATCGACTTCGGCGCCGGCGCCGGCATGTACTCGCTGCCCATCGCCGAGTCGCTCCCCCACGGCACGCTCTACGCTATCGACGAGCAGCAGGCCCTGCTCGACCGCCTGCGGCAGAGGCTGCGCGAGCAGCGGCCGGCAGGCCGCGTCGAGCCGCTGCTCAACAGCGATGACCACGTGCCGCTGCCCGACGGCGCCGGCGATCGCATCCTCATGGTCAACGTCCTGCACCACATCCACGACGAGCCGGCCGCTCTCGCCGAGGTGACCCGCCTTCTGGCCCCCGGCGGCCTCCTCGTCCTGGTGGAGTTCGCGCGCATGGACAGGCCCGTAGGCCCGCCCAACGACCACGTGCTGGCCGCCGCCGAGCTGCACGCCGTCATCGCGAGCATGGGCCTGAAGGAGCTCGCCACGTACGAGCCCGGCGAGATCGGCCTGTACCACGTGGCCATCGTCGCGCAGAAGCCGGCGTCGTGAGCGCCGGCCGGCCGCAGGCGCAAGCCGGCGCGCCTTCGCTGGTGAGCCACGTGCGGGCCGTCCACGGATCCGGGCTGGCCGCCTCCCTCGAGCGCCTCGTCGAACCGTTCGGCGGCTGGCCCGCGATCGTCGCGCCCGGCGAGAGCGTCGCCGTCAAGGTGAACCTGCTGCGCGGGGCGGCGCCCGAGAAGGCCGTGAGCACGCACCCCGAGACGCTGCGCTGCGTGCTGCGCGCGCTCAAGCAGGCGGGAGCCGTACCGTTCGTCGCCGACAGCCCCGGCGGCCTCAACGGCCCCGCCAAGGTGGCGCGCGCCTTCAAGGTCAGCGGCATGACCGAGGTCTGCGCCGCTGAGGGCGTGCAGATCGTGGACGTGGAGGACGACCGCGTCGAGCTGCGCGCGCCCGATGGCCGGCTGTTCCGCAGCTTCCCCGTGGGCAAGGCGTTTGTGGACGCCGACGCCATCGTCCAGGTCGGCGTGCTCAAGACGCACCAGCTCATGCGCCTCACCGGCGGCGTCAAGCTGACGTTCGGGTGCATCCCCGGCCTCGCCAAAGCCAAGCTGCACGTGCGCGCCCAGAAGCGCGACGACTTCGCCGACATGCTTCTGGACCTCCATCTGGCCATCCGCCCGCGATTCACGATCATCGACGGCATCATCGCCATGGAAGGGCAGGGGCCCGGCAGCGGCACGCCGCGCGAGCTCGGCTCGCTGTTCGCGGCGCACGACGCCGTGGCCCTCGACGTCGCGCTCGCCGACAGGACCGCCCACGAACGACGCAGCGTCTACACGGTGGCTGCTTCCGCGCGCCGTGGCCTCGTCGATCTGGACGCGCCGTACCGCCTCGCCGGCGATCCCATCGAGCCGGAAGACGACTTCAAGCCTACGCGCCGCGACCTGCAGGAGCTGCTGCCGCCCTCGCTGCACCGCACGGCGCGCAACCTCATCACCGCGCGGCCCCGGCTCGTGGACCCCGATGCCTGCACGCGCTGCGGCGACTGCGCGACGATCTGCGGCGCGAACGCCATCACGCTGTCGCCGCTGCCCACCTACGACGACAAGGCCTGCGTGCGCTGCTACGCCTGCACGGAGGTCTGCCCGTCGGCGGCCATCGACAACGTCACGCCGCGGGTGGCGCGCCTCTTCGGCGCCCGCGGCTGACGGGGCCGCGGAGCTCCGACGGATCAAGCACCCCGCGGTCTACTGGTGTTGCGGCACGCGCACCAGCCGGCTCGTCTGCCCGCCGCTGACCATGTCCAGACGCCCTTCGGCGGCGGCTTTCAGCACGATGTCGCCGCCGATGGGCTGACGGACGCGAAGCTCGTCGCCCTCGCGCGTCGCCTGGTACGGACGCCGGGCGGCGCCGTACAAGAGGCGGTACTGGTCGCCGTCCTTCGTGATCTCGATGCGACGCGCCGTGGTGGGCTCCCACCAGAGACCGGTGAACGGGTCGTCCCCGACCCCGCAGGCGGCCAGCGGGAGAGCGGCGGCCAGGAGCAGGATCGCCGCGGCGAGACCCGCCACGGCTCTCCGCCCGCGCCCGCGGCGGCTCACGCCGCCGCTCCGGCGGGGCCAGCCGCCGCGGGCGCGCCCGCCTGCACGTGAAACACGACGATCTCGGGCCGGCAGAAGGCGCGCAGGGGCAGCATGCTGGTCCCCACGCCGCGGGTGACGTAGAGCCGGCGACCGCCGCCGACGTCGTAGGCGCCCTCGGCGAACTGCGCCGAGAGGTCGCTGAGCAGGATGCGGCGCCCAGGCAACGGCAGGCAGATCTGCCCGCCGTGGGTGTCGCCGGCCAGGGCGATGTGAAAGTCGCCGGGCCTGGTCCGCAGGACGACCTCGGCGTGATGCGTGAGCAGGATGCGCAGCACGCCCGGCCGGCGGTCGAGCGCCGCGAGCACCGCCGGCAGGTCGTCGTGGCCGCCGTCGGTGTCGTCCACTCCGCCGATCTGCACGGTGGCTGCCCCCACCTGCACGCTCACCGCCTCGTTGCCGAGCAGACGTACCCCGCAGGCCGCGATCGCGCGCGGGTCGCTGGGCTGCACGAACGGCGCCTTGCTGTCGCCGTGGTCGTGATTGCCGAGCACCCCGAACACGCCGAGAGGGGCCGCGCCGGCGAGGCGGCGCAGCCGGCGCTGCAGCTCGGCCCAGCCGTGCGGCCCACAGGCGAAGTCGCCGGTGATGAGGACGAGGTCGGGTCGGGCCGCGAGGGCCATGTCGATGGCCTTGCGCATGGCGCGCACGTTGAAGCTCGGCCTGAAGCCGACGTGGAAATCGGAGAGCAGCACGATCGTCAGGCCGTCCAGGTCGGCTGCGGCCGCCGGCGCCTCAAGGCGTCGATCGACGCGACGCACCCACTGCGCCTCGTGCGCCATGTAGAGCAAGCCCAGGACGGCGGCCGCGTCCAGCGCGGCCACGACCTTGAGCGCGGTCTTCAGCAGAAGCCTCAGGTCACTCGACCGGAGCGCCGCCGCCGGGAGCGTCCTCGCCGCCGACGTCCATCTGCCGACGCAGCCGCTCGCGGGTCTCCTCGATCTTGCGCTTGAGCGCCTCGGACTGATCCACGGCCGAGTCCTTGCCGGCGCCGACGGCGCCCTTCAGACGGTCGACCTGGCTGCCGATGCCCCCCTCGCCGAACAGCTGCGCGCGCGTCTCCTTGCCGCTCTTCGGGGCCAGCAGCAGCCCGATCGCGGCGCCGGCGATGGCGCCGATGAGGAACCCGCCGCGATGCTTGCGCCTCGCGGCTTTCTTCTCGGCCTTCGCCGCCAGTCTCTCTGCTCTGCCCACAGTGGCACCTCCACTCGCTCGCGTTGCTCTCAGATATAGCACACGCCGCCCGTACGGCCTAGAGGCTTGATGCGGGTTGTCCGCCAAGGCAGGAGGCGGGCTTCAACAGAAGAAGAGGGTCTCCAGCACGGCAACCTCGTGATTGGAGCACGAGATGGACGCTTCCCTGGAGACCCTCGTCACCGCAGCTTACGTGTTCGCCTGCTCGCTGTCCATTCCTCGTCCTGGACCCCGGGGC
>Ga0247841_10013329_pt1 | contig 10530 bp, 13 predicted proteins | sample LaCruzMarch2015__2_FD_192410 | JGI IMG/M metagenome (GOLD analysis project Ga0247841, IMG submission 192410) | Freshwater microbial communities from meromictic Lake La Cruz, Castile-La Mancha, Spain - LaCruzMarch2015_18m | ecosystem: Environmental > Aquatic > Freshwater > Lake | place: Spain...
TAAGTAAAGTTGTAGAACGTTACAAGGGGCAAGTTAAATACTGGGAACTTTGGAATGAACCGGATTCTGCTACTTATTGGAAAGATCAGGATGGTTTGAAATCCTACTGTGTTTTATTAAAAGATGTTTATTCAGCGGCTAAACAGATTGATCCGGAATGTAAGATTTTAAACGGCGGAATTGCTAATGGCCTGTCGAGTATCAACAATCTCTATGATAATGGCGCAAAAAATTATTTTGATATATTAAACATTCATTTTTTCCAAACTCCTTTAAACGCCGGCTCAATTAAGGCGGTGGCAAGTTATCCGAAATTGGCGTATAAGATTATGCAGCGCAATGGAGATGGTCATAAAAAAATTTGGGTCACCGAGATTGGCTGCCCGGGGGTAAAGAAGGGGTTAGCGGTGGATAACTGGTGGATGGGCAAGAATCCTACTGAAACTCAGCAAGCCCAATGGCTTAAAGATGTCTATACAGAACTTTTGAAAAATCCGCAGGTGGAGAAGATTTTTTGGGCTTTTTTCCGGGATACCAAAGATCACTGGAATAACGGAGTAGATTATTTTGGTATGGTGCGTTGGGATTTTTCTAGAAAACCTTCTTTTCGTGCTTATCGGGAGTGTTTTAATAAATGGTTTCTTGAATACAAAAAAAGCCATGGCATATTTAAAGCCGGAGGTGATTCTTTTGAAAAATAAAATTATGATCATTGATGACGAAGAAAATTATGCTTTATTGCTTAAAATGCGGCTTGAATCTTCAACGAATTATGAAGTTGCGGCTGTTTCGCAAGTTAAAGATATAATTAATCGTATTCATGTTTTTAAGCCGGATGTTATTCTATTAGATTTGCTTATGCCGGGTATTGGGGGGTTAGATGTTTGTGATATGCTGAATAATGATCCGGTAGGTTCAACTATCCCAGTAATTATAATTTCTGGATTAGATAAAAGTACGGATAAAATTAAGGCTTTTAAATTTGGAGTTACTGATTATTTTGTCAAACCTGTTGATAGTGAAAAGTTGATTGAGGCGATCGAAAAAGTTATAAAATCTAAGTTCGAACAATCTTAAATCTTGTTAGGTAAGAAATAATGCGGAAGGAATCCCTCCTCGGGAGTTAAATGCGGGAGGAGGGAGTTGAACCCTCATGGGTTGCCCCACACGCTTCTGAGACGTGCGCGTCTGCCATTCCGCCACCCCCGCAAAATTGAGCACTAGTGAGATCAAGGATTATCCCAGTAAGTATATCTTAGCCCCCTAATCCTGTCAATTGGTTAAACTAAGGACCGTTTCCCTTTATGGGAAACGGTCCTTAGTTTCTTAGTCTACTCGCCAAGTCTCTATAAATGAATTGCGGCTTAGTTTTTTTATTGCTATAATAATAACTCAAATTAAGGAGAAATGATGTTTTTAGAGCAATTTAAAATTACCGGTCTGGCGATGGCCCAGATATTTTTTCTGGGCGGTTTAGGCTATATACTAGTTAAGCAGAACATGCTTTCTCATAAAGGCCTGGATGCTTTAAGCCGCCTGGTTATTCAGATTATTTTTCCCGCTTTAATTTTAGCGCAGATGCTTAAGAACTTCAGTTTTAGCCTCTATCCAGACTGGTGGATTTTTCCGTTAATTAGCCTGGTGATTACGGTTGGGGGTTTAGGCGTAGGATGGGGGCTACTTAAAATATCAGGATTAAAAACAAATAAATTGCAATTTTTAAGTTTAGTGGCTTTTCAGAATTCAGGGTATTTGCCTTTAGCTATAGCTGCGGCGATATTTACCGGACAGCAAGCCAATGATATATTTATATTTATATTTTTGTTTTTATTGGGATTTGATCTGGTGGCCTGGTCGTTAGGCATTTATATGCTTACTTATGAAAGACAGGTTAAATTCAAACTAAGCAGCCTCTTTAGCCCACCGGTAATTGCGAATTTAACTTGCCTTGTGTTGATTGCGCTGGGTTTAAATAAGTTTATACCCGATGTTTTGTTTAAACCTTTATCCATGGTGGGTAATTGTACTTTGCCATTAGCGATGTTAGTAGTCGGTGGCAATGCCGCTTTAGTACAGTTAAAGAATATCGATAAAAAAATAACTTTTATATTTTTATTGGGGAAATTAATTATTCTTCCGGTATTCGGTATATTCATCGTGTTAAAACTCGGGCTGCCGTATTTATTGGGTTTTTTGATTGTAATGCAATTGGCGATGCCTTCGGCGACTTCTTTATCCGTGATTATCCGCCGTTTTAACAAACCGGATGCTTTAATCAGCCAAGGGGTATTTTTTAGCCATATTGTCGGCTTGTTTACTATACCCATATTTTTAAGTTTATATTTATACCTGGTTATGCTAAAATGAGTAATAATATCGCCACTAACCGTAAGGCGCATAGGGATTATGAAGTTTTGGAGTCTTTGGAGTGCGGCCTGGAATTAAAAGGCTCGGAAGTAAAATCTTTACGTGCCGCTAAGATCAATCTTAACGATAGTTTCGCCCGTTTTGAGGGGCCGGAAATATTTTTATATAACGCGCATATCAGCCATTACGCGCAAGCGAGTTATTTAAATGTTGATTCGGATAGGCATCGCAAGCTGCTTTTGCATAAAAAGCAGATTGAAAGAATAAACGGTAAGCTTACCCAAAAAGGCCTAACCTTAATTCCGTTAAAGATTTATTTTAATGCCCGGGGTTTCGCAAAGATAGAGCTTGGGCTTTGTAAAGGTAAAAAACTTTACGACAAGCGTGAGAGTGTTAAGCGCAGGGAAACTGATAAATTGTTGCGCCGGGTAATCAAAGATAGAAGAGGGTAGATAAGTTTTTTAGAATATTGTTATTTGAAAATTTGGGGGTGAAAGGGTTCGACTTAAGATATGTCGCTTAAGAGCAGCATGCCGCGGAGGTAGGGTTAGCCGCGTTAACAATCCTTGCACAATTCAAACGCAAACACGCAAGTGTCACGTTTAGGAACATTGGGAACGTCCTTCGGGGCCAGACCAATGTTCGTACCAGCCTTCGGACTTAATTAAGTCCGAAGCCTCTAACTGTCCAGCCTACGGGATAGATTAGGGCTCAAGTAGGATAGTCCCGGCGGTTAGCCTTCCAAACCGGGGCAAAATCGAAAAGGCTGCGTTTTGCAAATCCTGCCGGTAGGAGTTGCAAGGCTAAGTTTAAATTACTAGGCTAAGCATGTAGCGGCTTTTAGGTGATTACTTAAGGACGGCGGTCCAATTCCGCCCACCTCCACCAAATTTTTGTGACAAGCAAAAATTTGGTGGATGCCGCAACGAGCGTAGCGAGGCGACAAGCCGAGCAGCGAGTGCGGCGCCACCAAGTGTTTACAATTTTATTATAATGATTAAAAAATTAAATATATTATTTTTTTTAGCTATACTTTTGATTTCCGGTTGTGCCACTATTCCTACCGGCGAGAACATTGCTACTTATTCCATCGGCGGGGTAACTTATTATCCTCTGGTTACTCTGTGTGATTTACGCGGGGTTTCGATGCAGTATGACCCGCTCACGCGGACGGCTTATTTAAGCAAAGACCTGCAGCATTCAAGTTTAAGAGTTGGTGATGCGTTAGTATTAATAAATGACGTCGCTTTGCATTTAAATTCTCCGATAGATGTTTATCAGGGCACAATTGCGGTGCCCCGGCAATTTAAAGAGCAGGTCTTTGATGTCTTATTTAGACAGTCCGCCCCAGTTTATCGCCGAGCGGGAATTGTTAAAATAAAATTAAACAAAGTGGTTATTGATTCCGGCCACGGAGGCAATGATCCCGGAGCGATCGGCAGAAGCGGCTTAAAGGAAAAGGATGTAAATTTAGATATTGCCAAAAGATTGAGCCGTCTTTTAAGAGCCGAAGGCGTAGCGACCGTGCTTACCCGCTCAACGGATAAATTTATTCCGCTTTCTACGCGGGTTAGTATTGCTAACCATTCCGGTGCAGATTTATTTATTAGCATCCATTCTAATGCTGCCCGTTCGCGTTCTTTGTGCGGATTTGAAGTTTACTACGTTGCCCCCAGTGTAAGTGATGCTAAGCGCGCCGCGCTTACAGCCAGGAGTACTTCTTTGAATTTAAAGAACGCTGTTTTTTCCAGTAGCACCGGGGATTTAAGGGCAATTGTTTGGGATATGATTTATGCTAACAGCCGGGCAGAGTCGATTGAACTATCGCGTTCTTTATGCAGAGTTATGGATGCCAGTATTGACGCTAATATCCTGGGAGTTAAGAATGCCCGTTTTGCGGTATTAAAGGGAATTACTATGCCGGGAATATTAATTGAGGTAGGTTTTGTTTCCAATTTAAATGAGGAAAGATTATTAAAAACCGGCGCCTACCGTGAGAAATTAGCCGACGGTATATTAGAAGGAATCCGGGATTATTCGCAGGATATGGCATTAGTGGAGGTGGCTTCAAGATGAGCGCAATCGGTGTTTTTGATTCTGGTGTCGGCGGGCTTACGGTAGCCAGAGAGATAATTCGGCAGCTACCTAATGAAAATATAGTTTACTTTGGTGATACTGCCCGCGTTCCTTACGGGATTAAGTCACCGCAGACGGTGATTCGTTTCTCAATCGAGAATATCCTGTTTTTATTAAAACATGATGTTAAACTGATCTGTGTTGCTTGCAATACCGCGTCTAGTTTTGCCCTTCCGGTAATCAGAAATAATTTTCGTGTACCGATTATTGGTGTAATTACGCCCGGCGCCAAAGAGGCAGTTTATGCCTCGCAGAATAAGCGTATCGGTGTGATTGGAACCAAGGGAACGATTAAAAGCCGTACATATGAAACAGAGATTAAACAGCTTGATCCTAAGGTTAAGGTAACGGCGATGGCCTGTCCATTATTTGTTCCTTTTGTCGAAGAAGGATGGCTTTCCGGAGAGGTGGTTTTAAGCGTAGCCAGGAAATATTTAAAACCGCTTAAAGATGCCGGTGTCGATACGGTAATTTTAGGCTGTACGCATTATCCTTTGCTTAAGCCGGTAATTCAGGAGGTTCTTGGTAAGCAGATTATTTTAATTGATTCTGCCAAGCAGGTGGCTTTTGAAATAAAAAATATCCTGGCGAGCGAGGATCTGCTTAATCGTAGTAAAACAGGAGGCAAACACAGGTTTTTTGTTTCTGATAATCCGGAGTGGTTTAGTTCTCTAGCGCAGAGATTTATGGGGAAAAAATTAATGAATGTGAGGAAGGTGGATAATGTATAGTTTAAAAGTTCAAGGTTCTTTTAGTTCTGCGCATAATCTTAGAGGTTATAAAGGTAAGTGTGAAGACTTACATGGCCATAATTGGATTGTGGAAATAGTGATTAAATCTGCGCAACTCGACAATGTCGGCATGGTTTTAGATTTTAAATACCTAAAGAAAAAATTAAACACTATTTTAGAGCAGATGGATCATAAGTATCTTAACAAACTGGATTATTTTAAAAAAACAAACGGAGTGAATCCTACGTCTGAGAATATCGCCGAATATATTTATAAAAAACTTAAACCCCAGATTCCTTTACTTAATTGTGTAACCGTTTGGGAAAACAGCACAAGCTGCGCTACTTATGAGGAGTAAAATTTCTAAGACGGCAGTAGTGCTTTTATCCGGGGGCCTGGATTCGGCTACAGTTTTGTATTACGCTAAAGCCTTAGGTTATCAATGCCAGGCTTTGATTTTTGACTATGGCCAAAGGCACGGCCAAGAGGTAACTTACGCGGTAAAGATTGCCAAGGCTTGTGGTTGTGCTTATAGAATTTTAAAAATAAAGTTTCCCTGGAAAGGGTCGGCGCTGTTAGATAATAAAATAAAAGTTCCTGAGGAAATTACTTCGGGGATTCCAGCTACTTATGTGCCGGCGCGTAATATTATATTTTTAAGTTTTGCTTTGTCATTGGCGGAAGTGATTAAGGCCCAGGCAATTTTTATCGGGGCGCATGCGCAGGATTATTCGGGTTATCCGGATTGCCGGCCGGAGTTCTTTAAGGCTTTTGTTAAGATGGCCAAGGCCGGCCTGAGTACTAAACATAAAATCCGGATTTTGGTTCCGTTATTAAATAAGCGTAAGTCGCAAATCATTAATTTAGGCCGCAAGCTGGGCCTACCGTTTAACTTAACTTGGTCATGTTATCGTGCAGGCAAAAGCCCCTGCGGGAAATGCGATAGTTGTTATTATCGCGCTAAAGGTTTTAAAGAGGCGGGTTTGATTGATCCGTTAGTTAAATAGATGAAAGCCAGGATTGTTGAGGTATTTGATAGCGTGCAAGGGGAAGGCCTTTATTTAGGGGAGAAGCAGATCTTTGTGCGTTTTTTTAACTGTAATTTAAGCTGTGCTTACTGCGATACTAAACCGGACCGGTTTACGGAGTATGAGCCAAGCGAACTTTTTGAGGAGATCCGGCTTTATCGTAATAAATACCACTCTATTTCTTTTACCGGAGGAGAGCCGCTTCTCTACGCGGATTTCCTGGAGGATATTCTTAAGCTTACTTCCGGGCATGGCCATAAACATTATCTGGAAACAAACGGCACCTTATTTTCCGAACTAGAGCGGCTTATTGATCAGATCGATATTATCGCCATGGATCTAAAATTTCCCAGCTCAACCGGAATGGGCGATCTCTGGCAGATGCATCGGAAGTTTTTAAAAATTGCCGCCAGAAAAGAAGTATTCCTTAAAGCAATTATTTGCCAAGCGACATACGAAGAGGATCTAAGAGAAGCCCTGGCGATTATCAAGGAAATAAGCCCGGCGAGCGTCTTGGTTTTACAGCCCAATAGTTTTGAAAATCAATCGGTCCTGCAGGAAAAGTTATTAAATTTTAAACAGATTGCTAATCAACAGGGGGTGACGACTTGCGTTATTCCTCAGATTCATAAAATTATGGGGTTACGTTAAATGAAAAGATCTGATTATGAAGGTTTACAGAAAAATGTCCGGAAATTAAAAACACCGGAGATTGAGGTTTGGCAGAATCAATATATTGATAAGGTTTATACAATTAATTTGGATGTGCCGGAGTTCACCTGCATTTGTCCGAAAACCGGTTTGCCGGATTTCGCGGTTATCCGTATAGAATATTCTCCGGCTAAGTTTTGTGTGGAATTAAAATCTTTTAAGATGTATACCATATTTTTTCGTAATCAGGGGATTTTTCATGAACATTTAATCAATAAAATGCTGGAAGATTTTGTCAGTTCTGTTAAGCCGCGTTGGTTAAAAATTACCGGTACATTTAATCCGCGCGGCGGGATTACTACTACCGTATCCGCGGAGTATAAGGCTAAATGAAAGAAATTAAAGCAGTTGAAATAACCCGGGCGGTTATGGAATTAGTAAAGCGCGCTAATTTTTCTTTACGTAAAGATGTTTTGTCTGCTTTGCGTAAGGCTTACCGATGCGAAAAAAATAAAAGGGCAAAAACTATTCTTAAAATGATACTAGATAACGCGGTTTATGCGAATAAAGAAAATCTGGCGATTTGCCAGGATACCGGCTTACCGGTAGTCTTTGTGCGCATTGGCCAAAATTTAAAAATATCCGGAAATCTAAAAGAGGCGATTAATTCCGGCATCGCCGCCGGGTATAAAAAATATTCATTAAGGAATTCTATTGTCTTAAATCCTTTACTGAGAGGTAAATCCGGATTCTCTCCCTGCGTTATGCATATGGATATCGTTTTCGGGGATAAGCTAAAATTAATCCTGTTGCCTAAAGGTTTCGGTTGTGAAAATAAATCACAACTAAGAATGTTTAAGCCGACTTGCGGTTTAGATGAAATCAAAAAGTTTATTATCGATGCGGTAAAAATCGCCGGAGCAGATGCCTGTCCGCCGTATGTTATCGGCGTAGGTATCGGCGGAACTGCTGACTATGCCAGCATGATGGCCAAGCAGGCTTTGCTGATTAAATTATCCGCTAAGCATTCAAAGCTTGAAGAAGATTTATTAAAGCAAATCAATAAAACGGGAATCGGCCCTATGGGTTTAGGCGGCCGGACTACGGCACTCGCCTTAAATATCCTAACTTATCCGACGCATATCGCCGGGTTACCGGTCAGCGTAAATATCAGCTGTCATGCTTTAAGGAGCGCGGAAATAGTTTTATGAAAAAAATAAACACCCCATTAAATTTTAATAAAATTAAATCCTTAAAATCCGGCCAGGAGGTTCTTTTAAGCGGAACAATTTATACTGCCCGGGATCAGGCACATCAGCGGTTAGTGCAGGCGATCAAATCGCGTAAAGCTTTGCCTTTTGGGTTTCGTGACGCGGTTATTTATTATTGCGGACCGACGCAAACTCCTAAAGGTAAAATAATCGGCTCTTGCGGACCGACGACCAGCTCGCGTATGGATGGCTTTAGTAATCTTCTGCTTATTAAAGGGCTAAGGGGAATGATTGGTAAAGGTAATCGCTCTGAAGAAGTAAGGGGCGCAATTAAAAAACATAAGGGGATTTATTTTATTACTTATGCCGGATGTGGAGCGCTTTTAAGTAAATATGTTAAGAGCGCTGAAATGGTTGCTTATGCTGACCTGGGGCCGGAGGCGATTTTGAAATTAGAAGTTAAAGATTTTCCTTTGATTGTCGCAATTGATGTTCAGGGAAGGAGCGTTTATGGAGAGGATTGATGGGCGCGGTAATGATAAAATTAGAAAAGTTACAATTACCAGGAATTATATTAAATATCCCGAGGGGTCTTGCCTGATTGAATTAGGTAATACTAAAGTAATTTGCACAGCTTCAGTTGAAGAATCTGTCCCGCAATTTCTAAGAAATTCCGGCACCGGTTGGGTTACTGCCGAGTACGGCATGCTTCCCCGTTCATGCGGAACGCGCATACCCCGCGGTAAGGATTCCGGGCGTACTTATGAGATTCAACGTTTAATTGGTAGATCGCTTAGGTCAGTTACCGATATGAAGCAGATTGGTGAACGCACAATTTGGATAGATTGTGATGTTATCCAGGGGGATGGAGGCACGCGCACAGCGGCAATTACCGGAAGTTTTATTGCTTTAGTGGATGCTTTACAAAAACTAAAAAAAGACGGTAAGATTAATAAGGTTCCTATTCAGGATTATATTGCGGCTACTAGCGTAGGTATTTTAAATGATACGCTGATTTTAGATCTGTGTTACGCGGAAGATTCTAAAGCGGAAGTGGATATGAACGTAATTATGACCGGAGCAGAAGAATTTATTGAGATTCAGGGTACTGCAGAACGGAAACCTTTTTCTAAAGATAAGTTAGACACTATGCTGGATTTAGCCAAAAAAGGGATTCAGGAGCTTTTTGCTATCCAAAGAAAATTGGTTGGGGACATATTGTTATAATGAAACAGTTGGTCGTGGCGACAAAAAATAAAAAAAAGTTATCTGAGATAAAAGATATTTTAAAAGGTATAAATTTAAAGCTGCTTTCTCTGGATACCTATAAAAATGTTCCGCAGGTTGTGGAAAATGGCAAAACTTTTCAAGAGAATGCCGTAAAAAAAGCGGTAAAGTTAGCGCGTTTTACCGGTGAACTTTGTTTGGGTGAGGATTCCGGGTTATCGGTTGATGCTTTAGACGGTGCGCCGGGGATTTATTCGGCGCGTTTCTCAGGCAGGGATAAGAGCGATATTAAAAATAATCTTAAGTTATTAAAATTATTAAAAGGCCTGCCCTTAGCGGAAAGAAAGGCGCATTATGTTTGCGCGGTGGCTTTGGCTGATAAATGCGGGTTAATTGGGGTGGTCGAGGGGAATTGTTCCGGTTTGATTGCTTTCGAACCTAAAGGAAGCACAGGTTTTGGGTATGATCCGTTATTTTATATCCCTAAATATAAAAAGACTTTTGCTCAGCTTGGTGAGAAGATAAAGCATAAGATGAGCCATCGGTATTATGCGCTAAAGAAGGCGAAGCGAATAATTCAGAAATATATTGAGAAGAATAAGGTTGGTTGATATAATAAATATTTCGTAAACAACGGCACCCAACGCTAATTGGAATTGCGTTGGTGCCGTACTTCTGTACGGGGCGTGGTTATCCCGCACAAATCGTTGCGGGATTTCGCCACGCGAGATCTAATACGGGGCGTGGCTCAGTTTGGCTAGAGCGCCTGCTTTGGGAGCAGGAGGTCACAGGTTCAAGTCCTGTCGCCCCGACATATTTATAGTGAAGTTAGTAGAGATTTGACAATTTAAATGCGCCTGTAGCTCAAATTTAACGAGGCCACAACTTATGGAGCGATAGCGAACATAAGTTGTTGGCCGAGTTAATCCCGTCATCAGCGAGAGGATTTCGAAGAAATCCTCGAAGCGTTTTGATGACGGGAGGATAGTTAAAGATAAGAGACAACTTGACAATTTAAATGCGCCTGTAGCTCAAATGGATAGAGCACCTGCCTTCCAAAGGAGCCTCTATGGGGAAACAAAACTCATAGAGTGCATGTGGCTGTATGCAAGGAAACCCTTAGATTCTTTAAGGATAATTTGCAGGCAACCGTTAAATTACAGGTAATTAAATGCCTAA